>Ga0335082_10000382_pt1 | contig 45396 bp, 42 predicted proteins | sample Lox_Sample_41_FD_206718 | JGI IMG/M metagenome (GOLD analysis project Ga0335082, IMG submission 206718) | Soil microbial communities from Loxahatchee National Wildlife Refuge, Florida, United States - Lox_Sample_4.1 | ecosystem: Environmental > Terrestrial > Soil > Wetlands | place: USA...
CTACGAACCAGAAGGTCGGGAGTTCGAATCTCTCAGGGCGCGCCATTCCACTCTTACCGAATCAAGCGGTTAGCACAACTCAACCGTTCACGGACACAATGCGTAGCTCGTCGGCACGCCGACTCCAGAAGAATAGCTCGCGTAACGATGCCTTGCGGCCTACGGTTTGTAGACTCGGTATGTAACGGTATAGTACCCGCGGCTGGCCGTCACAGAAGGCCTATGCTATCCGGGCAAAATCTTGAGCCCCAAGGAGTTGGAGGCAAAATATTCCGGAATAAGGACTTAGGACGATCACCAGTTCTCCGTTCCCGCCTCTCAGGTCTCAGTAAAGTCAGAACTATCTCCAACTCTGGAAGAAGACAGGGCAGGCGGTCTCGCAAAGTTTTCAATGAGCTATGATTAATACACTGTGATTATCTTTGTGCGGTGGAGGGTTTGTCAAGGGCTATGCAGCGGGTCGAGGCAACGACTCTCCCGTATCTTTTGTTTTGGCGATGGGAACTCGGACCTCAATTTCCGTTCCTCGCATTGGGCTGGATCGAACGATTAACTCTCCCCCGGCGAGCCTGGCTCGTTCCCGCATGCTGATCAGGCCCAGGCCTTCACCTTTTGCACTGGAGTTGGAAAATCCCCTTCCGGTATCGCTGACCATTAGCTGGAGGATTCGCCCGTGATCCACCCGACAGAGGCGCACATCACTTCGTTTAGCCCCGCTATGTTTCGCCACATTCCTTAAGGCTTCTTGCGTGGTTCGGAAGAGGCTCAGAGTAACTACTGGCGACAAACCCTCGAAACCGTCCTCCGCGCTGAATTCAACAACAGGGCCGTTACTTCCCGATATTTGTCGGGTTAGGTTCCTGATCGCACCAACAAGGCCAAGTGATTCGAGCGCACTTGAGTGCAAACCGTGCGACATTCGGCTGATATCGCGAGCAATTGACTCGGTTTCGCTCGCCACATCGGAGATTCCGTTCTTCTGTTCATTTGCCGCGGGGCGAGCCTCCGCGAGCTCTTGAAGACTCACACAAACCAGCGTAATTCGCTGAGCGATGTCGTCATGAAGTTCGCGAGCGATTCGCCGGCGTTCCTCCTCCTGGGCGTTGATCAGATGCCCACTCAGCCTTTCTAGTTCGGATTCAGACTTCTGACGTCGAATCGCCTCCAGTTTCAGTCTTACGATCAGAATTGACTGGAAAGCAAAGGCCAACAGCGCCATCAACATGTACCACTTGTACCGTTGCCATAGGCCAGGTTCGCGGAACTCGACCATCGCCCCAACTGGCAGTCTGCTCTCGGATATCTGCCATCTGCGCAGTTGCCTCCAATCGACACTGACCTTACTTGGCGGTCCCGCTTCGACTTGAACGGGAGGCCGTTGACCCTGCAGAATGCGCATCGCTTCGAGTGCCGCCTGTCGGTCCGCTCCCTCAAAGTCGGCAAGGCTGCCACCTACAATGCCGTGTCCCAACATCAGGTGAACAGGGCCGTACACGGGTACGCTGGAAGAGACCGACAGTTCAATGCAGACTTGAGCTGGTATATAAACCCTTCCACTCACATCTTTATTGAATTCCTGGTAGAGGACGATGCTGCGTGGCGGAAGTTGCGATACTCGCATCAACAAGTCTGGAAATGCCAGATTGTCGAGGTATTCAATGGTGACCCTTCCCTCAAAACGTCTGAGTTCGTCGCTTGCTGATCGGCGCGCGAACTGTTCCCACTCCGAAGCGCCCACGATGTAAAAGACACGATCAACATCGGGCTGCAAGCGCAAAGCCAAGTCCAATGTGCCAGCAAAATCAAACGTACTCGCTACGCCAAAGAAATTGGGCGGTAAGTTTTCCGGCACCATTCTTCGTTCGATCGTAGAAAAGACTACCGGGACATCAGGCCACCAGCGGCCACGCTCCTTGAGCAATAGCCGCAGGGCGATTGGGCTCACAGCAAAAATCAGATCGAATTTCTGACCCTGGTACTTCTGTTCCAGAAACTGCATGAACTGTCGATCGTCTGAACTCAGCCTCTTCTCGTCTCGATACTCATTAAAAATCTGAATATGGAAATCTCGATCTGTATTGAAGACTCCTTTAATCTGCCTGTCGGCAATCATGTTGTAGGGGAGTTCAGGGAAGCCCCCATGAAGCACAAGCACATTCCTGGAGGTTTGAGCGGAAACAGACAACGGAATAGCGAGGATCAACGCCAAGGTCAGAAATGCAGTTCTGCCGAGTGCTTGGGACTGGGATCCGGCGCGCACGTTTGATGGGATTGCTGCCGCCAAGCAGTTGAGTCCGCCAATCCCAATATAGTAGTACCATCGTGATCCAAAACAAAATCAGAATTCCAGCCTCAGGCTCAACTCTCGGATTAACGGCTGTGGTCTGAACCACGCCAAAGGTGGTTGAGCTGAGATTCGTGTCTGGATTGTTGAACTGGGGATGATTGAGTGCATTGAAGAACTCAGTTCGAAATTGCATCTCGCTTCGTTCCCGTGGCCATTTGATAGGGATCGCTTGTGAAAGGCCCAAATCCACGTTGAATTGCGGAGGACCATCTACAAGTCCGGTTCCACTATTCCCGAAACCTCTTCCCAACCCATCAGCACCGATGATTGGCGGTAACGAGAAGCATGCCTTGTTGAAGTAGTTGCTGATCTTCGATTCGATTGAACCTTTGGAGACCGCCTGGGCACCTGTGCAGCCCGAGGCCAATTGAGCACGGTCTTGACTGATGCCAAAAACGTTTGAGGAATTGGTGAGGAGGATTGTCAGCGCATTGCCTGACTGTATCGTTGCCACCCCCGAGAAGAGCCACCGAGACGAAATCGCTCGCCATATTCCTTTCCCAAACCCGGGCGGGGCGTACGTCCCACTGAAGACAAATCGATGAGTTCGATCGAAGCTTGCCCGCCCGCGTCGCGCGATGGGATCGTTCTGGTCCCCACGTGTAATGGCATTGCCTGAGGATGTTGCGTTGATATTGGCTCCATCCGTGTCGAGAGTCTTTGAAAATGTGTAGGAAGCGAGGATCTGCAGGCTGCGACTCAATCGTTTCGTGAGGCTCGTTTCCAGGCCGTTGCACCAGGATTCGCCTTCGGATTCTGCCAGCACAAGTCCATCCGGAGCAAAACCGACGATCGGAACTCGCGAGCTGATGTTCGACAGGCGATTGTCGCGGACATTCCGAATCGGATCACCGGGCGATGCTGACAACGCCTGATTTGCTGATCGAAAACGCTGCAGATGTGCCCCATGGGCGCCGACGTAACCAATTTCGAGCAGCCAGTTCGGTTGCAATGCTGTCTGAACGTTCAACCCATATTGTTGCGTGATCCCCGGTCTGAAGCCCGGTGCCGCGGTAACGACAGTTCGTATTACCGATGGGGAGTACAGCGGAAACGAAGGGAACGAGTCCGTCGTCGGAAAGGGTTGAGCAAACGGATTCTGAAAAGTTGCATTCGCATTTGCGAGTCCGCGACTGATTCGCGAAAGCGAAAACGGCGGGCTAAAGACGTTCTGGAAGAAGGCCTGGCCTGTTGGCCGTGAAAAATACAGACCGTACCCTCCCCTTAGCACGACCGGAAGGGAACCCGATACCAACTGCCACGCGAAGCCAAAACGGGCTGCCACGGCGTTTTGGCCGTCGCTATTGTTTGCAAACTCATTGGCAGCACGGAAGACTCCATCCGGAACGTTGCCGGGAAAGTTGCTGGCGACGACATACCCTGCTGCCGTTCCTTCAAGCGGTGGATTCGGATCAGCGCGGTGGATGTCGAAGCTGGAGTTTCGACCAAGATTGTCTGCAAACTGACCAATGCGCTCGTACCGAATCCCGAGATTCAAGGTGAGGCTTTTGTTGGCGTGATAGTCGTCCTGCAGAAACGCCGAACCTTCCCAAGCCCGATACTCGCGGTCCAAGAGGCCAAAATTGTCGATTGATGCAAAGACATTGCTGAACGTTCCCGTCTCGTTGTCACTGGCGTCGAGCCCCAGGAGAAAGTCAGGCCAGCTCAAGAACTGCACGAACGAACCGATGCCAACGATGTGAAGGTTGTCCTGCACGCGAGTGATTGAGCCTCCCAAGCGCATCGAATGCTTTCCATGCAGGATGCTCAGTGTGTCCGCAACCACAAAGCTGTTCTGAGTGATCGTCCTCGGAAATGCCGGCGCAAAGCTGACCGATCCAGATATATTCAGGGTCGGCAATTCATTTTCCCGATTCAGGTCGCTTTCGGTCACCCCGACATCCGACCAACGAAAGGGAGCGGACGGCACGGTACGAGTCCTCGTACGAACAAACCCGAACCGCGCTTGATTGAGAGAGGTAGGACTGAACGCACGAGTGTAGGAGAGCGAAAAGACACGGAAACCCGAGTCATTCTGGCTGGGAAAACCTCCGGTATTGCCGATAGCATTGAGAGCGCTTCCAGGAAACGTGACAGCTGCGTTGTCATCGGCGAAAAAAAACCTCGCCGCGACGCTGTCGGTAGGGGACAAAATGTAATCCGCGTTACTTGCAAACTGATCTTCTGTGAAGCGGCAAGGCCGACTAAAGGTCGAGAAGCCTTGGCTGGCGATGGGCAGTGCGGCATTCACAACCTGAGGGTTCGGAATGAGAAACGACCCATCTGGAAGTTTGAAATTCAGAAGTGCCAGTGCGACTGGATTTATGTTCGAGCCGTCGGGGTTTACGGCCACGCCTCCGTTGGCGCCAGACATGCCCCCGAATAGCGCGCCCAGGCTGGAGGGGGACCGGTTGTCTGTCAGAGGCGGAGTTAGCAAGGTTGCTGAGCAAGCGATCCGTGCCTGACCAACTGCGAGTCCGTTCACCTGCCGAGTCCCCTGATAGGAATCAAACAGAAATAACCTGGTCTTTATGAGAGGCCCTCCAAGCGTGACGCCGAACTGATTCTGTTTCAGGACAGGCCGAGGCTGATTAGTTCGATTCCGGAAAAAGTCATTCGCGTTGAGCGCGTCGTTGCGAAGAAATTCAAAAAGGGTTCCATGATAGGAATCGGTGCCTGTCTGGCTGACGATACTGATACTTGCCCCTCCATATCTTCCGTATGAGGCGTCGTAGAGGCCAGTTTGAACCTTGAATTCCTGGATGGCATCCGGGTTGGGAATGGGAATGCCCCCACTGGCGGCACTGCTGCCTTGAACGTCGCTTACACTCACTCCATCGATTAGGAAGTTGTTCTCATAGGATCTGCTTCCATGCACGAAAATCCCATCGTTCGAGCTTTCTATTTGTGATAGCCCACCGCCTCCGATTCCCAGTTCAGAAGCATTATTTACGCTGGCGATTACGCCGGTGGAGAGGACGGCAATCTGAGTAAAGTTTCTTGTCGCGAGGGGAAGATACTGCACCGCTGTTTCACCAACAACGCGGCCGAGAGCGCTGCTTTTCGTCTGGGCGATTGACGCGTTCTCTTGGACCTCGACTCGTTCTTTTGCCTTTGGCAGTTGCAGAATCAGCTCTAGGTAAAGAGTCTCGGTGACGGTAATTCTGATGTTGGTTTGATAGAATGCAGCAAAGTTTGCTTTGCTGGCATCGATCCCGTACTCGCCTGGCTGCAGCAGAGCAAACACAAAGGAACCGTTCTTGCCGGACCTCGCAGATTGGACCTGATTAGTGTGCGAGTTTCGCAGTTGAACTAGTACATCGGAGATTGTGGCCCCAGTTGGATCGAAGACAGTCCCAACGAGCGCACCTGTCGATTCACTCTGCCCGTGACAGACGGCACAGAGACACGCCGAGAATAGGACGATGTAGCGAATGACACCGTACGATGTAGAAGTCGGTCCTCTCCTCATGGTTCACGCCCGTAACCTGCCGCCGCTTTTCGTTCACAAAGGATACGACAAGTTTCATAGAAGATCATCCGTTCGCCCAGCTGATTGGCACCTGGTGGCACACCTCGTCCACTCGCACTCCCGCGTTCCACCTGTCGCCATGTCGGGATCAGCCAAGCGACGTACTATCTGTGGAAACGGAAGTATTCTGGAGTGGCGGTGAGCGACCTGCGACAGTTGCGGAAAGAAGGTGGGACGACCGAAGCGGTAACGGACCCTGCGCCTAGACGGCCATAAATTTTTATGCGACCTTTTCAGACGACGCCACGCAATCGAGTTTTACCTCAGCCTCGAGCTCGGTCCCTTGCGGGACTGGATTGAAGCGCAGGACCCCGTCGATCAATCGGAGGCGCTCTCGCATCGTTACCAAGCCCAGCCCGCTCCCTCGGACTGAGGGATCAAAGCCGACGCCAAAATCTCTGATTCGCATTCGCAAGAGATGCCCATCGCAGAACAGGCCAACGTCAACTTTCGAAGACTGGCTGTGCTTCCCCGCGTTCGAGAGAGCTTCCTGGGCGACACGATAGAAGCTAAGCGCGACCTGATCGGGCAGGACCTCCGGCAGTTGCTCAGTGGTCAGATTGATAGCCATGCCATAGTGTGCCGCAAGCTGGCGACAAAGCCCCTTGAGCGCTACGCTTAGACCCAGCTGATCCAGATGCGAAGAATGCAGGTTGTGGGACATGTGGTGGACATCAGATATGAGTTGATCGAGTGCGCCTTCCAGATTGAGAATCTCGGAGCGTACTCCCGTTTCGTCCGGAGACAAAACGCCCTCCAGAGCACCTAGCCTGATCCTCAGCAGTGAGAGCCGTTGCCCTATATCGTCGTGCAGTTCCCGGGAAATCTTCTGCTTTTCGTCTTCCTGAGCGGTAATCAGGCGCGGTGTGAATTGCCGCAATTCCTCGTGTGCCCTTTCTTGCGTTTCAACCAGCTTTCGTGTCGCATCCAAGAGTGCTTCTTCTTTTAGCTTCTCATCGGTGACGTCCGCTGCCATTCCGATCAGACGCAACATTCTGCCTTCTCCATCGAAGAACGCCCGGCCAGTACTTTTCAACCAAATTGGAGCCTTGCCGGGAACTAGCATGCGGCAGGTCACGTCGATCGTCGGCTTTTCGGGTGAACATTCCGCGAGGGCTCTGGCAACGCTACTCCCACCGTCTGGATGGATTCTGTTGAGGGCCTGCTCGGCGGTCGCGCTCACGATCTGCGGATCAGTAGGGCCAAGGATGTGAACATACTCCGGGGATCGCACCAACAGCTTCGTAGTCACATCCCATTCATAGGCGTACATTCTTCCGGCCTGAATGGCCAGGCTGAGCCTTTCCTCGCTTTTTCTGAGTTCCTCTTCCGCCCGCTTTTGTTCGGTAATGTCGTGGCCGATGCCTACGACACGGTCTATGCCGTTCGGGCCGTCCACGGGAAGGAAAGAAACCGAGATATACCTCTCACCAATTTCAGGAAATGCGACTTTGGCCTCGAATCGAACGATGTTGCCTCGGAAGCAGTCGTCCAGTTTCTCTTTCACATCGTCAAATGTGCTATGCAATACCTCCCCGGCGTGACGGCCCAGTACTTGCTCTTTCGTCAATTTGCGCATGCTCAAATGCTTGCGATTCGCGACCCGATAGCGGTACTGACGGTCGATGACAGTGATTATTTCATCCACTCCCTCGACCGCTCTTTCGTATTCACTCAGCTTCTCCTCAGCCAGCCTGCGATCATGCACGTCGACACCAACTCCGACGTAACCGGCAAAGGAGCTGTCCTGGTTGAAGCGTGGCACGCCAATGTCAAGAATCCAGCAATACTGTCCGTCGCGACGCCGGAGCCGGTATTCCATCCTGAATTCTTCGCGCTGATCAAAAGACTGCGTGTAGGTCGCAAGGCATCTTTGCAGGTCTTCCGGGTGGACGCCTTCCGCCCAGCCGTTACCGAGTTCTTCTTCCATCGAGCGCCCTGTGAAATCCAGCCAGGGTTTGTTGAAGTAGGAACGGAGCTTTTCGGTGTCGGACATCCAGATGAGTGCGGGTGCAGTGTCAGCGATCGAACGAAAACGCTGTTCGCTCTCTCGAAGCCTCTGCTCTAGCTGTGCATCATTATTGGGAGCCATACTTGCTCCATTAACTGGTCCTTTTAAGGATGGGAACTAGCCAAATGCAATCGAAATTAGACTACGAGATGAGTAACCTGGAACAAAGCCTGGGGCCGATTTCGTAGGGTCTCGCTAGCGTGTGGCGAAGTGATCCGCGCTGTCCTCGCCGACCAAGAATCTCGGGGTCATCCGGACTCCCTTAACGCCGGAGCAATGTGCTGATTTTATGGCCCATTCCATTCGTCCGTCAAGAAAGTTCAAAGAGATCCAGCGGGAAAACCTGAACAATAGCGCAGCTTCGTGTTTCCACGGACGTCCAGCTTCGATCCAGCGCACTTCGTGGACTTCCCGAATTTTGCCAACCAACTCGAGGTTACAGCGCCGCGCTCATGCTGGTTCCGGCCGCTGCGAACACCTGTGTGGACTCCTGTTCAGCAATCGGAATGAAGGCATCGACAACCCGGCCGTCGAATTGAGTCCCGCTTGACTTGAGGAGACGGCGGACAGCCTCTTCGTGTGGCAGGCCTTTTCGGTAGCAACGATTGGAGACCATCGCATCGTAAGCATCAATCACCGAAACGATGCGGGAGGGCAAGGGAATGTCAAGGCTCTTCAAGCCTGCCGGGTAGCCGGATCCATCGACGCTTTCATGGTGGTGCAGGGTGTACAAGCTGGCTTCTTCGAGCCCGGGAAAAAGCCGAAGTATCGACCAACTATATTCGGGATGGCGATTAATGATGGTGCGCTCTTCGGGCGTCAGCGGTGCCGACTTTTTGAGAATGGCGTCCGGGACCCCGATCTTGCCGACGTCGTGCAGCAGGGCAGCGACTTCTATCTGATACATGTCCTTTTCTGGAATCTCGAGTTTGCGTGCCACCCGCAGCGCCCATTCCGCCAGCCGAGTGCTGTGAACACCGGTGTTGATGTCTTTCAGGTCAAGCAACTGGTTGAAAGCGCAAATCACGGAGTCGCGGAAGGAGCTGTGCTGCTCTTCCAGTTCCTTGACGCGCATCAGCAACAAAGATGCTTCCGTTGAGGCGATGAGAGCGCTGCTCATGTCTGTATCCATCCCGGAAATCAATACCGAGGACAGGCCTGAACCGCGCTGTAGGAATTCAGCCGGCCGAATCCGAGGTCGAGATCCGAGATCCAGTCAGCGCGTGCCAGTCCCGCCGGAACCAGCGTTGCCGAGCAGTTGCCATGCGCGCCCATCATCAGCGCGGCGGTGCCGGCAACCAACGGGGTGCTGAAAGAAGTACCCCAGCCGGCAGCATAGGTGTTCCACGGATACGTGGTCACCACGCCTTCCCCAGGGCCGGCCAGCCAGACCGGAGGCGCTCCGTAGTTCGTGAAGGTGGATTGAACATCGTTGTTATCCGTCGAGGCGACGTCGACCACTCCCAGGAATCCGCCCGGATACGTGACAGACCTCTGGCCATCGTTTCCGGCGGAAGCGACCGAGATGACGCCCTTCCCGTTGGCATAGCGAATTGCCTTGGCCAGTTCCGGTGAGTAGGCGGTGTAGTTGAAACTCATGTTCATGACGTCCGCGCCATTTTTCACGGCGTAATAGATCGCGCGCAGGATGTCAGAACTGTAGGCAGTACCGTCGGCGTGGAATGCCTTCAGCGGAAGAATTTTCGCCTGCGGAGCGACCAGATGCACCAAGCCTGCGGTCATGGTTCCATGCCCGAACGCCGAATACCTTTGGTCGTCGAGCACAGCAACCGTTCGCTGATCGAGAACAGCCACGGTCCGTTGATTCACTAATGCAGTGCTGGCTGACCCGGAATTTGGCGCGGCTCCACTCACATCGGACTTTTCTGAAGCTCCGCTCTGGTTGCGGGTGAAGTCGTATCCGGGAAGGAGCACTCCTTTCAACACCGGATGTGTCGGATCCACACCTGTATCGATCACAGCCACGACTACTCCCGCGCCTGCCACCGAAAATGCGGAATGCGCAGCGTCATTGCGTATGAGCTGAGTCGCAGGCTGGGAAACGTAGCCGTGCCATACGGTCGTGCCGTAATAGGACGTCGGAGCCTCGTCGGTCAAATAGGACGGGGGCGTGCTCGCATATGCGGTCTGGGCATTGACTGTCTGGTCGATTTCCACGCTGACGACGCCAAGACCAAGCTGCAAGCGCAACAACGACGTCACGGGATCGAGAATCGCGGGGAAGGTCACGACGAACAGCTGGCCGTCGGGGTCGCCGAGTCCCTGCAAAACCTGACAACCGAGCACCACACACGTCAAATTGATTCCGGGAAGACCCAGCGAGTTGCGCACCACCAGACGCGTTTGTGCATGAACCGCAGGCGCGGCAATAAGACTCAGCAGAACAACGGCCAAAATCACGACGTATCGCTTGGCAACTGATTTCGAATGGCTCTGAAAACTCATTGTTCCCGTCCCCCGGGCGGGCCGCGCTTCCCCTGGCGCTGGTGTTGAAAAATTCTACGGTTGTCTATCGATCCGAGCCAATTACAGGTGTAATCAGCGCGTAATCGCCTGACGGTAATCGCCCGATACCCTCCTAGGTAACTGGGCGGATGGAGTCAGGAGCTAGGTTTATTGGGGGAATGCGAACTGGCTTGTAGCCGGCGATTTCTACCGACAGCCGCAACCGTTGTTGCGCAGGAAATTCCATCTGAAATTCGCCGAATTCATTGGCGGATGTCTCAGCCAATGGCTGGCCGGTTTCGGTCCAGGAGATAACAATCACGTCTCTTGGAGCGATTTTTGTCCCGCGCTTGTCGACAACCTGGCCCACCAGCGAGATGGTTTGGACTTGCGGGCGGACGTCGAGAACCAGGTCCACCATCGTTCCTTCGGCATCGAACATCAGTTGCCTGGATTCGGAAGCCCCAGAGCGTACTCCGGCAGTGAGCGGCTGGCCTAGGCTGTCAAACACTAGACGAGCTATGGCCCATGGTTCTTGCTGCGGCCGATTGACCGCGGCAAATTCCAGCTTGACCATGCGAACCACTCCATCGGGCGGCGTCAGGCTCGGTTCATTGCTTGCGATCGATTGGACCCTGTTCCACAGCCCAACCGCTGTTAGGCAATCCTTACAACCGCTCGCAATATGAGCCTGGATTTGGCGGTCTGTCTCCGCCGTTCCCAGACCGCGTACGAAATCGGCCCAAACTTGCTCCGAATGGTGCTTCACGCTTGCCCTCAATTCGGGGGAGTTGTTCTGAACAATAAGGGGATCCAGTGCGGCGAAAAATATAGGGGGAGCGGGAATTTTTCCTGTGAACGCTTACCCCTTTCCTATCAATGAGAAAGGCGCCCAATAATACGGATGGGGATGGGCCTGCCGGACCTCGGCCATAGCCCCCTGCAAGGCCTTTGCCTTGGGAATGCCCTGAACGATCCGCGAATAGAAAGCGATCATGAAATCGCGGGTGCTGGCATCGTGAACGTCCCACAAACTGAGTATCAGAGACTGTGCTCCAGCTTGCAGCAGACCTCGCACCAATCCCATGAGTTCGTCACCGGGCGTTACCGAGTTGCGGCCCGTGGCGCAGCCGCTCAGTACTACCAGTTCGGCAGGAAGCTTGAAGTGATACAGGTCGTACAAGCTCAGGTAAGAATTGCCAAGGCGGATCGACGAAAACATGGGATTGTCCTGCCGGAAGTACCCGTGGGTGGCAATGTGAATGATCCGGCTCGCTGCTCCGTGTTCCCGGAGAACGCTTTCGCTGGCCGCGTCGTCCGTAAACAATCTTGCATCAGGAAGAATTCCGGCCAGGGCTTCAACTTCCTCGCGTATCAAGGGAGCCTGAGTATCGGCAGTTCCCAAGATCAACGACGAAGCCGCAGAGGTTCCAACCTGCTCGCAGCAGCGCGCATAGACGCTGGCGCTGGGCACATACGATATCGAAGTCTTGTCGATGAGATAAGCCTCACCATCGTAGAGCGCATGGAATGGGATGTGATGCAGCAACCCATGGGGTGCGAACACCAGATGTTCAGCCTCCAGCAGGTCGGCGATGGGAGCGATCAACTCCTGATAGAGATTGGACAGGTGGCCCTGGATGGACTTAAGCATCGCATCCTGGAAGCCGGCGACATACTGGGGATCAAGCCGGAATTTCGTCAGCTGGAATTGGAATAGCTGGAGTATTTTCCGGATACGCGTTTCCACGGTGACCGGACGAAATTGAACGTCATCGCGTCGGAGCACGCACGCGACATTGCGATCCTGGATTCGAAAATACTCGACCAGAGCAGTACCGGCGGGCAAGAGCGATTGAATTTTTGCCAATGGGACAGCGCGCGAGATTTGCACCCCGGCCTGGGCGGCTTCGTCGAGAGTCGCATCTCGCAGGGCACGCATGAGATCATCCTCACGCGAGCGCGCCTGCTGCTCCAATTTCTGAATGCGGTCGGAAGAATGTTTCTCCGGATTCAGTTGTTCCCGTTCGATCAGGTTGTAGTACCAGTTCAATTCCTCGCGGAGATTGCGGATCGAGCGCACGAGTTCGCTTTGCCCCGAGTCAGCCTCAGAAGAAACATGCACCGGTTCCGCCAGGCGATCGAGAAGGCTACGGGACTTGGCTAACTGGATGTACTGGAATGCTTCTTCCGGTTGTTGAGCGCCGTTCAGGCAAATATCCACGAGGTTCTCATACACTTCCAGCTTGTTCTGGAAGAAAGCAATCTTCAGTTCTTCGCCGCGTAAATTCCCCCGCAGCATCTCGAGCGCCTCGCGAGCCTGATCATAGTGTCCGTATGCCAACGCGGCGTTGCCGTTGGACCTCTCGATTTCACCCATCAAGAACTCGGACTGATACACGAGTTGGGGAGACTCGATCTTTTCCACGCGGGCCAGTGCGTTCTGGCAATGGGCGCGAGCCGTAGGCGAATCATTCATCCGCAGCGCAATACGCGCCAACAGGAGTTCTGCCAGCACCGCCTTGCTTCGAAGCGGCGAGACGCTGAAGAACTCGTGGGCGGCCAGGCAGGCGCGACGGGCTTCAAACCAGCGGCCTTCATTGAACAGGACCAGGGCCTCATACAGGTCAATCAGCGACGGCCACACATGGTTCTTGTCGCGGATGAAAAGATCCTTGGCAGCAGAGAACAGCTTGATGCCCTCAAACGCCTGTCCCTGGCGGCTGGCAGCGACGGCGGCAAAGACCAGCGCCTTGGCAGCCTCGTATCCAAAGCCAAGCCGCTGAAAATGTTCATGGGCTTCGTGCGCGAGCTGCGACGCCTCAGGAATGAGGTTCACATCGATGTAGATCTCCGACAGGTCGAGGCTGCAAAGCGCAATCTGATACGCGTCATTCGCCTTCTTGCCGCTCTGAGCCGCTTCACGCAGCACCTGGATCGCTCGGCCATACTCGCCCCTGAGAAAATAGAGGTACGCAATGTTGTAGTCCGCATGGGCCACCAGAATCGGCATGCCCTTCTGCTCGCAGTGCGCGCGGGCTTTCTGGTACATCTCCAGGGCGCGCGGAAACTCGTTGAGGTGCATGTAGCAGAGCGGGAGATTGCTCATGACCGCGGCCATGCCTTCGGTATCGTCATGAGCCTCCAGTTCGTGATAGGCGCGTTCGTAACAGACCAGCGCATCGGCGAACCGGTCCTGGCGGTGATAGATGTTGCCGATGTTGATTTCGAGCCGCGCCAGGCGCAGTTTGTTCCCTTGCCCGGTAAAGAGTTCGCGAGCGCGGCTGGCGGCTTCCAAAGCTTGATCGTAGCGCCCGAGCAATAAGAGCGGCTGGATCGAGCCGCTCAACGTGCGCGCCAGTTCTTCCTCGTTGCCGACCTGCTCGAAGATGGTGACGGCGCGTCGATGCAGATCAATGGCCGCGGCATGCTGATCGAGCGAGTAGAGAGCATTCGCCTTGGCGCGCAGGCTTTTGGCAAGAGCCGTCGAATTGCCGATCGCTTCCGCAACGCCAATCGAGAGGTCGGCAAGGCGATCCGCCATCGTAGTGTCGATTCTCACTTCTTCACGGACTCGATCGGTCAACATCGACACGAACCCCTCCCAGTCGTTGTCGGGATGTTGAGTTACGTATTCGCGGCGATCCCGGTCGGCGAGAGAGAGAAGTTGACTCATCGTGGCGTCGAATTCGGTTTGCCGGACCGCTTTGACGCTCACTGGAAACCCATTTTTTCGAGTTGTTTCTTCAATCGCGTGAGACACCGGCCGCGGATGAACCCGATCGAGCCCGTGGCAATGCCCAGTTCCTGCGCGACCTGCTGATACGGACGCGGAGGGGTTTCGTAGAACAACATGCGAACCATCCGGCCGCAGCGTGCAGGAAGCGCGGCTACGACCTCGCGGACGGTCTGCTCGCGTTGCAGCTGGGCCAACATCTCTTCAGGAAGAGCCGATCCGGCATCCGCAGGAATCTTTTCGGCATCTTCATCTTCAAGCTGGATCTGTTTCTTCGCGCGCGTCCGCTGCTCAAGACACTTGTGATACGAGACTTGCATCAGCCATTTCGGCAGCGCATTTGGTTCGCGGAGTCGAGAAAGACCGGAAAGCAGGTCGAGGCACACCGCCTGAAAAATGTCGGCGGCATCGTCGTACATACCCAGCTTGATCGGAATCGAGTAGATCAGGTTCTTGTACTTGTCGATCAGGTCGGCCCAAGCCTCCTGATCACCCTTCAGGCACAGCGCAATCAGCCGCTCGTCGGACAACGGTTTCTTTGGTCCGAGTTGCGTTTTGGCTGCCGATTTCACCGGACTCCCGCGCTCTCCGCATTGCGAAGGTAGAGTTGGTCGGCGTTCCAGAGAGTGTAGTGATCAAGCACAGCGGGCTGGAAATTTCCGATCTCCGCTTTCGCGCCCGCCAGGATGTTCGGCGTCGCCAGGAAGATGAAGGGGAGCTGTTCCGAGATAATCTGCTGGACCCGGTCATAGAGCTTCTTGCGCTTGCGGTAGGCGAGCGTGACCATCTGCTCGTTCATCAGTTGATCGATTTCGCGTTCCCACGCGGTAGCGGGTTGCGTCTCATTCATGCGCCACAGGTGCGTGCTTCCACTCGACAACCACACATTCATCTCCGGATTGGGATCGGCATCGCCTCCGCCCAGACCCATGATGGCTGCCTCATAATCGAAACTCTGGAACACACGGTCGATCATGGCGCGAAACTCGAGAGGCGCAACGTGCACCTGCATGCCAAGCTGCGAGAGATCATCCTGCAGCAGTGTTGCCATCTTCATGCGTTGGGCGTTGGAGGAGCTGGTAACAATCGAAAAGTCAACCGGCTGCCCGGTGCGGTCGAGCAACTGCCCCGAGGCACTCCACGTGAACCCAGCGGATCGCAGCAACTGCCTCGCCGTTCCCAGTGAACGCGCCGGATGAGGCAGCGACGAATTGACCCACATCTTGTTTCCGGGCCCGACATTTCCCCACAATGGAATTCCTCGCGTTCCGTAGACCAGTTTCACGATGGAATCGCGATCGATGGCTGCGGACACCGCCTGCCGGAACTTGACGTCCTGAAACCAGGACTGCTTGCGGGTAACGGCATCGAGTTTCTTGCCAGAAAGATCGTTCAAATTGAAGAGCAGGAAGTTGTACTCCAGGCTGGGCCCAAGATCGACAAGCTGCGTTTGCGTTCGCGTCTTCTCTTTGGAGAGCAACCCATAGTTCTCAGAACTCAGTCGATTGATGAGATCAGTTTCACCCGCTTCGAAGCGCATTACCTGAGCGTCTTCACTTCCGACAAACAGAAACACGAGCTCGTCGAGATAGGGCAGGCGGTGGTTGCCGTTGTCGGTCTTCCAGTAGAACGGATTTCGCTCCAGCAGAATCCGCTGACCCGGCCAATACTGCTTGACCCGGAATGGCCCCAGGCCAACGATTTCCGCTGCTGGCGTGTTGAGCGCCCAAGCTTGAGTGAACTTTCCTTCACGATAAGGCTTTTCAAGAATGTGCCGGGGAAGAATGGCAAACCCGTCAAACAGACGCTCTGCCGCCGCATACGGACGCGGCAGCACAAACTTCACCGTGTAGGAATCGAGCTTGGTAATGACAGGAGCCTTCCCATCAATCATCAGCAGGTCGCGCTGTGGAGAGCCCACCGCCTCATCGAGATAGACAGCGAACGAGAAGATCACATCGTCGGCGTCGAAGGGATGACCGTCAGAGAATCGGATGCCTTTGCGCAACTTGAGCGTGAAGGTGCGGCCGTCGGGCGATACCTTCCATGATTTGGCTAGAGCCGGTTCAGTATTCTGCGTCGCGCGATTGATCTCAATGAGATCGGCGTGCAATCGGCCGATTACCTCGCGGGAAATGGCGTCCGTTGCTGTGGCCGGATTTAGTGTTTTCGGCTCAGACCGCTGGCCGACCACGAGGCGGCCGCCGTAGTGCCCGGTGACGTTGTCGAGCCGCGCGAGTTCCTCATTGCCATTGATTGGTTGAGGAGCGGGAGCAGCAGCCCACAAGGCTGCCGCGCACAGACACACGCCAAGGGTTAGGCGAGCCAGGACTTTCATGATCACCCCACCCCACAGAACTCACGGTCCGATTGATTAGATTCTACTTAGGAACGGCGGGAGTGCAGCGCATCTGCAAGTAGCCCGTAGATTACGGACGTAACCACCAGTGCTCCCGCCGGGGCTAGCAGCCAGCCGTAGGAGACCAGGACGTTGTAGTGCTGCAAGGTTGCCAGCATATTGCCCCAGCTCGGGACAGGTTCGCTCATTCCCAGTCCAAAGAACGATAGGGTTGCTTCCGCCGTGATGTAGAGCGGAACGAGCAGCGCGGCTTGCGTGAGAAGAACGCCGAATGTTTCGGGAAGAATATGTCGGCGCAGGAGATAGATGTCGCTGCCGCCGAATCCGCGGGCAGCGAATACGTAGTTTCGCGTCCGCACGCTCAGCACGATTCCTCTCACCAGACGCGCAGGACGTGCCCAGCCGATCAGTCCGATCACTCCGATCAGAAGCAAGAACGTGCCAGCGGGGCTCACGTGCAGCGGCAGAAAGGCGCGCACGCCGATCAGGAAATACAGCCAGGGCAGGGACAGGAAGAGTTCGGAGATGCCCATCAGAGTTTCATCGATCCAGCCGCCATAGAAGCCGGCGAGGGTGCCAATGATAGCGGCCAGAATCAGTGTAATCAGGGTAGCCAGCAAGCCGGCTGCGAGCGAGAGTTGCCCGCCGAACAGTAGGCGGGAAAATTCATCGCGCCCGAACGCGTCCGTTCCCAGAAGGGCAATACGTGCTGGTGCCTCGACTCCGAACAAATGGCGGTCCCAATTCAATACCGCAAGGATGGAATAGGACGAACCGGTCACGAAGAAGTGAACTGGATACGGGCGCGTTCGATCTTCACGGCATCCATCGAAGTCACACACTGGTGCGTAGATGAAGGGACGAAATCGAAAGCCGGAGGAATCCACAAAATGAAGGTGCGTCGGGCACGAATAGGGACGACTGCGGTCCTGCTCTTTCGCGTCGTAGGGCGCGACGAAGCCGGCGAACACGACCGGGATGTGGAGAGCAACAAGAAGGAGAATCAGAAACCGCAACCTGGCTTTATTCCGCATCGATGCCTCCGCGCCGTATGCGGGGATCGAATGCGATCAGCAACAGGTCGGCCGCCAGGTTGCCGAAGATCAGGAAAACCGCGGAGAAGATGATTCCTCCGATCACAAGATCGAGGTCGCGCGCCAGCGTGGCTTCCAGCAGGAGCGGCCCAAGCCCTGGCCATCCTGTGGCTACTTCCACCAGTAAAGATCCGCTGAGCAGCGAAGCGATCGAAAATCCGAACAAAGAAATCGCGGGGTTGGCCGCCACAGGCAGAACATGCCGAAACAGCAACCGCCCTCTGCCGATGCCAAGGCCACGACAGGCACGGACGTGCAGGGCGTCGAGCACTTCGACAACGCTGGAACGCACATGACGGATAACGATCGCAATGCCCGACAGCACGAGAATGGCCGCGGGCAGCAGCAAATGGCGAGCGACATCATGGATTTTGCCCCAGGACGAGAGCTCATCGTGGTCCAGCGAAACCATTCCGCCGACGGGGAGCGTTCGCCACCGTACGGCGATTGCCAGCAGTGCGAGAGCAAATACGATTTCTGGAATTGAAATGAGAAGGGAATTGCCCGCCTCGACGATACGGTCAAGCCATCGTCCCCGGCAGGCCGCGCTCCAGACACCGAGCGGAACGCCTAAGAACCATGTCAACGCCAGGACGGTTGTGGTCAACAACAGCGTGTTGAGCGCCCGGCTCCACAACAGCGGAGCAACCGGTGCGTTGTAAGCGATCGAGAACCCGAGGTTGCCGTGCGCAACGGATCCCAGCCAGCGTCCGTACCTCACCGCGAGCGGCTGGTCCAAACCGTAGCGGGCCTGCAGTGCCGATACAGTTTGAGGCGATATCTGCGGATTGACCCGCATGTCGTCGAAAAAGCTGCCCGGGGCCATTTCCGTGAAGAGAAAGCAGAGCAGCGATACTCCAAACAACAAGAGCACGAGGCGCAGGGCTCGCCGCAAGGCGTATTTCATGGCGCAACTCCGAGACGGGCGACGCTTACCTGCGAGCTTTGCGACGATGTGAGCAACGCCCGGGTTTCAGGATGTTGCGCGCGCGAAAGAATGCTCGACACTGCACCTTGCTCCACGATTTCACCGTGGGCCATCACCGCGATCCTGTCAGCCAGTCGCGCCACCAATGCCAGGTCATGCGAAATAAGAAGGTAGGCCAGAGAGTGCGTCAACTGAAGGTCGAGCAGCAGGTTCACAATTTGCGCTTCGGTCGAGAGGTCCAAACCCGAAAGAGCTTCATCCAGGACCAGCAGTTTTGGTTTCAATGCCAGGGCTCGCGCAATGGCCAACCTCTGTTGCTGGCCTCCGCTGAAATCGGTGGCTCTGCGATCTGCCGAATCCAGAGCCAGTCCGACTTCCTGCATCAGTTCGAGGACGCGTGCCCGGCGGGAACACTTGTCCCCTATGCGTTGGATCAAAAGCGGTTCTTCAATCACCTCGACGGCCGTGAACTGCGGATTCATGGACGTGCCGGCATCTTGAAATATCATTTGAAATTGCGAACGCACTACGCGCAGATCTCGTGCGGTTAGGCGTCCTATTTCTGCGCCCTCGACCCATATCTGCGCCGCTTCCGGCTTCTCGTGCCTGGTTACACACCGGGCAACCGTGGATTTGCCCGAGCCCGAACGCCCTACGACCGCCAACGTTTCTCCCGCCCTAATCTCGAACGATACGTTGCGAGCGGCAACAATCTGCTGACCGGCACGCCAGCCAATTTGCGCGCGCCGGTAGCTCTTTGTGAGGCCGCTCACGCGCAGCACGAGTTGTCTGGCCGGACTGGCAGCGATGGCTTCACTCATACTTGAAGCAACTCACCCGATGTGAGGATTGCGACGTGGTCTCTCGCGGGTAGCCCTCATCGCAAACTTGCATTCTCTCGGGACAGCGGGATGCGAACGGGCAACCTGTTGCCACACTCGCCATGTCCGGTGGTTCGCTTTCAATGGCTCGCAGCCGTGTCCGTTCCGAGACGCTGAACAAATGTCTCCCCGCCAGACGTATCAGAGCTTGTGTGTAGGGATGCAATGGACTGAGGAAGATCTCCTCCGTCGATCCTTCTTCGACGACCCGGCCGGCGTATATCACGGCAATGCGATCGGCAAATCCAGCAAGAACGACGGGGTCATGAGAAATGAGGACGAATGCGATCTCGTGTCGTTCGCTGAGCCCTTGCAGGAGCGAGAGCACTTCCGCCTGAAGCGAAGCGTCGAGTTTGCTCGTCGGCTCGTCGGCGATGACTAACAAGGGGCGGCATGCGACCGCCTGAGCGATCACAATGCGCTGTCGCTGTCCGCCACTTAACTCGTGCGGATACGCTCCGTAGATTTCCGTGGGGCGATCAAAGCCGACCTCGCCAAGCAACTCCTCAACACGTGATCTACGCTCGCGGCGCGTCATTTTACGATGAGCGCGCAGCACTTCAGCAATCTGATCGCCGACGGTGATTACCGGATTCAGTGCTTGTGCTGGGTCTTGCGAGATCAGGGCAATCTCTGCCCCACGAATTCGTTGCAATTCACTCTCGGGCAGCCCGGAAATATCTTGTCCCCGAAATTGAACCGAGCCATTCTCGACACACGCATGCCGCGGAAGCAGCCGCATGACAGCGGCGGCAAGTGTGCTCTTCCCGGAGCCAGATTCTCCAAGGATGCCGAGTCGCTTGCCGCGCCCGACGGTAAGAGAAGCGTCATCGAGTGCTTGGACCATTTGGCCACCCTCCGATTGATAGGTCACCGAAAGGCCCGAGACGCAAGCGACGGGTTCACGACTGTGTACCATGGACGTATGCATCAGTTGACCACAAAGGCGTGCAATGGTAGCCAGACGCGGATTACGGAAGTACTTTTGAATGCGATACAGGAATCCGCGGCACGGCGCGCCCATTCTGTTAGGGTTTTCCAGACCGCTCAATCCAGAACGCTTGTGGCTCGAATCAAAATGCCCCACGAGTGGCTGCCGACGACTCTGGGCGAGTGACATTGTGGGCATAAAGGCGGGGCGCGCCTTCGTCACAAACAGTTGACGAATTCCGGCGCTTTTCCGTGGTATTCGGGATCGTCAAGGTCGAGGACGACGATCTTTTGGCGGGGTGGAGAGGCCTTTGTTTCCACAACCGCCTGGTGTGAAACTCGTCCGGACTTGGATTTCAGGGACGGCGGTTCGCCACAATCGCCCGTCGAGATATTTTGACTGGCGCTGTGTCTGGCGCCGGGTAAGGTAGCCGACACAGGAAGGGAAGCGACGGTAAAACTTTCCGGACCGGAGCAAAACCTACGCTCTGCGCGGCTTCTGGGCTCCGTAGTAACAACAGTTTACGGATGGCATGCCAGATGCTTGCCCTCATAGCAGACGAAGTGGCGCGCAACGGGGCATCTCGGAAAACACTTCGGCCAGAGGTACTTCCGGATGCCCCTTGCATTTACCTTTCGTCGAGTCACTCCGCTTCGTCTCCTGGCAGCCTTCCCCCGATCATCCATATAAGACTGAAGGGATGCGGGGCGGAGTGCAGGAAACAGATTTGCGCCTCGGAAGATGGTGACAGTATCGCGTGATCTTTTCCGGGCATCTCACTGATTCATCTTGATGTACCAACTCAGCTTCAAGCCAGCACAAGTTTTTCCTTCAGATCAATTCCAGCGTTGCGAAGCAGGCGGGCGACAGACTCGTCCTTGAGACGGGAGGCGTCGTGGAGCACCCGTACGGTTCGCGCCTTTTCGTCGAACTGGATGCGCTGGATACCGTACACCTCACGCACGCTGTCAATGGCGCGCAACTCCTTTTCGCCGGGTTGGCTTTGGTAGCGGTATGCGGTCTCCAGGTAGGTCATTTCGTCTCCCTCACGGCAAGGTTCGTAGTTTACCCTCTGAGTATCTAATAAGGTTGGATTTCCGCCAAGCTTGATTCGGCGACGAGTCCTATGGATCAAACAGAGCCGGCAAAATCTTCAAGCGCGATGGCCGTGGATCCCGTCTGTGGGATGAAGGTGAATCCTGTTGGGGCCAGATTCACAGCACACCACGATGGGAAGGATTACTTCTTCTGCTGTGGCGGATGCCTCGCCAAGTTTGAGGCTGATCCCCAGAAGATTCTCGCATCGCCGCCTCGACCGATGGGGGCAGGACTGGTTTCGTTGGGGATGGCTCCGGTTGCCGGCCGGGCTGGCGAGGTCGCGCGAAGCTCCGGTTCGAAGGACAAGCGGGTCTACATATGTCCGATGTGCCCAGCGGTGCGGCAGGTTGGGCCGGGACCGTGTCCGTCATGCGGGATGGCGCTCGAGCCAGAGGCGCCGACAATGCCCACTACCAAAACTGAGTGGACGTGCCCGATGCATCCCGAGATCGTGCGGACGGCACCGGGCAGTTGCCCGATTTGCGGGATGGCGCTGGAACCGCGGACGGTCATGCTCGAGGAGGAGAATCCGGAACTTCGTGACATGACACGGCGCTTCTGGGTCAGCTTGGTGCTGACGACGCCGCTCCTGCTGATCGCCATGTACGGCATGTTCACGAGAGAGTCGTTCTTGGACGTTTGGAGTGGCGGGCGCCGGATATTTTGGGAGCCGTGGTTCGAGTTGATTCTCGCTACTCCGGTGGTGCTCTGGGGTGGATGGCCTTTCTTTCAGCGCGGATGGACGTCGATCGTGAACCGCAGCACGAACATGTTCACGCTGATCGCGATGGGCACGGGCGTTGCTTATGTGTACAGCCTAGTAGCGACACTGTTCCCGGGGATTTTTCCGGCATCGTTTCGCAGCATGGGCGACCGGCCGGATGTTTACTTCGAAGCAGCGGCGGCCATCGTCACGCTGGTGTTGCTGGGACAGGTGTTGGAGTTGAGAGCGCGGAGCCGCACGTCAAGCGCGATCCGGGCGCTGCTGGACTTGAGTCCCAAGATGGCTCGCGTGATCGCGGCGGACGGTTCGGAACGCGACATTCCGCTGGAGCAGGTGAAGTCCGGCGACAAACTCCGAGTGCGTCCGGGTGAAAAGGTTCCGGTCGATGGTGTGGTGCTTGAGGGCGCGAGCGCGGTGGACGAGTCGATGATCACAGGCGAATCGATTCCGGTTGAGAAGGGAAGCGGGTCGCGAGTTATCGGAGCAACCGTAAATGGTACGGGCTCGCTTGTGATGCGTGCGGAGCATGTGGGCAGCGACACGATGCTGGCGCAGATCGTACAGCTGGTGAGTCAGGCGCAACGTACGCGCGCCCCGATTCAGCGGCTGGCGGACAAGGTGGCCGGATGGTTCGTTCCGGCGGTGATCGCAATTGCGGCGCTCACGTTTGTTGCGTGGGGCTTGTTCGGGCCGGAGCCGCGGATGGCACATGCGATCGTCAATGCCGTGGCGGTGCTGATTATCGCGTGTCCATGTGCGCTGGGGCTGGCAACGCCAATGGCGATCATGGTCGGCACGGGACGCGGCGCTCACGCGGGCGTACTCATCAAGAATGCCGAAGCACTGGAGACGATGGAGAAGGTGGACACCATTGTTTTCGACAAGACGGGAACGCTGACAGAAGGGAAGCCGAAGGTTGTGGAGATTGCCGTCGGCGATGGCCAGTCCCAACACGAAGTTCTGCGATTGGCAGCGAGTCTCGAGCAGGCCAGCGAGCACCCCCTGGGGGCGGCTGTGGTGAAGGCGGCGCAGGAGCGGAAGTTGGCCTTGGCGCAGGCGACTGACTTTGTGAACAAGCCGGGAAAGGGAATTGCCGGGGCCGTTGAGGGACACTCGGTAGCGGTCGGAAACCACCAGTTCGTGATGGAGCTGCGACCCCAGATCGACGGACTGATGACCAACACAGCGGAAATGATGGCACGCGGCCAGACGGTCGTGTCGGTCGTCGTTGATGGCCAGCTTGCGGGAGTGCTGGGAATTCAGGATCCGGTCAAGGCTTCGAGCGCAACGGCAGTCAGAGAACTCGAAGAGCAGGGGGTTCAGGTCGTCATGTTGACGGGCGACCATGCAGCTACAGCCAAGGCTGTGGCGCAACAACTGGGAATCAAGGAGATTCGGGCGGAGGTGCTGCCCGCGCAGAAGACGGAGATCGTCAGCGGACTGCAGAAAGAGGGGCGTGTCGTCGCCATGGCGGGCGATGGGATCAACGACGCGCCGGCACTGGCCCAAGCGCAGGTGGGCATCGCCATGGGAACGGGCACCGACGTCGCTCTGGAAAGCGCAGGCATCACTCTGCTTAAAGGAGACCTTGAAGGAATTCTGCGGGCGCGAAAGTTGAGCCGGGCCACGATGCGGAACATCCGCCAGAACCTATTCTTCGCGTTTATTTATAACTCGATTGGCGTGCCGATTGCGGCGGGCGTTCTGTACCCCGTCTTTGGATTGCTGCTGAGCCCGATTCTGGCGGCGGCGGCGATGAGCTTCAGTTCGGTGTCGGTGATTACGAATTCGTTGAGGCTGCGCAGTCTGCGGCTTTGATTCACGCCGGGAAGAATGGCTGCGGGCTCCGAGCTACGGGCCGCGAGCAAGCCAGATCCTGTTCGCTCGAAGCCCACAGCTCATGGCCCGAAGCCGCTGCATGAATGTCTAAAGTTTTGTCAGGTAATCCGTGATTTCCCGGCTGGTCCAGTCTACTGGTCCGATGAACTTGCGGCGGACTACGCCTTTGCGGTCGATGATGTAGGTCTCGGGCCAGCCGTGCGTGCCGTAGAGCTCGGGGCTCTTCTGGGCTTCGTCGCGGACGGTCACGAAGTTGACGCCGTAATCCTTGAGGAATCTCTTGTACGCGGCCTCGTCGGCATCAATGCTCACTCCTACCACGGTGATGCCGTTGTTCTTGAGATTGGACTGCATGCGGACCATCGAAGGCATCTCGGCCACGCACGGAGCGCACCAACTGGCCCAAAAGTTCAGGATGACGATCTGCCCGCGATAGTCGCTGAGCGTGACTTTGCGGTCGGAATCCTGCACGGTGAAGTCAGGGGCGCTCTCGCCGATGCGGGGCGGGCGCGCGCCGCCGTAGCATCCGATCAGAACGGCCAGTAATCCAATCGTGGGGAGGAGTCGTCTCACACCGCTATAATAGCGGAAATCGGTATGGAGAAGGCATTTCCAGCTACGGTACCTGAGGTTTCAATCATCGTTCCCGCTCGCAATGAAGAAGTGTGCCTGGGCGATTGCCTGCAGTCGCTGGTAACCCAGGACGGGGTGGCGTTCGAGCTCATTGTGGTGGACGACGGGTCGACCGACCGGACGCGGGAGATTGCGGAGAGCTTTTCTGGCGTACAGGTAATCTCTCCTGGCCCTTTGCCGGCGGGGTGGACGGGGAAGAACAATGCGGTCGTAGCAGGAGCGAAGGAAGCGCGCGGTGGTTGGCTGCTGTTGACCGATGCCGACACTGTTCACGTTGCGGGGTCGCTGGCGCGAGCGCTGGCGGAGGCGAAGGAGCATCAGGCCGATTTGCTTTCGTATTCGCCGGAGCAGATTGCCGTGACGTTCTGGGAGATCGCGACGCTGCCGGTTGTTTTTGCCGAACTGGCGCGGAAATATCCTCCCTCCAAAGTGAGTGATCCGGCATCGCCGATTGTGGCGGCTAATGGACAATACATTCTAGTGCGGCGGGAAGTGTATGACGCGGTTGGCGGGCACGCCGCGATTGGTGACAGCTTGCTCGAAGATGTCGCGCTGGCGCGGGCGGTCAAGAGTTCGGGACACGGCATCCGATTCCGGTACGCGGCTGATGCGGTTCGCACGCGCATGTACAGAAATCTCGCTCAGTTGCGCGAGGGGTGGACGAAGAATCTGGCGCTGCTGATTCCGCGACCGGGATGGTTGGCGGCAAGAATCCTATTGTTGTGGGGCGCGGTCTGGACCGGGTGCTTGTGGTCGTTGGTCGAGTTCGGCGGAAAAGCAAGGCCGTGGTGGTCGACCGTTCTCGTTCTGGCTCCGATGTACCTCGGCATGCGTTTGCGGAGAGCGAACTTCACCTGGGACATGGAGGTGCTCGGCGCGTTGTTCGGCATGCCCATGTTTGGGTATTTGTTATTGCGTTCGAAGAATGCTCACAGGGGGCGCGCGGTGCGGTGGAAGGGGCGCGTATATGGCAGCGACCGTGCCGTTGCGGAGGTCAGCCGCCCCTCCGGGACTCGGCGGGGAATGATGGCCGAATCTCGCCGCTGAAGTGGCGGGATATTTTTGGTGTTGTTCCGGCTACGGGCAAACTGGGTACTGGCAACTGACTTATGGTCTATCTCACACGCAAGGCTGAGTTCTCCGCATCGCACTACTATCACAACCCGGCCTTTACTCCGGATGAGAACGTACGCATCTTTGGCAAGTGCAACAATCCCAACGGACATGGGCACAACTACACGCTGGAAGTGACGGTCAAGGGTGCGGTCGATCCCAAATCCGGGTTCGTGGTGGACCTGAAGCAGTTGAAGGAAATCATGAACAGGGAAGTGCTGGACGCGATGGATCACCGCTTTCTGAACAAGGAAGTGGCCGAGTTCTCCAAGCGGATTCCTACGACCGAAAATCTGGCGATCGTGATCTGGCAGAGGCTTTCGCCGAAACTGAAGGCAGCGCAACTTCACCGGGTGCGGGTGTATGAAACGCCGGACCTGTTCGTCGACTTCTACGGAGAAGCATGAAGGCTCATCTGACGCGACGGTACATGTTTTCGGCCTCGCACCGGTTGCATAGCGATGAAATGTCTGCGGAGCAGAATCAGGCCGTCTACGGGAAATGCAACAATCCCCACGGGCACGGACACAACTATGCGGTAGAGATCACGGTGAGTGGACCGGTCGACGAGAGCACGGGCATGGTTTGCAATCTGGTGGATCTGGATGGCTTTGTGCATCAGCATGTGCTGGAGCGGTACGACCATCAGAATCTGAACGTGATTCAAGAGTTTGCGGAAAACGTGCCGACCACCGAAAACCTCTGCATCGCGATCTACAAAATCGTGCAGCGCGGCTTCCGGCTGGCGCATCTGGAAAGAGTGAGGATTGAAGAGACGATGATGAACGCATTCGAATATCGGGGGGATTTGTGATTGGGAAATTGGGAAATTTGGTAATTGTGTAATTTAACCCCACACGATTACGACGGTGCGTTGAGAAGTAAATTACCCAATTACCAAATTACACAATTACTAAATCGCCATGAAATCGACCCCAACCGCAACCCCGACCCTGACCAGCGCCAGCTATGAAGAGCTGGTGCGCGAGATGCTTGTCCGCCTTGGCGAAGATCCGGATCGCGAAGGCCTCACGCGAACACCCGAGCGCGTGAAGAAGGCTTACGACTACCTGACGCGCGGCTACAAGGAAGATCCGGAGGCCTTGCTGCGGAAAGCGCTATTCACTGTCACCTATGACGAGATGGTGATCGTGAAGGACATCGAGATGTTCAGTCTGTGCGAGCATCACATGCTGCCGTTTTTCGGGAAAGTTCACATCGCCTACATTCCCAACGGTAAGGTGATCGGGCTGAGCAAACTGCCGCGGCTGGTGGAGATCTTTTCGCGCCGCCTGCAGATTCAGGAGCGGCTGACGACACAGATTGCCGAAACGATTCAGAAGACGATCGAGCCGCAGGGAGTCGGCGTGGTGATCGAAGCGCGCCACCTTTGCATGATGATGCGCGGAGTCGAGAAGCAGCATTCCGCCGCGGTTACGTCGTCGATGCTGGGCTGCTTCCGCGAGGAGCAGGAGACCCGAACCGAGTTCCTGTCGCTGATCCGGCAGCGGGCGAATGGAGGGTAGGGGGGACTTGGTAGTTGGGCAATGTTGAAATTTGGCAATTTTAGGACGTCCTGGGGCCGCTTCTCTCGACGGTAGCGGCATTCGGCTGCACCTTCACGATTATCTACTTCCGTCCTTGGAACTCCGATAAGCTAGCCTTGAGATGCCTACCCATTCCATGCAGAAGCCGCAGGGTGCGCTCAAGGGCAAGCTAGCCTTGATCACCGGCGCCAACCGTGGCATCGGCCTTGCCACGGCGCGGGCTCTGGCGCGGGAGGGATGCGATCTTGTGATCACGGGCCGCGATGAACGAGCCCTCGGCAAGGCTGGCAGGGAACTGGGAAAGTTGAGAGTTTCTGTGATGCAACTGCCCTGCGATGTGCGCGATCCGAACTCGGTCGATTATTTATTCGCCCTGGTTCGTGCCCTGCGGCGGCCGCTCGATTTCCTGATCAATAATGCCGGCGTCGCGCATCCCAATCGGAATGTGATGGACTTGCCATACCCGATGTGGGCGGAGGTCATCGACACGAACCTGAACGGCATGTTCCTGGTGACGCAGGCAGCGCTGGCGGTGATGAAGCGGGGCAGCGTGATCGTGAACAACCTGTCCATTGCGGCGGAGCGGGTGTTTCCCGGAGCGGCGGCTTATAACGCGTCCAAACATGGCGCGCTCGGATTCACCGACACGCTGCGCGAAGAACTGCGTCCCAAAGGGATTCGGGTGCTGGCGCTGATGCCCGGAGCGACCGACACTGCGATATGGGAAACCATGTGGCCGAAGGCTCCGCGGCGTAAAATGATGTCAGCAGAGACGGTGGCGAGCGCGGTGGTGAACGCCTTGTTGCTGCCCGAAAATACTTCCGTGGACAAAATCGCAATCATGCCCGCGGCCGGAGCGGTGTAGTTTCTCATGTCCTTCAAGGATTACTTTAACTCGCTGAAATTTCCCGAGCACCGGCTGGCATGGCTGGTGGCGGTAGCGGCCGATGCCATCCAGATTGCGGGACTCCCCCTGTTTGTGGAAGGCGGATTGTCGCCGGCTGATTCGCTGCTCGACCTCCTTGTCGGCGTGATCCTGATTCGTCTGCTGGGCTGGCACTGGGCATTTCTGCCCTCGTTGGCAGCGGAGTTGATTCCGGGAATGGACCTGTTTCCGACCTGGACCGCGGCGGTGTGGTACGTGACGCGACAAAAGATGCAGCCGGAGGAACCGGAAATTCTGCCTCCGGGGCCGGCACCAGAGAGGCGGAATTAGCTGCGGGCAAGTTGACGCCGACCTGATTTCTACCAGGCCCCGTAACGATACCGATGCGGGCGCTCTCGAAAAGCCTTGATCATCAAAACGCCCGCGACAAAACCTCCCACATGAGCCCAGAACGCGACGCCGCCTGCGTTGGTTTGCGTGGTTTGCGCGACGGAGGTGGCGGTTCCACTGAGGAAGTTGTAGAAGAACCAATATCCAAGCATGAGCCAGGCCGGGACGTGGAAGAAAAAGATCGGCGGAAACCACGTCAGCACACGGGCGCGTGGGTAGAGAATGAAGTAGGCCCCCATCACTCCCGCGATGGCACCACTGGCTCCAACACTGGGCACTCGGGAATTCGCGTTCAACAGAATATGAGTGAAGTCAGCGGCAAGTCCGCTGGCGAGATAAAAAAGGAGATAAGGGAAGTGGCCCAGGTAGTCTTCGACGTTGTCGCCGAAGATCCAGAGAAAGAGCATGTTGCCGCCCACATGTAGAAAAGACCCATGCAAGAACATGGACGTGAACAGCGGCAGAATTGCGGTTGCGGGACTGCCGTTGGACTGTCCGGTGAGCACGGCAACGGTCTGGTGTGGTACCACGCCGAACTGCATCATGAAGGCATTCAGAGCGTGACTCTGTGTGCCAATCGACAGTTCCCACAGGAACACCAGCACATTCAGCACAATCAGAAAATAGTTAATGAACGGCGTAGAGAAGGTCGGCTGGTCGTCGCGAAGAGGAATCATCTAATTTGTGATCTGGTAATTTGTAATTGGCAATCTTGAAACCAGCCGCCAGCCGTCGAGGGCGTACCCAGATTATCAATGAGCCATTACAAATTACCAATTCTATGAACGGCATTCTGGTGATCGACAAACCGGCTGGGCTGACGTCGCATGACGTAGTGAATCGCGTGCGGCGAATTCTGGGTCAGAAATCGGTCGGCCACCTGGGGACGCTCGATCCGTCGGCGACGGGAGTTCTGCCCATTGTCGTGGGCAACCTGACGCGACTGGCGCAGTTCTATACGCAGTCGGAAAAGAGCTATGAAGGGGTGATTCGCTTCGGCTTTGCTACCGACACCTATGATGCCGACGGTGAACCGGCTTCCGCCGCGCAGCCAGTCACGTTGGACCTGCAGCAATTGCGCGAAGCCACGGCCGCGTTCCAAGGACCAATCCAGCAGATGCCGCCGCCCTTTTCTGCCAAGAAGATCGCCGGCGTCCCAGCCTACAAGCTCGCCCGTAAGAAACAGCAAGTTGAAATGAAGCCGGTCGAGGTCGAGATCAAGGAATTCGCCGTTCTCGCGGCGGATGGAGACTGCCTCTGTTTCCGCGCAAGAGTGTCGTCGGGCACGTACATGCGGTCGGTGGCGCACGATCTCGGCCAAAAGATCGGCTGCGGCGCGCATTTGAAGTCGTTGCGGCGGACCGCCGTTGCCGAGTTCAGGATTGAGGACGCTCACTCGCTCGAGCAACTGGAAATGGCAGCCCGGCAGGGAAGCGCCGAGGGCCTGGCAGTGCATCCCAGAATGCTGTTGCCGAAGTTCCCTTGCGTCACCGCGAACGACGAATCCGCGACCCTGATTCGACACGGCCGCGCGGTCAACCTGCCGGAGATGTCGAAGGCGTCCCGCGTGAAGATCTTCTATGGCCAGAGCAACCTGATCGCGATAGGTACTCGCGTAGCCGGGACGCTGTTTCACCCCGAAATTGTCTTGCGTTCCTCCATCCCCGAGGAGGCCCACTAGGGGACTTCGACGGACAGCGGTGGAGGGAGGGGGACGATGAGTCTACATGGAATGTCCGATAACAGGTATTATGTAATGTCAATGAAGCGGGCGCACGAATGCCTCCTTGTTGACCACCGCTCGGCTTCCCCGTCTCTTCCTCGCACCAACTCTATCCAAAATGACTCGCTGGATCTGCCTCATCGTACTGACTCTCGCTCCTGCGGCGCGGAGTATGCGAAGGGTGAAACCGACGGATTCGGAGCCATCTTCTGGAGGCTGATTGAGCAGTCTGGCTATGCCACCGTCCGCCTGGACAAGGCCGGCGTGGGCGAAAGCGAAGGCGACTGCAGTAAGTTAGATTTCAACTCCGAGCTTGCTGGATATCAGTCTGCTTTTGGGGAGATGCTCAAGTATGACTTTATCGATCCCGAAAAAGTCTTTGTCATCGGCCTGAGCAACGGAGGTGGCACGTCAGCTCTGATTCCCGGTCAGCATCCGGTGCGCGGATACATTGCGGCCAGTTCCTGGGGGCGGACATGGTACGAGCACATGCTGGAACTGGAGCGTCTGCGCCTCACCCGCGACGGCAAGAGCCCCTCTGAGGTGAACGCCGGTGCAAAGGTGTTCTCTGAGTTCTACAACCTTTACTTGATCCACGGCATGACACCCGGTCAAGTCATTGCCCAACATCCCGACTGGAAGTCCTGGTGGTATGACGAACCCGACGGCCAGTATGGGCGTCCTGCAGCCTTCTATCAGCAGTTGCAGGCGCTGAACCTTGGGGACGCGTGGCAGAACCTGACCGCGCCCGTGCTGGTCATGCGCGGTACCGCTGACACCATCATGAGTGATGCCGATGCGCGGGCGATTGCCACCAGCGTGAACCAGGCGCATTCAGGAATGGCGCGCTACGCCGAGGTTCCTGGAGGAGATCACCTTCTATCGGTCAAAGGAAAACTCTATGATGACGTCGCGTCCACGATGCTGGCGTGGATGAAGGAACAGCTGGCAAAGTGACGGATGCCAATCGGCAGCCCGGCAGTCAGGTTCTCCCCAGGAGGGCAAAGAGGTCTTGTCGAAATCGGTGCAAGGTCTGTAATCGTTCCGGCGTAGCCTCGAGAACTTCCGCCTTGGCCTGAAACACCTGCCGTCCTTCCCTTTCGGTCAGCACGCCCATGACTTCCCCCATGCGCCAGCCCGGTGTACCGAGAATCTGGAGGCCGTCAACGCCGGGAACCAGCAGCGCGATACAGTTGTCGCGCATCACGCCGATGCATTTCGGATAGCGATCGAAGGTCTGGAGTTCGAAGCCGGCGAGGTAAAGACGCTGCAGTTGTTCGGCGGAATCCATCAATTTGGTAATTTTGTAATCGGTAATTTGGTGATTTGAAAGTCTCCGACCGGTGACGCAAGGGCGGCCAAAATTACACAATTACAAATTTTCTCAATTAACAAATTCCTATAACAAATTCCTACATCTTGTACTTGCCAAGGTCGTCGTCGCTGAGACCCTCGAGGAACTTGCGCAGTTCGTCACTGCTGGCGCGCTCGGAGAGGTTCGCGGCCTGTTTGGAGTGCTTCAGGACTTCCTCTTCCACAAAAATCGGGCAATCCATACGTAGGGCCAGCGCCAGAGCATCGGATGGACGAGAATCAATGCTGATGGCGTGGCCGTCCCGTTCCAGCCAGATGACGGCGTAGAAAGTGTCGTCCTTGAGTTCGGTGACGACGACCTTGTGAACTTGAGTGTCGAGGCCGGTCAGCACATTCTTGATGAGGTCGTGAGTCATGGGCCGCGGAGTGCTCACCTTCTCGATTTCCAGAAGGATGGCATTGGCCTCATAGGCGCCGACCCAGATGGGCAGCACTGTGTCGCTGCTCACATCCTTGAGGATGACGACCGGCATGTTGGTGACCGGATCCGGTGCGATGCCGCGAATTTTCATTTCAACTTCCATGGAAACCTCAATCACAAACCTCCGGCGATCATCTCCCCCACCAGGCTGTTGGGAAAGATTGCGGTCACTTTCACATCCGCATAGCTACCCGTTTTCAATTCCACGCGTTCCGGAGCGGTGAAATTCAGAACCTTGATCTGCGAGGTTCGGCCGATCCATTGGCCTCGCGTTGGATTCTTCCCTTCCACCATGACTCGGATCGTTTGTCCCAGGTGGCGCTGATTACGACGCGTCTGAATCTGCTTCTGTCGTTCGTTTAAGACCGCGAGCCGCTGCGCTTTTTCGGAGTCAGGAATCGCGTCCTCCAGGCGCAGTGCCGGGGTATTCGGGCGGGGCGAATACTTGAAAGTGAAGGCGCTGTCGTAGCCGACGGCATCCAGCAACGAAAGAGTCTCCTCGAACTCTCGTTCGGTCTCCCCGGGAAACCCGACGATCAGGTCCGTCGTGATGGAAATGTCGCGCTTCGCGGAATGAATCCAGGAAATACGTTCCAGGTATTCGTCGCGGGTGTACAGGCGCTGCATGGCGTCGAGCACGCGCGTCGAACCGCTTTGCACCGGAAGATGGACGTGGTCGCAGAGTGCTGGGGTGCCGTCGATCGCCTGCACGATGTCACGGCCGAAGTCTCGGGGATGAGAAGTGGTAAACCGCACGCGCTCGATTCCATTTACTTCGGCTACCGCTTTGAGCAACTCGGCAAAGCTCTTCTTTCCATCGGGATCGCGGTAGGAGTTCACGTTTTGCCCGAGGAGTTGGATTTCTGTGTAGCCGAGCTCCGCGAGCTGGCGCACTTCCGCGAGCACCGACGCGGAAGTGCGGCTCCGCTCTTTGCCGCGCGTGAACGGCACAACGCAGTAGGCACAGAATTTGTCACATCCTTCGATGATCGTGATGTAGCCGCGATGGGGATTGGTGCGGGCGGTGTACTCGGTTTCGAAGCAGTGGTCGGTCTGACGGTCGTCGAGTCCGGTCGTGCGGTTCCCTGCTTCGATCTGGACCAGCATCTCCGGCAGATTCCGATATGAGGCCGAGCCGCACACGATCGATACGTGGGGTGCGCGCTCAAAAATTCTTTCGCCTTCCTGCTGCGCCACACAACCCAGCACGCCGAACTTCTTGCCTTGTTCCTGCAACTTTCGATAGTCAGCAAGGCGGTGGAAGACCTTCTGCTCGGCTTTGTCGCGGATGGAACAAGTGTTGTAGAGGATCAGTCCGGCCTCTTCCACGGACGGAACCTGGCGATACCCCTGCTGCAGGAGCGTGCCGATCACCTTCTCGGAATCGTGCACGTTCATCTGACAGCCAAAGGTTTCCAGGTAGAACGTTTTGTCGCTGGACCCCTGCATCCAGGCTCCAGTATAGCGCAGGGTTCAGCAGGAATCGGCCAACTGTGGGGCGGCTAGACGAGGTCTCCGCTCCACAAGTTCCGGGAACGGAGCATCAGATTGCGCCGGGCCCGATCGATCGCTTGTGTGCTGGCTGTCGAGGGCCGCCAGATCTTCTGCCTGGGCGATACCCAGGCAGAAGAGCAGCATCGGAATCGAACTCAACATTCGTCGTTCCATGATTCCTCCTACTGCGCCGGCGCGGGACGGCCGGAGACGGTGAGCCCCTTCTCGACGAAGGCCTGCATCCAGCCCAGAACGCGCACCCACCCCTGGTAATGATCCTTGGCTGCTGCCGGAGCTGCTGCGAATCCGCTGTGCCGCAACTGGACAAGCGTGCCGCCGGATAGTGGCGCGAGATCGAAGCTCACAACCGTTTTCAGCGACCCCGACCAGCTGGCTTTCCAGGTGTAAACCAGCCGTTGCGGCGGATCGACTTCGAGATACTCGCCGCTCACGTGGTAAGGGCTGCCGTCGGCGTCGCCCACGCCTTCCGAGCGCCACTCGCCGCCCGGACGAACATCCGCCGTCCATTTCGTGTGGTGATAAAGGCCTTTCTGCCCCCACCACTGCATCAGCTGGTTCGGGTCGGTGAGCGCCTGAAAGACACGGTCCGGCGGCGCAGCGATCTGAACTTCGAGCGAGATCGCGTCCTGGTCGGGCGAAACCACGGGCGGTATTGCGTTTGCATTCATGGCAGACTTTCCTTTCGTTATCGATCTCGCCTATTTCACTAGTGCCGGGCGTTCCTCGATCGTCAGTCCGTGCTCGAGATACGACTGCATCCATCCCAGGACGCGCGTCCATCCTTCGGCGTGGCCCTTGGCGGCCTGAGGTGAAGAGGCAAATCCCTGGTGGCGGATTCTCAACCGCGTCCCGGTGCCGGCTCGCTTCGGGCCGCTCGAATGCAAGCCGTGCACGTCGGCTGCCTCGAGCTCCCAGCGAACCACGGTGTTCAGGTTCCCGCACCATGAGGCGATCCAGGTGTGAACCAGCAGCCGCGGCGGATCCACCTCGAGGTATTCGCCGTCCACGGCGAACGTTGATCCGTCGGCGCTGGCCCCCACACTCGACCATTTCCCTCCCGGACGCAAATCCGCCTTCCATTCGGTGATCTTGTAGACCCCCTGCTGTCCCCACCAATTCGGGATCTGGTTCGGATCGGTGATGGCTTCAAACACGCGCGCTGGAGGTGCGGCGATGAAAATCTCTCCAACCACTACGTCCTGGTCTGGGGTGATAGCCATAGTTGACATGTGAGCTCAGTCCTTTCCTGTTTCCGTATACTTCTTGAGGTTCTCGACCACGCCGGGCCAGCCGCCGCGGTAATCTTCGCGAGCGACCTTCTCCTCGGCCAGACCACTGTGCGTCACTTTTACCCGGGTCCCAGTGGGAATGGCATCCAGCTCCCAGCGCACCGTGGTTTTCCGTTGTTTGTCGTCATGCCAGTTGGCGATCCAGGTGTAGACCAGAAGCCGTGGAGGTTCAATCGCGAGAATTTCTCCGTGGCATTTGAATTCGTTCACGCCGTTCAGCGCTAGCGTCGCGCTCTTCTCGGTTTCGTAGCGGTAGGCGCCGCCGCGTCGCGCGTCCATCTTCCAGATCTTGACCGGACAACTGGTGTTGGTAAACCAGCGCGTAAGTTGTTCCGGATCGGTTAGAGCCCGGAACACGCGCTCAGGCGGAGCCGCGATGTCGATCTCCGTAACGAGCGCGTCCTGGCTTGGCGTGACGATCGTTGTAGTCATCGAGCACTTCCCTTCTGCGCTTCAGCGTTCCAAGAACTTCTTAAGTTCCTCGAGCACACCGGGCCATCCGCCGGCATAGTCTTTGGCAATGGCGGGCTCGGCAGCCAGTCCGCTGTGGGTCAGCTTCACGTGCGTGCCGGTCTTGGTCCGCGTCAGCTCCCACCGAACGATGGTTTGCATCGCCGGGTCTTTATGGAAGTTTGCCAACCATGTGTGGACGAGCAGGCGAGGAGGATCGAACTCGAGAAACTGACCCTCGTGGCGAATGCGAGTAACCCCGTGGTGCGGATTCTTCGAGCAGTCCATCTCAAAGAACCATCGTCCCCCGACCCGAGGTTCCGATTCATAGATATCGAGTTGCGGCGAGCGGCGCCGGATCTCGTCAGGGTCGGTGATGGCCTTGAATACCCGCTCGGGTGGAGCAGCAATATCGATCTCTGTAACGACGACATCGTGGTCAGGAGTGACGATGGTCTGGGCCATGAGTGTCTCCTATCGCAGTCTGGGACGTTATTTTCGTTCCATCGTGAACAGTTCCTTCATTTCCTTGCCGTGATCGAGGAACGTCCATTCTTCAGTGTGGTGATTGGCGTCGGGCATAGAGAAAACGACGTGCTGCATGTGGCCGGCGTCGGGGCTGGCGAGATTGGTGGCATCGATGAAGTCGAAGCTGATGCTCTTGCCGTCCGGTGCGAGTGTGGCCTTCATGCGCGGCTGGTTGCCAGCACTGCAATAGTGGGTCATCAACAGGCGATCGCCGTCGAGATGGAACATGGTGATCATGTCGTGGTCGCCCTGTGCATGGATCTCATTCAAAACCGCGGAGCCGCCAGCGGTCTGGCGAAAGGTCACGGTGAGCATCTGGCCCTGGCTGTTCTTCCCTTCCCAGGTCCCTTGGAGGGCTTGGATCGCGGCAAAGGATTTCTGGGCGTCCGAACCGGCGAACGCGGCACTTGCGCTCAGAATTACGGCGGCAACGACAGCGTAACGAGATAGTTTCATAAATCGCTCTCTCCAAGATGGATTTTGGTTTTGCCTGGTACCTTGCCCGTTTCGCGGGCGTATTCCTGTTCCACAAACGCTTTTAGACTGGCTAAATTGGCTTGCCAGAAGGTGCGGTAGCGTTCCAGCCAGTTGTCGACGGCCTTCAACGGCTCGGCGTTGAGCTGGTAGTAACGGTGTCGTCCGCGACGATGCTCGACCACCAACCGGGCGCGACGAAGCTGGCGCAAGTGCTTGGAAATTGCGGGGCGCGAAACGGGAAATGCTCCGGCGATCTGTCCAGCGGGCTGAGCTCCCTGGCGCAGCAGGTCGAGCACGGCCCGGCGGGTGGGATCGGCGAGAGCGTGGAAGGTAGCTTCCGAAGAATATGTAACCGATCGGTTCCGCATAATGCGTAACTGTACGGTTACAGATAGTCGCGTGTCAAGATGTTTTTTGGGGAAGATTGCTCTGGTCTTGGGAAAGGCTACTCGCTTCTGGCTGCTGGCTTCCAGCGATCTCCGCTAGTCAGTAGCTTGAAGCTGGTAGCGATTCTATTCTTCTGCGGCGTTTCCTCTTCCCTGCGTCTGCCGGAGGTGGGCGGCGATCTGTTTGCCGTGGAAGCGGCCATTCTCGATGAAGATCTCGTTGGTGCGCGATCCGGCCACGATCACTCCGCCGACGTAGACGCCTGGGACGTTGCTCTCTAGTGTTTCCGGATCGCAGAACGGGCGGTGCTGCTCGGCTGAGAGTTCAATGCCGACGCTGCTGAGAAAGTCATAGTCGGGATGGTATCCGGTGAGGGCGAAGACGAAATCATTCCTCAGGCGCTGGGAACCTTGCGGCGTCTTGGCGACCACGTAGTCACCACCGATTTCCTGCACCGTGCTGTTGAAATATGCGGTAATCTCGCCCGCCTTGATGCGGTTTTCAATGTCCGGACGGACCCAGTACTTGACGTGATGGTGCATCTGCAAGCCGCGATAGATGAGCGTGACCCGCACTCCGTGGCGCCAGAGGTCGAGCGCCGCTTCGGCGGCGGAATTCTTCCCGCCGATCACGACCACGTCCGTATCGAAGTACGGGTGCGCCTCACGATAGTAGTGGAAGACCTTCTGCAGATCCTCGCCGGGAATGCCGAGCTTGTTCGGGAGGTCGTAGTAGCCCGTGGCAACGATGATTTTGCGGGCGCAGTAGTCGTGAATGTGGCCCTGGCGATCGGTAGCCGTGATACGGAAGTTTCCATCCTCACCGGTGATGGTCTTCACCCACTGATACTGGCAGACGTGCAACTTGTAGTGCTCGGCGACGCGCCGGTAGTATTCGAGGGCTTCCTGACGGGTGGGTTTTACCAGCGACGTCGTGAACGGAATCTCGCCAATCTCCAGCAACTCCGGTGTGGTGAAAAACACCATGTTCGTGGGGTAGTTGAAGATGGAGTTCACCAGGCACCCCTTGTCGAGGATAATCGCCTTGAAGCCTGCTTTCTGCACTTCAATGGCACAGGCAAGGCCTGTGGGTCCCGCGCCCACGATGAGAACGTCTGCGAACGAGTCGGGCCTGGCGTGGGCCTGGGCGCGAGGAAGAGTTTCCGGGATGAGTTGTTCAACGGGCAAGGTGATCAGGGCCTTTGGGGGACGTTGAGACACCCGATTCTAGCACCGTGCATCGTGACGTTGCTTATCTGGCGACCGTTCTGGCCGAGAATCGTACTTTCTATTTCTTCACGCAAACCGAGACGCCATCGCGAATCGGAAGAATCGTGGTGAAGACATCGCGTGACTCGTACATCAAACGATTGAGTTCCTGAATGGCTTTGGTTTCCGCGTCGGGGTTCGGCTTGACCACCCGGCCGCTCCACAGGACGTTGTCGGTAATGAACAGGCCGCCCTTGCGAAGATGTGGCAGCGCCATGCGGAACACGCGGGGATAATCGGTCTTGTCCACGTCGTTGAAGATGACGTCGTACGGTTCCTTTTCTTCCGAGAGAAATTCGAGCGCATCGCCCACGCGCACCGTGATCTGCTTGCTGACCCCGGCGCGCTCGAAATAGCGGCGGGCCTTGTCGGCGTTCTTGGCGTCGCCGTCGGTGTAGACTACGCGGCCGCTCTCGCCTACGGCTCGAGCCAGCCAAATGGTGGAATAGCCGATGGCCGAGCCCATCTCGAAGATTCTCTTCGCACCGCTGATCATGCAAAGCTGGTAGAGCACGCGCGCAACCGCAGGGCCGATGATGGGCACGTCGTTCTTCGCAGCTTCGGCTTCCATCTCGGTAAGCACTTCGTCGCGCGGCGGCAGGAGCGAGTAGAGATAGTCTTCGACGGCTTCGACGGTGATTCCGCCCATGCGCCAGGCGGTTACTGAGTTCTGATCGGGCATGAGATAACCCTTTCCCCTTGTCCAACCCATTCAACAGATTTCCGTGGGTGAAATCGACGTTACGAAATTGTCAGGCCCGGCTTCAATGCGAGAACCTTCACATCCGGCACAAGCTTCTGCAGTTGCTCGGGCGTTCCCGTCAATAGCGGGAACGTTCCGAAATGCATCGGGATTACCGTTTCGGGTTGCAGCAATTTGCAGGCGTAGGCCGCCTCACGTGGCGACATTGTGTAGAGATCGCCGATGGGCAGCATAGCAATTTTCGGCGCGTACAGGTCACGAATGATCGCCATGTCGCTGAACACGTTGGTGTCGCCGGCGTGGTAGATTTTCACCCCGTTGCTGAACTCGAGCACGTAGCCGCAGGCCTCGCCCCCATAGATGATCTGGTCGCCGTCCTGGATTCCGCAGGAGTGGACGGCATGCACCATGGTGACCTTCACGCCCGCGACGGTCTGGGTGCCCCCTTTGTTCATTGGGGAAATCTGCTGGACACCCTTCTTCTGCAGCCACAGACACAGTTCGTAAATCCCGACGGCCACCGGGTTGAGCCTCTTTCCCACTTCCACGGCGTCGCCGATGTGATCGCCGTGTCCGTGGGTGCAGAGGAGCACGTCGGCCTTCTTGACGTTCCTCTCCGCTTCCGGACACATTGGATTCCCGGCAATCCAGGGGTCGATGTAGAGGGTCTTCCCTTCCGGAGTTTCGATGCGGAAGGTAGCGTGGCCGAGCCAAGTCAGTTTGATGCCTGCAAGAATCATAGATAGTCTCGAGTGGACGGCTTCGAGCTGTGAGCCACGGACTTCGAGCAGACTTAGCCGCTCGTGGCTCGGGGTCTGGTAGCCCAAGCCGGCATCCATTCTATTGGCGTGTCGTGGTCCCTGCAACGAGACATTCCACTGTCATGCGATCTCGTGTATAAGATGGACCTCGTGCCTGAACTCAAAGTGCTGTTGTCACGCGATCAGATTGCCAAGCGCGTTGCCGAGATGGCCCAACAGATTTCCGCGGATTTTGCCGGGCAGTCCATTATTTTCGTCGGCGTTCTGAAGGGTGCGGCAATTTTCCTGAGCGACCTTGCCCGGCAAGTGCCGCTCGATGCCACCTTCGATTTTATCGGGGTTTCCAGCTACGGAAACCGGCCCATTGCCGCCGAAGATCCGGCCGGCCATGCCGCCTGGGACTCCAGCGGAGAAGTCCGCCTGACCAAGGATCTGGACCAGTCCATGACCGGCCGCAATGTGATTCTGGTCGAGGACATTCTGGACACAGGCTTGACCCTCAACTACATCCAGAAGCTGCTGCTGGCACACCAGCCGAAGACGCTGCGCATCGCCGCTCTGCTCGACAAGCCTTCGCGCCGCAAGCAGCCGATTCAGGCACAGTACATCGGGTTCTCCATTCCTGATGCCTATGTAGTCGGTTACGGGCTGGACTATGCAGAGAAGTACCGGAACCTGCCGGACATTTGCGTGATCCAGAATCCTTAGCGTCCGCCGGCGTGGACCGCAAGCGTGGCCGCGTGCACCCCGGGCTCTTTTGGACGGCTGCTATGATGAAGCCTGTGAGTTCTGGTTCCCCTCAAATTGCCAATCCGTCACAGGTGGATCCTTTCCTCCTGGTCGTAGCCGACGTGGTCAACACCACGCTCGACCTGGAAACCACGTTGCGGAAGGTGGCGGAACTTGTCCGCAAAGTCATTGACTACGAAATTTTCGCCATCCTTCTGCTGAACGAACAGAAGCAGGAGCTGTACGTCCGTTTCGAGATGGGATATCCCACGGGCGTGGCCGATCGTACCCGCGTGAAGGTCGGCCAGGGGATCACGGGCCGGGCCGCGCAAACCCGTCAAGCGGTTCTGATCAACGACGTGTCGGAGGACGATGCCTACATCGCGGCGGTTCCCAACGTCCGTTCCGAGCTGGCCATTCCGCTGATCGTCAAGAATCGGCTGATCGGCGTGATCGACATCGAGGCCCGCGAGAAAGGCTACTTCACGGAAGAGCACAAGCGCCTGCTCACGTTGATCGGCTCGCGCATGGCGGTCGCAATCGAGAACGCCCGCCTGTATACGCGCAGTACGCGCCAGGCGCGGACGCTGCTTCTGCTGAATGAGATTGCGCAAGAGCTGACATCGATCCTGAACCTGGACGAGCTGCTCACACGGGTGGGCGAATTACTGAGCCGCATCATCGATTACCAGATGTTCAGCGTGTTGATGGTGGACGACGCCGGCGAAAAACTCCAGCACCGGTTCGCCCTGCGCTTTCAGGAACGGCTGCACCTGAAGCATCAGGTTCCAATCGGAAGCGGACTGGTCGGGTACGCGGCTCAAACCGAGGAAGCAGTCCTGGTCCCCGACGTGACCAAGGATTCACGCTACATCCTGCTCAATCCTGAGACCCGGTCGGAGCTCGTGGTGCCGCTGATCTACAAGGGCAAGGTGATCGGCGTGCTCGACATGGAGCATACTCGCCGCGGCTATTTCACGGAGGATCACAAGCGCACGCTGACGACCCTGGCGGCACAGATCGCCATCGCGATCGAAAACGCGCGCCTGTATGAGCAGATAGCCAAGCAGGAACAGCGTCTGGAGCGCGACCTGGCACTGGCGCGCGAACTGCAATTCCGTCTGCTGCCGCATGCGCGGCCGACTTTGCCGAACCTGGAGGTGAGCGCGAAATTCGTTCCGGCGCGGGCCATCGGCGGCGACCTGTACGACTTCGTGAATTATTCCCTGTCGCGCATGGGAATCGTCATCGGGGACGTGAGTGGCAAAGGCGCGCCGGCGGCGATTTATGCGGCGCTGGTCAGCGGCATTCTGCGATCGCATGCGCCGATCGAACCTGGGCCGGCGGAGATGTTGTCCGCTGTCAATTTGTCGCTGGGAGAGCGGCGGATCGATGGACAGTTTGTATCGATCATCTATGCAGTGTGGGACGATGAAGGCCGCACGCTGCAGGTCGCGAATTCAGGTCTCCCGCGCCCAATCTACTGCCACGACGGAAAAATTGAGATCATCGAAGCAACCGGGTTGCCGCTCGGACTGTTTGACGAAGCCGAATACGACGAGTTCAGTTTCAAAGCCAAGCCGGGCGATCTGTTTGTGTTCTTCAGCGACGGCATTCTCGATGCGCGCAACCGTGACGGAAAATTGTTCGGCCGCCAGCGCGTAGAGGAGATCGTTCTGGGCTGTGCCCCGCAATCGGCCGACTGTGCGGTCAACAAGATCTTCGCCGCCGTGAATGAGCACGCCGCCGGCGAACCCGCATTTGACGACCAGACCGTGGTCGCGATCAAAGTCAAAGGCGGCGCGGGCAAACGCAAGTGACGCCGGGCAAAGCGGAGATCGTCAGAGCGCCCAGTTTCGTGTACCGGCCCACGGTTGACCGCTCGCAGCCGACCGCTCTCTTCTGCGAAGCGGTTCCGGTGATCCGACTTGCGGAACGCTACGGAACACCGCTTTACATTTATTCCACTGAGATGATTCACGCGCGGCTGAAGGCTTTTCGGCGCGCTTTCCGGTCCGTTCCCCATACGCTCTGCTATTCGGTGAAGGCTAATGGGACGTTAGGAATCCTACGGCTGATTGCGCGCGAGGGCGCCGGGTTCGACGTTGTTTCCGGCGGCGAGTTGGAACGCGTTTTGCGGGTGAAGCGCGCGGCGGCTCGCAGCGTGGTTTTTTCCGGTGTGGGCAAAACCGTCCAAGAGATGGAACTGGCTCTCCGAGCTGGGATTCTGCTTTTCAATGTGGAAAGCGCTTCGGAATTACGTGTGCTCGCGGCGATGGCAGCGCGCTTGAAGAAGCGTGCGGCGGTGGCGCTGCGCGTGAATCCTGATGTGTCGGCAAAGACTCACCCGTATATTTCGACGGGGCTGCACAAACACAAATTCGGCGTGCCCATCCTGGAGGCAAGGGAGCTCTATGCCGAAGCCGGACGCCATGCGTTTCTGCAAGTGGTAGGCGTGAGCGTGCACATCGGCTCGCAAATCACCGATGTCAGTTCCTTTCAGGAAGCGCTCGGGCGCGTGGCGAACTTCGTGCGCGAGTTGCGGGACTCAGGCCACGACCTCCGTTACGTTGATGCGGGCGGAGGACTCGGAATTTCATACGAGGCGTCCGACAGGAATTTCAGCGAAGAAATTACAGAGTACGCGCGAGCGGTGATCGGAGCGTTGCATGGTCTCGAAGTGCACCTGCTTCTCGAGCCGGGCCGCTCGATTGTGGGAGCGGCCGGTGTGCTGCTCACCCGCGTCCTCTATCGTAAGACGAACAACAACAAACGATTCCTGATTGTCGATGCGGCCATGAATGACCTGATTCGACCGGCCTTGTACGGGGCCCATCATGACATCCTGCCGGTCGTGCGGTCGTCCGAGACTGCCGAGGTTGCCGATGTAGTGGGGCCGGTGTGCGAAACCGGTGACTTTTTTGCGCGCGACCGGCAATTGCCGGTGACGCAAGAAGGGGACCTCTTGGTGATTCTCGATTCCGGCGCGTATGGAGCGGCGCTGGGGTCGAATTACAACACGCGTGGAAGGACGCAAGAGGTCCTGGTTCAGGGGTCGAAGGCGCGGGTCATCCGGCGGCCCGAGAGCGTGCGCGATCAATTACGCCTGGAAATGCCCTGAGTCGTGTTCCCACTTCCTGCGCGCTATGTCTATGACGTAGAATTAGCCGTCCACTAAGACACATCTACTCACAAGCTGACTTTGCCCTAGCTCAACTTAATGGGAGGAGCAATGGACGCCAAGAAGCTAAGTCATCTCCTTTCAGGAGTGGTCGCACTTTGCATGCTGTGGACCGGATCAGCATGGTCTCAACAGATGAGCAGTTTCGACCGCGACCGCGCACAAAACATGTTACGACTGATCGCTGACGATGTGCGCAAGAACTACTACGATCCCAAGATGCACGGACTGGACTGGAAAGCCAAAGTGGCTGAAGCAAAACAGAAGATCGACAAGGCTCCATCTCTCAACATGGCGCTCTCTCATATCGCTGGTTTGCTGGACGCTCTCGACGACTCCCATACTTTTTTTCTTCCGCCGGCGCATGCGTACTGGCACGACTATGGATGGCACTATCAGATCATTGGGGATCGGTGTTACGTGATCAGGGTACGTCCCACAAGCGATGCCGAGACAAAGGGACTTAAGCCTGGCGACGAAGTCCTGGCCATCAATGGATACACGCCTGACCGTAACAACCTGTGGAAGATGGAGTACACGTATAACCTACTGCGCCCTCAGTCGGGACTGCGAGTCGATCTCAAGAGCCCTGTTGGGAACGAGCGTCAACTTGATGTCATGGCGACAATGCGCGAACGTAAACGGATAACCGATGTTACTGGTGCCGGAGGTGCCGGCGACATCTGGGACCTGGTTCGTCAAGGTGAAGACAGAGAACACCAGATGAGGGCGCGCATGGTGGAGGTGAGCGATGAACTGATGGTTCTTCGACTTCCTGAGTTCTCTTTCACCGAATCTGAAATTGACCAGATGATCGATCGGGCGCGCAAGCACAAGAGTGTGATTGTGGACCTCCGTGGAAACCCAGGCGGCAGCGTTGAAACGCTAAAGTTTCTGGTTGGCGGGTTCTTCGAGAAAGAGGTGAAACTCTGCGACCGGGTTGGGAAAAAAGAGAGCAAAGCTGTGCTTGCCAAGGCCCGCCACAATCCGTTCACCGGAAAGTTGGTGGTGCTGGTGGATAGCCGCTCTGCGTCTGCTTCCGAGGTTTTCGCGCGCGTAGTGCAGTTGGAGAAACGCGCCGTGGTCATGGGCGACATCTCCGCGGGAAGTGTCATGGAGTCCAAGCACTACCAGGAAGAATCGGGCGTGGACACTGTCGTCTTCTATGGGGCTTCGATCACGGATGCGGACTTGATCATGAGCGACGGAAAGAGCCTCGAACACAGTGGCGTGCAGCCTGACGAACGCGTGCTACCGACGGCGAACGATCTGGCGAGCGGACGCGATCCTGTACTCGCCTACGCTGCCGGGAGTCTCGGAGTCAAACTGAGCCCCGAGAATGCCGGGAAAATGTTCCCGTACGAATGGCCGCCTGAGAAGTAGTCCATCTGAGTCTCACAGGGACTCGAGAAAGTTTGTTACGGCCCGCAGCACCGGCTCCGGCTGTTGGATGAATAGCGCATGCCCAAGAGTGCGAAACTTGACGTGTACATGATGAAGTAACAACCGCGCTGCCAGGGCTACGTCATCGTCGTTCATCAAGCCGCCTAGGTCTCTGGCGCCCTGCAACAGCAAGGTTGGACACCGGATTCCGCGCAATGCCGCCTCGCCATCCCATTCGTCGAGGGCGGAGCCGTCAAGAGCCATGTCCCACGTATCGGGATCGGCTTGGGCTACGCATCGTGCCCAGGAGAGCAGATAGGCCTCGTCATTCCCGGGGAGCGTGTTGATCGTTGCCAGCCGCTCGGAGTTGGCGACGTGCAGTTCGATCCGGCCGATTCCGGCGGCGATCTCTTCCAGCGTGCCGCCTCTCCGTGCCAGGTCGCGGAGTGCCGAGAACAGCTGGGCGTACATCGGGATGGGACGCCGCTCGGCCACAATCATGTTGTCGCCGAGAATCAGGGCGCGCAACAGGTTCGGATGATGCGAAGCCACCCACATGCCCACCATGCCGCCTAGCGAGTGCCCGAAGACAATCGCCGGCGCCGCGACGCGCTCGCGCAGGAAATGGATGACATCATCCGAATACTGCGTGCCTTTGTAGCCGCGCGGGACGCGCGCAGACTTCCCGTGTC
>Ga0335082_10000383_pt1 | contig 45387 bp, 41 predicted proteins | sample Lox_Sample_41_FD_206718 | JGI IMG/M metagenome (GOLD analysis project Ga0335082, IMG submission 206718) | Soil microbial communities from Loxahatchee National Wildlife Refuge, Florida, United States - Lox_Sample_4.1 | ecosystem: Environmental > Terrestrial > Soil > Wetlands | place: USA...
GCTGGTGCGTTTCGAGACGGTGCGCAGCGAGACGGCACGCCTCAAGAGCTCGCGCACCGCCGAGGGCATCGACTTCCTGGCGCAGCTCGTCGACCGCGCAGGTTCCGCGTGGCTCACCGGTCTCGGGGTGCGGCTCGCGGAGCGCGTGCAGCCGTACAACCAGATCGTGAGCAACGTGCCGGGCCCGCAGTACCCGCTCTACGTGCTGGGCGCGCGCATGCTCGAGCTCCTCCCGCTCTCCGTGCTGTTCGAACGGCAGGGCCTCGGCACCACAGTGATGAGCTACGACGGAAAGTTGTGCTGGGGCATGGTGGCCGACCGCGACGTGGTGCCCGATCTCGCCGCGCTCGCGCGCGACGTGGAGGCGGCCTTGGCCGAGCTGCGCCAGGCCGCGTCGAAGCGGCCTCCCGCGCAGCCGAAGATCGGCTCCCGCAAGGGAGTCGACTCGCCGCACGCAAGAGAACCGAGCCCGAGAGCTCGACGCTGAAAGGAGGACTGGAGATGAACCGGCATTCGCTGGCCCTCTGCAGCGCACTCGCCGCGCTGTGCAGCGCGGCGCCTGTGTGGGCGCAGAGCTCCGAAGAGAAGACTGCTGCCGCAGGGCGAGAGGCGTACCTGCGGTACTGCGCCTCGTGCCATGGCACCGAAGGCAAGGGCAACGGACCACTCGCCGAGGATCTGCGCGTCGCGCCGGCGGACCTGACACAGATCAGTGCACACCGAGGCGGTGTGTTCCCCCAGGCGATGATCGCGGAGTTCATCGACGGCCGGCGCAGGGTGCGCGCGCATGGTCCGGCCAACATGCCCGTCTGGGGCGAACGCTTCGACCGCGAGGTCCCCACCAGCCCTTCCGGCGACATCGTGATTCGCAGCCGCGTCATGCTGCTGATCGAGTACCTGCGCTCGATCCAGGCGAAATAACGGTCCACTCGGTGCATCCGTGGGGATCTTCGCTACGCGTGAGGGGCTTGGTGCCACAATTGAGATGCGTCGCGCGCCCGGAAGGTGGCTCGCTTCGACGGGTACGGTTTCTGCACACCGGCACGTCATGATCCGAAGACCTCTCGCATTCGTGGTGTTCGTGCTCGCGCTCGCCTCGCCGGCGACCGGAGGGGGGCAGCCGGGGGGACTGCCCGAGGTGGAAGCAGAGCCCGTGATACCGACACTTCCGTGGGATCAGGGGAAGGTGGCCCTCATCTCACAGCAGTTCGCCGACAGCATTGCGGACCTCCGACGGGAGTTCGGCAAGCTGCCCCAGCCCGAGGCCGGCTCGAGGGAATCACGCGGATATCTGTTTCTGAGCGACGACCTGCGTCTGATGGAGAACGAGGCGCGCGAGCTCGCGGCGCGGGTTTCCAAGGGCGCGACGCAGGACGAGTCCTATCCGATCTACCGCCGCCTGCGGACCATCATCCTCGATGCGCGGGAGGAGGCCCACAGGTACGAGTTCCCACAGCCCGTGCAGCACGGCATCGTGCGAGCGCGCACGCTCCTGATCCGGCTCGACGCGTACTACGACTGACGCGTTCGCACTCGGTAGAAGCAGTCGGGGGAACGATCTCGTGACTTCGTCGACCGACACAGCGAAGCAGAAGCCAGCCAGCGAACCCGCGAATCTCCCGGCACACGCCGAGACCGGGAATCCGGGACCGGGGGCCGCGCGACGCCGCCGGGTGAGGCTCCTCGCAGGAGCGCTCGCCCTCGCCGTGGCCGCCGCCGTGACCTACGCCTTCTACTGGTGGCGGCAGCCGAGGCTTCCCCCTGGCTTCGCGTCCGCAAATGGCCGCGTCGAGGCGCAGGAATATGACATCGCCACGAAGCGCGCGGGTCGCGTCGTCGAGGTGCGCGTGCACGAGGGCGACATGGTCCAGAAGGGTCAGGTGCTGGCCCAGATCGACATCGACGAGCTGACGGCGCAGAAGCACGAGGCCGAGGCCGAGTTGGCTCGATCTCGCGAAGCCAGGTCGACCGCGGTGGCGGTGCTCGCGCAGCGCGAGAGCGAGCTGAAGCTCGCCAGGCTCGACCTCGCACGCACCGAACACCTGGTCAAGGGTGACGCCGCCAGCCTTCAGAAGCTCGACCACGACCAGACGCGGCGCGACACGGCCGAGGCCGCGGTGAACGCGGCTCAGGAGCAGCTGCACCAGACGGAGTCGGAAATCGCGGTGGCGGCGGCGAGTTTGCAGCGGATCCAGACCCAGCTCGACGAGAGCACCCTCATCTCCCCGATCCGCGGCCGTGTCATCTACCGACTCGCGGAGCCGGGCGAGGTGTTGAACGCGGGCGGCAAGGTGGTCACGGTCCTCGACCTCGCCGACGTCTACATGACCATCTTTCTTCCCACCGAACAGGCGGGCCGTGTCGCGTACGGAGCGGAAGCGCGCATGGTGCTCGACGCCTTCCCCGGCCTCGTGATCCCGGCCACCATCTCGTTTGCCTCGCCGGAGGCGCAGTTCACGCCGAAGGAAGTGGAGACGCACACCGAGCGCGAGAAGCTGATGTTCCGCTACAAGGTGAAGATCGAGCCGGATCTGCTCGAGAAGCACCTGGAGCAGGTGAAGACGGGCGTTCCGGGAGTTTCCTACGTGCGCCTGGCCGGCGGGGGCGAGTGGCCGGCGTACCTCGCCGTGAAATTGCCGCCGTCGTGAGCGAAGCGGCCGCAGCGGTCGCGCGGCTTCGCGGCGTCACGCATCGCTACGGAAGGACGTTGGCGCTCGACGCCGTCGATCTGGAGATCCCGGCTGGCGGCATGGCGGGAGTCATCGGGCCCGACGGGGTCGGGAAGTCGACGCTGCTCGGCCTCGTGACCGCGGCGCGCGCGATCCAGACCGGATCCGTCGCGGTGCTAGGGGGCGACCTTCGCGACCGCGCCTTTCGCTCGCAGGTCGCCGACCGGATCGCCTACATGCCGCAGGGACTCGGCCGGAATCTCTACCCGACGCTCTCGGTCTTCGAGAACGTCGACTTCTTCGGTCGCCTGTTCGGGCATGTGCGCGCCGAGCGCGAGGTGAAGATCGATGAGCTGCTCCGGGCTACGGGCCTCGCTCGTTTCCGCGATCGCCCGGCCGGGAAGCTCTCGGGCGGCATGAAGCAGAAGCTATCCCTCTGCTGCGCGCTGATCCACGACCCGGAGCTGCTCGTGCTCGACGAGCCGACCACCGGCGTCGATCCGCTCTCGCGTCGCCAGTTCTGGGAACTCGTCGATCGCATCCGCGAGCGCCGGCCCGGCATGACGGTGGTCGTGTCGACCGCCTACATGGAGGAGGCGGAGGCCTTCGGCTGGCTCGCTGCGATGGACGCGGGCCGCGTGCTGGCGACGGGTACGCCGAAGGAGCTGATGGAGAGGACCGCGACGCACGACCTCGACGCGGCTTTCATTGCGCTGCTGCCCGAGGAGAAGCGGCGCGGCCACCGCGAGCTGCACGTTCCGCCGCGCAAGGTAGTCGGGGGCGAGCCCGTCATCGAGGCGGAGGGCCTGACCCGGCGCTTCGGCGACTTCGTCGCCGTCGACCACGTGAACTTCCGCATCGAGCGCGGCGAGATCTTCGGCTTCCTCGGCTCGAACGGCTGCGGCAAGACGACCACGATGAAGATGCTGACGGGACTCCTGCCCGTGACCGAGGGCCGCGCGCGTCTGTTCGGCCGCGACGTCGAATCGCGCCAGGGCGACGTGCGCAAGCAGATCGGCTACATGACGCAGGCGTTCTCGCTCTACGGCGAGCTCAGCGTGCGCCAGAACCTGGTGCTCCACGCGCAGCTGTTCGAGCTGACACCCGATCGCGTCGGTCCGCGCGTCGAGGAGCTGCTCGATCGCTTCGAGCTGCGCGAGCACGCCGACCAGCTCGCCGAAGCGCTGCCGCTCGGCATCCGCCAGCGGCTCTCGCTGGCGGTTGCGATCGTGCACTCGCCCGAAATGCTGATCCTCGACGAGCCCACCTCGGGCGTCGACCCGGTCGCGCGCGATGCTTTCTGGGAGCTCCTGATCGACCTCTCGCGCAACCAGGGCGTCACGATCTTCGTCTCCACGCATTTCATGAACGAGGGCGAGCGCTGCGACCGCATCTCGCTGATGAACGCCGGGCGCGTGCTGGTCAGCGACACGCCGGCGGCGATCGTGCGTTCGCGCGGCGCCGCCTCCCTCCAGGAGGCGTTCATTGCCTGCCTCGAGGAGGCGACCGGCAAGAGCGCCGAGCCGCCGTCTCCCGAGGCGCAGCCCCGGGCCCGGGCGCCCGCACAGCGCAAGGCGTTCTCGCCCGCGCGCCTCTTCGCCTACGCGCGGCGGGAGCAGCTCGAGCTGATGCGCGATCCGATCCGCTTGAGCTTCGCGCTCGGCGGCGCGCTCCTGCTGATGCTGATCTTCGGCTACGGACTCGACCTCGACGTGGAGGACGTTCGCTTCGCGGTGCTCGATCAGGATGGGACCCCCGAGAGCCGCGACTACGCGCGGGCCTTCGAAGGTTCACACTACTTCGTGGAGCAACCTCCGATTGCCGACGGCGCCGAGCTCGATCGCCGCATGCGCAGCGACGACATCTCCGTCGCGATCGGGATCCCGCCCGATTTCGGCCGCGACCTGCGCTTCGGTCGCTCCGTGGAGGCGGGCGTGGCGATCGACGGGGCAAATCCGTTCCGCGGTGAGACCATCCGCGGCTACGTGCACGGCGTGCACCTCCAATACCTCCAGGACCTGGCGCGACGCGAGGGTGTCGCGATTCACGGGCGGCGAGGTGTTCAGAAGGAGCCGCCGACGGACCTGACGTACGCCGAGCTCGCGCTCCGCTACCGCTACAACCAGGGCTTCGTGAGCATCGTCGCGATGGTGCCGGCGGTGATCCCGCTGCTGCTCATGATGTTGCCCGCTCAGCTGGCGGCGCTCGGTGTCGTTCGCGAGAAGGAGCTTGGCTCCATTACGAATCTCTACGTGACGCCGGTGACGCGCTCCGAGTTCGTGCTCGGCAAGCAGCTCCCGTACGTGGCCCTCGCCACGCTGAGCTACCTCTCGCTGGTCGCGTTCTCGGTCTTCGTCTTTCGTGTCCCGGTCACGGGCAGCTTTCTCGGGCTCACGCTGGGAGCCGTGCTCTATGTGATGGCGTCGACGGCGCTCGGCCTCGTGTTCTCGAGCTTCACGAATACGCAGATCGCCGCGCTCGCGGCCGCGGCCGTCCTCACGCTGGTTCCCACGGTGTCGTTTTCCGGCCTGCTCCACCCGGTGGCGTCGCTCCAGGGAGGCGGCCGGCTCATCGGCACGATCTTCCCAGCCACCTACTTCATCACGCTGTGTCGTGGCGCGTTCTCGAAGGGGCTCGACCTGCACGAGCTCCTGCCCGAGATTCTGGCGCTCGCGCCGTTCGCGCCGGTGTTCATCGCGGTCAGCATCGCGCTGCTGCGGAAGCAGGGGCGCTAGCCGTGGACATCTTCTTCAAGATCTTGCGCCTCGGGGTGAAGGAGCTGCGAAGTCTCCAGCACGACCGGGTGCTGATCGGCCTCATTCTCGTCTCCTTCTCGCTCATGGTCTACACGGCCGCGAAGGCCGCCTCGCACGAGTTGCACAACGCGCCGATCGCGATCGTGGACCACGACCGCTCGCACCTCTCCGAGCGCATCATCACGGCCTTCTACCCCCCGCGCTTCAACGAGCCAGAGCGGATCGCGCCCTCCGAGCTCGACCCCGGCCTGGACCTCGGGCGCTACACCTTCGCGCTCGACATCCCGCCGGACTTCGAGCGCGACGTGCTCCAGGGTCGCAATCCCGAGATCCAGGTGAACATCGACGCCACGCAGATGACCCAGGCCTATATCGGCGCGAGCTACATCGTAAACATCGTGCAGGACGAGCTCGACGCGTTCATGCGTCAGGCCGGGAAGGCGGTCGAGCTCCCGGTCCGGCTCGTCCCGCGCGTTCTGTTCAACCCGAACCTCGACGGGGTCTGGTTCGGCGGCGTGATGGAGGTGATCAACCAGGTCACCCTGATCTCCATCATCCTCACGGGCGCAGCCCTGATCCGCGAGCGCGAGCACGGCACACTCGAGCACCTGATGGTGATGCCGCTCTCGCCCTTCGAGATCATGGCGGCCAAGGTCTGGGCGAACGGGGTCGTGGTGCTGGTGGTGGCGGCGTTCTCGCTGTGGCTCGTGGTGCAGGGGGCGCTCGGCGTTCCGGTCGCTGGATCGATCGCGCTCTTCCTGCTCGGGGCGGCGCTTCACCTCTTCTCGACGACGTCGATCGGGATCCTGCTCGCGACCGTGGTGCGCAGCATGCCGCAGCTCGGCCTGCTGATCATCCTCGTGGTCCTGCCCTTCGAGATCCTCTCGGGCGCGTTCACACCGCGCGAGAGCATGCCGGAGGCCGTGAAGAACATCATGCTGGCCGCGCCGACGACGCACTTCGTGGGCCTCGCGCAGGCGATCCTCTACCGCGGCGCCGGTCTCGACGTGGTGTGGCCGCAGCTCTGTGCGCTCGCCGCGATCGGCACGGTGGCCTTCGCCGGCGCGCTCGCGCGCTTCCGCCGATCGGTGAGCCTGGCGTGAGGCGAGGTCCCTCGAGCCGCGGCCATCGCAACCACGCCGTCGAACGGAGCGGCGGCGCTCACATCGTCTTCGCCGGGTGGAGCGGCTCGAAACTCCACGAGCCATCGGCGGCCAGCGCGATCCGCGCATCGTGGCGGTCCGCCAGCGCGGGCTCGCTCGAAAAAGTCACGACGGTGATCGCCTGCTCGGTCAGGAAGTCGAGCGCCTGGCGGACGGACTCGGCGCCGAGAACGGTCTCCGGCCGATCCAACACCGCGTAACTCGGTGCGGCCAGCGCAAGGCGGGCGAAGGACAACATCTGTTGCTCACCTAGCGAGAGCAGCTCGTTCCAGTCGCGCTCCACGTTCAGGCCTCTCGCCTTCTCCAGCGCGGCGGCCATTCCGAGCTCGCGCAGTGCGTCGAGGATCCGCGCGTCTGCGACGTCCTGCTCGCGCCCGCTTCGCACCAGGGCCTGGCGCAGCGTGCCGGGCGGCAGGTAGGGGCGCTCCGTCAGGAACAGGATCGCGTCCGACGGTGGCCGCACGATCCGGCCCTCACCGGAATCCCACAGGCCCGCCGTGGCGCGAAACAGCGCGATCGACGCGTCTGCGTCGCCGCTGACCAGAGTGCACGTGCCGGCGGCCAGGCGCGCGGAGAGGCTCGCGACTAGCATGCGGCCGTCGTGCGGCGAGCGCAGCGACAGCTCCTGGTACTCGAGCTCTTCCCCGGACTCGTCGATCACGATCCGCGCGCCGACCGTCTCCAGGCGCTCCACCCCTTCGCCGAGCGCGCTGAGCCGCGCCATCACCACGGCGTAGGACGAGATCTGCTGGAACTGGGTGACGACCAGCGAGAATGCGCCGATCAGATGCGAGAACGCCATCGCCGACTGCGAGATCACGCCGAACTCCACCTGCCCGCGGATGAAGAGCGGCGCCACGATCAGGATCGGAATCAGCTGGATCATGTAGTCGTAGCCGGTGGTGAAGAAGCCGAGGTTGCGGTTCACCGCGATGATGCGCTTGAGATTCCCCACCAGAGCCTCGACTCGTGCGAACAGACGCTCGCGGATCCGGTCCTCCCGCCGAAGAAACGCGACCGACTCCGCGTTCTCCCGCAGATGTACGAGCTCTGCGCGAAAGCTGGCCTCGCGGTCGCTCTGGTCGTAGTTGAGCCAGAGCAGCGGGCGCCCGAACACGAGCGTGAGGCCCGAGCCGAGGGCGGCGTAGCCGACCGCCACCGCGAAGAGCGGCGGGCTGATCGACCACAGGACGCCCGAGAAGGCGAGGATCGTAAAGGTCCCGTTCAGCCACACGAGCAGGAGCGACAAAGTCGTCGCAGTGAACGTGCGGACGTCGTCGGCGATGCGCTGGTCCGGGTTCTGGATCTCCGCGCGCTCGCGCAGCCGGTAGTAGGCCGCGTCGTGCAGGTAATAGTCCACGAGCGAGCGGGTCATCCAGTTGCGCCACAGGAGCCCCAGACGCTCCTCGGTGAAGCGGTAGATCACCGCGGTGACGGTCGAGGCCGCGAAGACGCCGATGTAGAGCGCTGCCATGCTCGCGAAACCGGACATGCTGCGGTGCTCGATGGCGGTCATGAAGTCGCGGCCGACGTAGCTGTTCACCACGTTCAGGCCGTTGATCGCGAGCAGCAGCACGAGCAGCGCGCCGAACATCAGCTTCACGCGACCGCCAACCTCGGAGCGCATGACGTCGGCAACGACGCGGCGCCAACGCGCCCAGGTCAGCCGGTCGAGCGGGATCCGCGTGGACTGCACGTGCGACTGCTCTCCTGCACCGCCCGATGCCGCCGTGGCTCAGGCGGGCTGCATCCGGCGGCGGATGGACGCCGTCACTCGCGCGCCGCGCCGGGCTCGATGTTCGGATGCGGGGCGAGCGGCGGGAAGTCCGGGTCGTAGTAGGGACCGAGCCGGTTCAGCACCCGGCGCACCGCGGACGCCCGCTCCGAGACGTCGTGCGCGACGAAGACCCGGGTGGCCTCGTCGCGCGCGCTGCGCGCGAGCTGCATCAGGTTGTCGTAGACGGTGAGGGTCTCTTCCCGTCCCTCGCCCTTCCCGAGTGAGCCGGAGAACTCCTGCGACACGACGTGGAGCAGCCGCACGAACTGCTTGAGACGCTGGTAGGAATCGCCCTGCATCGATCCGACCGACGGCGGCGGCTGCTTCCGGAAAGTCTCGTAGAGGTCGTTGGTGGCCTGCACCAGCTCCTTCCCGAGCGCGGCGACCTTCGCCTGGTCCCAGGGCGCGAGGTCGGCTCGCGCGCTCGGCGCGAACAGCCAGGCGACGAGGACGAGCGCGGGCAGAACGCGGGCGATTCGAGGATGCGGCATGTCGAGCTCTCCTTCGCTCGGTCGCGGAGCTCTCTAGCGCTCGATCACGACCTTCAGCGCCTTCGTCTCCGCGGCGCGCCCGAACGTGTCGTAGGCCGCGAGCATGTCGCCGAGCGCGAAGTGGTGGCTCGCGAACCTCTCGACGTCGAGCCGGTCCTCGGCGACGAGCCGGAGCAGCATCGGCGTCGTGTTGGTGTTCACGAGGCCCGTCGTGATCGTGATGTTCCGGATCCACAGGTCCTGGAGCCGCAGCATGGCCGGCTTGCCGTGGACTCCGACGTTGGCGACGTGGCCGCCGGGGCGGACGATCTCGGTCGCCATCTCGAAGGTCGAGGGGACGCCGACCGCCTCGACCGCGACGTCCACGCCGAGGCCGTCGGTCATCGCCATGACCTTCGCCTTCCAGTCCGCATCCGAGGCGCGGACGCCGGCTGTCGCGCCGAACCGCTGCGCCTGCTCGATGCGGTTCTCGTCGAGATCGATCGCGATGATCTTCGACGCGCCGTACAGCCCAGCCGTCATCATCACCGAGAGTCCGATCGGGCCCGCTCCGATGACGGCGACCACGTCGCCCGGCTTGGTCTGCCCGTACTGCACGCCGATCTCGAATCCGGTCGGCAGGATGTCGCTCAGCATCACGGCCTGCGCGTTGCTGACGTGCGGAGGAACCTGGTAGAGCGACGTGTCGGCGTACGGGACGCGCACGAACTCGGCCTGCGTGCCGTCGATCAGGTGGCCGAAGATCCAGCCGATGCCCGCCGCGCCTTCGTCGCCGAGGCAGTGCGATTGGAGCGACTGCTTGCAGAAGGTGCAGCGTCCGCACGACTTGATGCACGAAATGAGCACACGGTCCCCGACGCGGAACGACGTCACCTCGCTCCCCGCCTCGGTGACGACGCCGACCCCTTCGTGGCCGAGGATGCGCCCCGGTGTCACCGCCGGGACGTCGCCCTTCAGGATGTGGAGGTCGGTTCCGCAGATCGTGGTCGTGTCGATCCGGACGATCGCGTCGGTGGGGCGCCGGATGCGAGGCGCGGGCACGTCCTCCCAGGCCTTCTTGCCGGGTCCTCGATAGACGAGCGCCTTCATGGGGACTCCTGCGCCGACGGCCGCGCGGAGCGGTCGTCGGCTACTTCTCGCTGAGGTAGCGGACGCCGGGCAGATCCTTGCCCTCCAGGAACTCGAGCGATGCGCCTCCTCCGGTGGAGACGTGAGTCACCTTCTCGGCGAGCCCCGCGTGCTCGATCGCGGACACCGAGTCGCCTCCGCCGACCACCGTCACCGCGCCGTGTGCCGTCGCGTCGGCGAGCGCGCTCGCGACCGAGAGCGTGCCGCGTGCGGTGGCCTCGATCTCGAAGATCCCCATCGGACCGTTCCACACCACGGTCTTCGCGCGCTTCACGAGGTCCGCGAACTTCGCGCGCGTCGCCTCTCCGATGTCGACACCGATGTCGGCGGGGCCGATCCGGTCCCAGGCCACCGTGCGCAAGGTTCCCACCTTGCGCGCCTCGAGATCGAGCACTTCGGTCACGACGACGTCGACCGGCAGCACCAGCTTGTCGCCCGCGCGCGCGAGCAGCTCGCGCGCCATCTCGATGCGGTCGTCCTCGACGAGCGAGCGGCCGATCTCCTTGCCCTTCGCCTTGTAGAAGGTGAAGGCCATGCCGCCGCCGATCAGCAGCGTGTCGACCTTCGGCAGCAGCGAGGAGATGACGTCGATCTTCCCGGAGACCTTGGCGCCGCCGAGGATCGCGACGAACGGCCGCTTCGGCTTCTCGACGGCGTCGCCGAGGAAGTCGAGCTCGCGCTTCATCAGGTAGCCGGCGGCGCGCTGCGCGAGGGAGACGCCCGTCATCGACGAGTGCGCCCGGTGCGCGGTGCCGAAGGCGTCGTTCACGAAGACGTCGCCGAGCTTCGAGAGCGACGCGCGGAACGCCTTCACCGCCTCGGGATCGGCCTTCACGGACGTGCCGTCCTTCTGCTTGACCTTGCCCTCCTCCTCGATGTGGAAGCGCAGGTTCTCGAGCAGCGCGACCTCGCCGGGTTTCAGCGCGGCGCACGTCTTCTCGACCTCGGGGCCGACGCAGTCATCGAGGAACGTGACGGGCCGGCCGAGGAGCCCGGAGAGCTTCTCCGCCACCGGCCGCAGCGAGTACTTCGCGATCTTCCTGCCGTCGGGCCGGCCGAGGTGGCTCATCAGCACGAGGCTCGCGCCGCGGTCGAGCGCATAGCGGATGGAGGGCAGCGATGCCCGCAGGCGCTTGTCGTTCTCCACGTGGCCGTCCTGGATCGGCACGTTGAAGTCGACGCGCATCAGGACGCGCCTGCCGCGCAGATCGAGATCCTCGATGAAGAGTTTCGCCACCGCGGCGCCCCTATCGCGCGTCCCGCTTCGCCATGTAGCGCAGCAGATCGACCACGCGGTTCGAGTAGCCCCACTCGTTGTCGTACCACGACACGAGCTTGAAAAAGCGCTTCTCGCCCTTCAGGTTGTTCTGGAGCGTTGCCAGCGAGTCGTAGATCGAGGAGCGGTCGTCGTGGATGAGGTCGGTGGAGACGACCTCCTCGTTGCAGTAGCCGAGGATGCCCTTCAGGTAGGTCTCGCTCGCCTTCTTCATCAGAGCGTCGATCGCCTCGATCGAGGTGTCCTTCGCGGCGCGGAAGGTGAGGTCGACGACCGAGACGTTGGCGGTCGGCACGCGGAAGGCCATGCCGGTGAGCTTCCCCTTCGTGGCGGGCAGCACTTCGCCGACGGCCTTCGCCGCGCCGGTCGTCGACGGGATGATGTTGATCGCCGCCGCGCGCCCGCCGCGCCAGTCCTTCTTCGAGGGACCGTCCACCACCTTCTGCGTGGCGGTGTAGGCGTGGATCGTGGTCATGAGACCGGTCTCGATCCCGATCCCCTCCTTCAGCAGCACGTGCACCACGGGCGCCAGGCAGTTGGTGGTGCAGGACGCGTTCGACACCACATGGTGGCTGGCGGGGTCGTACTCCCCCTCGTTCACCCCCATGACCAGCGTCTTCACGCCGCCCTTTCCCGGCGCGGAGATGATCACCTTCTTCGCTCCCGCCGCGAGGTGGCCCTGCGCCTTCTCGCCGTCGGTGAAGAGGCCGGTCGACTCGATCACGTAGTCGGCGCCGAACTGCTTCCACGGGAGCGCGCTCGGGTCCTTGGCCGCCGGGATGCAGCGGATCTCCTCGCGGCCGACGACGAGCACGTCGTTCTCCTCGGCCGAGGGGCTGCTCTTCCGGGTCGAGAGCGGGTGCTTGAAGCGGCCGTGCACCGAGTCGTACTTCATCTGGTACGCGAAGTAGTCGGCGTCGGTGGAGACGTCGACGACGCCGACCACCTCGATCTCCTTCCCGAGCAGGCCCTGATCGCAGAGCGCCTGGAAGACCAGGCGTCCGATCCGACCGAATCCATTGATGCCGACCTTGATGGCCATCTCTTCCTCCTGTGAAGTCGATCGCGCTCTCGATGCGGTGCGTGGAGCGGCCGCCGGCCGCGAGAGGCGTGAGCAAGATCTGTGCCCTGCGGAGCATCCGCTCCGGGCTCTGCGAAGGGCCGGATCGTAGCTTTCCGCCGCTCGTCTGGGGCGAAGCACCCCGCGAATCGCCGCCGTGGCGTCGCGACTAGCGTCGCTCCTCGTGGCGCGCGATCGCGTCGAGCACGCCCGCGAGCTGCTCCGGCATCGAGTAGAAGGGCGAGTGCGCGGCCTCGAGCGTGTGGACGCGACAGCGCGACGCGGCGTGCATGCGCCGCTGCTCGGCGATCGGGATCGCGCGATCGAGCGTGCACTCGACGTAGTGGCGCGGGATCGCCTCGTAGCGCGCGCCGAGGCGGACCGGTCCGGTCCAGGGTGTGATCGGCTGCGGGCACAGGCGCGCGCTCGCCGTCTCGACGTCGGCGTCGGAGCAGTCGTGGTAGAAGGCGTCGCGCGCGCCAGCCGGGTCGAAGCGCACGACGCCGGCCTCGCGATCGGGCCGCAGGTTCGGCGTCACGGCCGAGGGGATCGCGAGGCCGCCGAGGCTCTCGCCGTTTCGCGGCAGGAAGGCGGCGAGGTAGACGAGCGCGCGCACGCGCGGGGCGTGCTCCTCAGCGGCCTGCGCGATCACCATGCCGCCCATGCTGTGGCCGAGCAGCAGCGCGGGCCCGTCCAGCCGGGCGAGCGCCTCGCCCACGCGCTCGACGTAGGCGGAGAGCGTCACCTGCTCGGGCGGGGTCGGGTCGGCGCCGTGGCCCGGCAGGTCGAAGGCGACGGCGCGATGGCCCTTCGCCGCGAGCGCCGGCACCAGCTTCTCGAAGCACCAGGCGCCGTGCCACGCGCCGTGGACCAGGGCGAAGGCCGCCATCGTCTACGCGATCCGGTGTCGGAGCGCGCGAGAGGGGGCATCGACTCGCGGCACGGGCGCACGGTAGCAGGGTCGCGGAGCGGGAGTCAGAGCAGCGACAGCTGCGCCGAGCCCGGACGGCGAAACGCGGCGGTGGAGAGGGTCGTGCGCTCGTTCGCGAGCCCCGCGCGCCGGCGCGCCAGTTCGAACAGCGAACGAATCTGCTCGGCGTAGACGCCCGTGCCTCGCTGGCGCGTGTGGTAGCGCGAGTCGTAGAGCGCGCCGCCGCTCACTTCGCGGAGGCGCGACATCACGCGCTCCCTGCGGTCCGGGAAGTGGCGCAGGAGCCACGACTCGAAGAGCTCCTTCACGCCGTGGGGCAGCCGCAGCATCACCCATCCGGCCTCGCGCGCGCCCGCCTCGGCGGCGGCCGAGAGGATCGCCGGGATCTCGGAGTCGTTGAGGCCGGGGATCACCGGCGCGGACAGCACGCCGACCGGCACGCCGGCCGCGGCCAGGGTCTCGATCGCGGCGAGCCGGCCGCGCGGCGACGACGCGCGCGGCTCGAGCGCGCGGCGAAGGCCGTCGTCGAGGCTCGTCACGGAGACGTGCACCGACGCGGCGTGGTGGCGCGCGAGCTCGGCGAGGAGATCGGCGTCCCGCGCGACCAGCGCGCTCTTCGTGATGATGACGACGGGGTTCCGGAACTCGGCGAAGACCTCGAGACAGCGACGCGTGAGGCGAAGCTTCGCCTCGACCGGCTGATAGGCGTCCGTGACACCGGAGAGCGCCACCACGCGCGGCTCCCAGCGCGGCGAGGACAGCGCGCGGCGCAGCAGCTCCGGCGCGTCCTCCTTCACGAGGATGCGCGTCTCGAAGTCGAGGCCCGCGGAGAAGCCGAGGTATTCGTGGGTGGGGCGCGCGAAGCAGTAGGCGCAGCCGTGGAAGACACCCCCGATACGGATTCAGGCTCGTGTCGAAGCCGAGGTCGGGGCTGTCGTTGTGGGCGAGCAAGGTGCGCGTCGGATCGCGCAAATAGAGCGTCGAGACGGGCGCCGGCTCGCCGGTGTCGTCGTCGGACGGGGGCCCCTGCTCGGCGTCCGCGACGACGCGCAGGCGCTCGAAGCGGTTGGCGGGGTTGTCGGCGGAGCCGCGCGCGATCAGGCGTCCGCGCGGCGCCGGCGGGCGATCGAGAGGGTCCGTCACGAGGCGAATCTAGAGCGAAAGTCGCCTCGGGGTCAAGAGTGGACGCGGCGGGGGCGCGATGCCGCGCCGTCGCCTCAGATGTACTGGCCCCCGTCGATCCGGAAGATCTTTCCGGTGATCCACACGGCGTCGTCCGACGCCAGGTACACCGCGAGCTGCGCCACCTCGTCGGTGCTGCCCATGCGCCGCAGCGGGATCGACTTCACGATCGCGTCGCCGTGATAGGCGACCATGCCGTCGGCGATGTCGGTCGCGATCAGCCCGGGCGCGATCACGTTGCAGCGGATTCCCTTCGCGGCGTTCTCGCGCGCGATCACGCGGGTCAGGGCGTTGACGGCCGCCTTCGCTGCAACATAGGGGCCGCCGAAGGGGGCGCAGAGGTCGGCCGCCACCGACGAGATGGTGAGGACGACCCCATGGCTCTGCGCCTGGAGGACCGGCAGCGCCGCGTGCAGGGTGTGGAAGACGCCGTGCAGATCGATGTCGATCACGCGCTGCCAGTAGGACGGATCGACCTGCTCGAGCGGCTCGAAGCGCGTCGGCACGCCGGCGTTCGCGACGACGATGTCGAGTCCGCCGAGCGCGTCGCGGCTCTCCTCGACGAGCGCGCGCACGGCGCCGGCGTCGCGCACGTCGGCGGCCTTCGCGAAGCCCTTGCGGCCGCGCGCGCACACCGCCTCGACGGTCTGCTGCGCGGACTCGTGCTCGCGGCGATAGCCGATCGCGACATCCGCGCCCTCCGCCGCGAAGGCGACCGCGATCGCGCGCCCGATGCCGCGCGATCCGCCGGTCACCAGCGCGCGTCTGCCCTCCAGCCTCGAGCCGCCGCTCATCTGCCTCTCCTCTGCGCACGCGCCGTAGGCGAGCGATCAGCCCGGCCCCGCGACGGCCGCGTACCGTAGGTCGCTGCGCGGCGCCGAGCGAGCCGCGGCGCGGACGCCGCTCGCGTCCCGGGGCTACGCCCGCGACGCGGTCCAGCCGAAGAGAGTGCGACGACAGGAGGCAGCGATGATCGAGGCGACAGTCTCCACGACTCCCACGACTCCGCGGCGGCACCAGCGCCGCCACGCGACGAACCTCTCGATCGAGCGCTCGCTCCAGCTCGAGCTCCCGATCGCGATCCTGCTCGTGACGGCCGCGGTCGGCATCGGGCTCGCTGCGTACGCGCGCGCGGCCTACGGCCGGCTGTTCGAGGCCTTCCAGCACGCCGCCGAGGCGCCCGCGCTCGAGTCGCTGATCCGCGCCCAGACCAGCGACTTCCTCGCCGTCGCCGCGGTGATCGCCGTCGCGTACGCGGTGCTGATCTCGTTCATGACGCTGATCTGGTGTCACCGGCTGGTCGGGCCCGTCGTCGCCTTCCGGCGCATGCTGGCCTCGTTGATCGCGGGCGATCTCTCCGCGCGCGTGCGGCTGCGCAGCGGCTGCGCCTTCCACGACCTCGCCGATGACCTCAACGCGCTCGCCGATCAGATGTCTCGCGAGGCTGGCGCGTCGCGCAGTTAGCCGCTCGCCCGCAGGCTTTTCACGACGCCTGTGGCCCGTAGTGGGGCGATTCGCGCATCGACGGCGCGCTCGCGCTCGACTACCGTGCGCCGCCTCGGGGGATACCCCCCGTTCACCGGAGGGATCGCGATGTCGCGTCGTTTCGATCGTTGGGTCCAGTCGCTCTTCGCCGTAGCGGCTCTCGCCGCGCCGCTCGTCGCGGCGGCGCAGACCGTGGACGTCGAAGAAGTGGAGCCCCAGGAGCCGAGCGACCAGAACTTCGCGCTCCGCGCCGGCTACGACCACGTCTTCGAGTCCCACATCAAGAACGTCGGCGGCGCGAACGTATCGATCGACAACTTCCAGACGTCGATCGGCGGCCGCTTCAAGCTCAGCGACAGCGTCGGCTTCACCCCGCGCTTCATCTACTCGCTCGGCGCCTACGACTTCTCCGACAACATCCGGCCGGCGGGCTGGGAGAACATCAACACCTACACCCTGCTCGGGCTGCTCGACTACAAGGCGAACGAGCACTGGACCTTGATCGGCGGTCCGGTCTTCCGGCTCTCGGGCGAAGGCGCGGCGGCCTTCAACAACGGCTTCACGGGCGGCGGTCTCGCGGGCGCCGTGTGGACGCCGAACAAGGATCTGTCCCTCGGCGCAGGCCTCGGCATCATGAGCCAGATCGAGGACGACCCCGGCCTGATCCCGATTCCGATCGTGCGCTGGCACTTCGCCGACCCGCTCACGTTCAAGCTCGGGATCTCCGACCTCGGCGGCCGCACGGGTCTCGGACCGGAGCTGATCTGGAACATCTCCAAGGAGGTCGATCTCGGGCTCGGGGCGCAGTACCAGCGCCGCCGCTTCCGGATGGACGACCACGATGGCAACAGCAAGGGCGTCGGCGAGGACACCGGGGCTCCGGTCTATGCGCGGCTGACCTTCCGGCCCCTGGACCAGCTCTCGCTCGAAGGCTTCGCGGGCGTCCTCGCGGCGGGCGAGCTCACGATCCAGGACAAGAACGGCGGCCACACGCTCGACAAGGGCTACCAGACGACGCCGACGCTCGGCCTGCGAGGCGAGTACCGGTTCTAGGGCAAGGAGGCCGACTCGAGGGAGTCGGCCCACGCGCAGCGAGGCGAGCCGTCCGGCGCGCAGCGAGGCGCAGCGAGCGGAGATGGCACAGGCTTGCCGAGCGAAGGCCGGCAGCCCGAGCGCGAGCGGTCAGCGAGCGCGAAGGTCCGGCTAGGGGATCAAACCGGCGCGGCGGCTCGCCGCCAGCGCATCGATGGCGTCGATCCGGCGGAGCCAGCCGCGAATCTCGTCGGCGAACGCACCGCGCCAGCGCGCGAGCTCGGGCTCTGCGGGCTCGAGCAGCGCGCGGTTCTCGGCGAGTCGCAGCGCATTCTCGAAGAGCACGCGCGAGATCGACGCCGTCGAGTGCAGGCGCCCCTGCAGGTGGTACTGCCGTCCGACGCCCATGCACGCCGCCAGGAAGCGCGTGCGGTCGAGCGGCGCCCCGGGATCCTGACGCGCGAGCAGGTCGGCCACGACGCGGTAGGCCTCGAAGAAGGGCCGCAGCACGCGGTGCGCGTTGAACGGGCGGAAGCGCCGCACCAGCCCCTGGATCGGGTCGGGACCGCCGCGCAGCGCGTCCTCCCAGTGCGGATCGCGCTCGGCGAGCTCGCGCCGCAGCTCGCCGCGGAAGATCTCCTTGTCCGCGAAGAAGAACTCGAACTTCAGCAGATCGCGGAGCTGCATCGCGGCGCGGAAGAACTCACCCGCCGCGTCGGCGCCGCCCGCCTCCGCCGCGCGTAGCAGCGCGAGCTCGCCGATCGCCGGGTTCACGAAGAAGTGGATGATGGTGTTGCGGTAGTAGGCGGCGGCGAGCTGCTGGTCGGGCCCGATCCGATACACGCGCTCGCTGCCCTCGTCGAAGCGGGTCACGACGCCGTTCTCGACGAGCGCCTCGAGCACGCGCTCGACGCCTTCGCGTGTCTCGAGCTCGGTGCTGTGGGTGACGGGCAGCTGCCGGCGCGCGACGTCGTAGAGCAGGTTCGCGAGGCGCGCGCGCACGTCTTCGACGGTCTGCGCGCGATCGGCGGCGCCGAGCACCGCGAGCGCGACCAGCGAGATCGGCGTGATCGGCGTGACCTGGTTGATGCGCAGGCACACCTCGAAGGCGAGCTTCTGGAGCGCAAGGCTCTGCTCGTCGGGATCGGGGGAAGCCTGCGGATCGGGAGGGCCGAGCGCCTTGGCGAGCGACAGCGGTTCGCCGAACGAGATGTGGATCTCGCCGTAGCGGCGTCCGAGCCGGCGCAGGAAGCGCAGGAACCAGCCGAAGCTCTCGCGCTGCTTGGCCGCGCCCGACTGCTCGGCGGCGTAGTCGGGCACGTCGCTGATCTGGTCGTAGGCGATCGACACGGGGATCAGCACGACGTCGTCGCTCTTGCCACGGCGATAGGCGTCGACCACGTAGGCCAGCAGGCCGAAGCGCGGCGGCAGCAGCTTGCCGGAGCGCGAGCGACCGCCCTCGATGTACCACTCGAGCGAGAAGCGCTTCTCGACCAGGTAGTCGATGTAGTGGCGCAGCACGAACTTGTAGACGGCGTCGTCCTTGAAGCTCCGCCGGATGAAGAATACGCCGCTGCGGCGCACCAGCGGACCGACCGGGAAGAAGTTCATGTTGATGCCGCCGGCGGTGTGGTTCGGCGGGTGGCCGTTCTCGTAGAGCATGTACTGGAGCACGAGGTGGTCGAGGTTCGACTTGTGGGTCGGAAGCAACACTACAGGGTGTCGTTGCGCCAGCGACTGGATGCGCGCCAGCTTCTCGCGGTCGTAGTGGAGCGACTCGCCGTAGCCGCGCGTGTACATCAACCGGATCAGCTGCGCGGCCAGGTCGATCACGAAGGTGCTGTGGGTCGCGGCGATCTCGCGCAGATCGCGCGCCGCCTCGCGCGCCACGCTCCCGGAGGCTCGCTGCTGCTCGCGCGCCAGCAGGGCCAGGCCGCCGCGGAACGCGGGGCGCCCGAGGATGTCCTCGTGCACGAGGCGCGGCACCTTGTAGCGCGCGCCGCGCAGCCGCCGCTCGGCGCGCTCGAGCGCGAGCGCGGCCTGTCGCGACACGTAGTCCGCGAGCGAGGCGGACTCCGCTCCCGCGCTGGACGCGGCCTGCCAGCGCGCGCGCAGCTCCGAGAGCGGCGCCGGCTCGCCCGCGACGATGCGGCAGCGGTCGCGCTCGCGCCGCAGGATCCCGTGCTGGCGCAGCCACGACGGATCGCGCGGGTCGCCGAGCTTCAGCAGATCGGAGAAGCGCGCGGCCCGCACGCCGTCGCGCTTGCGCGGCAGCCAGGCGACCCGAAGCGGCGCGAGCACCACGTCGTGGTCGGCCGCGGCGATGCGCGCCTCGAGCGGGCGCTGCGAGGTCTCGCGGCGGCGGCGCGAGGGCGGGATGGCGACGCACTCGCAGTCGGCGCCCTCCGGCCGGTGGCGCGCGACCCACGCCTCGAGCAGGCGCTGCTCGACCCGGCTCGAGCTATCGCACAGGAAGATCACGCGCGAAGGGGCCCCGACACCGATCGCGGGCCAGCCCGGCTCGTCGCGCAGCGGCCCATGGAGCGCGCTCGCCATGACGAGCGAGTCTACCACCGGCGCCTTCGCGAGTTCGCTAGGGCGATCCGTGCAGGAACGCGAGCGCGAGCTCCGACATCGCGCGCACGCCGAGCGGCAGCGCCGCCTCGTCGAGGTCGAACCGCGGTGTGTGGATCTGCGCGGCGTCGGCCACGGCGACGTCGGGTCTGCGCACGCCGAGCCAGAAGAAGAGGCCGGGGACCTGCTGCGCGTAGAACGCGAAGTCCTCGGCGGCCGTCCAGGGCCGCATCTCCTCGACTTCTGCGGCGCCCGCCGCGCGCTCGAGCGCGGGCCGCATGCGCGCGAGCAGCGCCGGGTCGTTCCACACCATCGGGTTGCCCTCTTCGATCGCGACCTCGGCCTCGGCGCCCGAGGCCTGCGCGATGCCCTGCGCGCTGCGGCGGACCTTCTCGTGCAGCGCCGCGCGCTGCTGCGGATCGAGGGAGCGGATCGTGCCCTGGAGCTCCACCTCGTCCGGGATGATGTTGTTGCGCACGCCGCCCTGGAAGGAGCCGATCGACACCACCGAGGGAATGCGCACGTCGACCTCGCGCGCGGGCAGCGACTCGATCTCGAGCACGATGCGCGACGCCGTCGCGATCGGATCGACGCCCTGCCACGGGGAGGCCGCGTGGCTCTGGCGGCCCTTCACGCGGATCGTGAGGCGGTCGCTGCTCGCGGTCGCGGCGCCCGAGCGGATGCCGACGTGGCCGACGGGCAGCTCGGCGGTCACGTGCAGCCCGAAGACCGCGTCGGGCCGCGGCGCGTCGAAGGCGCCTTCCTCGAGCATGAGCTTCGCGCCGCCGCGCTCGCCGCGCGGCGCGCCCTCCTCGGCCGGCTGGAAGAGCAGCACGACGGTTCCGCCGAGATCGAATCGCCGCGCCGCGAGCACCTTCGCGACGCCGAGCAGCATCGCCGTGTGCGCGTCGTGACCGCAGGCGTGCATCACGCCGACCTCGTGGCCTTCGTAGGTCGCGCGTTCGTGCGACGCGAAGGGCAACCCGGTCTCCTCGGTGACGGGCAGCGCATCCATGTCGGCGCGCAGAGCGACCACGGGGCCCGCGCCGCGCAGCACGCCGATCACACCCGTGTGTGCCACGCCGGTCCGCACCTCGTAGCCTTCCGCGCGAAGCGCCTTCGCCACGAGCTTCGAGGTGCGGACCTCGCGGTTCGAGAGCTCGGGGTGCGCGTGGAGGTCGCGGCGCCAGGCGCGGACGTCGGGCAGCGTCTGGGCGACGAGCGCTTCGAGCGACGGACTCTCCGCCGCCCGCTCGCCGGCGACGGCCTGCGCCGATGCGACGAGCGCGAGCCACAGGGGTGCGGAGAAGCGGCGAGCGCGGCGCATCCTCAGATCCCCTCGCGCGGTTTCCGCACGCGCGCGCGCAGGGTATCGTCGCGCGGTCCGGCTCGCAGGAGCGGTGGGAGGAAGTCGCGTGGCGGTGTCGGGAGCGCGCTCGGACGCGCAGGTCGGACGCGGCGGGCTGCGTCCCGTGCGCATGCCGCCGGAGGCGTGGCTCCCGCTCGTCGGCGGACTCGTGTGGCTGTGGAACGCGCCGGGCCACGGCGTCGCGGGCTTCCTCTTCTCGGTGCTGCCCGGCTGTCTGCTGCTCGGGTCGGGCGTCGCGATGCTGCTCTGGCCGGGTGACCTGCGCACCTCGCAGTTCGCGGCCCTCGGCGGCGTGCTCGGCTTCCTGTTCGGGCTACCGGCCTTCGTGTTCGTCGGCTTCTTCGGAGGGCTCGCGTTCTGCGCGCTCTCGGCCGCGGGATTCGTCGCGGCGGGCTGGCACACCTTGCGACTCGAGCCGCATCCGGCCGACGTGCCGCGCCCCGAGCCGTCGCTCCTGCTCGCCGCCGAGATCGCCTGCGACGAGGCGATCCTCTCCACGCTCCAGATCGGCATCGGCATCCCGGCCGGCGACGAGCTCGCGCGCATCCGCGGCGAGATCGAGGAGGCGCGCGTGCGCTTCGCCGCGGCGGGCTGGCTCGAGAAGCCGGGCGACTACCACGAGGCGCCGCCGCCCCTCTCCGACGCGCAGGTCGGCCGCGCGCGCGTGCGCGGCATCGACTACGAGCACCTGCGCTTCGAGAGCGGCTACGAGCCGCGCAGCGGCGAGCCCGGGCGCGATCGCTGGCTCGACTACCGCGCGAACCGGACGGCGCACGCCTGGGTCGTGCGCCGCAATCCGCAGCGACCCTGGCTGGTGTGCATCCACGGCTACCAGATGGGAAGCCCGATGGTGGATCTCCTGGCGTTCCGCCCGGAGTGGCTGGCGCGCCAGCACGGCCTGAATCTGCTACTGCCCGTGCTGCCCCTGCACGGACCGCGCACCAAGGGCCGGCGCAGCGGCGACGGCTATCTCGCCGGCGACATCCTCGACACGATCCACGCGCAGACGCAGGCGATGTGGGACCTGCGGCGCATGCTGTCGTGGCTGCGCGCGGAGGGCGCGCGCGAGATCGGCGTCTTCGGGCTCTCGCTCGGCGGCTACAACGCCTCGCTGCTCGCCGCGCTCGAGCCCGATCTCGCCTGCGTGATCGCCGGCATCCCGGCGGTCGACTTCACGCGGCTCTACTTCCGCCACGGACCTCCAGTGCAGCTCCTCGAGGCGGCGCTCCACGGCATCGAGGAGCACCACATGGACGAGATCCTGCGCGTGGTCTCGCCGCTCGCGTTCCCGCCGCGTGTCCCGCGCGGGCGCCGCTACATCTTCGCCGCCATCGCCGACCGCCTGGTGCCCGCCGATCAGGTGCGCGATCTCTGGCACCACTGGGAGCGCCCGCGCATCGAGTGGTACCAGGGCGGGCACGTCACCTTCCCGCGTCACCCCGCGGTGCGCGCGCTGATCGACGAGGCGCTCGGCGCGACATTCGCGTGATCGCCGCGCTCGGCGAGGCGCGCCAGGATGCGCACGTGCTCGGCGCGCGTGAGCGGATAGCCGCGCGCGAACCCCGCGGAGACCAGCAGCAGCGCGGCGGGGACGACGGTGGCCAGCCAGCGGATCGCCTCGACGGCCGCGGGTGGCTGTACGTCTCCCTGGTGGTAGCCGAGGCGCCCGAGCACGAACATCGCCGCCATGACGCCGGATGCGCCCGCCACTTTGCGCACGAACATGAAGAAGCCGTTGTAGATGCCCTCGCGGCGCTCGCCGCTCGCGAGCTCGTCCTCGTCCACCACCTCGCCGATCATCGACCACGGCATCAGGTCGACGACCGCGTAGCCGAAGCCGATCACCGGCGCGAAGGCGAAGACCCACCCGCGCGGCCAGTCGGGCTGCACCATCAGGAGCGCCAGCTGGGCGACCGCCCACCACAGCGTGCCGAGCGTGAAGATCGTGGCCTTCTCGAAACGGCGCGCCAGCGCCAGCCACACCGGCAGCGAGAGCAGCACCGTCGACAGGAAGCAGAGCATCATCAGCTCGAAGTCACTGCTGCGGCCGAGGTAGTGGGTGAAGTAGAGGATCAGCATGGCGCTGATCAGGTCCATGCTGACGCGCCCACAGAGATACATGCCCGTGAGTCGGCGGAAGCTCCCGTGGCCGAGCAGCAGGCGCAGGCCGTCCAGGAAGGTCATGTGCGCGTCGCGCGCCTGGAAGTCGGGCCGCTCCCAGCTGATGCGGTGGATCGCGAACCATGGCAAGGCGAAGAGGACGCCGAAGAGCGCGCCGGCGGCTCTGAAGCCGGCGGGCCCGCCGCCGAGGAGGTTGGCGACGGGACGGAACACCACCGCCGCGAACACGCCGAGCACGGCGCCGGCGTTGCGCCAGGTGTTGAGCGACGTGCGGGCGTCGTAGCCGATCGCCATCTCCGGCAGCAGCGCCAGGTACGGAACCGACACCGTCGTCATCGCCAGCGAGCCCAGGACGAACATCGCGGTGTAGTAGGCGAAGAGCGCGCCCTGCGAGGCGCCGCGAAGGTCGAGCCACAGCAGGGCGAAGAAGAGTCCGAAGGGCAGGGCGCCGATCAGGAAGAAGGGCCGGCGCCGGCCCGCCTTCCAGCGGCAGCCGTCGGAGATGCGGCCCATCAGAGGATCGCTGACCGCGTCGACGCAGCGTCCCACGATCTGCACGGCGCCGGCGAGCTCGGGCCGCAGGCCGGCCACCTGCGTCAGGAAGTACGGCACGTAGACGATGGCGAGCAGAGACAGGAAGGCGTTGACCGTGAAGTCGCCGGTCGCGTAGACGGCCTTGCGCGGCGCCACGAGACGCGGATCCTCGCGGCGGGCGTGGGTGCTCGAGTCGCGCAGTACGGCCCTCGAAGGCGTGCGCGGCGGCCACTCCGCGCCGGAGGAGCAGCATGGCATCGGGTCGGAACGCGCCGCAAGCGCGCGCGAACCTCGAGATCAAGGCGCGCTGCCCCGACCTCGCGGTCGCGCGCGCCGTCGCGCTGCGGCTCGGCGCGGAGCCGGTGTCGGACGAGGAGCAGCAGGACACCTACTTCGCGACCGCGCGCGGTCGCCTGAAGCTGCGCGAGACCTCGAGCGGCCGCGCCGAGCTGATCCCGTACCTGCGGCCCGATCGGCCGGGCGTACGTCGCTCGGACTACCGCGTGATCGTGGTCCGCGACGGCGAGGGAACGCGCGCGCTGCTCGGCGAGATCCTCGGGGTCGTGCGCACGGTGCGGAAGCGGCGCGAGGTGCTGCTCTGGCGCAACGTGCGCATCCACCTCGACCGCGTCGAGGGGCTCGGCACCTTCCTCGAGCTCGAGGCCGTGTTCGACGGCTCGCCCGGCGCGGAGGCGGAGCAGCGCGCCGCGGTGGATCGCCTGCTCGCCGAGCTCGGCATCGCGCCCGAGGCGTGCCTGGCCGGGTCGTACGAGTCGCTGCTCGGATCGGCGCTCCCCGCGCTGGACGCCCTTCGCGCGCTCGGCTCCGTCGACGGAGAAGGTGCTACGAGAGCTGCGCCTTCCGATAGGCGGTGACGACCGCTGCGCCGCCGAGGCCGAGATTGTGCTGGAGAGCCACCTTGGCGCCCGGCACCTGGCGCTTGTCGGCCTGGCCGCGCAGCTGCCACACGAGCTCCGAGCACTGCGCGAGACCGGTCGCGCCGAGCGGGTGGCCCTTCGAGATCAGGCCGCCCGACGGGTTCACGACGACCCGACCGCCGTAGGTGTTGGCGCCGGAGTCGACGAACTCGCCGCCCTTGCCCTCCGGGCACAGGCCGAGCGCCTCGTAGGTCACCATCTCGTTGCACGAGAAGCAGTCGTGCAGCTCGACCACGTCGACGTTCTCGGGCCCGATGCCCGCCTGCTCGTAGACCTTCTGCGCGGCCTTCTTCGTCATGTCGGATCCCACCAGCTTGATCGCGCTCTTCGTGTCGAAGGTGCTCGCGAAGTCGGTCGTCATCGCCTGGCCGATGATCTCGATCGCCTTGCCCTCGAGCTTGTGCTTTCGCACGAACGCCTCGCTGGCGAGGATCGCGGCGGCGGCGCCGTCCGAGGTCGGGCAGCACTGCAGCTTGGTGAGCGGCTCGTACACCATCGGCGCCTTCAGGATGTCCTCGAGCGAGTACTCGTCCTGGAACTGCGAGTAGGGGTTGTTCACCGAGTGCTTGTGGTTCTTCCAGCCGATCTTCGCGAAGTGCTCGGGCTTCGTGCCGTAGCGCTCCATGTGCTCGCGTCCCGCGTTGCCGAAGAACTGCGCCGCGGCGGGTGCCTTGGCGAAGCCGCGCGTCTCGATCATCAGCTTCGCGTGCTTGTCCATCGGGTTCGTGCGGTCGGTGTACTTGATGCCGAGCGAGCCCTTTTCCATCTTCTCGAAGCCGATCGCGAGCACGCAGTCGGCGAGGCCGCCCTGCACGAACTGCTTCGCCATGAAGAGCGCCGTCGAGCCGGTCGAGCAGTTGTTGTTCACGTTGTAGATCGGGATGCCGGTCAGCCCGAGCGTGTAGACCGCGCGCTCGCCGCAGGTCGAGTCGCCATAGCAGTAGCCGGCGACCGCTTGCTCGACGTCGCCGTACGGGATGCCCGCGTCGGCGAGCGCCTTCTTGCCCGCCTCCTCGGCCATGTCGGGGTAGTCCCACGGGCGCGACCCCGGCTTCTCGAACTTCGTCATGCCGACGCCGACCACGAACACCTGGTTGCCCATCGAAGGTTCCTGTTCCTCGGAGCGCGCCGCGCGCGCAGTGGAAAGACGCGGAACCTAGCACGCGAGCTTTCAGATTCCGAAGTGATCTCGGAGCAGGCGCATCAGCAGGCGCTCCGGCAGCAGGCGACGCCCGACTGCGACGAGCGGCGCCTCGCGGCCGACGGCGTAGCGGAAGCGCGGCCTCGCATCGCAGAGAGCGCGCTCGATCGCTCGCGCGACGAGATCCGCGGGCGGCGCATCCACCAGCGAGCGCTCGATCACCTCGCGGCAGCGCGCGATGCGCGCGCCGTAGGGCGAGGCGTCCGCGGAGGAGAAGTCGATCTCGTCGTTGAAGCCGGTGTGGATGTCGCCGGGCTCGACCAGCGAGACGCGCACGCCGCTGCCGTGGAGCTCGTTGTAGAGCGACTGCGCGAGCGAGTCGATCGCCGCCTTCGAGGCCGAGTAGTGCGACTGGAAGGGGATCGGCGCGCGCCCTGCCAGCGATCCGACCAGCACCACGCGCCCGCTTCCCTGCTTGCGCAGATGCGGCACGGCCGCGCGCACGCAGCGCAGCACGCCGAAGAAGTTGGTCTCGAACTGCGATCGCGCGTCGGCCAGCGACACCTCCTCGACGCTGCCGAAGATCCCGAAGCCGGCGTTGCAGACGAGCGCGTCGAGACGACTCGCGCGCTGGAGCGTCTCCGACACACCGCGCTGTACGGAGGCATCCTCGCGCACGTCCATCGCGATCCAGTGGATCGGCGGCGCGCCCTCGGCGAGGCGCTCCGGGCGCCGGCTGGTGCCGTAGACCTCGAGCCCGCGCGCGGCGAGGCGTCGCGCGGTCGCCGCGCCGATTCCCTGGGAGGCGCCCGTGAGGAGAACCACCTGCACGGCGGCACGGTAGCGGCGCGCGCTGCAATCCGGAGCCGGAGCGCTCGCACGTCCGCTCTTCCGAGGGGTCCTTACGCACAATTGAGTCAATCCAAAATCGCAAAACGGTAGGAAGGACAGCGACATGCACTCGAACGCGATCGTCTTTTGGGGTGCCGGGGGAGGGGGCTTCGGCGGCGGTTGGCCGGCTGGCTGAACCGAGTCCGAAGCGTGTCGACACCTCGGGCTCCAACCGGTCTGCGGGATCCCTCACGCTGCGTCGACGATTGGAACGGCCACCCGGACGGAACGAAGATGAAGAAGAAGAAGCCCGTCGCTCCGGCCAAGATCCAGAGGAAGCCGCGACCCACGGAGAATCCACGCGCCAGGCGCGTGCCGGACATCAAGCCCGGGAAGTACGCCGACGGCTTCCGTACCACGAAGTCGAGTACCTGGAGTGCAAGCTCATCCTGCGCCCGAACCACTTCAACTCGCGCCAGAGTCTGTGGGACTTCGCGAAGGTGCTACGCAAGCCTGCGGCGCAGAACGGCGTGAGGTTCGAGCTCGTCGGCGGCACGATCCCTCCTGGACCTGCAGTACCGTGTGCTATACACTACGATACGTCGCCGACACGAATCCGATCTGGGCGATCGCCTCGATGGTTGCCGCTTCCGACCCGCAAGTGAAGGAGGCCCTCCGCATGTTCCGCAGCCGCCTCGTCAACGTGTCGGTCGGCTGTGCAGTGGGGCTGGTGTTGCTGCTTGTCGGCGGAGACAGCGACTGGAAGCTGCCGCTCGCATTGGCGGTGGCTGTACTCCTCTCGTCCTACGTGGTCCACATCCAGACCATGTGGCGGCAAGCGCCGATCACCGCCGCGATCGTCATCGCGGCAGGCCTCTCGACTCACTCCAGGGCGAGCGGTCTGGAGCACGGCCTGCACAAGGTCGGAGAGGTGGTCTTCGGCTGCGTGGTGGGCTTGCTGGTGAGCTGGCTGATGTCCAAGCTCTGGCCCGTCGCCGTGCCGCCGCACGCGACCTCCTGAAGCGCGCGCGACGATGCACCCACGGTGGATCAAGGCGAGCAGGGTCAGCGAGGGCCAGTTGGGAGAACAGGCAGGGTTTCCGTCAGCGGTGCGACTCGGCCTCGAGATCGGCGAGCAGGGCAGCGGCGAGGAGCCCCCACCGCTGATCCGGGCTCACCTCACCCGGCTTCAACCAGATGCGCGTCCGATCGGCTCCGGCCAGGAAGGCGCCCAGTCCGGACCAACCGTGCTCGATGCGACCGATTGGATCGTCCACCAGGTCCAGAATCTCGAGCGTGAAGGGGCGGAAGATGCTGCCCTTGACCGTAACCGGTCCGCCTTCGCCGGCCGGCTGCACGACGAGCTTCCTGCCGAGCAGCGTGAACTTCCACTCCACGGCGGCGCGGAAGCGGCCGGCATGGTCGATCACCTCGATGCGATCGCGCGCCAGCCCCCGGGCGCGGCAGAACACTGTAGTGTTGCCGTTCCCGGCTTCGACGACCCCGAAGTGGAGGTCTGGAACCTCGAGGATGGATTGATTCGTCAGTTCCTGAATTAGCTGGTTCTCGACCTGCTCGATGGTCGCGAGCGGTGAGCCATCAGCCGCGAATACCGCGTAACGCCGGCGGACCATCTTTCCGAGGAGTGCAGCCAGAGCACCCTGCCGCTCGAGCACCATCTCGTCCGCATCGCCGATGTTCTCGGGCGTCGGCGACAATCCCCGGCTGGCGGGGAGGTCAGCTTCGTGGATGGCCTGCGCGATCGCGCCGGGGATGGCGGGAGTCGCGGCGGCGCGCGCGCCTGCCTTCGCCGCCAGGCGTTCGGCCGTGGCGGCTTCGGCCTCCTCGTGCTCCAGGCGATGGATCACCAGCTGTCGGACTTGCTCCCACTCATCGCCATCGATCGCGCCGTTTCCATCCGCGTCGAAGCGGCCTCGGATCGCCGGGTCCTTCTCGATCAGGACCCGCATCCGGCGGAGCTCCTCGCGCAATCGCTCCGGATCGACCGGCATGGTCCTCCCCATCGACTACACCCGCAATTCGTCCGGACGTCGTCCGCACTGAAACGGCAGGTCGGCCGACCCATCGACTTCGGCTGGGCGCACGGGCTGATCCATCCCCGCGATCGTCGCGGCACGGGACCGGATTGCGATGGAGGTCTCGGCCCCTCGAAGCGCCGCACCTCGTCGATCTGCTGACGCTTCGCGGCCGGGTCCTCGCGGCGCTCGACTCGAGCCAGAACGTTCGCTGTCTTTGCACGAGCCTCGGCCAGCGAGATCCGTGCGGCGTTCCCGAGTGCCATGCGTCGCGTGCGGCCCCTCGCACGGTACTGTGCGATCCAAGTGCGCTTGCGCTTGCCGACGCGCACGCCGAACCCGGGCAGGCCGGCATCCCACACACGAGCACGTCGCCGTCCCTCGGCGCCGCAATCTCTCGAATCCTCGTCTCCGTGAACCTGATCTGCATCGCGTCCCCCCGTTAAGGGAGAACCCGGAAGCAATTCGGAAGCAAACCGCCGCGTAGAGCTGTCGGTCCGCGGCGGAAAGATGTCAGGTCCGTCCCGTCTCAACTCCGCGAAGTACGAACAGAAGGCGGTTGCGGTCGGCACGAGACGGAACGTAAGAGTTGAGGGGTAGTCAGATCGGCCGCGACAGTCATATAATCGGGCGCTGCTGCCTTCGGAGGTACACGATGAGCCCGCTCCCGCGCCCGGTTTCCGCTGCCCGACCCGAGCCCGACACGGTCGATGTCACGGCGGGGATCCGGCTGCTGGCGCGGCTCGCGCGGGTCGCAGAGCAGACCTGCCAGTCGACGGGCATCAGCCTGCCGCAGTACCGCCTGCTCGTCTCCGCGTCCGGCGGCTCGCAGCGCGCGAGCGAGCTGGCCAACGCGGTCGGTGTCTCGCGCCCGACCCTCACCTCGCTGGTCGACGGCCTCGAGCAGGTCGGGCTGCTGCGGCGCGTGCCGGTGCCGACCGACCGACGCGGAATCCGCCTCGAGCTCACTGACGAAGGTCGCGCCGCGACCGCGCGCGCCGAGCGCGCGCTCGCCGTGCGCCTGCTGCGCCTGATCGACGGTGACGTCCATGACGTCGTCCAGATCGTGAAGGGCGTCGTCTCCGGCGTGTCGGCGGCGCTCGATCGCGAGTGGCGTCCGGCGCGCCACTCGCTCTGATTCTTCGCTCGCCTGTGGCTCGCTGCGCGCGCCCTTCGGGCGCTTGCTCTGATTCTTCGCTCGCCTGTGGCTCGCTGCGCGCGCCCTTCGGGCGCTTGCTCTGATTCTTCGCTCGCCTGCTAGCGAAGCTCGCGCTTCCAGAGCACGCGGACGATCAGCGGCCAGCCGAACACGAAGGGGTGGCGCCGCTGCCGCTCGCTCGGCTCGAGCCGCGTGCCCGTGTGGCGCTCGAGCTTCCAGAGCGCGTAGGGCAGCCAGTCGCCGAAGGTGAGCGCGCTCTTCAGCAGCTGCACGGTGGTGGCCGCCTTCGCCAGCGGACGCCGCAGCGCGGCGCGCCGGCGCGCGGACGCGAGCGAGCCGGGCGGGCAAGCGACGCGCCAGCGCTCGCCCGCGGCCTCGAGCACGCGGACGCGGTCGGCGCGCGCGAGCGCTTCCAGTGCGGCCGCGAGGGCGCGCGCGTACCGCGGCGGGTCGGCGGCGTAGATCGCGAGAGGCCCATCGTCGTTCTCGGGACGCAGCTCCGACGCGTAGGTCTCGCGAAAGAGACCGAGCCAGAGCGACTCCGGGGTCACGTCGCGCACGTCTCCCTCGCCCGGCAGCAGCGCCACGCCGCGCAGCACGGCGCTCTCGACGGCCGCACACAGCAAATCGACCAACGCGGCGAGCGCGGCGCCGTCGCGTGCGTACGCGCACACCGTCGGCTGGCAGAAGCGAGCCCATGTTCCCGTGCGAAGCGCCGAGAGCTGCACCGCGCGCGCGAAGTCGCGCAGGGAGAAGACCGCGTACTTCGCGCGCAGCCGGGTGTCGCCGCGCGGCAGCTCGAGATAGAAGACGTTCGGCGGCAGCGCGGCGTTGGCGAGCCGGAGCGCGCGCGATCGGTAGGCGCCGCGGTAGTCGTCGACGAGCGCGTAGAAGTCGAGCACGCCCTCGTCGCTGCCGCGCCGCAGGCACGAGCCGTAGAAGAGCACGCCTGCGAGCGACGCGCCGTGGCGTCGCCGCAGCTCGTCGGCGAAGGCCTGCGCGGACGCCGGTACGGGCCGCACGAGCTCGTCGCGAACGAGGGCGGAGAGCTCGTCGCTGCGCTGTACGCTCAAGCGCGGACGAAGGCGAGTCGCCGGTCCGCGAAGAGCTCGACCTGCTCGTCCGGCTCCGGCGCGAAGATCTCTCCATCGATCGTGAAGCCGCAGCCCATTGCGATCTGCGTGCGGTGCGCGTTCGCGCTCTCGTAGCCGTTCTCGGGCGTGACGAACGACCGCGGCCGCCCGCGCAGGATCCCGGGCGCCGCGGCGATGCTGCGCCGCGGGCGGCTCGAGATGCCCGTGAGGCGCACGCCGCCGGCGCCGTCGCCCCAGAACGGTCGCATGCCGAGGAAGAGGTGCGAGAGCGTCGAGGCGATCAGCAGGTAGAACTCCGAGTGCCGGAGCGGGCGCCCGTCCACGTGCACCACCGCCTTGTCGGGCGTCAGGATGCCGTTGCTCGGATTCGTGAATGCCCGCGTGATCAGCGCGCCCGTCACGACCCCCGCGCCGAAGACTCCCTGCTGTCCGGGCGGGAAGGTGCGGTGCACCAGCGACACCGCGCGCTGGATCATGCCCGCGCCGAAGAACATCCCGTACTGCACGCCCGAACGACGCGACGACGCGACGCGCAGCACCGGGCGGGCCACCAGCCGCTCGTCGAGGCGGCCTGCGGCGAGCGCGTCGAGCAGCGAGACGAGGCCGCGCCCGGGTCGCGGGTCGGCGCGGAGATCGGAGGCGGTCATGTTGGTGCGACCGCCCCGCAGCGGCGCGACGAAGCGAAGCGACGGCAGATCGTTGCCGCCGAGGAGCTCGGTCAGCACGTACTGGAGCGTGCCGTCTCCGCCGTTCACGACGAGCAGGTCGACCTCACGCCGCGTCAGCTCCACGAGCGCTTCCGGCAGCTCGCGCACGCTCTCGGTCTCGACGTGCACCACGTCCCGATAGCGGCGCAGCACGTCGAGGACACGGGATACCTGCTTGCGGTTGCGGCCCGCCTTCAGGTTGTTGAGGACGCCCACTCGCACGTTGGGACCTCCGGGACGCGGGGGCTCAGGGACGGATCTCGTCGGGGGGTAGAGTGCCGAGGAAGGAAAACGCTGCGATCGCGTCGCCCGCGACCCGGACGTCGGGGTGCTCGGGCCCGGGCACCCACGTGAGCTCGTAGCTCGATCCGGCCCAGCTTCGGTGCGGACGACTGCGCAAGGAGTACACCATCCGCAAAGGCGCCGGAAGTGCGGTCAGGGGATCGACCTCGAGGCGAGGCGCCTTCAGGGTGATCCGACCCCGCACCCCTCCGCGCTCGATCACGAGGCCCGACGGAATCGGATAAGTGCTCTCTCCGCCTGTACTTTCGAAGCGCGGATCGAAGCCCGACCGCGTCAGCGCCGGCGCTCCATCCGCCGTGACGGAGAGCCAGGAGAAGCGTTCTCCCGCGGGGCCGAGGAGGTCGAGGAAATAGGTCCCCGAGCCCGGCTCGGTGCTCGTCACGTCGATCCGACGCAGCACCCGCTCGTCCTCGGCGACCGACATCGAGGTGTGGATCAGGCTCAACGTGCCCGGGAGCCGCACGGGCGATGCCATTCCCGGCACCTGGATCGACGCGCGCACGGGACTCGCGAGCTGGAGCAGGTCGACGGCGTAGGCCGCCGGCAGCGCGGACGCCGGCACGCTGCGGGCGCTGGTGTCCGCGCTCCAGTCCAGGAACAGCTTCACGCCGCGCTTGTCGTTGTCGACCTCGAAGTGGCGCGCGGAATCCGGCAGCGCGAGCAGGCTCGAGCCGATCTCGATACGGCGCCCGTCCGGCGAGAGCCGCCAGCGCCCTTCGCGACGTCCGTTCCGAAATGCGGCGGGCGGGGCGTCCGGGCGCAGCACGTGGCCAAAGGCGGCGGCGCTGCGCCCGCCGGCGCCGTCGTCGACGATCGTGAAGCGCGCCGTCACGCAGACCCCGCCCTCGAGCGAGGCGACGAGATCCCAGTACTCCGACGCCGAGGCTCCCGCGGCTCGCTTCGCGGCGGGGTCGACGGGCGCCGGCCCGCCGTCCGCGAGGGCGGCTCGCGCGAGCGCCAGCGCTGCGAGCGCGCCGGCGCGTGCTCGCAGGCCGCGAATCATCGCGCCGCATCCCAGGCAACCACCGCTTCGCCGCGTCGCGCCGCCGCGAAGGCCCTAACGAGCCGCAGCGAGTGGAAGCCGAGCGAGACGGCGGTCCAGAGGGCCACCATCACGAGCCCGAGGTCGGGTCGCCCGCCCGCGGCGCCGACCGAGAGCAGGATCAGATTCGGGTTGCGGCGCGCGGTGACCGTGCGAAAGAGGGTGTCGATCGGGCGCCACGAGTGCGCCTCGATGCGAAAGCGCGCGAGGAAGACGCCTTCGAGCGCGCGGCCGACGAGGTAGCCCCCGACCGCCACGCTGGTCGCCACGGGCGACGCGACGGCGAGTCCGTGGTTCCACGCGAGGTACCAGAACGGCGGATGCAGGAGATCGAGCCCGTGGTCGAGCACGCTCCCGAGGCGGCTCGAGGTGAGCGTCACGCGCGCGAGCTTTCCGTCGACGGTGTCGAGGAAGGTCATGAGCCACGCGAGCAGCAGCCCGGGCGCGAAGGAGCCCTTCGCGAAGAGCGCGATCACGGCGAGCGCGAGCACCCAGCTCGCGAGCGTGACCGCATTCGGCGAGACGCCGAGCTCGGCACACCAGCGTGTGGCGGCGCGCGCCGGGACCGGCCAGACCCACTTCGTCACGAGATCGGTGGCGCCCTTGTAGGAGGCGTCGAAGATGCGGCGCTCGATCTCGCGCGCGCGCTCGGGCCGGACGTCGCAGACCCACGGCGGCTCGCTCTTGCGGAGATCCGCACGCCAGGCGGGCACGAGTGCGTCGGGTGTCACGCGGCGCAGGCTCGAGGGCGCGCGAGCGCGGCCGCGCAGCGCCGCCGTCGCGGGTGCCGCATCCTGCGCCGCGACCTGCGCGCCGAGCGGGCCGAGCGCGGCGTCCTCCAGCCAGGTGTCGGGCGCAGCCACGAGCGCACGCACGAGCCGCTCGTCGAGGATGCGATCGGCGCGCAGCAGGGCCACGCGATCGCCCGGCGCGAGCGCGGGCAGCGAGTCCGCGTCGACGCGGCGAGGCGCACAGCCCGCGCGAGCCAGCGAGCGGCGCATGCGCTCGCCCGCCGTGAGCCCGAAGGTCGAGAGCTCGGCGCAGGGCTCCGAGCGCGTGTCACTCTCGAGGATCCAGCCGATCGTGGCGGATCCGGCGGCGCCGGGCCGAGGAAGCTCTCGCGGCGACGCGGACATGGACGTCGGCGACCGTATCACAGCGCGGTGCGCTGGGTTAGGTTCGCCGACCTCGCGGAGGACGCCATCTACACGCTCGCGCATCTCTCCGATCTGCACGCGACACCGGTTGCGCCGCGCGGTCCGCTACCGCTGCTCGGGAAGCGCGGGCTCGGCTGGCTCTCGTGGCGCGCACACCGACGTCACGTGCACCGCCCCGAAGTGGTCCAGGCGCTGATCGAGGATCTCCACGCGCAGGCGCCCGATCACGTTGCGGTGACGGGGGACCTGACGAACATCTCGCTCGTCGAGGAGTTCCCGAGCGCGCGCCGCTGGCTCGAGCGGATCGGAGATCCCGAGCGCGTCAGCCTGGTGCCGGGCAACCACGACGCGTACGTCGACGTGCCGCGCGAGCGCTCGTGGTCGCTGTGGAGCGAATGGCTGCGTCCCGATGCGGAGTGGCGCGATCGGGCGGATCCGGCGTCGGGCTTTCCGAGCGTGCGCGTGCGCGGTCCGCTCGCGCTGGTGGGTCTCAGCTCGGCGCACCCGACGCCGCCCTTCGTGGCCGGCGGCTCGCTCGGCGCGGCGCAGCTCGAGCGGCTCGAGTCGGTGCTCGCGTCGCTTCGCGACCGCGGCCTCGTGCGCGTCGTGCTCGTGCACCACGCGCCGGTGCCGGGGATGGTGTCGTGGCGACGCGCGCTGTGGGACGCGCCGGCGCTCGCTGCGGTGCTCGCGCGCGCGGGCGCCGAGCTCGTGCTGCACGGTCACCTCCACCGCCAGCGCTTCACCTCGCTGCGCGGGCCGCGGGGCGACATCCCGGTGGTGTGCGCGTGCTCGGCTTCGGACATCGGCTCGAAGCCGGGAAAGCGCGCGCAGTATCACCTGATCGACGTCGCGTCCGACGCCGGAAGGGTGCGTCTCACCTTGCGCGCGCGCGGTCTCGACCCGGGCAGCGGGCGCTTCCGCGCCGAAGGGGAGGCGCGAGCGCTCTAGCCTGCGATCGGCGCGCGATCGCGGAGGATCCTCTCCGCGAGCACGAGATCGCCCTCGCGGTCGACGTCGATCGCGGCTTCGGCCTGCGGCATGTGCACCGCGGCGACCTGCGCGCCGAGTCGGGGCGAGCCTCGCGCGAGCGCACCGTCGAGATCCAGGCGCCGCAGCCCGTAGAGCAGCAGCAGCGATGGGCCGATCGCCGCGACGAGCCGCCACGGCTGCTTGCGGAAGCGCTCCGCGCGCACGTAGAAGTCGGCGACGCGCCGCGCGCGCGGCGTGCGGAAGGCGAAGAGGTTGGCGCCCGACCACGCCTCGCCGCGCAGCCGCAGATAGGTGCGGCGCGTCTCGGGGTACGCGCGCTGAACCAGCGACGCCGCCACCATCCCGATCAGCAGATCGGCCGAGGAGCGGCAAGCCTCGTCGAGGAAGTGCCGCACCATCTCGGGCGTGAGGAGCGCATGGTCGGCCGTCGTGACGAGGCACGGCAGCATGGCATCCGCAGCGAGCGCCGAGGCGACGCTGCGCGACGGCGAGTCCTCGCTCCGATGGATCACGAGCGCGCCCGTGCGACGAAGTACGGCGAGCTCCGGCTCCGCCTCGAGCAGCTCGGGCGCGTCGATGCTGACGTGGAGCCGTGCGAGCCCCGACGCTCGCAACGTCCGCACGACGCGCACGAGCATCGGGATGCCGGCGACTGGCAGGAGCGCGCGATGGGTCGCACCGCGGCTCTCCGCCAGCGCGTCCCGGGGTCCGCGCCGGCCCGCCAGGATCAGGCCGCAGAAGTCTTCGACCTTCACGCGCCGCCCATGCTCCGGCGCCGCGAAGTCGAAGAGCGCTCGAGCGGTGCGATCACCCGCCTAGCGTCGGGTCTCGAGGGCGCCTCGGATGGCGCAGACCTCCGCGACGATGCGGTCGAGGTCCGCGGGGCGGATCTGGCACGCGCCGTCGCAGGGAGCCTTCTCCGGCTCGGGGTGTGTCTCGATGAAGAGCGCGTCCACTCCGATCGCGGCGGCAGCCCGCGCCAGCGGCGACACGAAGCGGCGGTCGCCGCTGCTCGCGCCCTGGCCGGCGCCGGGGTGCTGGGTCGCGTGGGTCGCGTCGAGGCAGACCGGAGCCGTCTCTCGCATCAGCACGAGGCCCCGCAGATCGACGATCAGATCGTGGTAGCCGAAGCTCGTGCCGCGCTCGGTCAGCATCACACCGCTCGCGCCGAAGCTGATCGCCTTCCGGGCCGCGAGTGCGGCGTCGGAGGGGCCCATGAACTGGCCCTTCTTCATGTTCATCGGGCGACCGGTCCCCGCACACGCCGCCACGAGGTCGGTCTGGCGCGACAGGAACGATGGCACCTGAAGCAGGTCCACCACCTCGGCGACCATCTTCGCCTGGCCGGGCTCGTGGACGTCCGTCGTGACCGCGATGCCGACCTGATCCTTCACCTGCTCGAGCATGCGCAGGCCGAGGTCGAGGCCGGGACCGCGATACGAATTGCGGCTCGAGCGATTGGCCTTGTCGAAGGACGCCTTGAAGATCGCCGGCAGGCCGTGCCGATCGGCGATCTCTCGCACGGCCTCGGCGCAGTAGAGCGCACCGTCGAGCGTCTCGAGGACGTTCAGGCCGGAGATGAGGACCAGCGGCGCGCCGCCGCCAATCGTGATGTCCCCTACCCGCATCATTTCCCCCCCCGTTGGCCGGGTGAATAGCGAGGTTGATCGGCCGTGACGAGCCCGAACCCAAGTGCTTGCCCCCTGGGTGAATCGTCGGACCCCCTCGCTCTGGGATGAAAATCCTACGCTTGTGCCCCCACTGGAAGCGCGAGGGCGGCCCGGCCGAGCCATTCCTCACGCGCCAGGAAGAGGTCTCCGTTCTCGTCGATCTCGCGCCACCAGAGCCCGCGGACCGACGCAGTTCCCACCACCCCGTCTTCTTCGGCCAGCTCGTGTACGACGGACAGGTACCAGCATCGGTTTGCATCGGGTCGCCGGACCGCGCGCTCGAGCCCCTCCGTAAAGAGCTTGGGCCCCGAGCCCGCGAAAGCGATCAGGCCGATTGCCTCGGCCCCGACGGCGTCGGCCGGGAGCTGCTTGCCGATCGCGACGACCCGCCCCGAGCCGTCGAGCGCGACCTTCATGTCGTCGTCGTCGTAGTAGCGCTTGTGATCGACCGTCACGGTCAGGGGATCGCGGACCGAGCCGAGAAGGCGCAGCAGGACGCCGTCCTCGAACACCGTGTCGCCGTTCAGGAGCAGGAAGTCGTCGTCCATCGCGGTTCGAGACAGCCAGCACGAGATCAGGTTGTCGCTGGATCCGTAGAACGGGTTGAAGATCGTGGCGACCCGGATCCCCGGGGTGTGGCGCTGGGCCAGATGGGCGTGGACCCGCTCGGCGCCGAATCCGGTGACCACGAGCGCCTCCGTGATCCCGCAGCGCGCGAGGGTTTCGAGCTGGAGCTGTAGGACGCTGCGTTCGCCGTCGAGGGCGAGCAGGCACTTTGGAACCTGCGAAGTAAGGGGCAGCAGCCGCCGCCCCTGGCCTGCGCTCAGCACGATGGCCTTCATCGGGGTTGTCGGGGGATCCTGCCCGCCGCGCGGAGTGGATGCGACGACGTTCTGCCGGCGAGGGCCGGCCGCCTACGGTGCGGCAGGGGGGAGGGCGGCAAGACTGCCAACCCCCTCCGAGTTGTCAACGGTACGCCCCAAGGGGGCTCTCGCAGCGCGGCCGCAGCCGTTTTCGTCCCTGTCTCGACGGCACCCCCGGCGCGCTCGCCGTACTCTCGGCCGACGTCCGCGCAAGGAGGGCCTGATGCGCAGGGAGATCTTCAGCGAGGAGCACGAGCTTTTTCGCAGCCAGGTGCGTCGCTTCGTCGAGGCGGAGATCGCACCGAAGGTCGCCGAATGGAACCGCAATCGGATGAGCGACCGGGCGAGCTGGCGGAAGGTCGGAGCGGCCGGGTACCTCGGCGCGCATGCGCCCGAGGAGTACGGCGGAGCGGGCGGCGACTTCCTCTTCGACGCCATCGTGATGGAGGAGTTCGCGCGCGTGCGCGCGCACGCGCTGATGATGTCGCTGCACTCCGACATCTGCATGCCGTATCTCGTCGCGTACGGCTCCCCGGAGCAGAAGCAGCGCTTCCTTCCCGGCGCGATCTCCGGCGAGGTCATCCTCGCCATCGCGATGACCGAGCCGGGCACCGGCTCCGACCTCGCGAACGTGCAGACGCGCGCGCTTCGCGACGGTGACCACTACGTGCTGAACGGCGCCAAGACCTTCATCTCGAACGGACAGATCGCCGATCTCGTGATCGTCGTCGCGAAGACGAATCCGGACGCGCGCCCGCCGCACGACGGCATCAGCCTGATCCTGGTGGAGGGCGATCGGCCGGGCTTCCGGCGCGGCCGCAATCTCGAGAAGCTCGGGCTCAAGGGACAGGACACGAGCGAGCTCTCCTTCGAGAGCTGTCGCGTGCCGGTGTCGAATCTGCTCGGTCGCGAGGGGCAGGGCTTCAAGATGCTGATGGCGCAGCTCCAGCAGGAGCGCCTGTGCATCGCCGTCGGCTCGATGGCGTCCTGCCGCCGCGCGCTCGACGACACGATCGCCTACGTGCGCGAGCGCCGCGCCTTCGGCCGCCCGATCGCGGCGTTCCAGAACACGCAGTTCAAGCTCGCCGAGCTCGCGGCGGAGGTCGAGATCGGGCAGGCCTTCGTCGACAAGCTGCTCGCGGCGCACGTCCGCGGCGAGGACATCGTCACCGAGGTCAGCATGGCGAAGTTCTGGACCACCGATCTCCAGAAGCGGCTGACCTCGGAGTGCCTCCAGCTCCACGGCGGCTACGGCTTCATGAGCGAGTACCCGATCTCGGGCGACTACGCCGATGCCGCGGTGCAGTCCATCTACGCCGGCACGAACGAGATCATGAAGGTGATCATCGCGCGCAGGATGGGGCTCGAATAGCTATTTGCCCTCGAATCCCGGGTCGCGCTTCTCCGCCATCGCCGCGTAGCCCTTCGCCATGTCGTCGGAGACGAAGAGCGGCGCTGCGCTCGCGGCCTCGTAGGCGAGCGCCTCCGCGAGGCCCTGCGCGGCGCGGTAGTTGACCGTGCGCTTGATCGTCTGCACGGCGAGCGGGGCGTTCGCCGCGATCTCGGCGGCGAGCGCTCGCACGTGGGAGAGCAGCGCGTCGCGCGGCACCACCTCCTGCACGATCCCGATGCGCAGCGCCGTCTCGGCGTCGATGCGGCGGCCCGTGAAGGCCAGCAGCTTCGTCCAGCCGGCGCCGATCTCGCTCACCAGCCGCAGGTCGGCGCCCGCGTCGATCCCGACACCGACGCGTGACTCGGGCAGGCCGAAGCGCGCGTCGTCGGCCGCGATGCGGACGTCGCCCATCAGCGCGACCTCGAGCCCGGCGCCGAGGCAGTAGCCGTGGATCGCCACCAGCACCGGCTGCGGCAGCTCGGAGAACACGCGGAAGCGTTCGTGCACCCAGCGGAAGCGCTCGTTGTAGTTGCGCGACTTCTCGGCGGGCGAGCGGCCGGTGATGCGGTCCGACGGCATGCCGAGGTCGACGCCGGCGCAGAAGGCGCGGCCCTCCGCGCGCAGGATCACGACGCGCACGCGGTCGTCGAAGCGAAGCGCGTCGGCGTGCGCCGCGAGCTGTCGCGCCGACTCCCAGCTCCAGGCATTGAGCTTCTCGGGCCGGTCGAGCACGAGGGTCGCGAGCGGCGGCTCGACCTCGAGCCGGATCAGGACGGGCGCGTCGGGCGTCGTCACGGCTGGAACGGACCCTTGCCGAGCTGCTCGCGGATCGGCACGAATTCGGGCATCAGCATCGCGCGCCGCTGCCAGTTCGCGCCGTCGACCACGAGCGTGTGGCCGCTGATGTAGGCCGCATAGGGAGACGCGAGGAACGTCGCGGCCCAGCCGAGCTCGCGCGGGTAGCCGACGCGTCCGGCGGGACTCCGGAGTCCGTCGCTCTTGCGCCGCTCCGGCACCGCGCGGATCGCCGCGACCTCGTCCTCGTGCGGCACGAGGCCCGGCACGAGCCCGTTCACGCGGATGCCGTACGGGCCCCACTCGACCGCGAGCGTCTCGGTCAGGTTCTTCACGCCGGCCTTGCTCGCGGCCGAGTGCGCGAAGCCGGGACCTCCTGTCCACGCGTAGCTCGCGCCGACGTTGAGGATCACGCCCGGGCGGCCCGCCGCGAGATGCCGCCGGCCGAACTCGCGCGAGCCGAAGAAGGTGCCGTTCAGCACGATGTCGACGACCGAGCGCCACGCGTTCGGGCTCATGTCCTCGGCGGGCACGGGGAAGTTCCCCGCCGCATTGTTGACGAGCACGTCGGGAAGGCCGAAGGCCGCGCCGAGCGCGTCGAAGGCCGCCGCGATCTGGTCGGGCTGCCGCACGTCGCCCTGCAGCGCGAGCGCACGGCCGCCTGCGGCCTCGATCGCCTCGCGACCGCGCTCGAGGTGTTCGGCGCTGCGCGAGTAGATCGCGACGTCGGCGCCGAGCCTCGCGAACTCGACAGCGATCGCCTTGCCGAGGCCTGTGCCACCCCCCGTCACGAGCACCACCTGCCCGGCGAAGGCTCCCTTCGGCAGCGCCGAGGCGCCGAGCTCCGGCGGTTCCGGCAATCCCATGCGTTCCTCCGTCGGCGTGCGCAGGGTGTAGGTCGTCGCGCGCAGTGCGCGCAAGCCCTCGTGCGCGGAGTGCGCAAGCCCGGCGCCGCGCGCGGGCTCCGTGATAGGGTCTCGCGCCGGAGGATGCGAATGCGCGACCGACGCCACGTCGAGACGGGCAGCGACGAGCTCCTCTGCCACGTCGAGGGCCGCGTGGCGGTCGTGACCTTGCACCGGCCGGACGCGCGCAACGCGCTCACGCTCGGCATGAAGGACGCGCTGCGCGCGCTGCTGCCCGCGCTCGCGGACGACCGCGAGGTCGGCTGCGTGCTGCTGACCGGCGCCGGCGGTGCCTTCTGCGCGGGCGGCGACACGAAGGTCATGGCGCAGGGGCCGCCGACGGAACGGGAGCCGCGCGTCGCGATGCTGCGGCGCGAGCACGAGATCCCGGCGGCGTTGCATCGCTTGCCGAAGCCGACCCTGGCCGCGCTGCCGGGCCCGGCGGCGGGCGCGGGCTTCGCGCTCGCGCTCGCCTGCGACCTGCGCGTGCTCGCCGAGAGCGCCTTCGTCACCACGGCCTACGCACGGCTCGGGCTCTCGGGCGACTACGGCGCGAGCTGGTTCCTGACGCGCCTCGTCGGCACCGCGAAGGCCCGCGAGCTGCTCTTCACCGCGGCGCGCGTCGACGCGAACGAGTGTCTACGGCTCGGGATCGCGAATCGGGTGGTGCCGGACGCTTCGCTCGCGTCGGACGCGGAGGCGCTCGCGCGCCAGATCGCAGCCGGACCGCCGATCGCCCTGCGCTACATGAAGCAGAACCTGAATCTCGCGCTCGTGGCGCCGCTCGAGGCGTGCCTCGACGAGGAGGCGGAGCGAATGGTCGCGGGCGCCTTCACCGAGGATTACGTGGAGGCCGTCAAGGCGTTCGGCGAGAAGCGCGCGCCCAGGTTCCGGGGGCGTTAGTCCGCCGACGCGGCGCCCGAGGCCATCTCCTCCTGAACGCGTTTCTTGGCCGCCTTGTAGTCCACCTTCCCCGACGGCGCGCGGCCGATGCTCGGCACCAGCGCGATCGCCTTCGGCGTCTTGTAGGCCGCGAGGCGCTGCTTCACGAACTCGCGCAGCTCCGCGGCGTCGGCGCGGGCTCCGCGGTGGAGCTCGACGAGCGCGGTCACCGCCTCGCCCCAGCGTTCGTCCGGCAGACCGACGACCACGGCGTCCGACACCGAAGGATGGAGCTTGAGCGTCTCCTCCACCTCCTCGGGGAATATCTTCTCGCCGCCGCTGTTGATGCACACCGACCCGCGGCCGTGCAGCTCGAGCGTCCCGTCCGCGTTGACCGTGCACCAGTCGCCGGGGATCGACCAGCGTCGGCCCGCGATCACGCGGAAGGTCTCGGCGCTCTTCTTCTCGTCCTTGTAGTAGCCCTCCGGAATCGGGCCGCTGCGCGCGACGAAGCCCTCTTCGCCGCTGCCCGGCTGCACCTCCCGGCCGTCGGGCGTGAACACCTTGCAGTGAGGTCCCAGGCGGAACTGCCCGAGGCGCACGTTCGAGTCCTTCGTGCTGAGCTCGGTGCCGAATCCGACCGCCTCGCTCGAGCCGAAGCTGTCCATCAGCAGGACCTGCGGCAGATGGCGCAGCAGGCCCTGCTTCACCGCCGGCGACCACATCACGCCCGACGACACGATCAGCCGGAGCGGCGAGAGATCGTGCCGGCCGGGACGAGCGTCGAGCGCGCGCAGCATCGGCTTTGCGAAGGCGTCGCCGACGATCGCGACGGCCTGCACGCCGCGCGCCGACACCGTCGCGAAGAGCGCGTCCGGATCGAAGGAGTGGCCGTCGCAGGTGACGATCGCGCCGCCGCCCGTCAGCGCGTTGATCGCGGTGAACTGTCCCGTGCCGTGCATCAGCGGACAGGCGGGGAGCAGGCGCATCGAGGCTCCGCTCGCGATGCGCTCGCGCTGCTCCTCGATGGAGCCCGAAGGCGGCTGGCCGAGCGCCGGAATGCCGCCACCTCCGAGTGCCTCGAAGACCGCAGCCTGCGTCCACATCACGCCCTTCGGCATGCCGGTGGTGCCGCCGGTGTAGAGGAGCAGCAGGTCGTCCGGGCTGCGCGCGATCCGGAGGCGCGCGCCGTTCCCGGCGGCGACCGTCTCGTAGGGGACCGCGAACGCGTTTCCGGGGGAGCCGTCGTCGAGTTCGATCCACTCGCGCACCTTCGGGAGGCGGGGGCGGAGCCCCGCGACGAGCGGCGCGAACGACGCCTCGTAGACGACCGCCGTCGCGTCCGCGTTGTCGAAGAGGTAGTGGAGCTCGTCCTCGCGGTAGCGGTAGTTCACGTTCACCGGCGCGAGCCGCGCCTTCACCGCGCCGATCAGCGCCTCCACGTACTCGGGCCGGTTGTAGGAGTAGATCGCGAGCTTGTCGCCGGGCGCATGGCGTTCCGCCAGGTGGCGCGCGAGCGCGTTGGTGCGGCGCTCCACGTCGGCCCAGCTGCGCGACAGACCGTCGGATCCGTGCGCGAGGGCGAGTCGATCCGGAACGGTGTCGGACACGAGCTCGAAGAGATCGGCGAGGTTCCAGCGCATCGGGGGCGCGCCTCCGGACGGCGAAAGCGGCCCAGGATAGCCCGACGCGCGCTATTCGCGGCTCCCGGCGTAGCGCTCCAGCGCGTCGGCGAGCCCGCCCGCCAGGCGCTCGAACTCGGCGAGGTCGGCCGCGGGGAAGCGGCGCCAGATCGCCGCGATCGCGCGCTCGCGCCGGTGGCGCAGCTTCGCCATGCGCTCGCGCCCCTTCGGCGTGAGCCGGTACACGCGGTGTCGCGCGTCGGATTCCCCCACGCTCGCGGCGATCAGGCCGGCGTCGACGAGCCCGCGCAGCGCGCGCGAGACCGCGGCCGCCGTGCGCTCGCGTCGCCGGGCGAAGAGCGACGGCATGAAGCGCGAGGTTTCGATCTCCTCCAGCAGGCGCCACTCGGCCTCGGAGAGGTCGACCTCCCGCGCGAGCTGGCGCCGGCGCTCGAGGAAGACCTCGGCGAGGCGTTGCAGGGCGCCGATGGCGGAGTCGATGCGCTCTCGAGGAGGAGCTTGCGCCATTAGTTAACCAATGTTAATAATTGATTCACGGCAATCATACGGCGGGCGCCGGGGCCCCGCACGAGGAGGAGGAGTCATGCAGCCTCGCAGCCAGTCGATCGAATCCCGCATCCAGGAGCGCTTCGGGCGCGCCGCCGCGGCCTACGCCGTGAGCCCGGTGCACCGCGGCGGCCCGGATCTCGACGCCATGCTGGCGGCGGCTGCCCTGACCGGCCGCGAGCGCGTGCTCGACCTCGGCTGCGGACCGGGCCACGCCGCTGCCGCGTTCGCGCCGCACGCTGCGGAGGTCGTCGCGCTCGACCTGACCGAGGCGATGCTCGAGACCGGACGCGTGCTCGCCGCCGAGCGCGGCCTCTCGAATCTGCGCTTCGAGCGCGGCGACGCCGCACGGCTGTCGTTCCCGGATGCCTCGTTCGAGCGCGTGACGTCGCGGCACTCCGCGCACCACTTCTCGGATCCGCGCGCCGTGCTGCGCGAGGTCGCACGAGTGCTGAAGCCCGGTGGCGCGTTCCTGCTCGTCGACACGGTCGCGCCCGAGAACCCCGCACTCGACACCTTCCTCAATGCCTTCGAAGTGCTGCGCGATCCCTCGCACGTCCGCGACCACACCGTGTCGCAGTGGTGCGACATGCTGCGCGCAGTCGGTCTCGAGGCGTCGTCGCTCGGGAGCTTCGCGAGCGCACAGGAGTTCGATGCCTGGGTCGCGCGCATCGGCACGTCGCCGGCCGCTGTGAAGGGCCTGCAGGCCCTCTTCGACGAGGCTCCCGAAGAGGTGCGCGCTGCCTTCGGCATCCGCGGCCAGGGCCGTTACGACTTCCGGCTGGAGTTCGCGCTGATCCGGGGCGCGCGCGCTTAACGTTTCCTGCCCGGCGTCCGCACGACGTAGTTGCCGCGGCCCTCGTCGAACTCGAGCTCGATGCGGCCCTCCTTCTGGAGCCGCTCGAGCAGCTCGGCGAAGGAGGCGGTGCCGTAGTAGCCCTCGTTGAAGCCGGGGTACACGCGCCGGATCGTCTGCTTCACCATCGACCCCCACACGGGGTCGTAGTCGCGCTCGAGCGAGCGCACGATCTCGACCACCTTCTCGGCGGCGTCCTCGAGGCGCTCGTCCTCAGGCTCGGCGGTGCGGCTCTTCTGGCGCTTCGGACGCGCGGCCTCGTCGCGGATCAGGTCGTCGTAGTAGATGAACTCGTCGCAGCTTCCGATCAGCAGATCGGAGGTCGACGCCTTCACCCCGCAGCCGATCACGCGCCGGTCGTTCTCCTTCAGCTTCGCGGCGAGCGGCGAGAAGTCGCTGTCGCCCGAGACGAGCGCGAAGAGGTCGATGTGCGCCTTCTGGTGACACAGATCGAGGGCATCGACGACCATGTGGATGTCGGCGCTGTTCTTGCCCGACGCCTTCGACTGCGGGATGTCGACGAGCTCGATGCCGTGGTGGTGGAAGTCGCGCACCGCGTCGCGGTAGTTGCTCCAGTCGCAGTAGGCGCGCTTGAAGACGATGCGCCCCTTCTCGAGCAGACGGCGCAGCACCAGCTCCATCTGGAACCGGCCCTTGCGCATCTGGCGCACGCCGATGGCGAGGTTCTCGTAGTCGACGAAGACGGCGATCAGCGGTTCGTCTGCCACGCGACTCCGAAGGCGCCGGAGGACCGGCGCGGGGTTGTGGCCTCCGCGGGGCGCGAGGCGAGGATCAACGCCGGTTCGGCTCCTCGCGCTCGACGGGGAAGCCGTAGCCTTCGAGCTCTTCCGCCGTCGCCACCCTCGGCTCGCCCGAGGACTCGGA
>Ga0335082_10000385_pt1 | contig 45347 bp, 42 predicted proteins | sample Lox_Sample_41_FD_206718 | JGI IMG/M metagenome (GOLD analysis project Ga0335082, IMG submission 206718) | Soil microbial communities from Loxahatchee National Wildlife Refuge, Florida, United States - Lox_Sample_4.1 | ecosystem: Environmental > Terrestrial > Soil > Wetlands | place: USA...
AAGGCGATGAAGCGGTTGGGGGAGGTCTATGTCGTGGCGCCGGATCGCGAGCGAACCGCGGCCGGGCACTCCCTCACCTTGCACAAACCCCTCCGGATCGAGCCCCTGGGCCGCCGCGCGTTCAGCGTCAGCGGGACCCCCACGGATTGCGTGAACCTGGCGGTCAATGAAATCCTCCCGCGCCGGCCCGACCTCGTGGTTTCCGGCATCAACCGGGGCGGAAATCTCGGGGACGACGTGACCTATTCTGGAACGGTATCGGCCGCCATGGAAGGGACGCTGGTGGGGATCCCGTCCATCGCCCTCTCGCAACTGGGAGAGGCGCATTTCCATTTTGAAACGTCGGCGCGGTTTGCGACGCGCCTCGTCCGCCAGGTGTATCGCTTCGGTCTTCCCCCGGACACCCTCTTGAATGTCAACGTCCCCGATCTGCCTCCTCCGGCGGTCAAAGGGGTGCGCGTGACCTGTTTGGGCAAGCGAATTTTTGATTCCAATAACATCATCAAGAAAGAAGATCCGCGGGGCAAGACCTATTACTGGATCGCCGGAAACCGGGTCTCCTGGGAGGAACGCAAGGACACGGATCAGGAGGCGGTGGAAAGCGGCCGGATCTCGGTGACGCCCGTTCATCTGGATCTGACCAATTATACCGCCCTGGCGGCCTTGCGGGAATGGGAGAAACGGTTGACGCCGTTTCGCCGGCGGACGCGTCCCTCCCGCCGTCCCTGACGCCCCGCGCCGGTCCATTCCAATCCGGAATCCGTTTTATGATGATCGACGACGAACGCGCACGGCTGAGGATGGTGGATGAGCAGCTCACCGCCCGGGGCATCCGGGACCGGCGGGTCCTGTCGGCGATGGGGCGGGTGCCTCGCCACCGCTTTGTGGAGGAGGCCCTTCGGGACCGAGCCTACGGCGACCATGCCCTTCCCATCGGCGAACAACAGACCATTTCGCAGCCCTACATGGTGGCCTTGATGACCGAGACCCTCGCGCTGAAGGGCTCCGAGCGGGTTCTCGAGATCGGAACGGGGTCGGGGTACCAAACCGCGGTCCTGGCCGAGCTGGCCGCGCAGGTTTATTCGATCGAACGGATCGATGCCCTGGCGTTGAAGGCGCGCCGGCTGCTCGCCGCGCTCGGCTACCGGAACGTGACGATCAAGGTGTTCGACGGAACCTACGGCTGGAAGGAGGAGTCGCCGTTCGATGCCATCCTGGTGACGGCCGGCTCGCCGGAGATCCCCCTGCCGCTGACCGAGCAACTCGGGGAGGGAGGGTGCATGGTGATCCCGGTGGGGGATCGAACGAACCAGGTTTTAAAGAAGGTGAAGAAGACCTCCGCCGGCCTCGAGGTCACGGCGCTGAAGGGATGCGTCTTTGTGCCGCTCATCGGCGGTCACGGGTGGCTGGACTAAAACGGGTGATGAACGGATGCTGAATATCGCGAATACCATGACCGGAAGGAAGGAGCCGTTCCGCCCGGGGCGGGGCCGGAACGTCGGGATGTACGTCTGCGGCGTGACGGTGTACGATCGCTGCCACCTGGGCCACGCCCGCTCGGCCGTCGTTTTCGATCTGATCCGGCGCTATCTCGAATACAAAAAATTCCGGGTCCGCTTCGTCAAGAACTTCACGGATGTGGACGATAAGATCATCCGGCGGGCGGTTCAGGAAGGCCGGTCCTGGACCGAGGTGGCCGAGACCTATATCGGGGCCTATCGGGAGGACATGGGGCGTCTTGGAGTGCGACCGGCGGACCGGGAGCCGAAGGCGACCGAATTTATCCCGGAAATGATCCGCTTGATCAAAAAGCTGATCCGGAAGGGCCACGCCTACTCCGTCGACGGCGACGTCTATTACCGCGTCGAGACGTTTAAAGGTTACGGCAAGCTTTCCAAACGGAAATCCGACGAACTCCTGGCGGGCGCGCGCGTGGAACCGGACGAGCGGAAGGAGAATCCCTTGGACTTCGCCCTCTGGAAAGCGGCCAAGCCGGGGGAGCCGAGCTGGGAGAGCCCGTGGGGTCCCGGCCGTCCGGGGTGGCACATCGAATGCTCGGCGATGTCGATGAAGCTTCTGGGGATCTCTTTCGATATTCACGGCGGCGGGATGGACCTGATCTTCCCCCATCACGAGAACGAGATCGCGCAGTCCGAGGGTGCGACCGGGGAAACCTTGGCGCGCTATTGGGTCCACAACGGCTTCGTGAACGTGAACCGGGAAAAGATGTCCAAGTCGCTCGGGAATTTTTTCACGATCCAGGAGATTTTCGAGAAATCGCCCTGGCCCGAGCCCGTAACCGCTGAGGTCCTTCGTTACTTTCTTCTCTCGACCCATTATCGAAGCCCGATCGACTTTTCGGACGAGGCGCTCCAATCGGCCAAGGCGGGCCTGGACAATTTCTACACCATGTTCCAGAAACTGGAGGAGCAGACCGAAACGGCGTCCCGGCCGCTCGAGCGGAAACTCGGCGCGGCGCTCAAGGCCTTTCCGAAAAGATTCGAGGCCGCGATGGATGACGACTTCAATTCCGCCATCGCCATCGGCGAGATGCAGCAGCTTCGCGCGGTGGTCAACGCCGTGTTGGCCCGGGGAATCTCCCGGTCTTCGTCTCAAGCCGTCATGAAACTTTTTCGGAAGTACGGCGGCTTGGTGGGCCTCTTTCAGGTTCCCTTAATAAATTGGCGATTCGATGTAAAGGCGGCAGCTATAAGCCATGCCGAAGCGCATGCCTCCGGTACTTCAAGCGCTAAAGCTATTTCCGAGTCACGGGGCTCTGATGAGTTTGAGAAAGAGATCAACCAATTGGTTATTGCTCGAGAAGAAGCACGGAAAAAGAAGAACTGGGCCGAGGCAGATCGGATCCGCGATGAACTGGCAAGGAAGGGAGTGGTCCTTGAGGACCGGCCGGACGGAACGACGCGGGTGAGGCGGTGAAGGAGTCTTCCGGCCCAAAGACCTCCCGTTCGGACCCCCGGGATAAAGCAGACCGCATCTTCGGCATCCATCCGCTGATGGAGGCGCTTCAGGGGGAGCGGAGCGTCGAGCGCATTTATATCGCCAAAGGACGGGGCGGGGGCGCCGTGGAAGATCTGATCCGGCTTGCGCGATCCAAGGGCGTGCCGCTTCATTTTGAGCCCCGCGAAGTCCTCGACCGTATCGTCGGCAGCACCAAACATCAAGGCGTCATGGGTCTGGTCGCGGCCAAGGCGTACGGGACGCTGGATGCGATCCTGGAGCGCGCCTCGAAACAAGGGGAGGCGCCGGCCGTTCTGGTGTTGGACGGCGTGGAGGATCCGCGAAATCTCGGGGCGATCTTACGGACCGCCGACGCGGCCGGATTCCACGGCGTGGTCATTCCGCAGCGCCGGGCGGCCGGGCTGACCGAGACGGTGGCCAAGGCCTCGGCCGGCGCGCTCGAGCATGTCGCCGTGGCCCGCGTCGTCAATCTGACCCAGGCGCTTGAAACCTTGAAGGCGGCGGGGCTGTGGATTTACGGGCTGGACCCCGGCGCGGAGAAAAATTATCTGGAGATCGATTATCGCGGGCCGGTCGCGATCGTCGTCGGCGCGGAGGGGGGAGGCATCAGCCGGCGGGTGCTGTCGGGCTGCGATGAGCGCGTCCGTCTGCCGATGAAGGGCCGGGTGGCCTCGCTGAATGTCTCGGTGGCGGTCGGCGTGATGGCCTACGAAATCCTCCGCCAAAGGACGCCCCGTCCATAAGAGAGGGCCCGTTTGACCGAGCCCTCCCTGCTCCGGCGGCTTTTGTTTGACCCGGCTAAGGCTCGGGCGCTAAATTATGCGAAGGTAAGGCGCGAAAAATTTGCCCGACGTGGGCGGGCCGCGTCCTTCGCCAAGCCGGGGACCCAAACAAAAGCCGAGGTCGCAGTCCGGGCTGAGTCAAACAGGCGCACCAAGAGTCATTGTCGGAATGAGGCCTGAAGCCGGAGGGTGAGAGAGCCGGCCATGCGCTCGAGGACAATTTAAGATCCAAACCACTCTAGGGGATGCAGTAACGGCTGCGTCCCCGGACAGACGTAATCCGAAACAAGACTCGATCTCCCTCGGACGCATATGGGCAGCGAAAGAATCCTTCGGCGAAGGCCTCAAACCCGGCACACGGTCACGTCTGGAAAGGTTCGGTTTAACAGGTAACCTATCAGTTAGAACGACTTCAGCAGTTCCTGTTTCTTCTCGTTATACTCTTCGTCGGTAATCAAGCCCTCTTCCTTGAGCTTGTTCAGCGTTTTGAGCTTGTCTTCCAACGTGAACGGCAGGGGCGCGACCGGGGCCGGCTCGACTTTCGCCGGTTCCGTCGGCGGCGCGGCGGGCTGGGGCGCCGCGGTTTGGGGAGGCGCGTTCAGAAGGGAGGCGTAATCGATGCTGAGCCACCGATTCGGGGAGACCTTTTCCTGACCGCCGGGGGCCTTGGTTTCTTCTACGAGCGACTGGAAGGGGCCGGGGGTGAGGTAGAAATCCTGGTCGTTCGTTCCCGGGAAGGGGTTGCCGCCGGTCGGGATGTCCGGTTGACCCGGCTGGTTGCCCATCCGATACCGCCCCAGGATGATGTTGAGATGTTTGTCTTTGACAAACGCCACCCCGGAAGAGGTGGTCCCTTTATAGACGCTCCGTTGATGGTGGAGGAAGAACACGACCCGTTCGTCGGGTTGCGCGGTCCGGAGCGCGGTCGCGAGCGGCTTCGCCAGGAAGGCGGCTTCCGCCGGAATGAAGGCCGGCTCGGGGGTCGCCTTGGACTTCAGAATAAGCGCGGAGAGCATCCCCGGCGGCTCGACGACCTGTATCGATTCCAGAATCCGCTTCATGTCGGCATCGCCGATGTCCGCCGGATGGTCGAAATGCAGAGGGATCGGCTGCTTCGACTTGTCCAGCCAGGTTTCCAGGGTGACCGAATTGTAGTTGTCCTCCAGGATCGCCTTGGAAACGGTCCGGCCGGTGGCGCACCCCGCGGCGAAGGCGCACAGGAGGAGAACCCCGATGAAGAATAACGGCTTTCGCATCGCGTTCCTTCTGGAATAGTGATGGGCGATATTAAATCACAGTTCCTTCCCGGATGCAATTTTAATTCGAGGGGCCCGGATTGCGGTTGAGTAAGCCCGGGGATTCTGGTATCGTTTAGGATGATGACTCAAAAAGGGGATCGAAAATTTCCGGCGACGATGGCCACGCAGCATCCGGACCATGCCAACGTCCCGTACTGGAAGAAAAACGGCGAGGCCTTCATCAACACCCAGGAGGAGGTCGAGGAATGCATCAGCGCGTTTCGCGACCTCCGTTGCCAGGAGTACATGTGGGATTGGGAGGGAAAGTACGTCGACGAGGCCGTCGTGGACAAGCTCGTCTCGAGCTATTACGACTTCTTCAAACGTCTCCATCTCGGAAGAGACGTCTTCCTGACCTTCCGTCTCCCGAACATCTGGCACGAGAAGGGCTACCGCCTGGCCCGCGCCTACATGGGGATCCTGACCTTCGAGGACCTGACCTCGGATCTGGGCTTCGCCCATCCGCCGGTCTTCGAGGTGATCCTGCCGATGACCGACGAGGCCAAAAAACTGATCCATCTCCAGAGAACCTTCGGGCAGGTGGCGCAGCTCAAGAACGCGGCGTTCGGCAGCCGGAAAGGCATCGATTACCTCCGGGTCATCCCCTTGATCGAGGGCATTTCGGAGCTGACCGGTTCCCGGAAGATCCTGCACGATTATCTGGAGCTCCATGAAAAAGAGTACGGGACGCGTCCGGACTACCTGAGGCCTTTCATCGCGCGGTCCGACCCGCCCTTAAACGCCGGCCTGGTCCCGGCCGTGGTCGCCGCGAAGATCGCCTTATCGGAATATTACAAGTTCGAGGAAGAGTCGGGCGTTCCGGTCTCTCCGATCATCGGCGTGGGGTCGCTGCCGTTTCGCGGCGGGCTGGCCCCCGACCGGGTGAAGGATTTCCTGGCCGAGTACCCCGGGGTCCGCACGGTCACGATCCAGTCGGCCTACCGCTACGACTATCCCCTCGACGAGGTGAAGCGGTCGCTCCAATTTCTCAACCGCCATCTGGCGAAGGGCCGTCCCCGGATCTATTCGCCCGAAGAAATCCGGGAAGGGGAGGTCCTCAGCGGAATCTTCGCGAAACATTACCAGCAGACGGTCGAGGGCCTGGCCGGAATGGTCAACAAGTTTTCGAAGATCATCCCGCAGCGTCGGGAGCGCATGCTCCATATCGGGCTGTTCGGCTATGCGCGGGGCCTCGGCGGCAAACGCCTCCCTCGCGCGATCGGATTCACGGCGGTGCTCTATTCCCTGGGCATCCCTCCGGAGCTGATCGGAACCGGCCGCGGCTTGCGCGAGGTCCGGGAGAAGGGACTGACGGAGGCCTTGAAAGGATTCTATCATAACCTGGAGAAGGACCTGATCCGGGCCGGCCATTTTCTCAACAAAGAAAACCTGAACTTCCTGGCCCGACGGTCCCCGGCCTGGCGGGGCGTCGAGAAAGACGTGGAGGGGATCGAAAAATTTCTGGGCCGCGAGCTGGGGCCCGAGACGGTCGAGCATTATCTCCACCGAAACCTCGTCTCGAGCGCCTATCTCCTATGGCAGTCCGGCAAGATCCCGTCCGACCGGATCCTGGAAGCCGCGAAGATTCGGCGGAGTATTGGGTAGGAACAAGATCGCCTCTCGAACGAATATGAAAAACGCCTCCGGTTCAAGATTGGATCATCCACGTGTCCTTCTGATCACCCCGCCCTTTACCCAGTTGAACACCCCTTATCCGGCGACGGCTTATCTCACCGGCTTCCTGCAATCAAAGGGCTTCCCGGTTTTCCAGGCCGATCTTTCGATCGAGACCTTCCTCGCTCTTTTTTCCCGGCCCGGGCTGTCCCGCCTCTTCTCGGCGATCCGCGATCGGGAAGAAAATCGATCCTCCTCCGGCGGGGTCCTCACGTGGGGGCTCATGATGGAGGAGCGGTATCTCGACACGATCGATCCGACGATCCGCTTCCTCGAAGGCGCCGACCCTTCCCTGGCGACGCAGATCTGCGGGCGGCGCTTTCTGCCGGAAGGCCCCCGGTTCGCGAATCTAAAAGAGGATGATTGGGCCTTCGGAAGCCTCGGCCAGTCGGATCGGGCCAAGCATATCGCCTCCCTTTATATCGACGACCTGACCGACTTGATCCGGGCGACGGTCGAGCCCCGCTTCGGCCTCAGCCGGTACGCCGAGCGCCTGGCGGCCTCGGCCGCGTCCTTCGATCCGCTCCGCGCGGCGCTGGAGTCCCCGCCGGGGCTGATCGACCGGATGTTGGAGGAGGCGCTCGAGCGTTCCCTGAACGAGACCGTCCCCGACCTGGTCGGGATCACCGTTCCCTTCCCCGGAAATCTCTACGGCGCGCTCCGCGCGGCGGCGTTTATCCGCCGGCACCGTCCCCGGACGAAGATCATCCTCGGCGGCGGCTACGTCAACACCGAGTTGCGGGAGCTGGCCGAGCCCCGGCTTTTCGATTACGTCGACTACGTGACCCTCGACGCGGGCGAGGCCCCCGTTCTCGCGATCCTTGACGCCCTCCGAGCGTCCGATCCGGACCCGCCCCTCTGCCGGACCTTCGTGCGGCGCGGCGGACGGGTCGTCTACCGCGACACGACGCCGGAGCGGATCGTTCCCTTCGCCGAGACCGGAACGCCGACCTATCGCGGCCTCCCGCTCAAGCGGTATGTCTCGATCGTCGAGATGTTGAATCCGATGCATCGGCTCTGGTCGGACGGCCGATGGAACAAATTGACCGTGGCCCACGGCTGCTACTGGAAAAAATGCGCCTTCTGCGACGTGGGGCTTGATTATATCCAACGTTACGAGCCGGCCCCGGCGACCCTTCTGGCCGACCGGATCGAGGCCCTGGTCGAGGAAACGGGGGAAAGCGGGTTTCATTTTGTCGACGAGGCGGCGCCCCCCTCCCGTCTCGCCGATCTGGCGCTGGAGCTCCTCGACCGCGGCCGCGTCATTTCCTGGTGGGGAAATATCCGTTTCGAAGAGAGCTTCACACCCGATCTCTGCCGTCTGCTGGCCGCGTCCGGCTGCATCGCCGTGACCGGCGGTATGGAGGTCGCCGCCGACCGTCTCCTCGCGCTCATGGAGAAGGGGATCGATGTCGCGCGGGTGGCGCGGGTCGCCCGCGCCTTCACAGGGGCCGGGATCATGGTCCATGCCTATCTGATGTACGGCTTCCCGACCGAAACCGTTCGGGAGACGATCGAGAGCCTGGAGCGGGTCCGCCAGCTCTTTGAGGCCGGGATTCTCCATTCGGCCTTCTGGCATCGCTTCACGGCGACACGCCACAGCCCCGTGGGGCTCCGCCCCGGAGCGTACGGAATCACGATCACCGGCCCGGCCCGCGGCCCCTTCGCCAATAACGATCTGACGCACCGCGACCCCGCCGGAAGCGATCCGGAACGGTTGGGGCCCGGCCTCGCGAAGGCGGTTTACAATTATATGCACGGGACCGGACTGGAAGCCGACGTCCGCCGTTTCTTCGACTTCAAGCTCCCCAAGCCGAAGGTTCCGAAGAATTTCATCCGGGCCTCACTTCGGGCTTCTTCATCTTCACGGGATGATCTTGATGGAAGGGTGATCTGGCTGGGAGGGACCCCGTCGGTCAGGCCGCTCCGGTCCGGCAAGGTCTCGCTCCTCCTTCCCGGAAACGAGGAGACCGATGAGATCGAATTAAAAGCCGCTCCGGCCGAATGGCTTCGTTCGCTCATACGGGATTCCAGGCCGCGGGGGCGAAAGGGCGCCCCATATCCCCGCCTGGCCGAGGCGAAGGGGCGTTACCCGGGGTCGGGGGGGAAAGCGTTTGAGACGTTCATCAAAAGCCAAGAGTGGAAGGCCGTCCGCGCGGCCGGACTGCTCCTGATCTGAGATCCTTCCCCGCATCGCGCCGGGGAGAAAGGGATCCGTCCATTGAATCCGACCGAAAGTTCTCCCGGGCTTTTTTTGAAGAGGGCCTGGAAACGATTGAGCCCGATTCCCGGCGGGGCCTGGCTCTTCAGCCGACTGATCGGCTGGCGGGTGCCCTACAGCGGCAGCATCGGAGCGCGGGTCGTCGCGTTAGGTCCGGGTTACGCGCGGGTGACGCTCCGCGACCATCGCCGCGTTCGCAACCATCTCCGTTCCATCCATGCCGTGGCCCTCGTCAACCTCGGCGAGATGACCAGCGGGCTGGCGCTCTACACATCCCTTCCCCCCGATATCCGCGGAATCGTCCTGTCGATCTCGATCGAATATTACAAAAAGGCCCGCGGCCGCTTGACCGCCGAAAGCACGGTGACCCTTCCGCCGATCGGCTCGGGAATCGACCATGACGTTCACGCCGAGATCAAGGACGCGGCGGGGGTCCGCCTGGCGCGAACCACCGTCCGTTGGCGGCTCGGGCCGGCATGACCGGGACTTCGCCAAATCCCCCCTCGCTCGACACCCCCTTGACCCGCCATGCCGGAATCGCGGTTCCGCTGATCTGCGGGGCGATGTACCCCTGCAGCAATCCGGAATTGATCGCGGCGGTCTCCGAAGCCGGCGGGATCGGGATTGTCCAACCGGTCTCGCTGACCTATGTCCACGGACATGACTTCCGGGAGGGCCTCCGGCTGATCAGACGGCTAACCCGGAAACCGATCGGGATGAACGCGCTGATCGAAGAGACCTCGAAGGTATACCGCGATCGGATGGCCCGATGGATCGATATCGCCCTGGAGGAGGGGATCCGGTTTTTCATCACCTCGCTCGGCAAGCCCGACTGGGTCGTCGCAAGGGTCCATTCGGCCGGGGGGATCGTCTACCACGATGTCACGGAGCGCCCGTGGGCCGAGAAGGGGAGGGATGCCGGGGTCGACGGACTGATCGCGGTGAACGATCGGGCCGGTGGGCACGCGGGACCGCTAGGCGCGGAGGCTTTGATGGACACGCTCCGGCCGTTCGGGCTTCCGCTGGTCTGCGCCGGCGGGATCGGGACGGAAAACGACTTCGCGGCGGCGCTGCGCATGGGGTATGCCGGCGTCCAGATGGGAACGCGCTTTATCGCCACGGAGGAATGCCGGGCCAGTGCCGCGTACAAGGCGGCGATCCTTCGGGCCGGGGAGGGGGACATCGTATTGACCGAGCGGGTCACGGGCGTTCCGTTGGCGGTGATCCGAACGCCGTATGTCGAACGACGGGGGCTGAAGGCCGGCCCGGTCGGGCGGTGGATGCTGCGCGGCCGGAAGACCAAGCACCTCATGCGGACAATCTACGCGCTTCGTTCGGTCTTCGAATTGAGGCGGGCTTCATTGGACGAAACCGGAAAGCGGGAATATTGGCAGGCGGGGAAGAGCGTGGCCGGCATCGACCGGATCGAAGCCGCCGGGGCGATCGTCCGGCGCTTCGCCGCGGCCGTTTGAAAGAACGGGACGGCTGTATTATAATCCGGACGGTCCGGCGGGTTTCGCGCCGGAGGCTCAACCCCGGAGAAAAAAGATGACCGACAATGAGAAAATCGGACGCCAATTGAATTTCCATTTTTGGATCCTCGTGCTTTTTGTCCTGTCGGCCATTGCGACGGCTTCGGGCGCGGCGCGGGCGGAGGAATCCAGGGAGGTCAAGGCGGACGAGAAGAAGCTGGGGACCCTCGACCCGGCGACCTTCGTCCCGAAATCGCTTGTTTACAGTTCGGACGGGCGGCACGCCATCTGGCTGATTCGAAGCCAAGATCAATATCAAGTTCTGGTGGACGGAACCCCCGGTCCCCTATTCGACGGGACCTTCCGGCCCCCCGTCTTTCTGAGCCCGGACGGCCGACACGCGGCCTACGTCGTGGAAAATCAAAAAGACCGTCGCCTGTCCGTGATCAGCGACCAAACGGTCGGACCGGCGTTTGAGAGCATTCTTCGGGGGACGCCGGTTTTCAGCCCGGACAGCCGGCACATCGCCTACGCGGGGGAGAATCAGGAAAAGCACCGGGTTTTACTCGACGGAAAACCGGGCCCCGAATACGAGCTGGTCGGCCACCTTTCCTTCAGTCCCGACAGCCGGCGTTTCGTGTACGCCGCCCAAAAGGATAAAAGAAGGTTCGTGGTGGTCGACGGTGTTCCCGGTCCCCCCTACGATGACGTTTATCCCACCGGTTTCAGCCCCGACAGCCGACACGTCGTCTATTACGCGACCCAGGGGAAAAAACAACGGATCATCGTGGACGATCATCCGGGGCCGGAATATGACGGGATCGGCCCGCTTCATTTCAATCCGGCTCAGGGGACCTTGCCTCCTTCCCTCGGCTACATCGGTCTGCTCGGAAAGGATTTGATCGAGGTGACGCAGCCCTTGCCGTGATTCCCTCGGTCATTTTGCGTCCGGCCGGGGGGCGCGGCGGAGCCGTTCCTCCCGATCGGAATCGACCTCCGAAAGTCGGAGGCCGAATCGGGTGAACGTCTCGCGGATTCTCGTCACGCAGCGAAGGGCCAGCTCCGGCTCCTTTCGGTCCTCGTAGATGTCGGCCAGGCCCCTCAGGGCCTCGGCCTCCCCCGAGGGGTTTCCCACCTGGCCGAAATGGGTGTAGGAATAGTTGAAACAGGTCTCGGCCTTGCGGTCCTTCCCCAGCTGGCGATAGGCGCGGCCGAGCTGGCCCCATGCGGCGGCCAGGCCTTCCTCGTTGCCGGTTTTTTTGTGGAGATCGATCGCGCGTTTGAGAAATGAAACCGCCTCGCCCGGGCGCCGGCCGTCCATTTCCAGCAGCCCCAGATTTCCGTACAGCAAGCCCAGGGAGAAGTCGTCCCGGACGGACCGGAGCAGCTCCTCCGCCTCCAGATAATAGGCGCGCGAACGTTCCGTCTCGCCGAGCTCCCTCGACAGGTTGCCGAGATTGACCAGGGTCTGGCCCGCCAGACGCTCGTCCGGATTCATTCGCAGCTGTTCCAGGACTTCCCGATAGAGGGACCGGGCCCTTTCCTTTTCATTCAACGCGGCATAGACGTTTCCGAGGTTTCCAATCACGGCCGCAAGCAGCCGCGGGTTGTTTGATCCCCGGACTTCCTCCCGCGCGGTCTCAAAACATCGACGCGCGCCCTCCAGGTCCCCCCGGTGGAGGAGCAGGGCCCCCTGAACATAGGCGGCCGGAAAACTTATAGCGCCGCTGTCCGATTCGTTTGGCATCCGATTCCAATCCGCCGGTCTGTTTACAGCGCCATCAGCGTTCTGATCATCTTCGCATTTTGGACGGCGTAGCCGTTGAGCGTGTTGTTGAAATAGACATGGACCGTCTTACCGTCGTCTAAAAGCGGCCGGATTCGCCCGGCCCAGGCCCGGAGTTCTTTATCGGAATAGCGAGAGGCAAAAAGGTCCCCGGGGCCGTGAAATCGGTAATAGACGATGTCGGCCGTGACCTCCTCGACGCAGGGGTAGCGGGAAGATTGGGCGATGCAAAGCGTGGCCCCGGCCTCACGCAGTATCGAATAGGTCTTCTCGGTAAACCAGGAGGCATGCCGGAATTCGAAAACCGGGTGAACCGGGGACGGGGAGGAATCCTTCCGCAGGAGATCCAGGAACCGGGACAGTCTTTTCCAGTCGGCGCGAAACCCCGGAGGGAACTGCAGCAGCACAGGGCCCAGGCGCCCTCCCAACGTTCGCGCGCCGTCCGAGAACTTTTTCCATGATTTTCCCGCTCGAAAGAGTTTCTGGATATGGGTGATATAACGGCTGGCCTTGACCGCAAAAAGGAAGTCCTCCGCGACGGCCCCGGCCCACTTTTGGTAGGTCGAAACCTTCGGGAGGTGATAGAAGGAATAATTCACCTCGACCGTATCGAAATGCTTTGCGTAAAACGCCAGGCGGTCCTGAGTCGCCTTGACCCCTTCCGGATAGAACAGCCGGTCCCATTCCCCGTAAGCCCACCCCGAAGTTCCGACGCGCAAGCGCGGTTTCATATCTTCCTCCGAGCGTATAAGATGAACACATTCCTGCGGCGGGTGTCAAACAATTCCGGGGGTTCCTTGTTTCCGTACATGACCCGAAGGCCAGGGGTGGAGAAACCGATCGGGCGCCCGAGGACGAATTAAAATCCAAACGACCCCCCGGGATGCCGTAACGGCTGCGTCCCAGGCCCATCCGAACCCGCCCGGGATCCCAATCCCCCTCGGACGCATAGGATCGGTGACGGAATCCCTTGTCGAGGGCCATGCATCATCCGAGGCAGCGGGTGTTTCGGCGGGTTGATTTTCAACCCCCGATGGATTATGATAAGCCTTCTCACCTCTTTAATTGACCGGTGAATTATGCCCCGTTCCAAAACGTCGTTTGTTTGCCAGAACTGCGGTTATTCTTCCCCGAAATGGCTTGGAAAATGTCCGGACTGCGATCAATGGAACAGCCTTCAGGAGGAGTCGGCGGTTCCGGCCGCGGCGTCCCGCTGGATGGCCTCGAATCGGGAACCGCAGAAGCCCCGGCCGATCGGCGAGATTCCGCAGGCGGCGGACGATCGTTTCAGCACCGGGATGGGAGAGCTGGACCGTGTCCTGGGCGGCGGGGTCGTGGCCGGCTCGATGGTGCTCATCGGCGGCGATCCGGGCATTGGTAAATCGACGCTGCTTCTCCAGGCCTTTCAAAAGATCAGCCGGGATCGGCCGGTACTTTACGTCTCCGGAGAGGAGTCGCCGCACCAGATCAAGATGCGCGGGGAGCGCCTGGGCGTCGATTCCAGGAACCTGCTGATCCTTTCCGAGACGTCGCTGGAAGAAATATTGAAAACCGCCCAGTCGATGAGGCCCCGCGCGATCGTGATCGATTCGATCCAGACGGTTTACACCGCCCAGATCACCTCCGCGCCCGGAAGCGTCAGCCAGATCCGGGAATCGGCGGCCCAGTTGATGGTCCACGCGAAACAGACCAACACCCCGACGTTCCTGGTCGGCCATGTCACAAAGGACGGCTCGATCGCCGGTCCGCGCATCCTGGAACATATGGTCGATACGGTGCTTTATTTCGAGGGAGACAAGGGGCATCCGTACCGGATCCTCCGGGCCGTGAAAAATCGCTTCGGCTCGACGAACGAGATCGGCGTTTTCGAGATGAAATCGCTGGGCTTGGAAGAGGTCTCGAATCCCTCCGAGCTGTTTTTGAGCGAACGGCCGTCGAACACGGCCGGCTCGGTGGTCGTCTCCAGCATCGAGGGGACGCGGCCGATCCTGGTGGAGTTGCAGGCGCTGGTCAGCCCGACCAATTTCGGACTGCCCCGACGCATGGCGATCGGCGTGGACCCCAACCGGGTTTCGCTTCTTCTCGCCGTCCTGGAAAAACGCGCCGGGCTGCAGCTCCAGGGACAGGATGTCTTCATCAACGTGGTCGGGGGAATGCAGATCGACGAGCCCGCGGTGGACCTGGGGATCGTGGCGGCCGTCGCGTCGGGGTTCCGGGAGCGGCCGCTGGATCCCAAGATTCTCGTGTTGGGCGAGGTGGGGCTGGGGGGAGAGGTGCGCGCGATCCATCAACCCGAGGTCCGGCTTCGGGAGGCGGCGAAGATGGGCTTCAAGCAATGCCTGTTGCCGGAGCGGAACCGGGCGCGGCTGAGCGGCGTCGACGGAATCGATTTGATCGGCATCGGGACCCTCCGCCAAGCCCTGGAGAATTTATTTGGAAAATAAACGGCGGCTGAAACGATCAGGGGCTTTCCCGAGTGAATAGAGGGTGGGGAAGAGGGTCGCGGTTGATCCCGGGTTTGATGATTGTCCTGATCGCCGGATGCGTTCCGCGTTATTCGGTTGCGCCCGGACCGCCGCTTCGCTCGGCGTCCCTCCAGGACCTCCTCAATGGCCTGGACCGCCGGACGCAGGCGATCGACACGCTCAAGGCCCTGATGAAGATTCGGTCGGAAAGGCAGGCCGGCCTTACGGCGAGCCTGCATTTCTCCCGTTCACCCGAGGGCGTCCCGCCGTCCCTCCGGTTGAGAGGGTTTGATCCGTTCGGGGGGACCCTGTTCGACCTGGTTTGGTCGAACAACCGGGTCCTGTTGACGATTCCGGGCCAAGGACGGGTGCTGGAGAGCGGGCCGGAAAAGGGCGGGGGGCCGTCGCTGCCGCCCGAATTCGGACTGGAAGCGGCCGAGCTGCGGCTGGCCGTCTCGGCGATGGTCGGTCCCTTTGTCGAGCCCGGTGAAATTCCGGTCCTGGAGGAGACGGGGTCGGACTATTTGATCCATTTGATCCGCGTTTCGGGCGGGGAAGGCCGCCTGACGAAGCGGCTTTGGATCGAACGCAGCCGTTTCCGATTGATCCGTGAAGAAATATTTGAACGGGCCCCTTCGACGGAGGGTCTCCATTCCGGGGCCGCGAGCGAGGAGGGGGCGACCGTTGTGGAATTCATCGATTATCAACCTCGATCGGTCCCGGCGGGCGCGGAGATCGACTGGCCCGGCCGGGTGATCGTCACGCGGCCCGGATACGGGGCCGGCCGGGGAAACCGTCTCGAACTGGATTTTGTCGAGGTCCATCCGAACGCGGCGATTTCTCCCGAGGAGTACAGGATTCCGTGAAGGAAGGGCGATGAGGATACTGGGCATAGAGACCGCGACCGGCCTGGGGGGCGTGGCCCTGATCGAGGGCGAGACGCTTCGGGCCGAATACCGGATCGACATGACGATGGCGCATGCCGAGCGGCTGATGGTCCTGATCGACCGGGTGCTCCGGGACAGCGGCCGGGGTCCGGATGATCTGGACGCCCTGGCCGTTTCGATCGGGCCGGGCTCATTCACGGGACTGCGCGTCGCGGTGAACACGGTGAAGGGTCTGTTGTTCGGAAGACCGATTCCCGTCGCGGCGGTGCCGACCCTGGAGGCCATGGCCTGGAACGCCTCGGCCGGGGGGTATGCCGTCTGTCCGATGATCGACGCCAAGAAGCAGGAGGTGTACGCGGCCCTGTTCTCGAGCGAGGCCGGCGGGACGCTCAAGCGCGTGATGGAGGATCGGGTCATTTCGGCGGAGGCCCTGTGCGAGCACCTGTCAAGGTCGCCGGGTCCTCCGACCGTCTTTCTGGGAGACGGGGCCGCGCGATACCGGGACGTTTTGCAAAAACGACTCGGTCACCGGGCCGTCTTTGTTCCCCCGCCGTTGTCGGATTCCCTTCCCTCCATGGTCGCCCGGCTGGGTCTCCAGCGGATTCAACGGGGCGAGGCGTCGGACGCCGGGACCCTGGTCCCGGTCTATGTCCGGCGGTCGGATGCGGAGGTCAATTGGGAAAAGGGCGTCACCCCGCGAAAATTAAATCTCAAACGGGTGTCGGGCCGGTCGAACCGGTGATGAGACACGGGGAGGTGGGCCGGGATCAAAAAATATCGATACGGCCGATGACCCCGGCCGACCTGGACGAGGTGATGCCGATCGAGCAGGCGTCCTACACCACGCCCTGGAAGCGGTCGATGTTTGAGTCGGATCTGCAGGGCAACCCCTTCGCCCGGTTCTTCGTGGCCCGGGATTCCGAGCGGGGTGCGGTGGTCGGCTACGTCTGTTTCTGGAAGGTGTTTTCCGAGCTGCATCTCATGAATCTGTCGGTCCATCCGGACCGGCGGCGTCTGGGAATCGGGGAAACGCTGGGTCGTTGGACCCTGACGTGGGCCGGGGAAAACGACATTTCTTTGATCACGCTGGAGGTGAGGGCCTCCAACGAGGCCGCGAAACGGCTGTACGAGAAACTGGGTTTTAAGCTCGTGGCGGTTCGGCGCAACTATTACCGCGATCCGAGCGAGGACGCCTTGATCATGAATTGGTCCGAGGGATGAGCATCCCGGAAAGGAGATCGGCCATGCTGAATGAACGGATGGAGTTTCGAGAAGTCTTGCGCCAACGGAATTCGGAATTTCAGAAGCTGGAGGAAGTGCATCATCGCCTGGAGGAGGAATTGAACGCTTTGACCCGACGCAAGACCCTGACGCCGCAGGAGGAGTCGCACAAAAAACAGATCCAGGTGGAAAAATTGCACACGAAAGATCGCATGGAAGCGATCCTTCGCGATTATCTGAAACAGCACGAGACACCTTCCTGAGGCGGAAAATGTTTGGGATCGGACTGCCGGAACTGATCGTGATCCTGGTCATCGCCCTGCTGGTCCTGGGCCCCCAGCGCCTTCCGGAAGTGGCGCGCGCCCTCGGCCGGGGCATGGCGGAGTTGAAGCGCGCCACACAGGACCTCAAGGACGAGTTCGACGCCGAGGCCCGAAAGATGGATGAGCCGGTCGAGGCCAAGTCGCATGGGCCGTTGCCGACGGGCGGGAGGGCCCTGCCGTCTCAGGAATCCGGAGCCTCCGGCCCATCCTCCGAGGAGAAACCGTCATGACAGCCCTTCGCGGCCGTCCCGATGAAGCGTCTCGGATGCCGATCACCGGCCATCTGGAAGAGCTCCGAAGCCGGCTGCTCAGGGTGGTCTGGGCCCTTCTCGTCGGAATGGCGCTCGCGTACACGGTCTCGGACGATCTTGTCGGATGGCTCAAGCGGCCGCTGGCGGCCGATCTGTATTTTTTTTCCCCGATGGAGGCCTTCTGGGTGACGATCAAGGTGTCATTTTTCGCGGGAATTTTCCTGTCCCTCCCGGTGGCGCTCTACCAGATCTGGCGCTTCGTCTCGCCCGGCCTCCTTTCCCACGAACGGCGCCTGGCCGCGCCCTTCGTGCTGCTCGGCTGTCTGTTTTTTGTAGCGGGACTGGCCTTCTGCTATTTCGTCGTCGCGCCGTTTGCGCTGAATTTCCTGGTGGGGTTCGGGGTGCAGCAGGGCTTGAAGCCGGTCTTCTCGATCGGGCTTTATATCGACTTTCTCCTCAAGTTTCTGCTGGCCTTCGGCCTGGTTTTCGAGCTGCCCTTGGCGATCACGATCCTGGCCAAGCTGGGGCTCGTGACGCCGCAGTTTCTGTCGCGCCGGCGCCGCTACGCGATTTTGGTGAACGCGATCCTCGCCGCGATTCTCACCCCCACGACGGATGTCTTTAACATGATGCTGATGATGGTCCCCCTGCTGATTTTCTACGAACTGGGGATCTGGGGCGCCCGGCTCTTCGGACGGAAACCGATCCGGTCCGGGGTGGCCGAGGAGGCCAAGGGCGAGGCCTGATGCCAGAGGAGGGGAATTTGAATCCGCATAGCGAGCACAATCCCCGCCTGGAAGGCGGGGTTAGCGAGCGAATTAAAATGGAGATTTTGTCCACCCGGATCGAAGAATCCCCGGCCGGAACGCCGGGGTTCTTCAAACGACGATACCGTATCATCATGACCTTCTTAGGGTTGGGTTTGATCGTCTGGATCGCGGCGGGCCATCCTCCAACCGCGATAAGCCAGACGGAAATGCCGGATCCCCGAAACAGCGTTCAGGCCCTGGCGCTGGACCCGGATGGGACCCTGTTCATGGGGACGTTTGGGAACGGAATTTATAAGAGTCGGGACGGCGGCCTTCATTGGGAAGCGATCTCGGAGGGATTGGGCGATCCTTACATCATGACCCTGCTGATCCGGCCGTCTCCCGAGAAAAAGCCGGGTGTTTCGAAAACGATCATGTTCGCCGGGACGGCCCGGCTCGGCGTTTTCCGGAGCCGGGATGCCGGGCTTCATTGGGAGCATGTGAACGCCGGCCTCGCCAACACCCAGGTTTCGGCGCTGCTTTACGATTCCAGGAACAAGCTCTACGCCGCCACGGGGGACGGCGTGTTTCGAAGCGAGGATCACGGCGATCACTGGACGGCCCACAACACCGGACTGAGCGACGTCCTGGTGCGCTCCCTGATCATCGATCGCGAGGGAACCCTGTATGCCGGGACCGGAGGCAAGGGACTTTACAAGCGCAAACTCAGTCAGGAAAACTGGGAGCGGCTGTCCCGGGGGTTCGAGGGCGATCGGGGGCTTCTGGAGAATTTTATCCGCGTCCTGACCCTCGGGGCGGACGGGACCGTTTACGCCGGAACCTTCGACGGAGGGATCTACACATCCCGGGATGGAGGAAAAAGCTGGAACGACCTGAACCAGGGTCTGGTCAATCAGTCCATCCGGGCGATCCTCATCGGCAAGGACGGCGTGTTGTATCTCGGCACCGGCCGGGGGGTCTTCGCGCGCTCACCGAAAGACACCCGCTGGAACTCGATCAACGGGGCGCTGGAGGATCTCAACATCCAATCGATGGTGATCGACGGGGAAGGTCATATCTATGCCGGCACGGCGCGGCATTTGTATAAAGGCTCGGCCAAGGGCGACTGGGCCCCCCTTACGGAGGAGCTGTTCCACTCGAAGAAGGGGATGTGAGGAAGGGCGGCGATGGCGCACGATCCGTTGAATATCCTGATCATCCATGGGATGGGCGATCAGCCCAAGGATTTCTCGATCGGCTTTCAGAAAGAGCTCCTTTCGAAATTTAACACGTCCCTGGCCTACTTGGCCAAGGATTATGCGGTTTCGAAGCCTTCCGGGGCCGAGCCCATGAATTTCATCTCGGGCTGGTGGGCCCCGGTCATGGACGCGACGCAGAAGGAGCTGGAGAGGAGAATTTATAATAAGAAGATTCCCTTTCTCCGGAAATTCGGGATGGGCTTCATGGGGGATGTGGTCGCGTATCAGGGCCGGCCCGTTTACAACGAGATTCACCGACATCTCGCCGAAGCGCTCCGCGCCCATCTCAAATCCGGGAGCGGGCATCTCACGATCATCGCCCACAGCCTCGGGAGCGTGATCGCCTCCGATTTCGTGTACGATCACACGCTCAAGATCGGAAAAACCTTCCAGGACGGCTTCGGCGTCTCCTTCTCGAACTTCTTCACGCTGGGCTCTCCGCTGGTCCTCTACGCCATGCGTTCCGCCAACGGGGAGGCCTTCAGTCCGGGCAGGCTCCTGGATCATTTTGACCGGCCGGTGAGGGTCGAATCCGAAACGGGTTGCTGGCTGAACCTCGTTGACGACAACGATATCATCGGTTACCCGATCAAGACGATCAACCGTTTCTATCGGGAGGCCGTGACGGCGGATCTCACCGTGGACGTCGGGGATTTCCTCACACGGTGGAACCCGTTGAGCCACGCGCATTACTGGGACAATGGCGGGGTCGGCCGGATCATCGCCGATAAGCTCGCGATTGATTTTGCCGGGATCCATCTGGGCTTGAAAGGGCCCGACCTCCAAGCGGCGCTGGTCCATTTCCATCGGCGTTACGGGTTGTGATGAAGCCGAGCCGTTTCGTCCTCATCGTCGCGATCGTCGTCCTGTTCGGTTCGGTTCTGTCCGTTCCGGAAGGCCGGGCCGGGTTTTCCGAGCGGCCGGTGGCGACGGGTCTCGATTTTCCGGTGGCGATGGCCTTCTCCCCCGACGGTCGTCTTTTCTTTACGGAGCGTTTTTCCGGCCAGGTCCGGCTGATTGCGGACCCCACCTCCGCCCATCCCCGTCTCCTTCCCGGCGCGGTTTACCGGTTCGGTCCGGTCTCGACCTTTTTCGAACGGGGCCTTCTCGGGCTGGCGCTCGATCCCGATTTTCAGACCAACGGTCGCCTCTACGTCTATTATTCCCACCGGGGCCGGAATTCCAAGACCGATCCCTACCGCCATCGCCTGATGCGGATCACGGTGAAGGGCGATCGCGGGGATGCGCCGGTCGCCCTCCTGGACCGCCTTCCGATCGGAAGCGACTCCGAGTCGGGGGCCGGAAATCACAACGGCGGCATCCTGGTCTTCGGGCCGGACGGCAAGCTGTACCTCAGCATCGGGGAACTCGCCACCCCCGGAAACTCCCAGAATCTGGATTCCTTCGCCGGGAAGATCCTGCGCTTGAATCCGGACGGCACGGCCCCGACCGACAATCCCTTCTACGATCCCAAGCGTCCGACCTCGCCCCGGTCCTACGTGTACGCGCTCGGTCTGCGGAACAGTTTTGGTTTGACCTTCGGGCCCGGTCCTCCCGGGCAGGCCCGCTTGTTCGCCACCGAGAACGGTCCCGCGACCAATGACGAATTGGATCTCATCGAGCCGGGGAAAAATTACGGCTGGGATGACGACCGGGTCAGCGGGATCCGAAACAAACCGGGGTATGTCGATCCGATCCTGGTCTACCGCCGGACGATCGCGCCCACCGGGATCGTCTACTACACCGGCGCGGGTTATCCGGAACGGTATCGGGGGCATCTGTTTTTTGCGGACTGGAACGAGGGACGGATTCGCATGGTGACCCTCGCCGGTCGCGATTCGGTCCCCGCGGCCGGCGGGGCGGAGGATCTCTTCCGCCATCGCGGCGAAGGGGTGGTCGGTCTGGCCGCGGGCCCCGACGGGCTTCTTTATTTCACGACCCCCAAGGGAATTTATCGCCTGGTCTATGATGATGCGCATTGATCCGGCCCGGGTGCTCGACAAAGCCGGGCCCCGCATCATCCGGATCGACGGATGGCTGTGCGGCGGGCTGCAATGGCTGGCCGTCGGATTGTTCTTAGTCGCGGGCTGCGGTATCGATAAACCCTTCATTTATCATCCCGAACGTGAAATCCAGGCCACCCCGGAATCGGTCGGGCTATCCTACGACGACGTCTATTTCAAAACTGCCGACGGCGTCAGCCTGAACGGGTGGTTCGTCCCCGGCCCGGATCCGTCCAAGGTGATGATCTGGTTTCACGGCAACGGCGGAAACATGAGCCATCGCGTCAAGCGGCTTCGGCTGTTTCACGACGAGCTGGGTCTCTCGGTCTTTCTCTTCGATTACCGTGAGTACGGCCGGAGCGGGGGATCGGTTTCGGAAGAGGGCACATACCAGGACGCCCAGGCGGCCCTGCGGTATTTGAAAACCCGCACCGGGCTGTTGGCGAATCGGATCATCTATTTTGGCCACTCGCTCGGAAGCGCCGTGGCCGTCCATCTGGCCGTGGAAGCTCCCCCGCGCGCCTTGATCCTGGAGTCCCCCATCACCTCGATCGACGATATGGCCCGTGTGAAGCTCCCGTACCTCCCCGTCGGGTTCATGATCCACGACAAGTATGACGCGTTTTCCAGGATCGGCAAGGTCCATGCGCCCCTTCTGGTCCTCCATGGCGACCGCGATGAGGTCGTTCCGTTTGATCAGGGCCGTCGATTGTTCGAGGCCGCCAATCCTCCCAAGGTGTTTTATGTCATCCCGGACGCCCATCACAACGACACCTTCACCGCCGGCGGTCAACCGTACTGGAAGGCCTGGAAGCGATTTTTGGACCGCCTCGAATGACCGGTCGTTTGTAGGTTTCACGATAAGCGGTGGTCCTCTTCGTTTGCCTGACAGGGTGTCGCGTGGACAAGGCGTTTATTTATTTTCCCAGCCGCGAGATCGAGGCCACGCCGGCGTCGGTCGGCCTGGCCTACGACGACGTCTATTTCAAGACGGCCGACGGGGTGCGCTTGAACGGCTGGTTCGTGGCCGGTCCGGGACCGGAATCCGGATCGCATGCCGTGATGATCTGGTTTCACGGCAATGCCGGGAATATCGGCCACCGGGTGGAGAATCTCCTCCGGTTTCACGACGAACTGGGCGTATCGGTCTTTATCTTCGACTATCGCGAATACGGGCGGAGCGGGGGATCGGTTTCGGAGGAAGGAACGTACCGGGACGCCGAAGCCGCCTTGGATTATGTAAAATCCCGGACCGGTTTTCCCGCAGACCGGATCCTCTATTTCGGCCGATCCCTTGGGGCCGCCGTGGCGGTCGAGCTGGCGCTGAAGGCCCCGCCCCGCGCCTTGATCCTTGAGACGCCCATGACCTCGATCCGGGAGATGGCCAGGGCGCACTACCCTTCCCTTCCGCTCGGCCCCCTAATTCGCACCGAGTATGATTCCCTTTCGAAGATCGGGAGGATCCGCGTGCCGCTTCTGATTTTACACGGGGATCGGGACGAGATCGTTCCGATCGATCAGGGCCGCCGGCTGTTCGAGGCCGCGAACCCGCCCAAGGAATTCTACCCCATCCCCGGCGCCTCCCACAACGATACCTATGTCGTCGGCGGTCCGCCGTACTGGAAGGCCTGGCGGAAATTCCTGAACGGACTTCCCTGAGTCGCGCCGGTCCGGATCAGTCCGATACGATTCGGAAGGCGGGCGGGCTGATCCCCTCATGGCGGCATTGGGGGCAGCGGCTGGGGCTGGAATACCGCCGGCGGTCGGAAAAAACGAATCCGCAGCGGTTGCAGACGGAGGGCTCGATGATCAGCCGCTTCGGGGGATGGAGACTCTTCGCGACATGCTCCATGTGGGCGATCGCCTCTTTCTCCGAAATCCGGATCCTCTTGGAGAGATCCCGCGCCGTCATCGGGCCCTTCTCGAGCTCGGCCGTGATGCGTTGGCGGATGGTCATGTTGTCCGGGGATGACATAAACGGTTATGGATGCGTTGGCGTCTTAAGTGCGGCTAGGCGATAAACGACGGCCGAGATGATGATCACCGCGACGGTCAGGGCAAAAACCAAACCGCGCGGAATATCCATGTAGATCAGTTTTTCGAGATAGTGGGCGATAAAGGAGCCGGAATAGGAGCCGGACGGTGTTCGGTTCCAGAGCCAAAGCTCCAGATAGGTGAGAGGGCAGATCCAGTTGAAGGATTGCAGAAGCACGCTGTACGTTAACGCTCCCAAATGAAGCCACATCACCCGTCGCACCCGTCGGCCGATGAGGGCGCCTCCGATCAAGAAGAGGATCCAGGCGAAATGGATAACCACCACGGCATCGGCCGCGATGATGGTGATCGGACCCATGTTTTTCCCTCCGGACCGAATCCACGACGGGTCGAAACCGATTATAAGCGGAACTTGCCGAAAAGTCATCTTGGTGCTACCTTTAATTCTGTCGACCGGATTTCAGGGAGTCCCATGGCGCGAATCGACGGACTGTTTAAAATTCTCCGCGAAAAGAAAGGGTCCGACCTCCATCTGTCGCCCGACAATCCGCCCCTGATGCGGGTCGCGGGCGATCTGGTCCCGATGGCCTCCCAGAAACTGACCCACGAAGAAAATCACGCGCTGCTGTTCGAAATGATGAACGAGCCGCAGCGCAAGCAGTTCGAGGCGACCCGCGACATCGACTTCGCGTACGAGGTGGCCGAGTTGGAGGCCCGCTTTCGCGCGAACATCTTCTACGGCCGTCTGGGCATCGGCGCCGTTTTCCGGCTCATTCCGACGCAGATCCTGACCGTCGAGCAACTCGGGCTTCCTCCGGCCGTGCTGAAGTTCACGCGCCTCAAAAAGGGGCTGGTCGTGGTGACTGGTCCGACCGGAAGCGGGAAGTCCACGACGCTGGCGGCCATGATCGACCACATCAACAAGACTGAAAAGGAACATATCCTCACGGTCGAGGATCCGATCGAGTTCGTGCATGTCAGCCGGGGCTGCCTGATCAATCAACGGGAGGTGGGCCATCACACGAAATCGTTCGCGACGGCGCTCCGGGCCGCCCTGCGGGAGGACCCGGACATCATCCTGGTCGGCGAGATGCGCGATCTGGAGACGATCGAGCTGGCGATCACCGCGGCCGAGACCGGGCATCTGGTGTTCGGCACGCTGCACACCAACAGCGCGGCCAAGACGGTCGACCGGATCATCAACGTTTTCCCGACGGCCCAGCAGGAGCAGATCCGGGCGATGCTGGCCGAGTCGCTCCGGGGGGTGATCGCGCAGCAGCTTCTCAAGACCGTGGACGGCAAACGGTGCGCCGCCCTGGAAATCCTGTCGGTCACCCCGGCCGTCTCCAACCTGATCCGCGAAGGCAAAACCTTCCAGATCCCGTCCGTAATCCAGACCGGAAAGGCCGAGGGGATGCAATTGATGGATCAGGCGATCCAGGCGCTCCTGGCCGCGAAGAAAATCACGGTCGAGGAGGCCCAGAAATTCGCCGCGAACAAGTCGCTTTTCCAGTCCCCCGCGACGGGATCGCCGGCCCATGGATGAACGGCGCGTCGAAAAGGTCACGCAGCCGGTTTCCTTCGAGCTGGCGGACCGCCGCCGGCTGGACGGCGATGTCTTCCTCCAGCAGTACGAATCGCATCACACCGGGCGTCAGACCGTCGGGGATCTCCTGAACGAGGCCGTCCCGTTCATTCCGGTGAAGGCGGCCGGGAAAGTCGTGCTTCTCAACGCGGTCCAGATCGTCACCGCGGCCGTTCCCTCGAAATCCGAGAAGGACGATCTGATGACACTGGGAAAGCGGTACGCGATTCGGATCAAGACGACCCAGGACAAAGAAATTTCGGGAGATATTTTCGTCAACCTTCCCGAAGAATCCTCCCGCGTGAAGGATTATTTCAATCAGTCAACCCGGTTCTTCGCGATATTCCAGCCCGATTCGATTGTTTATGTGAACCCGAATTTTATCCTCACCGTGGAAGAGTGAGTCGCCCCGGACCGAATTGACGGCCTCCCCGTTGATGGTGTACATTCTGGGTCCATATGCTGTCATTCATCCATCTCCACGAGAAGGAACCGTCCTGAATCGATCAATGAACCATTTTATGGTCTGGATCGCCGCCTTCCTGTTCCTTTCCGGTTGTGTGTCCTCATCGAAATATCACACCCTGGAGGAGTCGTCGAAGGCCGAGCAGGAAAAACTCCGGCAGCAGATCGCCTCGCTCCAGACGCAGAAAGACGGGCTGGACAAGGATCTCGCGGCGCTCCGTCAGGAGAAGCAGACCGCCGAGACGGAGATCGCGTCCCTCAATGAAAAGCTGACGCGGCAGCTGCAACAGTCGGCCGCATTGGCGGCGCAGAAGGACGCCGAGATCCAGCAACTAAAGGGAACCTACGAAAGCCTCGTCAAGGATCTCAAGGGCGAGATCGAGCGGGGTGAGATCAAGGTGACCCAGGTCCGGGACAAGTTGACGGTGGACCTGGTCGAAAAAATCCTGTTCGATTCCGGCCGGGCCGAAGTGAAGCCGGGGGGCAAGGAGGTTCTGAAGAAAGTCGGCAACATCCTGAAGGACGTCAAGGACAAGGACATACGGATCGAAGGCTACACGGACAACGTCCCGATCGGGGAGAAGATCCGTAGCAAGTTTCCGACGAACTGGGAGCTTTCCACCCAGCGGGCGACGAACGTCCTCCGGTTTCTTCAGGATGAGGGGGGAGTGGACGGCGCGCGGCTCGTCGCCTCCGGATACGGCGAGCATCGGCCGATCGCCAGCAACGACACGCCCGAGGGCCGGGCCCAGAACCGCCGGATCGAGATCGTCCTGGTGCCTTCGGATATTCAAGGGGTGTTGAACGAACTGAAATAATTGGGCCGAGGAGTCGGGCGTCGATCCCGTTACGGAAACGGCGGCAGGGGGGCGTAGGACACCGGAAAACCCAGGAGCGTCTCCAGCCAGCCGGCCATTTCATTCTCCGGCAGCGGCGCGCGGTTCAGCCGGGCCTCGATCGCAAATCCGCCGCTTGTCCCGACCATGCCGACGATCACCCACGCGTTTTCCATCCACGGATAGAGCTCCTGAGTCTGAAATTCGCAGAGCGTCGCGTAGAGCCGTCCGTTGGGCGAAATCACGGAGAAGATCTCGGGCAACTCGTTGAATCGGCAATGGACGGAACAACGATACGCATACCGCGCCCCCGGCCCGGCGGTCTTAAAATCGTCCAGGGCGGATTCGGAGAATCCGGTGAGATAGGCCCGAATCTCCGCCGGTTCTCCGCCCCAGGTCGCGGCCAGACGTCCGGCCGGAACGAGAAACTCGTACGCATCCGGGAGGTTGTATTCAAATTGACAAGGGCCGAACGCATCCGGCCAGGAACAGAGCAAGGCCGCGTCCGGCTCGCCGGTCTCGAGAATGATCTTTTCGTTTTTCACACGGGTTTCGATCGGCAGATCAAGGAGCGATACGGCGGTTTGGAAGGCGCGCCGACGTTCATCAAGCCAGAGTTCCCGCCGGTCGTTTCCCCGCGTCTCGTCCGGCGTGATTACCTCGGCGGTCTGCAGGCGAACTCGAATGAAGGAATGTTGGTCGCGGAATCCGATCCAGAACATTCCCTCCGGGAGATGGGTCACCCAGCGCCCTTGCATTTTGCAGGGATGGCTGACCGAGCAGTAGGTTCCGGATCGCTTGTGCCGTTGAAAACAGGTATGATACGCGCCGGCCAGTAGAAAGAAATCCCCGCGCCAGCCCTCGCGGATATGCACCAACGTGACGTCTTCCTTCGGCCAGATATCCAGTTGATTGATTTCACGAGGTGCGGCCACCGGCCATTCCTCGACGTAGCCGATCATTTCTTTATCCCGTGTCGCCGGTTTTAATCCGAGTCCGGCCAAGCGTCCGCTCAACGCCGATACCTCACCCCATTGAAACGTCGCTTTTGATTCCCACCGCCGCTCGCGCATATGCGAAGCTCCGTATTAGTTTCGTTTTGAGCCGGCGGGTCCTGTCCTTCGGCAGCCCCATCCGTCCTCACTTCTGGGCTTACACAGTCTGCGGTTCACCCTCACGGGAGATCCCCTGGCTGTGTCGTTGCGGGCGGATGGGGCGCCCCGCCTCCGGCCGCCCGCCTAATTTCCCCCGGCCTCGATACAGGCGACGCCCCGGGGTCCGACGATCGCTCCGTGTCTCGTTCCGGCGGGGATGATCAAGCGATCGCCGGGATGAAGCTCCACCTCGCGGCCGCTGTCCGGCAATGAGAAGACGATGCTTCCCTCGAGACAAAAGAGCGTTTTGCGATACGGATGCGCATGAGCGGCATAGACATCGCCCGGGCCGTTCGACCACCGGCTGGGCGACGGCCAGCGCAGGACCTGGACGTTGCCGGGTAGAGTTTCATGATAAGAAGGCGGTTTCAAGATCGGGTTCTCCGGAGCGCGGCCGAATTGAATCTCCAGCATAACCGGTTCAAGGATGGATGTGCAAGAGGGCTTTCGTGTATGATACCGCCATGTCCGTCCAGGATCCTCCGTTTGATATAAAAACCCTTCGCGGTCTGTCCGAGAAGGAGGCCGCCGACCGGCTGGGCGAGGAGGGATATAACGAGCTTCCCTCGGCCAAACGGCGCGGGACTGCGGCCATTGCCTTCGAAATCGTCCGTCAGCCGATTTTTATTCTGCTGGCCGCCGCCGGTTTGATTTATCTGATCCTGGGCAATCGCAATGAGGCGCTGATGCTGCTCGCCTTCGTCGGGGTCGTCATCGGCATCACCCTCTATCAGGAGCGAAAGACCGAGCGCGCGTTGGAGGCGCTGCGCGACCTGTCGAGCCCCCGGGCGCTGGTCATCCGGGACGGCCTGCGAAGGCGCGTCGCCGGCCGGGAAGTGGTGCGCGACGATCTTCTCGTGCTGTCCGAAGGGGACCGTGTCCCGGCCGACGCCGTGGTCCTGTCGGCCAACGATCTGTCGGCGGATGAATCGCTGCTGACGGGCGAGTCGGTCCCGGTTCGAAAGTCGGTCTGGAACGGCGTCATGGAACTGTCCCGTCCCGGAGGGGACGATCGGCCGTTTGTATATTCCGGCACGCTGGTGGTGCAGGGACAGGGCATCGCCCGTGCGCGGGCGACCGGCGACCGGACGGAGATCGGGAAGATCGGGATGGTGCTGGAAAAAGTTGAAGCGGAAGAAAGCCCGCTGCAGAGGGAGACCGGCCGCCTGGTTCGGAACCTCGCGATCGCCGGCCTCTCCCTCTGCGGCCTCGTCGTGATTTTATACGGCTTGACGCGGGGGAACTGGCTGAACGGATTTCTGGCCGGGATCACGCTGGCGATGGCGCTTCTGCCGGAGGAGTTTCCGGTCGTGCTGACCGTCTTTCTGGCGATCGGGGCCTGGCGGATCGCACAGCACCGGGTGCTGACCCGCCACGTCACGACGGTCGAAACGCTGGGCGCGGCCACGGTGCTTTGCGTGGACAAGACCGGGACGCTGACGCAAAACCGGATGACGGTCCGCCGGATCTTCTCGAAGGGGGAGGTGTGCGAGATCGGGGAGTCGCCGGGACCGTTGCCGGAGAGCGTTCACGAAATTCTGGAATTCGCCCTACTGGCCAGCGAGATCGATCCCTTTGATCCGATGGAGAGGGCCATCCGGGAACTGGGCGATCGATCTCTGGCCCGGTCCGAACATTTTCACCGGGACTGGACTTTGGTTCAGGATTATTCCCTGACCTCCAAACTCCTGGCGCTGTCGCATGTCTGGAAATCGCCCGACCGTAACGCCTGTATTGTGGCGTCCAAGGGCTCGCCCGAGGCGATCGCCGACCTGTGCCATCTCGATCCGGCCGCAAAGGAAGAGCTCGCCCGCCGGGTCGGTTCGATGGCGGACGAGGGTCTTCGGGTGCTCGGCCTGGCCCGGGCCGAATTCGGCGGGACCGCCTGGCCCGGTGACCAACATGACTTCGATTTTGTCTATCTGGGCCTGATCGGGTTGACCGACCCTGTCCGTCCGTCTGTTCCCGAGGCGCTGCGGGAATGCGAAACCGCCGGCATACGGGTCGTGATGATCACCGGAGACTATCCGGGAACGGCCCGCGCGATCGCACGGCAGATCGGGCTGGGGCCGGTCGATGCGATGATTACCGGCGACGCGCTGGAGCGACTGGGTGACTCCGAGCTCCGCGAGCGGATCAAAAAGGTCAATCTCTTTGCACGGATCCTCCCGGAGCAGAAGTTGCGTCTGGTCGAGGCCTTGAAGGCGAACGGCGAGGTGGTGGCGATGACGGGCGACGGCGTGAATGACGCGCCGGCCTTGAAATCGGCGCATATCGGCATCGCAATGGGGGGCCGCGGCACCGATGTCGCCCGCGAGGCTGCGGCGCTGGTGTTGCTGGAGGATGACTTCGCCTCGATCGTCCAGGCCGTGAAGCTGGGCCGCCGGATCTTCGACAACCTTCGGAAGGCGATGGCCTATATCCTGGCGATCCATGTCCCGATCGCCGGCATGTCGCTGATCCCGTTGATGACGGGTTGGCCCCTTGTTTTTTTCCCCGTCCATATTATGTTTCTCGAATTGATCATCGACCCGGCCTGCTCGATCGTTTTCGAGGCGACGCCGGAGGAGGCCGATCTGATGACCCGGCCTCCCCGGGATCCAAAGCGGCCCTTGTTCGGCATCCGGATTGTCGGGCTGAGTCTTTTGCAGGGGATCATCGTTCTGTTGATCATCCTGGCGGTCTACGGCATCGCCCTGTATCGCGGGCAGGGAGAGTCGGACGCACGCGCGCTGGTCTTTACCGCGCTGGTCATCGCCAACCTTGGACTGATCTTCACCAACCGTTCCTGGTCCCGCACCATTCTGGAGACGCTGCGGAGGCCGAGTCCCGCGCTCTGGTGGGTCGTGGGAGGCGCGTTGGCCTTTCTCGGCCTCGTCTTCTATATCCCCTTTCTGCGAAATCTGTTTCATTTTGCGCCGCTGCGTCCGATGGATGTGGCGGTCGCGTTCGCGGCCGGGGCGAGCGGCATTCTCTGGTTTGAGGCTTTGAAGCTGTTCAACGGCCGGCGGAAGCGATCTAAAATTAAATAAAAAAACGACTTTAATCCTGTGCATCGGCGGGTCCTGTCCTTCGGCAGCCCCAGCGTGCTCGCCACTCCGCCCGGCGTAGGGACCCCGGCTGCTCTGGCTGGGGCGCCCCGCCTGCGGCCACCCGCCGCTATTACTTCTTTCGCCGCCAGAGCATCAAAAGCTCTTTTCCCTCGCGACGGGGAATGGACCTGGGAACGCGATCCAAGACCAATTTAAAGCGGTGGCTGAATCGGTCCAGCAGCTCATCGCGCGTCGCGCCGAACGGCGGGCCGGTCTCGGGCCGTATCGCATAGAAAACGCCGAGCAGGATGCCGTCCGGCTTCAAGAGGCTCGCGGCCGCTTCGACATAGCGGTCCCGATGATCCGGATCGATCGCGCAGAAAAAAGTATTTTCAAAAATAAGATCGTAGGGTCCGCGCAGACGGGCGGGCAGATGAAGAAAGTCGGCCTGTTCGAACCGCGCATTCTTTAAACCTTCCAAATCGGCCAGCCGCGTCGCTTCCTCGACGGCTTTTTTAACGACATCCAGACCGATCACATCGAACCCTGCGGAAGCCAGCGCGCGCGCGTCATGCCCGTGCCCGCAACCCGGGACGAGCGCGCGGCCGTATCGGAACGGCACGGCCCGACCCGACCCCGAATCGTTTTTCAGGAAATCGACCAGGCCGGGCGACGCCCCGCCCTGATCCCAGCCGGTGTCGCCGTTCCTGTACAGCTCCGCCCAGAACGCGGCGTCGACTTCCTGTTCCTTCCGCCCGATGTGGGGATAATGTTTTCGTCCCGGTCTCGTCATGGTTTATAAATTAAAAAAATAAACCCGGAAGCGGATTCTTCATCCTAAAGCGGCTACGACGTCCGCGCTTCCGGGTTTTGGTGGCCCTGGGATTGCATCCCAGGCTTCACCTTCGAGAAGGGTATGGCGCTTAGGACGCGGCCACCTCACTCGCCGTAGGGTTAATACAACTGCCCACTGGACCACCTCCTTCCTCGGAACGGGGGCCCTCCCACGCGTCAGGATCGAACCCCCTTACGCGCGGGCCCCGCCCCTATGCGGCGTTCCACCGCGCCGGGCCGGACCCAGGTCCGCCCGTCCCATCGAACCGGCCGCCGCTGCCGGCCCGACGAGCCGCCTCCCGCATACCGGGAGACTCGGGGAGGAGTGACTCCCCTGAAAACCCGAACAGACATCCCATAAATCTTAGCAGCAGTTAGGGCATATTGCAATACGCCCCCGCAAAATTTCTCTACCGTCCCAGCAGCCGGGAGAGGATCATCTCGGTCGAGCGGGATTTGTTGAGCGTGTAGAAGTGAATTCCGGGCGCGCCCTTGTCCAGCAGATCGCGGGCCTGGCGAAAGGTCCAGTCGATACCGTAGCGGATCACGTACTCCGCGTCGGTCTGACGGGGTTCCAACGTCCGGACGATCTCGGCCGGGACGCGCGCGCCGCACATCGCGGCGAATTTATGAAGCTGGCCGTAGTTCGTGACCGGCATCAGGCCGGGCAGGACCGGAAGCGTGATTCCCAAGGCCCGGACCCGCTCGACGAACCGAAAATAGTCTTCGTTGTTGAAGAACAGCTGGGTCGTTATAAAATCCGCCCCGGCCTCCGCCTTCTCCTTGAGATGACGCAGGTCCTCCTCCATGGTGGGGGCCTCGGGATGTTTTTCGGGATAGCCGGCGACGCCGACGCAGAAACCGTCCATCTTCCGGATGTGGCGGACCAGGTCGACCGCGTACCGGTATTCCCGTCGGTTTTCGGGAGGAAGATGGCCGTCCTTGGGCGGATCGCCCCGGAGCGCCATGATGTTCTCGATCCCGAGGACGCGGATCTTCTCCACGATCGCCTCGATCTCGTTTCGGGTGTGGGCGATGCAGGTGAGATGGGCGACGGTCGTGAGCCCCAGCTCGTTCTGGATCATGCCGGCCGTCTCGATCGTCCGGTCGCGGCTCGATCCCCCGGCCCCGTAGGTGAGCGTGACGAAGGAGGGCGCGAGCCCCTTCAGGTCCCGCACGGTGGACTTGAACTGGGTCATCCCCTCCGGCGTTTTCGGAAGGAAGAACTCGAAGGAAAAAACCGGACGCCGGTCGTTAAAACAGTCCCGAACTTTCATGGCGCCGCGGCCTCGTTTTCGGAGGGGCCTTCACCTTTTTGTCTGTCGGCAATCAACCCAGTTCCCTCCATAGAAATCTTCATAAGATTAGCGCAAACGGGAATCGATGCCAAGAAAAAAATTGCGCCGTTACCATCCCATTCGTTTGGCCAGGAACGGAGCGGCCATCAACGCCAGGCCCACGGCGACGATGCCGAGGGTGCCTGAAACGAAATAGGGATAGATCATCAGGAACAGGCCCGCGGCCAGGGAAGGTCCCGCCCGTTGGCGTTTTCCGTAGACGAAATAGCCAAGGCCGACCGCGCTGAATAGCACGGTCAGGAATAAATTCAGAACGTCGCTGTCCATCGGATGCCCCCGCCCGTGCTCATCCCGGCCGGACCCGATAGAGGACCGCCGGGTCTCCGCCGGGATGGCGCCGGCGGCTCCCATTCAATCGATGATCCGTTCATGAGGTTTAAGGGTCGAGAGGATCGGCTTGGCATCTTCAAAGAACTGAAAGGCCGTCGCCTCGAAGGCCTCGGCCTGGGAATAGGTCAACCAGTTCACCCAGGCGACCGGCAGCAGGCCGAGCCAGAGTCCCATTTTGCGCGTGATCTTGTATGAAAATGTTTTCCGCTGTTCGCCATCCACGAACAAACGGTAGTGCACTTTATAACTTTCCTGGACGCTCCAGGAAGGCAGGGCCGTCAGTGTCACCAAGGAAAGGTAATGGAAGATCGTCGCGGCCGTATGGGGGCGGTTCCATTCCACATCCACCAGACAAAACACGCCCGTCCGGGGGATCTCCATGACGTCGGCCGTATTGGCGAAGGGCGTTTCATTGTTAAAGACCGCCTGCAAGGCGGTCTTGCCCCCTTCGTTCGGAAAGGGGAAGGGATTGATATGATAGGAGAGCAGGTCGTAGGATCTGGATTCGGGCGGTTTTCCGATCATATCGACCGGGAAATCCCGGTAGACGATGATGCAGGAAGATAAAAAGACCGGAAATAAGAGGCCAGCCGAAAGGACAAGGGCGATTTTTTTACGGGGCTGGTTTCGAATGGGCGATCCTCTGAGGGTGTTTTAAGGCCGGGCCGGACGGGGGGTCGCCTCCGGGTGAGCGGATTCATAAGACCGTATCTGGCCTTCATACTGCAAGGTCAGGCCGATGTCGTCCAGGCCGCCCAGCAGACAGCTGCGGCGGAAGTCGTCCACCTCGAATCCAATCTCCAGGCCGTCGCCCGATATCACCTTCTTTATCTCGAGGTCCACGGTCAGCCGGTACCCGGGTGTCCCGCGGACGCGCTGAAAGAGCGTTTCGACCTGTCCTTCCGAAAGCCTCACCGGCAGGATACCGTTCTTAAAACAATTATTGTAGAAAATATCGGCAAAGGACGGCGCGATGACGCACCGGAAACCGTAATCCAATAAGGCCCATGGCGCGTGTTCCCGGGAGGACCCGCAGCCGAAGTTCGCCCGCGCGACCAGAATGGTGGCCCCGCGATAGCGTTCGGCGTTCATCTCGAATTCCGGATTCGGTTTTTGGCCGTCGATGAAGCGCCAATCGTAAAACAGAAACCGTCCGAAGCCCGTCCGCTCGATCCGCTTTAAAAACTGCTTGGGGATGATCTGATCGGTGTCGACATTGGGGAGGTCGAGCAGTGTGACGATCCCGGTGTGTTTTTTAAAAGGGTCCATGGTTCACACGCGTTATTGTAGGGGCGACCCCCTGGGGTCGTCCTGGGCAGGCACGGGGGCCTGCCCCTACATTAATCCTTCGATTCCAATTCGTATTGTCGCACGTCGACGAAACGGCCTTCGACCGCGGCGGCGGCCGCCATGATCGGGCTGACAAGATGCGTCCGCCCGCCCTTTCCCTGACGGCCCTCAAAGTTTCGGTTGGAGGTCGAGGCGCAGCGCTCGCCGGGTTTTAAGATATCCGGGTTCATCCCCAGACACATCGAGCAGCCCGACTCCCGCCAGTCGAACCCGGCCGACCTGAAGATCCGGTCCAGCCCTTCTTCCTCGGCCTGTTTTTTCACCCGTTGCGAGCCGGGCACCACCATCGCGTAAACATTTGGAGCGACCCGCCGCCCCTTCACAAATCGGGCTGCGTGGCGGAGGTCCTCGATCCGGGCGTTGGTGCAGGAGCCGATGAAGACCCGGTCGATCGGGATGTCGGTCATCGCCGTTCCGGCCCTCAACCCCATGTAGTCCAGCGCCCGCTCGGCCGATTTCCGCGCGTTGGGGTCCGCAAAATCGGACGGGTTCGGCACGCGGGCATCGACCGGGACGACCTGTCCGGGGTTGGTGCCCCACGTGACCTGGGGCGCGAGGGAGGCCGCGTCGATTTTCAGGGCGCGGTCGAAGCGGGCCCCCGCGTCGGTGGGCAGGCGCTTCCACCGTTCAACGGCCGCGTCGAATCCGCCGTCGGCGGAGGCCGGAACGTATCGCCGGCCCTTGAGATACTCAAAGGTCTTCTCGTCGGGGGCGATCATCCCGGCGCGGGCGCCGCCCTCGATCGACATGTTGCAGACCGTCATCCGCTCTTCCATCGAAAGCCCTCGGATGGTTTCCCCGGCGTACTCGATCACATGACCCGTTCCCCCGTCGGTCCCGATCCGGCCGATGATTGAAAGGATGATGTCCTTCGCCTCGATGCCGAACGGCCGCCGTCCGTTCACCTCAATCAAAAAGGTCTTGGGTCTGTCCTGGAGGAGGCACTGGGTCGCCATCACGTGCTCCACCTCGCTGGTGCCGATCCCGAAGGCCAGCGCCCCGAAGGCGCCGTGCGTCGAGGTGTGGCTGTCGCCGCAGACCAGCGTCTGGCCGGGCAGGGTCAAGCCCAGCTCCGGCCCGATGACGTGGACGATCCCCTGGTCGGGACTGCGGAGATCGAAGAGCGTGACCCCGAACTCTCTGCAGTTTCGGACCAGCGTTTCCATCTGCTGGGCCGAGATCGCGTCCTCGATTGGAATCGACCGGTCGGTGGTGGGGACGTTGTGGTCCATCGTGGCGAAGGTCAGATCGGGCCGGCGGACCCGCCGGCGGGCCAGGCGAAGGCCTTCGAAGGCCTGGGGAGACGTGACCTCGTGCACCAGGTGGCGGTCGATATAGATAAGGGAAGGCTGGCCCGTCTCTTCGTGGACGACGTGCGCCTCCCAGGTTTTCTCGAACATCGTTTTCGCTTGCATGGCTCTACCCGGACATGGTCCTGTCTTAGGAACCTATTTTTGCACAGAATCCGGTGCGAGGGCAAGCCATAATCCATTCGCTTTATTTTCGGCTTTCCGTGGGGGAGGCCACCAGCGATCTCTCCTCCGAACGGAGCGGATGATCCACCGCATGGTGAGTCGGTTTTCTCCGGACGGATCGGGCCAGGCTCAAGACGATGGGGACGGCCATCACGGCCACGCCGGCCATTCCGGACCAGAAGAAATACAAATGAGACGATTGGAGCAGCGGCATCCCCACGATGACGGCGTCGAACACGTAGTGGGCCACGATGACCGTGATCAGACCGTAACGGACGAAGAAATAGCCGGAGACCAGGCCGTCCACGGTCAGTTCGATTCCCCGGGTATAAAAGGGCATTACGGAATAGTCCGAATGGGCGAATCCCCAGATCAGGGCTGGGACGAAGAGGGCCAGGGCTCGCGACCGAAAATATTTAATCATCAGGGCGATCGCGAAGAACCGGTAGATCAATTCCTCCGAGACGGAAGACCGGAAGGCGTTGGTGATGGGTTCCAGGAAGGGAAGCCAGGTGCCCAGCATATTGGAATAGCTGCTGGGAACGGGCGACCAGACATCGAAGTAGCGTTGGCCCACCAGATAAAAAACCGTCATATAACCCAGGCTGATCGACGCCAGCAGGTAGCCCATGAACAGGGCGCGCGTGAAATCCCGGGAAAGCCAGCCGCGTCTTCCAGTGATCTGATCCACCCGCTTGGCCGTGAAAACTTCCCGGCCGACGGCCCATCCGGCGACGGCGAACAAAAACGTCACAACACCCGACCAGAGGGTCGCTTCGATCGTGTCGAAGATCCATCCGCCCCAAAACGTGTAGAGGGGGGAATCGGTGGAGTACGAGGACCGGATGTTGGGAATGGCATTGATCTCCCCGAGAACTTTCGCCGTCACCATGGCCAGGGCCAGGTACAAGGCCCCTTTCCAGGGGATGGTCCTGTATTTATGGTGGGTCAGAAATATGACCAGCGCGGACAGGGAAAGGAAAACCGTCAACAATCCGCTCAGCCTCGCGAGCAGTTCCCCCTTCGAGCTTTCCCCCTCGTACATCTCCGCAAATTTTTGGGGAACGCTGATCGATTGCTCATACCCGTCCACCGCGTCCCCGTGAACGGCGAGGGTCATCAGCAGTTGGGCCTCTCCGAGGGAGGGCGTGGACGCCTTCCATGTAAAGATATGGTCGGTCCTTTTCTCCCTTTGCTTGGTCGAGGCGTTGATCAGGTCGTAGCTCAAGAAATCAACGTCCTTCTGATTCTGGATAAAGGTTTCGGCCAGCTCCAGGGCCCGGCTTTGTTTAAGGCGGGCTCCCTTCGTATCCTCCGGAATGTAATGGTTAAACGCGATGATCCGGCCTTTGGGGTTTACATAAACTCTGAACTCCTCGTACTGAAGTTCCTTCAAGAAGCGGACCTTCCAATACCGGAGGGGCAGATCTTGCGCCAGGGCATTGAAGCGGTCCATCCCCATCGATCGCTGAAGGTAAAGTGCGGCGTCGCTATCCTCGGAAAAAAGGACGGTTTCCACATAACCGTCCAGGTTGAATCCCTGCGCTTCGAGGAATTGCCGTGCCTCGCGTAATGCGTGATTTCTTGATATGTGGGAATTCATCGTGGCCGTCGGAGAGGCGTCGTCGTAGAACCTCAGAAAGACGAACAGGGCGATGACCGCCAAGAGAGCGATGAAAATGTCTTTTTTTTCTAATGAGGTTTTCATCGGATGGGCGCTTCCTGGAGGCACAATTTAAGTGTATCACGTCGTCGACGTCCGTCAATCCGATCTCCCCCCTCGAAAGTGGGTTTTTCGGTTCATTTCGCGGCGGTTGCGCATCGGTTACGATTTTATTATAATGACACCACAGGATACGAACGGGAGCCTTTTGAATGAAACGAAGCAAGGGACAGGTCGAGTCCGAAATCAGCAACGCCATGATTCAATTCGAAAAGGATTACATGGGTCGGGGTCCGAAGGAGAGCAAAACCTGTATTATCGACGATATGATCCTTGTGCGCCTCAAAGGAGTTCTGACCCCGGCCGAGCAACAGCTGGCCAAGAATCCGAAAGGGACGGACCTGATCAAGGAGATACGCTCCAACCTCCTGGAACAGGCCCGGGGATTGTTGACCGAGGTGATCGAAAAAATTACGGGGCTCAAGGTGGTCAGCCTCCACACCGACATCAGTACAAAAACAGGGGAGCGGGTCATTATTTTTTCATTGAACGAAAATCTGGAGGAGCGATCCCGCAACAATAATACTTGACCAAGGGACTTGGCCTGGTGTTCAATAATGGAAATGGAAGATAGCCCGAAGGATCCCGCTCCGCCGGATCGGTCGGGCTGTAAGCCGACTCGGAATGGGTCGGCATTTTTTTGTCTTTAGGTCCCGCGACGACTGGTGACGATGCTCCACGACTACCCTTTGCTCATACTGCTTGCGCCCCTGGCCGCGGCCCTTCCGACCGCGTTTCCGTCCGCCTGGATCGGCCGGAGGGCGTACGGGATCGGGGTTCTGGCCCACGTGCTGGCTTTCGGGCTGGCCGTATGGGTCCTTCGCGAGGTGGGGACGCCCGGCCACGATCCCTTCCGCATTTTCCTCTTTCCCTCCCCCTGGAGCCGCCTGGTCAATTTCGAACTTTCAATCGACCGCCTGGCCGCCGTGATGATGGTTCTGATCACCGGTATTGGGGCGCTGATTTATCTCTATTCCGTTCGCTACATGCAGTCCGAACGGGGACGCGGATGGTTCCATACGCTTCTGGCCCTGGCCGTCTTCGTGCTTCTCTGCATGGTTTCCAGCGCCAATCTGCTGATGCTCTTTGTTTTCTGGCAGCTCTTGAGCTGGATTCTCAGCCTGCTGGCCTACAACTATTCGCACACGCCCACGGCGCAGGGCGCCTTCCGGACCTTTACGATGCTTCGCCTGGGGGATGTCGCCTTTCTCGCCGGGATCGTCCTGGCCTACGGTCTCTACGGCACACTCGATTTCGATCCGCTCTTCAGCCGGGCCGCGGGGGATCCGATGCTGTTGTCGCTCTTCGGGCCCGAAAGCGGGATCGAAGTCGGCGGCCCCACGGTCGTCGCCCTCCTGATTTTTGTCGGGGCCATGAGCAAGTCCGCCCAGTTTCCCTTGCATATGTGGCTGCCCGATTCCCTCTACGCGCCGACCCCGGTTCATGCCCTTCTGCATGCCGGAATCATCAATGCCGGCGGCTTCCTCCTAAACCGTCTCGCCCCGCTCTACGGCCTCAGTCCCGCGGTCTTGCATGCGGTCTTCGTCGTCGGCCTGCTCACCGCCCTCCTGGGGGCCTCCATGATGCTGACGCAGAACGACATCAAAAAAACCCTGGGCTACTCCACGATCGGGCAGATGGGCTACATGATCATGGAATGCGGCCTGGGGGCCTTCGCCCTGGCGGTCTTTCATCTGATCGCGCACGGGCTGTTCAAGGCCACGATCTTCCTCCATTGCGGCAACGTGATCCATGCGGCCCGGCTCGATCCGAGGTTTCCGCCGAAAATCGAGACGTCGGAGCCGCCGGACTTTTCGCTCCTGACCTGGCTGACCGGGTTTACGACGACGCTCATCCTCCCGCTGATCATCCTGCTGGCCGCGCACGGGGTGCTCAACATCACCTTCAGGGACTCGCAGGGGGTCGTGATCTTCCTGTTCTTCAGCTGGGTCACCTCTTCCCAGGCCATCCTGACGCTCTACCGTTTTCGGGCGGTCGCCTCCCGAAAGGTGGCGGCGCTCATGCTTCTCACGCTTCTGCTGGTCGTCTCAACTTATCTTCTCGCGGCGGAGGCCTTCACCTATTTTCTCTATCCGGCGCCGGGTCGTGTGTCCGCTTATTTCCAGGCCGCCGCATTGCCGGGGGGACTGTTCGATGCCGTGATCCTGGCGACCGCGCTGTTTGTCATTCTGGGATGGACCCTCATCTACGCGAGGAGCCACGGACGCTCGATCCGTTTGCCGGAATGGGTCGGCGAACTGCATGTCCGGTTCTATCTTTTCTGCATGAACCGGCTTTACATGGACGCCCTTTTGCTTCGACTCGGCCGCCGATTCGCCCGCGCCGCCCGTTGGCCGGAACGGAGCCGGCTCTTCGCCCCCGTGCTGTCCCTGATCGCGCTCGGCCTGGTCTGGCCCGCGTTGGGTCGGGCGGCGGATCTGCCGGCGCCGACCCTGGCGATCTTGGCTGCGTCGGCCCTCCTGCTCCCGCTCTTCCCCTTTCACGGGGTCTATGTCACCGCCCTGACCCGTCTGCCGGGTTACGGGCCGGTGCTCGTCGCCCTGCTGCTGCCCGCGGCCGGATTCTACGGGCTGGTCCATCTCCTTCCCGATCTTCCGCCGGAGCTCCTGGGAAATGTGAGCCGGCTGGCCTTGATCGGCGCCCTCTACGGCACATTCAGGGCGCTGATGCAGGACCGACCGAAGCGCCTGACGGCCTATGCCGGTCTGGTTTTCTATTCGGTGCTGTGGTGGCATTTGGCCGCGGCCCGAAGCCCGACGCCCCAGGCCGGCGTCTACGCCGGCTCGGCGGCGCTACTCACCGGCGGTCTCTTCTTTGCCTTCAATCGCCTGGAGGCGCGGTACGGGGATCTCGGCGCTGATCCGGGAATTGGCCGGATGGGGGGACTGGCTCTGCCGATGCCCCGCTTTGCCACGATGCTGGGCTTCCTGGTGATGGCGACCGTTGGCCTGCCGCCCTTCGGCCTATTTTCCGGCTTCATCGGGATGCTGCTCAACCCGCCCGTCACCCGCTTGATCGAAACGCCCGGGGCTTTGCTGGTCATCCTCCTCGCCTGGTTCGGGGCGTCGTGGTATCTGTTCCGGATGATGCAGCGACTCCTCTTCGGTCCCCATCGGCCGGAAATCCTCTATGAAGACCTCCGCCCGACCGAAGTCGCCTCCTTCATGATCGTGCTGGCGTTATTGATCGGCTTGGGCCTTGCGCCGCACGGCTCCCTCGACGCCTCGTTTCTTGCCGACGGTTATCGCACCGCGATGGAATGGAGCCGATGGAACCCGTAGAGCCCAAACACTACAACGACACCCAGCGGATGCGGCTCCGGGGGGTGATCCTGATTGCCGGCGAGATCGTCGCCCCGTACTGGCCGATGCGAACCTTTGTCCATCACAATCCGCTGCATGCACTGGAAGATCTTCCTTTCGGGGAGGCGGTACGGCGCGGGCGGGAACTTCTGGGCGGAAACGGTTATCTCTCCAACGCGCTTTTTCGGGATTATTTCCGCTCGGGCCGGATCCTTCCTCGCCAGGTCGACGCCGCTCTCAGGCCGATGGCGCAGGACCGAAAGGTGGCGCTGGGCCGCAGGGAAGTCGGGCACATCGATGTGCTCCGGGCCCGTCTGCTTCGGGGGATCTCCGACCCCGCGCCCCTCTCGGAAGGCGGCGCGCTCGAGGCCCGGATCGGCCGCGGCGCGGATCGGTCCCTGGTCGACGCGCTGGCCGAGCGGCTCGCGCCCCTGCAGGATTTGCCGGGTCACCCGGAGCCCGTCGTCCCCGCGCCCCCTGGCCGGAGTTCGACCCTGGCGGACTGGTGCGACCGCGCCCTCGGCGCGAAGACCACCGAGCTCATCGATCGGGAATTGATCAAATGGTGCGAGGCCTTCTTGGACGAAGGGCACGCCGCCTGGTGGATGCCCGGTCGGGATAGGGGATTCTACGGCGCGTGGAAATGGCTGGCCGGGCGGGAATGGTCCCCCTGCGCGATCCCGGACAGCCGAAGTAAAATCGCCCGTCTGCCGGACCCGCCGGAAGATGCGCTGCTGGATTCGCTCGACGCGCTCGGAATTCCATCCGAGGCCTGGCCGGACTATCTTTCGCGGCACCTGGCGGCGCTGCCCGGCTGGGCCGGTTTCATTAAGTGGCGTTCGGAGCAGGCCGACTATGAGTGGCAGCAGGTCTATCCAGCCGATCTGGTCCAGTACCTCGCCGTGCGGCTTTGGTATGAGCGGGAATTGGTGCGGCAGGCCTGCCGGGAGGAACTGGGGGTCGACGGGAATCTGAAGTCCATTTCCGAAGCGGTCGCGCGGAACGCGGGCGCCATGGAAAAAGCAGCGGGGCTTCGCGAAGCGTCCCTTCCGCGCGGGGATTCCCGCCACCGATCCTCCGCCTGGCGGCTGAAGTCGCTCGCGGACGCGCTGGAGATCGATGTCCCCGTTTTAATCGAAACCCCGCCCGAGACGCTGAAGGTCCTGCTGGAATGGCTCGACGCCTTTCCGGAGTCGGAGCACGGGCCGGTGTGGCTGGAGGCGTTGGAGGCCGGGTATCAGGAGCAATTAATCGATAAACTCCGGTCCAATCTATCCGGCCCGCCGCCGGCGCCGACGACCGTTCGTCCTCAAGCGCAGGCGGTCCATTGCATCGATGTAAGGTCCGAGCCGTTCCGGCGCCATTTGGAGGCGGTCGGGGATTATGAAACCTACGGCTTCGCGGGTTTCTTCAGCGTCTTCATCCGGTACCGAGCCCTGGGCCATCTCCACGAGACAGACCAGTTTCCCGTGATCATGAAGGCCAAGAACGTCGTGCGCGAAGTTCCCCGGACCTATCATGGGCAGCGGCTCTCCAGGCACCAGGCCGGGACCAGGCTGCTCCAGGCGGGGCATGAGCTGCTTCATGACCTGAAGGAAAATGTGGTTACCCCTTATGTGGCGGTGGAATCGCTCGGCTGGTTTTACGGTTTACCCTTGCTCGGCAAAACCGTCTTCACCGCTTGGTATCAAAATTGGACCGACTGGCTCCGGCGCACCTTCGTGCCGACGGTCGCCACCGCCGTGACCGTGGACAAGCTGTTGCGGGAGGAGGTCGAGGAAATGCTGGCCGCCGAGCAGCGCTCCGTCATCCGCCGTGCGCTCCAGGAACGGTTCGGGGACCGCGATCTGAATCTTTCCCTCGAGCGGCTGGATTATCTGCGCAAACGGGCCCTGGATGAACCTTATTCGGGACAGCATCCCCCGAAAGGATCGCTCACGGCCGGGGAGGAGGCGGACTTTGTCCGGGCGCTGCGCGATCAGTACCGGATCAACCCGGGCGGCGCCTTCGCCCGCATGGAGCGCATCACCCGGATCGGCTTCACGCCCGGAGAGCAGGCCTTCACGGTCGAGACCGCTCTCCGGATGATGGGACTGACCCGGAACTTCGCCCGGCTCGTCCTCTTCTGCGGCCACGGCGGAACGACCGAGAACAATCCCTTCGAGGCGGCGCTGGACTGCGGCGCCTGCGGCGGGAATTCGGGTCAACCGAATGCGCGGGTCCTGGCGGCCATGGCCAACAAACCGCTGGTCCGTGACGCGCTGGCCCGGAACGGCATCGTCATTCCCCAGGATACCTACTTTATCGCGGGCCTGCACGATACGACGACGGACGCCGTTCGGCTCTTCGACCTTGAGGATCTTCCACACACCCACCTCAAAGATCTGCTCCGTTTAAGCCGCGACCTCGAAGAGGCCGGCCGGCGGACCAGCCAGGAGCGATGCGCTCGGTTTCCGGAGATCGCGGCCATTCTCCCGCCGGGCCGGGCGACGCGGGAGGCGCGCCGGCGGAGCGGCGACTGGAGCGAGGTCCGGCCGGAGTGGGGGCTGTCGGGCAACGCCGCCTTTCTCGTCGGCCGCCGCGAGTTGATCCGGGGGATCGATCTTGGAGGCCGGGTCTTTCTTCATTCCTACGACTACCGCGACGATCCCGCCGGCCGGCTGCTGGAGATCGTGATGACCGGTCCGCAAGTCGTCGGGGAATGGATCAACATGGAGCATTATTTCTCCACGGTCGATCCCGAAGTGTACGGCAGCGGGAGCAAAATTTACCACAACGTCGTCGGCCGCTTCGGGGTGATGTCGGGCCCCCAGAGCGATCTTCGCACGGGCCTGGCCCGGCAGACCGTGATGGACGGGCCGCGGCCGTTCCATGAGCCGGTCCGGATGTTCACGCTGATCGAGGCGCCCCGGGATAGGATCATCCGGATCATCGGACGTCAGCGGTTTCTTCAGCATCTGTACGACAATCAATGGGTGCACCTGGCCGCGCTTGATCCGGAGGAAAAAATGTTCTATCGTTATGTTCCGAGGCAGGGATGGACGCCCTTCGGAGTCGAAGGCCGTCCCTGAAGACAAACCCGTCTTAATCAGGAGGAGTATTGCGCATGACCGGCCTCACGCTTCATCCGATGAAAGAGATCCGGATCGTCATTCAAGGCGAACACGTGAAATTTGCGACCGATTTGCTGGACGCCATCAAGGCGACCGGCTACACAATCATCCACAATATCTCGGGCAAGGGCCACCACGGTTTCCACACCGCCCATCCGATGTTCAACGAGATGGACAGCCTGGTGATGCTGATGACCGTCGTCCCGGAGGAGAAGGTGGAGCCGATCCTGGCCGGACTGAAGCCGGTTTTCGACCGCTACACCGGGGTCATGTTCGTCTCGGACGTCGCCGTCAGCCGCGCCGAATATTTTTCGGGGCAGGAAGGGCAGAAGTAAAAAAAGATTTAACACTCATTTAACCCCGCCTTGATCATTTCGTCTCTTTCGTCTGGCATAATCACGCCTGAACGAATCATAATCCGCTCAACTCATCGACAGATAAGGAGATTCCGTCATGAGCCAAAAGAAAATCACGGCGCTTTTGCTCGCTTCGCTCCTGTACGCACCCGCGGCCCACGCGACCGACCTCATCGCGATCGGGACGGTGAACGGCGCCTACGAGGATTTCTCGACCCAAACGGCCGCTCCACTGGAAAACGGCGTGCCGGGTAACCGGCTCGGCGGGGTGGGTTCCGGCCTGGCCTATGCCGGGGGGACGACCTTCATCGCCATCCCGGACCGGGGTCCGAATGCCAACCCCTACAACAGCCTGGTCGACGACACCGTGTCCTATATTGACCGGTTTCAGACCTTTAATTTTAGCCTCTCGCCGAGCGATCCGGGTTCGGCCCTCCCTTTCACGCTGACCCCCATGCTCACCGACACGACGCTGTTGTCGAGCCGTAGCCCGCTCGTCTACGGCACGGGTTCCGGTCTGGGACTGGAAAGCGGCGCGCCCGTTTTGAATGCCGTGAATCACACGCATTATTTCACCGGCCGTTCGGACAATTTCGATCCGTCCAGGCTCTCGACCTATCCCGGGGACGCCCGTCTGGATCCGGAGGGCGTGCGCGTCTCGAACGACGGCCGGAGCGTTTTCATTTCGGACGAATACGGCCCCTATGTTTACCAGTTCGACCGCGCCACCGGAATGCGCATCCGGTCTTATGCCCTGCCCGACAACCTGGCCATAGCCACACTTAGCCCGCAGAAAGATGTCGAGATCGGCTCGAATACAGTCGGCCGCGTCACCAACAAGGGCATGGAAGGCCTCGCGATTACCCCGGACGGCGAGATGCTTGTGGGGATCATGCAGGCCAACCTGGAGCAGGATAAGAAAAAGAGCCTGCGGATCGTCACCATCGCCATCCGGAGCGGTGTCGTCCACGAGTACGCCTACCTTCTCACCGACGGATCGGGCGTCAGCGAAATCGTCGCGGTCAACAACCACCAGTTCCTGGTGGAT
>Ga0335082_10000386_pt1 | contig 45346 bp, 39 predicted proteins | sample Lox_Sample_41_FD_206718 | JGI IMG/M metagenome (GOLD analysis project Ga0335082, IMG submission 206718) | Soil microbial communities from Loxahatchee National Wildlife Refuge, Florida, United States - Lox_Sample_4.1 | ecosystem: Environmental > Terrestrial > Soil > Wetlands | place: USA...
TCCAGGATTGTTTGGTCAGGCTTTTAGATCGAGAAAAGTCCCGCGGGTCCGTTTCGAGGAGTTTTAACCGGGGAGAGGGAGGGACGGTGAGGTTGCAATTGAGCCCAGGGTCTTTTCCTCGGGTGCATCGGAGGCCCTGGGAACCGACCCTTTGGTCGCCTCATTGATCAGGAGCGGCAAAACCGCGCTGGCGCCGATCACGGCCCCGTCAAGGAGCGAAATGGGAGTAAGCCCGAGCAGTCTTCGTAGGCCTGGAACGAACAACGCGACACCTTGCAGAAGCAGGGTCCCGCCGAGGGAGAGCCACAGATAAGGGTTCGAGGGAGATGGCGGCATTTCCCCCGAACCTCTTTGTCGGAACAATCGATAATGCTCGGACCGGCTGCTCAGCGCGTGTAAAAGTTGCGCGCCGGACAACCCCATAAAGGCGAGGGTTCCGGACCGGGCCCCGGGACCATAGCGGGATAGTCCATAACCGTAGGCACCCATTGCGCCCAGGGATATCATTCCCCCTTCGAAGGCGATCCTTTTCAAATCGTCCGTACCGATGATCGGTTTCTGCGAGGGTCTCGGCGGGCGATTCAATACATCCGGCTCCGGAGGCTCGAGCGCCAAGGCAATGGCCGGGGAAATCGGGTTGACCCACAAAAACGGAGTGGACGGCCCGAAATTCAAGGCGAACCCGGCGAATCTCACGAGGGTTTCCCCGAGGGTCGCGGCCAGGAGATAACGGGCGGATTTACGAATGTTGTCGTAGAGGGTCCGACCCTGGCGAACGGCGATGATCATCGTCTCGAGCCGATCATCCTCCAGGATGACGTCCGCGACCTCGCGGGCCATGACGGTGCCGCTCTTCCCCATCGCTATCCCGATGTCCGCCGCCTTGAGCGCCGGGGTGTCGTTGACGCCGTCCCCGGTCATGGCCACGACCTTGCCCCGGCGCTGAAGGGCCAAAACGATCTGTCGTTTTTCGGCCGGGCTGAGTCGGGCGAACACCTGCACCCGCTCGGTGAGTCCGGATAAAACCTCCGGCTCGAGATTGCGAAGGTGGGTCGAATCCAGAATTTCAATCTGGTCCCCGCCGGCGAGGCCCAGTTCCCTGGCGATGGAATAGGCGGTGGCCGTTCGATCGCCGGTAATCATCACGGTCGCAATTCCGGCTTGATGAAAGACGCGGATCAGTTCCTTGGCGCCAGGCCGAATGGGGTCGGCGAGTCCGACCATGCCCAGCCAGGTGAGGTCCGAGGGGTCTTGTTCGGGAAGATTCCTCGGAGCATCGATCTCCCGGTAGGCGAATCCCACCCTTCGCATGGCATTGGCCGAGAAACGATCCATCTCGATTTCGATCCGGCGCCGGTCCTCCTCTTCAAGGGGCAAGACCCTTCCTTCTTTGATCTGCCAACGGCACCGCGCCAGAACAGCCGCCGGTCTCCCCTTGACCGTTATCAGGCCGGCACCGTCGGCCCCGACTCCCACGGACAGGTGTATGCTCATCATGTATTTTCGATGGGCGGAGCCCCGTCGAACCGCGACCACGGGATGGATCTTCCGAAGCTCAAGAACATCCACCCCAGCACCGATGGCCAGATTCAGGAGGGCATTGTCTATCGGCGGCCCATTCAGGACCAACCCGTTCTCCCCGCGGCGCACGTCGGTATCGCTGCAGAGCGCGCCGACATGCAACAACCGGAGCAGCTCCTCGCACCGGTCCGGATCAACCGGGACTCCGTCGGCCGTGAGACCTCCGCCGGACACGTCGATCCGTCGCATTCCCGCATGGATTGAAATCACCGTGACCTGGTTCAACGTGACGGTGCCAGTTTTATCGAAACAGAGGACCTGAACGGAGCCGAGCGCCTCAACCGCTTCGATGCGACGGATCAATACGCGGTGGCGGCGCATGTTACGGACGCCCAGGACCAGGGTGGTGGTCGTGATCGTGGGCAATCCCTCGGGAATGGCCGCGCCCGCCAGCGAAAGAGAAGCCTTGAGGAGCTCCAGCAATCCGTAGCCTTGAAGAATCCCGACGAGAAAAGAGAGGCCGCAGACGCAACCGCTGATCACCGCGACCTGGCGGGCCAAATGATCCAGCGTTCGCTCCATCGGAGTGGCGCGCAGCTCTTCCAGTTGGACCAAGCCTTGAATCCGGCCCAGCTCCGTGGTTTTTCCCGTGGAGATGGCCACGGCCAGACCGCTGCCGCCGCTCACCAGCGTTCCCCGGTACACCATGTTCACCCGCTCGGCGACGGGGGTTTCCAGGTCGAGGAGAACCTCCGCTTGCTTGGAAACCGGCATGCTCTCGCCCGTCAGCGCCGCCTCGTTGAGACGAAGCCGGTCCGCTTCGATGATCCGCCCGTCAGCCGGGACCAGGGTCCCGCGCTTCAGAACGAGGGTATCTCCGGGGACCACTTCCTCCCGATCGATCGATTGGATTTCTCCGTCGCGGATGACCCAAGCCGGAGGGCGTCCGAAACTCCTCAGCGATTGAATCGTCGTCTCGGTCCGACGCTCGAAAATAAATCCGACCGCGGCGTTGAGCCCTAGGACTCCCAAAATCACGAAGGCCTCGGCCGCGCCCGCGGTCAAAAAAGAGAGCGCGGCTCCGCCGGCCAGCAGTGCGACGGGCAGCGATCGGAATTGGTCGACAAAAGTGCCCAGCGCCGAGGCCGGCTCCGCCCCGGGAAGGATATTCCTCCCATGCCGCCGGATCCGCCCGGCAATACCGGCGGAAGACAGGCCCCCGGAATTCGACTCAAGCGCCGTCAGCACTTCTCCGGCAGAAAGGTGATGCCATGCATCCGGCGGCGATTCAATGGGGCGCGAAGTCGGATTTGGCGGAGAGGCCGAGGGGCCGCCCATCGGGGCTTTTGCAAACCCTTCGGCTTGAAACCTCTCGATGAGATCGAAGATGCGGTTCGCAACATTCTGCGGATCCCCTGCCGGATTGTAATAAACGAGGACATTGCCCGTTACGGGGCTGGCCGAAGCGCGTTCGATCCCGGCCGACCCAACGAGCTCTTTTTCCAGCCAGCGCTTTAGCGGATGCGAGCGGCGAAGCGCCGGGACATGAAAGCGGGCCCTCCCGGTTACCGACGCGTGGATGGTTTCAACCTGGGCGGACGTTACCAAGACCCCTCCGAAGAAAGATCCATTGGAATCGCTGTTTGAAATGCTCAAGATGCCGTCTTGTGCTTCTCATAGATCGGTTCCAGCTCGGGACGCCACTTTTCGATCTGACGGACCCGGTGCCCGTCGCCGGGATGGGTCAATAGAAACTCGGGCGGTGCTCCGTCGCCCGCCTTCATCATCCGATTCGAGAACGCCACCGCCGCCGCGGATCGTAACCCGCCTCGGACATCGGGTATTGACGGTTCAAGTTTTCGCGAGTATTCATGCAGAAATTATGACACAGGAAGGTCGAAAATCTCAAAGGGCGCGGTGTCAGTAGAGGGGGCGCTGGGGACCTGGCTTCATCCCGGCCAGATCGGGATCTATGCCCTCCTCGGTGGGGAGCTCGGCTTCCTTCGCCTTCTTTCGGGCCTCACGGCGCATGATCTTTTCCTTGCGCTTCTCGACCTTCGCGCGCTCACGGATCCGCTTCGTCGCGGTGGCTTTTGGACGGCCCGCCATTTTGGTTCCTCAAGGTAGTTAGAATAATTTTCAGGACTCTTTACACTATCACACTGCCGGATAGAACGCAAACGTTCCTTTAAAGATAATTTTTAAATTCGCTTCCGAACATCGGAAAGTAGGCCGAGATGAGGGTGATATCAAAATTGGCAAGAATAGAATCTTTGCTCTCGCGTTCCAACAGGTATTCGAACGCCGCCTGGACGCAGCGGGCCGGAGAAACCTTTCCGCCCGTCAACTTCCGGTAGGTCGCAGGCGCCATTGTGACCTTGTAACGGCTCGTGCCGACCTCGTCCTGAACCGTTACGTCGAAGATCATCGGATCGCCTTCGTCCAGGGTCTTGACGTCGATCACAGCTTTCTCCTCCCCAGCCAATCACGGACAACCGTGACGCGCTTGGATTCCTATCGCGACTTCTTATTGTTTTTGGACCGAGCGCGGCTTTGTTTTCGCTCTTCCGGCCGGACCTCTTCCAGGACCATCAGTAGCTGTTTTTCAACGACGGCCTGGTTGAGTTTGGCGGAGATCTCCTTGACGACGCCGTGAATCGGCGACAGGACGGCGGTCTCGACCTTCATCGCCTCGATGTTCATGATCTCTTCCCCTTCGCGGACGATGTCCCCGACCATCAGGACACGGTCTTTGTCTCCGATCCGCCAGACGTTCCCCATGATGGGGGAGGCGATCTGCCCGGGGATCGTCGGATCGGCCATGCGCGCCCCGGCCTTCTGGGCCGTTTTTCGGGAGGGCATTTCGACGGGGTAGACATGCATCGTGTTGTTCACCGAAAGGACGATATGCTTGACCCCGTCGATCTCCTGACCGATCGAAACCAGTTTGATGGTGTTGGGCTTTCCGTGCGCCTCGAAGGAAACCTCGCTCCCGGACTCTTTCAGACCGTCGAACCAGACCTGGGTCGGGAGTACCGTGGTGTTTCCGAAACGGGTCCGGAACCGGATGAAATCGACCGCCGCGGCGGGATGCTGGAGATAGAGCATCAGCTCGTTTTCGGTGGGATGCCGCTCGATCTTTTTGTGAAGCTCCTCCCGGGCCCGTCCGATCTCCTCCTCCGGTTTTTGGGCCAGCGGAGAAGCTTCGAAACGCTCCTTCGCGACCTTCTCCCGCCAGGCTTCCCCGAACACGGACTGATAAACCCAGTCGGCCGGCCAGCCGAACGGCAGCGGTCCGTACCGTCCCAACAGGAGGTTCTTCAGATCGTCCGTGGCGCGCGCATACAGTCCCAGCAAGACCTCTTTCTCCTCCGGCCGGAGCGCATCGAACGACTGGCCCTGGGCGATGAAGCGCTCGCACAGATCCAGGAGGTCCTCGACCTGCTTGAGCCCGCCCTCCTTGTAGTGATACTGGACGATGCCGGCCCAGGTGGTCCAGGTGATCTGGGAGCCCGGCGTGACATCGAAATACTTGATGAACCGGTTTCCGGCGCTCATCCCCCTTAATATTTGCGGCATGAGAGGAAGGAACCCTCCCTTGGCGGCCTGCTCGAACGAGCTGGGAAAAGCGCCCCCGGGCATCTTGTGTTCGGTGACCTTGTAGGAGAAGCCGCGGAACGGGGACTCGAAATCCTGATAATGGCCGATAAACCCGGTGATCGCTTCGTCCGCCTTGTCCACCATCGGGAGGTCCAGCCGGGTCTCGATCCCCATTTCCTCTAGGAGCGCCCGGACGGCGCGGACCGGCGCATGGCCGTAGTAGCGCGTGAACGGATCGTCCGTCACGTCGAGGATTTTCGCCCCGGCCTTGGCCGCGGCCACGAGGGCCGGAACGGCCAGGCCGTCCGTCGCATGGCGGTGGTATTGAATGACCAGGTCGGGATACTTCTGAAGCAGCGCGTCGGTGAGCTGGGCGATCCGCTTGGGCGATCCGACGCCGGCCATGTCCTTGATGCAGAGGATGATCTCCCCGGTCCCGCCGGTGACGCGGAGGATCTCCCCCGCCACCTTCAGATAATAGGCGTCGGTGCAGTCTTCGGAAACGCTGAAAGAGATCGCGGGCTGGAACAGCTTCCCGCCCTCCATCACCGCCTCAGCGATCGGGATCATGTTGGGAACGTAGTTCAAAAAATCGAAGCAACGCCAGATGTCCACGTAGGGAAGGAAGGCCTTCACGGAAAGACGGATCACATTGCGGGGATACATCCGGTATCCCCAGAGATTGGTCGAACGGACCAGCGTCTGGGTCATCACGTCCGGCATCCGTTCTTTCCAGAGGGCCGCCTCCTCGAACGGGTCGATCATGTTCTGAAGCAGGTTTTGATGGAAGCGGGCCCCGCCGTGGTTCTCGACCGAGAAATATCCGGACCGGTTGTAGAACGGGGCCAGCCGGATCAGGTCGTACAGCGTATGGCGGTTCTTGAAGTCGCTCTGTCCGGTATCCCGGGGACCGGTATTGGTGAAATAGACCCCCCGGTCGCCCCGCAGCGCGGCCATATTTTCACGAGGGCTTTTTTTCGGATGGACCGTCATGCTCAGCTCTTGAATTGTAGGGGCTCGCCGGATCTCTTCGCTACCGGCTGTAAGGATTCTTCCCGAGCGCCGTGATCTCGGCGATGAACCGGCTGATCCTGAGGATTTCATCCTCGTCTTCCACATAATTGAGGAGCTCGGCAAGATGATCGTCGATGAAATCCGTATCGAAGCGTCCGGCGACGAAATCCGGATGGGCCATGATTTTCTTGAGCAAGGGGATCGTCGTCTTGATGCCCCAGACCGTGAACTCCGAAAGCGCCCGGCGCATCCGCTCGATGGCGGTGGGCCGATCCTTCCCCACCGAGCAGATTTTGGAAACCAGGGAGTCGTAGTACGGCGGAACCTCGCAGCCCTGGTAGATGCCGCTGTCGGCCCTCACGAACGGCCCGCTGACCTGGCGCAGATAGGTCACCGTTCCATACGAGGGCGCGAAATCGTTCTTGGGATCCTCGGCGTTGACCCGGCATTGAATGGCATGACTCGAGATCCGGATCTCCTCCTGGCGGAGACGGAGGGGCGTGCCGACGGCCATCCGGATCATCATCCGGATGATGTCCAGGCCGACGATCATTTCGGTAACGGTATGCTCCACTTGAATCCGGGGATTCACTTCGATGGCGTAGTAACGCAGATCGGGAGCCACCAGGAATTCCAGCGTGCCGGCGGTGACGTATCCGATCTCCTTGGCGGCCTTGACGACGACCTCGCCCATTTCGTTCCGGAGACGCTCGTCCAGCAAGGAGGACGGAGCCTCCTCCACCAATTTCTGGTGGCGGCGCTGGATGGAGCATTCGCGATCCCCCAGATGAATCACGCGGCCGTACGCGTCCGCGATGAACTGGAACTCGATGTGGCGGGCGCCGCGGATATATTTCTCGACGTACACCTCGCCGTTTCCGAACAGCTTCTCCGCGATCGAAACGGCCCTCTCGAGGGCGGACTTGGCCTGATCGGCCGAATCGACCCGATGCATGCCCCGGCCGCCCCCTCCCGCCACCGCCTTGATAATGACCGGCCAGCCCACGTGATTCCCGAACTTCACGATCTGATCGGCCGAGGTCACTTTCGGCAGGCCGGGAATGATCGGGACGCCGGCATCCGCCAGGGCCTTCTTGGTCGCGATCTTGTCTCCCATCCGTGCGATTACCTCGGAGCCCGGCCCGATGAAGATCAGCCCGGCATCCCGGCAAGCCCGGGCGAAATCGGGATTCTCCGACAGAAACCCGTACCCGGGAAAGACGGCCTCGCAGCCGGTCTTCCGGGCGGCATCCAGCACTTTTCCGATATCCATGTAGCTTAACTTGGCCGGGGAAGGACCGAGATGGACCGCCTCGTCCGCTATCTTCACGTGATAGGAAAGCGCGTCGGAATCGGAATAGCCCACCACCGCACGAATGCCCAGCTCCCAACAGGTCCGGATCGTCCGGCAGGCGATCTCCCCCCGGTTGGCGATGAAAAGTTTCTGGATCATTTTGGATTGGGATTCAGGCATCGGGATCAATCGTATCCGTATTGCTCAAGGGTCTCTTCGCCAAACCCGAAGTAATGAGCGATCTCGTGGACAAGGGTGGTCTCGATCTCCCGGATCAGATCGTCCCGATCCGGAAAATCCTCCTCCAGCGGTTTCCGGTAGAGGAAGATGACGTCGGGGGTGGTTCCGGAATCGTCCGGCGTCCGCGCGGGAAGCGGGATTCCCTGATAAAGCCCATAGAGGCTACCCGCCTCCTCTCCGTCTGCATCCTCGTCCGACTCGGGTCCGGGCCAATCCTGGATCACCACCGCCACATTTTTCATCGCGGACTGGAATTCGGACGGGATGCGATCGAGCGCCTCCTGAACCAGTCTTTCAAAGGATTTTCTATCCATGCGCTGAAATTCGGTGCCGCTTGTGCCACGGGCTTGCCCATGGGTATTTATTTCGCGCGCAGGACGCGCGCACCCTGTTTGTCGATCCTGGAAATGGTGATCGTGGAAGAGATCCCGTGCTGCTGGAAGATTTTTTGCATCGCCAGTCCGATCTTTTTGGCGTAACTGGATCGGTCCGTCACGGCGAAGACCGACGCCCCGGCCCCGCTGATGGAAGAACCCAAGGCGCCCGCCTTCAAAGCCGCGGCCTTCACGTCCTGAAATCCAGGAATGAGATGAGCCCGGGCCGGTTCGACGATGCCGTCTTGGATCGCCAGACCGAAGCGCCGGGCGTCTTTCTGAGCCACGGCCGCCACCATCGTCGCCGTAAAGGCCATGTTGGACACCACCAGATTTAAAGGAACCTTGTCCGGAAGGACGGCCCGTGAAATTTTGGTCAGCACGCTGTGATACGGCGTCACGACCACCACGATGAGGTCGGGGATGGTGCCGATCGAAAAGGCCTGGCGCTGGGCCGCATGGCTGACGATGACCCCGCCGAACAGCGAGGCCGCAACGTTATCGATGAAGTACCCTCCGCTGATGGTGTGCTCCGCCATACCGCAGGGCGGGATCAGCTCGTCGCGTTCCAATCTGTTTCCGAACAGGACGTTGACCGCCAAGGCTGCGGCCACGGCGCTGGCCGCGCTGCTGCCCAGACCCGTTCCGGGAATGTTCTTCTGAATGGTTAGTTCAACCCCCTGCTTGGCCTTGACCAGTTTGAGAACCTCCCGGGCCGCGATTCCGGCCGTATTCCTATCGGCTTCCAGAGGAATGGTTCGGTCCCCCCCTTTGATCTCGCGGATCACGACATCCCGGATCCGGTTTTTTTCGGCCGTAACGATGTCGCCCAGACCGGTGATGGCCATTCCCAAGACATCGAATCCCGGACCGATATTTCCGATGGATGCCGGAGCAAAGGCCTTTACGATTTTCATCTTTTCTGCCCGCCCTTCTTCGCCGTTAATGACCCGCCACCGTCATTCTTGATATTTTGATCGTGGGAGCCGCGATCGTGCCCCGAAGCTCCAGATCGTTTCCGATCATTTCGATATCCATAAAAATTTCCTTGAGATTCCCCGCGATCGTGATTTCCTCCACCGGATAGGTCAACTCGCCGTTTTCGATCCAAAGTCCCATCGCCCCCCGCGAATAATCTCCGGTGACGTGATTGACTCCGAACCCGATCGTCTCCACGACATACAGACCCCGCTTTACGGAGCGCAGGATCTCCTCCGGGCTGTGCGTCCCCGGGACCAGGTAGAAATTCGTGTGCGATACGGACGGGACGTCTCCGACGCTCCGGGCCGCGTTGCCGGTGGAGCTCAGCCCCAATTTCCGGGCGGAGTAGCTGTCCAGCAGATAACTTTCCAGGACCCCTTTCTTGATCACGGTCGTCTTCCGCGTCGGCAGGCCCTCTCCGTCGAACGGCCGGGAGCCCAGCGCCGAGGGAATCAGACCGTTGTCCAGGACGGTGACGGACGGAGCGGCCATCGGCCGGCCCAGATTCCCGGCCAGGAACGATGCGCCTTTATAGACGGCGTACCCCGACACGCAGGCGCTGAGGCTTCCGATCAACTCGGCCGCAGTTTCGGGATCAAAGATCACCGGTACCTCCCCGGTCGCGATCTTCCGCGCCCCGAGTCTGCGGAGCGCACGCTGGGCGGCCGTGCGGCCGACCGACTCGGGAGAGGCCAGCTCCTTGACCTTCCGCTTGGCCGAGTACCAGTAATCCCGCTGCATCAAGCCGTTCTCCGTCGCGACCGGCGACACCGAAAACGAGACATGGCTGACCGGATAACTGCCGATCACATCGTTCGTGTTGGCGTACACCACGCGGCGGGCGGCATGCGAAAGTCCCGCCCCTTCGGAATTGGCGATCCGGCGGTCGTATCCCAATGCGGCCGCTTCCGCCTGCACGGCCAGATCGATTTTGTCCTCCATCTTCCACGCCGGCAGCGTGTCGTCGTAGAGGTCCAGATCCGGCAAGACCAGTGCGGTCGGCTCGGGAAGACCGGCATGCGGGTCCTCGGCCGTGCATCGGGCCAGATAACAGGTATCCTCCACCAGTCGGTCGACGGACTCGACCGAAAAATCGGAGGTCGAACAGACCGCGCTCCGGTTCCCGAAAAAAAGCCTCAACCCCAACCGCTTTTCATGGGCGTTGCTCAGCTTGTCGATCGATTTGAGCCGGACCTGAACGTCGAAGCTGTCGCCCTCCACGATCACGACATCGCCCGCCGTGGCCCCTTTGGTCCGGGCCTTTTTCAATACGGAAGTGACAAGATCCTCGTATGGAATCATTCCCGTGCTTTCCCGCCTATCCCGCCGTGCCGCCGACGGTCATGCCGTTGATCCTCAGGGTCGGCAGTCCGACGCCCACCGGCACCGACTGGCCGTCCTTGCCGCAGGTGCCGACGCCGGCGTCCAATTGAAGATCGTTGCCGACCATGGTCACGCGCTTTAAAACATCCGGACCGTTTCCGATCAGCGTGGCGCCTTTCACCGGGGCGGTCACCTTCCCGTCCTCGATCCGGTAGGCCTCGCTGGCCGAAAAGACGAACTTGCCGCTCGTGATATCCACCTGCCCCCCGCCGAAGGACACGGCGTAAAGGCCGTTCTTGACCGAGCGGATGATCTCGTCAGGACGGGACTCCCCCGCCAGCATGAACGTGTTTGTCATGCGCGGCATGGGAATATGCATGAAACTTTCCCGGCGGCCGTTCCCGGTGGGCGTCATCCCCATCAGCTTCGCGTTCAAGCGATCCTGAAGGTAGCCCCTCAATATGCCCTTTTCGATCAAGACGGTCCGATGAGTGGGCGTTCCCTCATCGTCGATGTTCAAGGACCCGCGCCGTCCCGGGATGGTTCCGTCATCGACAATCGTGCAAAGCTCGGAGGCCACCTGTTTTCCGATCAGGTCGGTAAAGGCCGATGTCCGTTTTCGGTTGAAATCCCCTTCCAAACCGTGGCCGATCGCCTCATGCAGAAGAATTCCCGGCCAGCCCGGCCCCAAGACCACGTCCATCATGCCCGCCGGGGCCTCGACGGCCGAAAGATTCAGGATGGCCTGACGGGCGGCTTCCTTGGCGTACGTTTCAAAAAGGCGGTTCTCCAGGAAAAACGAGTACTCGACCCGACCGCCCCCTCCGTGACTGCCAACCTGCCGGTTTCCGTTTTCTTCCGCGATGCAGGTCACGTTAAGACGGGAAAGCGGCTGGATATCGCCCACAATCCGGCCCTCGGAGTTGACGACAAGTACGGCTTTGTGCTCGCTGGCGAAGGAAGCCATCACCTTTTTGATCCTCGGATCGTAGCGGCGCGCCACGCTGTCGATCTGGTGCAGGAGGTCGATTTTTTCTTGAACTGAAATGTCCGAAACGGGCGTCCGAACCGGATAGAGATCCGGTCGGGCGACATCGCCATGGACCGGCACGGGCTTTCCGATGGATCGATCCGTCGTGATGTATCGCGCCGTTTGCGCGGCCGACTCCAGATTTTTTAATGTAATCTCATCCGAGTAGGCATAACCGGTTTTTTCATCGGCCACGGCCCGAACCCCGACGCCCTGGCCGATTGATTTGGCGGCCTTTTTAACCATGCCTTCTTCAAGGCTGACCGATTCGTTCGTACGGTACTCAAAATAAAGATCCGCGTAATCAATCTGTTTTCCCAGCGCCTTTCCAATGGTCTGTTCCAGCTGGATCGTATTCAGATTGAATTTCCTAAGGAAAAACTCTTCGGCCTTCGTAAGCTCCTTGGCCACAGCGTATCCTTTCTAATGATTTAAGGGATGTTTATACGGTATTATACGGAGAAACTAAAGCGAAATCAATAAGAAATAAACCATAATTCCGTATAAAGCGGCGGGGGAATAAATATAACATATTATTTTATATAGATTAATAGCCAATTTTCCACCGCCGTTTTCGGTCTGAAATGTCAGTGGGGAAGGCTCCGGATCAACTTTTCTATTTCTTCCTTTAATTCAGGTATTTCGGACATGTTATTTCGTATCGCTCCCAGGATTTTTTCCAGACGGGCCTTGCTTGTCATTCTTTTGTCTCGTAATACTTTTTCATCAAGCGTCCGATAGGCCCCGGAAAGACGCGGCTCCAATTCCGGACGCAAGGACTGAATACCCTCATAAATCTGATGAATGGTGGGGTCGATCTTTGATACAACAGTAAAGGTCCCGTCCTCCATCAACAAAACGGCGCCTATTCCATCGTTCAGGGGGACAACTTTGTTGATCTTCTTGCCCAAGGCTTCGGACCAGTTTAAGAATAACCCGGGGAACTTCTTAATGTAGGCCGCCTTTTCTTCATTGGCGGCCCATTTCTCCTCGATGGCGGACATTGGACCTTCTCCTGGGATCTTCCCCTGTTGGTTGTGGAAACCGAAAGGCGGCAGGGACGGTTCTAAAACCTCACCTATTTTTTATTATTATCGGGCATCAAAAGACGCTCTACAATTTCACCCTTGACGATATGACGATCCATAATCTCATCGGCATCCTCGAGGGTCCGAACCGTATACCAGACACCTTCCGGATAGATCACAACCGACGGGCCGTATGCGCAATGGTCCAGGCAACCGGCCTTGTTGGCCCGAACCGTTCCTTTCAGACCCCGCCGCTTAACCTCGGAGGAAAGGTGCTCCTGGATCTGTTTGGAGTTCTTCGCCGAACAACTTCCCCGCGGATCGTCCGGCGTCCGCTCATTGATGCAGACGAAGATATGTTTTTTGAAGCCCGGCATCACGGTTCCCTTTCCGACGATAAATAGACTTCTAGATGGCGTTCCACCGATCGGGCCAGCGCATCCAGATTGTATCCCCCTTCAAGGCAGGACAGGACCTTTCCCCCGCAATAAAGGCCGGCCCATTCCATCACCTTGCGGGTCATCTCCCCGAAACCCTCTTCCGTAACGCGCATGTTGGCCAGCGGATCGGCCCGATGGGCATCAAAACCGGCGGAGACCAGTATGAAATCCGGACGAAAGGCCTCGACGGCGGGACGGAGCGATTTCTCGAAGACCGAAAGGTATTCCTCATCCCCCTGACCCGGCGACAGCGGACAGTTCAACGTATAGCCTTCACCCGCGCCGCGGCCGTGTTCGTCCGCCCGCCCCGTTCCGGGGTAGAGGGGAAACTGATGAACACTGAAATAGAAGACGGTCGGGTCTTCCTCAAAAATATGCTGCGTCCCGTTACCGTGATGGACATCCCAGTCGACGATCATCACACGGGATACATGATGGCATACTTGGAGGTAGCGGGCCGCGACCGCGATATTATTAATAAGACAGAACCCCATCGAACGATTGGACTCGGCGTGATGGCCCGGCGGCCGAACGGCGCAAAACGCGTTTGTAAACCTTCCGGACATAATCCCGTCCGCCGCCGAAAGCGTTCCCTCCACGGCCAGGAGCGCCGCGTCGTAGGAATGGGGAGACATCACCGTATCCGCATCGATTCGGGCGAGGCCCTTGTCCGGCCCTAGGCGTTGGAGTCGTTCCTGGTAACCGGGCTTATGAACACGGGCGATCCACTCGGACAGACCCGTCCGGGGCGGATTCGGAGAGCAAACCGTCAGCTTTTTAATCAATCCGGTTTCCTCCAGCCGACCGATAATCGCTTTCAGGCGGAGGGAGGATTCCGGATGCTGGGGGCCGGTGTCGTGCAAAAGGTAATCGGGATGATAGATCAAGGCGGTCCGTTTCATGGGCCTATGCTAACACAGGAAGGGCGACAGAACAAGGGATTCAACCCAGCGAAAAAGGCAAGCGAGAGCCGGTGAAAGCGAGGATCGGGCTTTGCACGTCCGAGCGCGGGGTGTGGGGGCATCGGAGGAGCGAAGCCCGCACGGGCCCCAACATCGGATTGTCGCGACCCGAGCCCCTATAAATAGCATTGCGGATTTGGGCCAGTTCGGCTACAATGGGCTGAACCTTCTCAAGGAAGACCCATGCCGAAGCCCTTTCCAGTCCTGGTCTTTCTCCTGATTGTCATCATGACCGGATGCCATCCCCGAACCCCGGCCCCTCCGCCGCCCAAATTATTCAGCGGACCGACGAGTTACCCGGTCGGCACCAATCCCACGGCGATCGCCGAGGCCGACCTCAACAATGACGGAAATCTGGACTTGATCACGGCCAACTTCGGCAGCAACGATCTTTCCATCCTGCTCGGCAGCGGCGACGGCACCTTTCAGGATCAGAAAATCGTCAAGGTCGGTGTCCAGCCCAAATCGATCGTGGTCGGCCGTTTCGACGCCGATCCCTATCCGGACGTCGCGGTGATCCACAACTCCGACGCGTCCTTGATGATTCTCGCGGGAGAAGGAAGCGGGAACTTCCACGTGACACAGCGTGAAGAATTCCACAAGACCCCGACGGCCATCGCGGCGGCCGATTTCAATCAGGACGGAAAGCCCGATCTGGCCGTTTCCCTGCTGCTGGACCGCGTCCTGATTTTTAACGGCGAAGGCCATGGACGCTTCACGGCCGGCGACAGCTTCGATCCCGGCGACACGCCCACCTCCCTGGAACCGATCGACCTCAACCACGACGGTCATCCGGATTTATTGATCGCCGACAACGGCGAAATGCAACCGGGAATCGCGGTCTTTCTGGGCCGGGGAAACGGCAGTTTTGAAAGGTCGCAATTCTACAAAACACGTCTCCGGCCTCTCATCGTCAGTACGGGGGATTATAACGGGGACGGCATCACCGACCTGGTGGTGATCTACAGCTCCCAGAGCACGATGGCCGTTTTTCTCGGCCGCAGCGACGGCACGTTTCAGGATGGGATGGAGTTCGGATCGGAGGGCGGCCCGACCGCCGTGCTCACGGGAGACTACGACCACGACGGCAAACAGGACCTCCTCACCACGAATGATCTCACCGGTAAATTTTCGATTTCCTTCGGAAAGGGGGATGGAACGTTTGCCTATCCGCCCTCAATGTACCCTTCCGGGGACGGTCCGTTCGCCGTCGTCACCGGAAAGTTCAACAAGGAAAGCCCAAACGGCCTGGCGATCGCCAACAACGTCAGCAACACCGTTTCGATATTTCTCGCCAGGGAACGCCCAGCCGCCGGAAAACCGTAGGGGCGAATCTCGTATTCGCCCCCGTGTAGGCGATCACATGGATCGCCTCTGCCATCCATCATCCCCGACGCACCAGCCGGAAGATCATGCTCATACCGGGTTGAAGTTGGTTCATCCTGGCAAAGCCGGCCGCGGCCTGCATCACATACAGGGCCTCGGGTTCCTTCGGCCCGTAGGTCGGACAGGGATCGTCCGCGCAGGGCGGGGCCGCCTCCTCAATATGCAGTATCTTTCGATCGCGATCGAGCCAGAGAATGTCGATGGGGAAATGACTGTTTTTCGTCCAGATGGGGTGTGAATCTTCGTCGTCGTAAATATAAAGCATCGCCTGGTCGGGCGAAAGCCCCCTGGTAAAAAATAACCCGACCACCTGTTTCTCGGGACTGTCGGCCACCTGGGCCAGTATCTGTTTCCCGTTGGGGAGCTCGACCATAAAATAATTCGTCCCCTGATTGCCCATCATGAAGGGCATGGCGATCCCCATCGCGACTAGGGCGAGGACGAGGAGGATTCCTTTTTTAAGGTTTTCTTTATCAACCGCCATGAGGTGTATGATAGGTGTCCATGACCCAAATGTCAATTGTAACCGGGGCCCGTCCAGTATGTAGGGGCGTAGCATGCTACGCCCCTACGGCAGAAAAAAAGCCCCTCCGTCACCGGAGGGGCTTTTGTGAAACAGGACTCCCGGCCTTATTTAAAGCGATACGTGGCCGAAAGTTTCGAGGACAGTGTCTCCGGAACACCCGAAATCGCGTAGGTGCCGCTGAAGATAACATCCTGGTTGATCACGGCATCGATCATCAGGTTATCCATAACCGCCCACCCGAGTCCCAAACTGAACGTCGCAGCCCCGTCTGAAACAGTATTCGACTTGTCCAGACCCCCGACAAAAATGGGGCAGCCCCCCCCGGTGGGTGTACTATCTTTACAATTCGAACTATTGTAAAGAGGTTTAGACAATCCAATACGTGTCTTTACGACTTTAAAGGTTTGATGTTCAACTGCAATATTCACCGGGATCGCAAGGTTGTCTAACGTGACTTTGCCTCCACCTTGATTTACTTTTGCTTCACGGTTTGCACCCGCAAGGCCGATACCGGCCACAACCAGGGTGTCCGGATTCGGCTTGGAGTTCAAGGCCGTATCGAGCCTCCAGCCGAGGGTCGTGTCGTCAACCTTGACCCCCGTCCCGGACGAGTCCTTGGTCGAGGCATCAATCGATAGAATTTGGGCCGTGGTCAAGAGCTTGCTGTTGCCCATGTTTGCATGATGCCGGACCAAAATCGCAAAGCTGGGCCCCGCATCGCTTTTATACGTGTTGCCGCAGGACGGGGCGGCATTACTGCACTTGGATGAGGGTACGGTAATATCCACTGTGCCATCCAGCATCCCACCGCCAAAGATCCCGCCGGCTCCTAGATTCCACTCCGTGGACTCGTCCTTGCTTGTGACACCACCCACGGTATTCTTCTGATATTGATCGGCATAGCTCAGATATAAACCTATCGGCGTTGCGCTGTGCAGTCCGTAGAAGAGATCAACCCGGTTATTGCCCAATGGGGACCCAGTACCCGAAGGACCAAAAGCTGCCTGCTGATTCATCATCCCCAGAGGGCCGCTCAAGTTAAAACTGCTAAGTCCCAGAGGGGATGCTCCATTAATTGAGCCGTTGGTAGGTCTTCCAATATAAACGCCCCACGATCCGTAGGAGACGTCCATATTCATACCGCCCCACTGACTGCCCGAATTCATACTGTCATTGAAACCGGTCCCGGAAATCGCACCGCATCCGCCTACCCCTAAAGGAATACTCACACTACACGGCGACGATGTCGACTCGGTTCCCAGCTCCCCGTAGATGTTGTTTTTGTAATTGGTGACCTGTGCGGGATTGATCCAGATATTGAAATCGTCCTCGATCTGCCAGTTCGCCACGCCCAGACCGTCCATACGGGCATTGGTCGAGGGATTCGTGATCACCTGGGCCGAGGCGGTGGAAGCGAAAAGAAGGGTGAAAATCACTGCAGCAAGCTTCTTCATGCTCTGTTCCTCCTTGATAGGGTGTGTATACCGAGTTACGATATCAAACGATTGGTGCGGCTCTATTCCAATGCGGTCAAGTAAACAACCCTAAGACCTGCTGTATTTTGCGATCAGGCCCTTCACCTCCTTTCAAGTCCGTCCCATCCGACTAAGGCGTTTACGGCCGCGGCGGCCGTAAAACGACCGCGATCCGGAACCTCCCTCATGCCGAAGTCCGATCGTCCCCGATAGCAAAATCGGCGGCACTATACCACGAGCCTGATGACGTGTCAAGCTTTTTTTCTTTTTTTATCAAGCCGGAAGCGGATCGGGCCCCACCGGTGGGGGATTGTGTCCCCGGCATCCCATATGAGGGGCTGCATTTAGTACGATTAATATACTTAGTATACCGGCGTATTCGGCCGTCTAACCGACACCATCGGTGCCCATAAACTTAAACATCCAGATTCGTCCCGGCGCACATCTCCTGGCATGCTTGTGGCATGCGGCATCAGTGAAAACGATCCTTCTGGACCGTCCAAGTCGTCCATCACACGGTCCAGAGACGAGCCCTTGTTTTCCACGCCCAGAGCCGCTCCTCCCTTCGCTTATATCGCGGTGAGCGCTTGAACATCTCCAAGGCGGTCCGATAGGCCAAGACCGCCTTCGTCCGGTCGCCGGCCCGCTGATAGGCCATCCCAAGAAGGTAATGACCCTCGACGCTGGAAGAGAAGATGGATCGGAACTGCTCGAGCCGCTGGGCGGCCTCGTCCGCCCGTCCCCGGTGGAGCAGGAATTCGCCCCACCGGAGATAGGGCTCGCCGTACCGGAGCTTCGGACTCCGTTCCATGGCTTTCCGGATCAAGTTTTCTCCCTCCGTAACTTTGCCGGTCCAGAGATAGGCCAGTCCGAGGTCGCAGACCGTTTCGTCCGAGTCGGGCATCCGATCCATCGCCTTTTCGAGATGGGGAACCGCCTCGCCGAAACGGCGGGCCTCGATCAGAATCCTTCCGAGGTCGCGGCGGGCCGTCGCATCGTGAGGATTGACCGAAAGCTCCCGGTTGAGCGCCCGGACCATGCCGGCTCGCCGGAACCGCCCAAGCAAGCGCCGGGATATACCGATGAATTGGTAGTCCAGGGCGAGATAGACGGCCAGTATCACCAGGAGGGCGAACACCGGACTGCCGGTTAAAAGAGTGATCAGAAAAAATAGAAAGAGATTTCGCATTTACACTAAAGCGGCCGCCGGGTCAATTTCTCGAGCGCCTGCTTGGCCGCCTGCTGCTCGGCTTCTTTCTTGCTCCGCCCCCGGCCGATGCCGAAGACCTCTTCCTTGATCATGAGCTTGACTTCGAAAAGTTTCTGGTGATCCGGACCGGATTCGCGCAGAACCCGGTAGGTAGGCAGGACATCAAATTCCCTCTGGCAGCATTCCTGGAGCTCCGTCTTGTAATCGATATCTTCCCGACCCTGGTCGAGACGACGAAACTCCTCCTCGAATATTTGAATGAGAACGGCCCGGGCGGTTTCAAAACCGCCGTCCAGATAGACGGCCGCGATCACGGCTTCGAGCGCGTCCGCCAGGATGGAAGGTTTTTCCCGACCGCGGGTCCGTTCCTCCCCGCGTCCGAGCAGCAGGAATTCGCCGACACCGAGACCCCCTGCAACCCGCGCCAGCGTGACCTCGCTCACGAGCCGGGCCTTCATTTTGGAAAGATCCCCTTCGGTCGACAAGGGATACAGCGAGATCAGCCGCTCGCTGATGGCCAAATCCAGCACCGCGTCGCCTAAAAACTCCAGGCGTTCATTATCCTGGGTCGCGCCCTCTTTTTCTGACGCCCGCAGCTCATTCAGATACGATTTATGGGTGAGGGCCGCGCGAAGATGATCCGGTTTGCGGAAAGAGTAACCTAAGATTTTCTGGAACGTGTCGAGGGGTTCAAGCGACATGGCGCTGTTTTAATGTTCATCATGCTTTTGAAAGACCAGGCAGGCGTTCGTGCCTCCAAACCCGAAGGAGTTGCTCAAGGCCGCGTTTAATGACGCGCGCCGGGCGGTATTGGGAATGCAGTCCAGATCGCAATCCGGATCCGGATGTTCGTAATTGATGGTCGGCGGAAGGATGCCTTTGACCAGCGCCAGGATCGTGAAGACGGCCTCGACGCCGCCGGCCGCGCCCAGGAGATGACCGGTCATGGACTTGGTGGAGCTGACCGGAATCCGTTTGGCGTGGTCCCCGAACACGGTCTTGATCGCCCGCGTCTCGATCTTGTCCGCAAAGGTGGAGGTGGCATGGGCATTGATATAGCCGATCTGGGCCGGCTGCAGTCCCGCGTCCTTGAGAGCCAGGGACATGCAGCGGGCGGCCCCGATCCCGCTGTCCGGAGGCGCCGTGATGTGATAGGCGTCGGCCGTCATGGCATAACCGACCACCTCCGCATAGATCCGGGCTCCCCGCCGGCGTGCCGACTCCCGTTCTTCCAGCAGCAAGAGTCCGGCCCCTTCGCCCAACACGAAACCGTCCCGCTCCAGGTCAAACGGCCGACTGGCATGAACGGGATCCTCGTTGCGCGTGGAGAGGGCGCGCGAGGCCGCAAACCCGGCCACGCCCAGCGGCGTAATGGCGGCCTCGGTTCCGCCGGCGATCATGACATCCGCCTCGCCCCGCTGGATGATCCGAAAGGCATCCCCGATGCAGTTGTTTCCGGTTGCGCAGGCCGTCACCGCGGAGGAGTTCGGGCCCTGGAGCCCATACCGGATCGCTATCTGCCCGGAGGCCAGATTGATGATGGTCATCGGAATGAAGAACGGGGTCACCCGCTTCGGTCCCTTTTCCATCAGAATGCGATGCCATTCTTCAATGGCATTCAGGCCGCCGATGCCGGACCCGACATAGACCCCGATCCGTTCCGCATTCTCAGAGGTGACCTTCAACCCGGAATCGTCCATCGCCATCTGGCCGGCGGCGAGGGCGTAGTGGATGAAGGTATCCATCTTCTTGATCTCTTTCTTATCGATATAATTCGCCGGATCGAACCCCTTGACCTCGGCCGCGATCCGCACCGGCATCTGGGCCGCATCAAAACGCGAAATGGGACCCACGCCGCTGACGCCATCGCATAAGGCCCTCCACGTCGGATCCACCCCGATTCCCAACGGGGATACGACTCCCAAGCCGGTGACGACCACGCGGCGACTCAGAACCCCACCCCCTTCCTCAAAATGCCCGACACGATTGACATCGATCCATCCCTCAAAGACCGGCCTCCGGCGGATCTTCGTTAAACCCGTTCTTTGATGTAATCCATGACGTTTTGCACCGTGAGGATCTTTTCGGCATCTTCATCCGGAATCTCGATGCCGAACTCCTCCTCAAAGGCCATGACCAATTCGACCGTATCGAGAGAATCTGCGCCCAGATCATCGACAAAGGAGGCATCCGGCGTCACATCCTCTTCGTCCACTCCGAGTTGCTCCACAATGATCTTCTTCACCTTTTCATCCACGGCTGCCATTGGCTTGTACACCTCCCCTCTTGGGTTTATCCGATTTACTGCACCAATCAAATTGACGATGAATTCGCCATCGGTTCATACCATCAACATCCCGCCGTTGACATGCAGGACGTGTCCCGTTATATATCCGGCCTCCTCCGATACCAGAAATCGAACCGCATGGGCGATGTCCTGGGGCGTCCCAAGGCGGCCCAAGGGAATCTGTTTCATCAAACCCTCCCGAACCTCGGACGACAGGTTCTGGGTCATCGCCGTGTCGATGAAGCCGGGCGCCACTGCATTGGCGGTGATTCCCCGGCCGGCGTATTCGCGCGCCACGGACTTTGTAAATCCGATCAACGCGGCCTTCGATGCGGCGTAGTTGGCCTGCCCCGCATTGCCCATCACCCCCACGATCGACGCGATGTTGACGATCCTCCCTCTTCGCTGCTTGCTCATCAGGGGCAACACCGATTTCGTGCAGTGAAAGGCCCCCTTTAAATTTACGTTCAAGACCAGATCCCAGTCTTCCTCTTTCATCCGAAGAAGAAGGCCGTCACGGGTGATGCCGGCGTTGTTGATCAGGATATCGATCCGACCGAACTCCCGGATCGCCCGATCGACCATCCCGGCCACACCCTTGCCGTCGGTCACATCGGCCCCCACCGCCAGGCATCGGCGACCGGAGGTGGCCAGCTCATCGGCCGTCTGCTTCGCCTCCCCCAGATTGACGTCGGAGATGACCAAATGGGCGCCGTCTTGAATCAGGCTCTGTGAAATCGCTTTTCCGATGCCTCGGGCGCCTCCCGTGACAATGGCCACGCGTTCCTTTAAAGTCATGTTACCCTTTCGCTCCAATGAGTGACCCCTGGATTAAGCGGCCAGTGCACCGAGGGTCTCCTCCAAACTTTCCGGGTCCTCAATGTGATACGTTCTCGCCTCTTTGGCGATCCGCTTGACCAAACCGGACAAAACCGTCCCCGGTCCGATCTCGACAAACGTGGTGATTCCCTCTTGAACCATGCGTTGAATGGTATCGACCCAGAGAACGGGGGAGGCCAATTGCCGAACCAGCGCCTCCTTCGCCAAATCACCGGAGGTGATCGGCACGGCGTCCACATTCGTCACGACCGGTATCCTCAGCCGGAGGAGCTTCACGCCGTTTAAATCCCGGCTCAGGCGTTCCGCCGCCGGTTTCATTAAGGAACAATGGGAAGGAACGCTGACCGCCAACGGCATGATCCGCTTCGCTCCCCTCTCTCTGGCCAGCGCCATCGCCGCCTCGACCGCGGGACGTTCCCCCCCGATGACGATCTGAACGGGAGAATTGATATTGGCCGCCGAAACGATGCCCTGGCCAGAAGCCGAACGGCAGATTTCCTCCACCGTCCTTCGGTCCAGACCGAGGACGGCCGCCATCGCCCCGATCCCGGCCGGAACGGCCTCCTGCATGTACCGCCCTCGGTTCCGGACAAGCGTTACGGCATCGGAGAAGGCCAATCCGCCGGAGGCGACCAGCGCGGTATACTCGCCCAGGCTGTGCCCGGCCAGCATGGAGGCCGAAAGCCCTTTTTCCTCCGCCCATCTCAGGGCCGCGAGGCTGGTCGTGAGAATCGCCGGCTGCGTATGCTCGGTCAGATCCAGCCGGTCGGCCGGGCCCTCATGACATAGCTTTGCGATATCAAAACCCAGCGCCTGCTGCGCCTCGCGGTAAACCTGTCGGGCCGCATCGGATGCCACGTATAACTTTGCGCCCATTCCGACATATTGAGACCCCTGGCCTGGGAACAAAAATGCAACCGTCATCGTCAAAGTATTCAGATATTGCTTAAATCGGATCTCGAAGTCAACAAAAAAATATCGTTTTATCGCACGAAAACGAGCGGATGAACGGGAATGAGGGGGGTGCCTCCGCCGGGATGCCTTCGCCGTGGCGGAACCTTGGCCGCCCGGACCGGATCGCCTACCACCGGACAAGGGCCGAGGCCCAGGTTAAACCGGCGCCAAAGGCCTCGAACAGCAGCAGATCTCCGTCTTTGACGCGCCCTTGGCGAACCGCCTCGTCCAGGGCGATAGGGATCGACGCGGCCGACGTATTCCCGTACCGGTCCACATTGAGAACCACTTTATCCATGGCCAATCCCAGCCGCTGAGCCACCGCTTGAATGATCCGAAAGTTGGCCTGATGGGGAATCATCAGGGAGATGTCAGAGGGTTGAACATGAGCCGACTTGAGGGTTTCGTACACCGCTTCCTCCAAGGTCCGGACCGCCACTTTAAATGTTTCATTCCCTTTCATTTTAATATACGGCTTCCTTTCGGCCAGCATCGAAGGAGAGGGAGGGATGCGCGACCCTCCACCCGGCACCTGAATGAGATCCCACAGCCGGCCGTCGGAACGGAGATGGGTTGACAGGACCCCATGCTCGCTTTTCGTTCGCTGCAGGACGGCCGCCCCCGCGCCGTCCCCAAACAGGACGCAGGTATTTCGATCCGTCCAGTCGACGATCCGGGACATTACCTCGGTCCCGATGATCAGCACGTTTTTATAAACGCCGTTTCGGATGTACTGGTCGGCAATGGAAAGGGCGTACAGAAACCCGGAACAGGCGGCGGAAAGATCAAAGGCCGCCGCCTGAGGCGCCCCCAGCCGGTCTTGAACCAGGCAGGCCGTCGATGGGAAAAACATGTCCGGCGTGATGGTCGCCACCAGAATCAGGTCCAGATCTCTTTCATTCAGGCGGGCCATCTCCAGGGCCCGACGGGCCGCGGGGACCGCCAGGTCCGACGCCGCCTCGCCCGGGTCGGCGATCCGCCGCTCCCGGATGCCCGTTCGCTCCACGATCCAGTTTTCGGTCGTTTCCACCATCCGTTCCAGGTCCCGGTTCGTCATGACCCGTTCGGGAAGATAGGCGCCGGTACCGATGATTCGAGTTTTCATTCAGTCTCGTCTGAGCGATTGGAGGTATTCTTCGTGTACTTTGCTGTAAAGGGTCATGCTCTCTTCGATGTCTTTCTGAATCCGTTCATTCACCCGGCCTTCGGCCTGGGTCTTGGCCACGCGGACGGCATTCTTGATGGCCTTGGCCGACGATCGTCCGTGACAGATGATCGAGATTCCATTCACCCCCAAAAGCGGCGCCCCGCCGTACTCGGCATAATCCAGCCGTCGACGGAAACGCTGAAAGGCGGATCGGAGGAAGAAATAACCGAACTTTCCCCCGAACGTGGCCGCAATTTCACGCTTTAAAAGCTTCCCCAAGACATCCGCCAGACCCTCGCTGATTTTCAGGGCGACGTTTCCGATGAAACCGTCGCAGACGATCACATCGGCCGTCCCCGAATAGACATCGCGTCCCTCGACGTTTCCGATGAAATTCATGGGGCTCGCCTTCAGAATTTTAAACGCCTCTTTGGTCATTTCATTGCCCTTTGTATCCTCCTCGCCGATGCTGATCAAGCCGATTTTGGGATTCGACTTTTGCAGCACCCATTCGGCGTACTCATTTCCCATGATCGCGAATTGAAAAAGATTGAGGGGTTTACAATCGACATTGGCGCCGACGTCGAGCAGGATCGAGTAACCCAATAAGGTCGGCATGATGGTGGCAATCGCGGGCCGCTCCACACCCTGGAGCGGGCCCAGGATGTATAGCGCCGTGGCCATCGTGGCACCGCTGTTTCCTGCACTGATCACGGCCACGGCATCGCCTTTGCGGACCAGCTCGGTCGCCACCCAGATCGATGACTCCCGTTTTCGGCGGATCACGACGGACGGAGCCTCATCCATCTCCACTTTCTGAGCCGCGTGTACGATCGAAATGTCCAGACCCGAAGGGGAATGACGGTCTAATTCCTTCCCGAGAACGGCGGAATCCCCAACCAGGATAATACCGACCCCCAATTCCCGGGCGGCCAAGACCGCCCCTTCAACAATGGGTCCGGGCGCATCGTCCCCGCCCATTCCGTCGACGGCCAATTTCATGGTAATCGTCTTCACTGTTCGAGCCCCTTGGGTATCCGGCTTTTCTCCGCTATCTGGCTACGACTAGGATTCTTTGATCGCAATGATCGTCTGGCCTTTATAGGTCCCGCAATTCAGGCAGACATAATGAGGCCGCTTGGGTTCGTGACATTGAGGACAGGGAGCCAGGCTCGGGGCCCGTAATTTTTTATGGGTCCGTCGTTTATCTCTTCGGGATTTGGATATCTTGTGCTTTGGATGTGCCATAGGGAATCAACCTCACGTTATTTTTTGATGATTTTCTTCAATTTCTCCTGGAAACGGGTCATCGGGCGACGGACATCCTCCTCCACACAACCACAGGACGTTCGGTTCAAGTCCGCGCCGCATTGAGGGCAAAGTCCTCGACAGTTGGGCCGACACAACGGATAGGTCGGCAGGGACAACAAGACTTGCTCTCTGACCACATCGGTCAGATCGATGATGTCGCCCGAATAGACGTACTCATCCAGATCCTTTTCATCGAGCTCGTGCCATTCCCCAGCCAACCGGTCGGGCTTCACTTCCATCGGCACCACGGTCATTTCGAACGAGGAATGGACCGGATAGAAAAGGGCCTCCAAGCAGCGAACGCACTGCAACTTCGCATGGGCTTGGGCTTCTCCCGAAACATACACGGAATGATCCGTCGGGACCAGCCGGGCCCGAACCCGAATGGAACCCTCAAACTCGGCGCCGGGACTTTTCAGGTCGAGGGTCGCGGGATCCGCTTCGTAGTCAAGATCAAGCCCCTCTTGCGGGATTTCGGACCGATGAATCTGCATTTAAATCATATTAAAACTTTCAAATTATAGGGATCATGCGGCAATTTGTCAAGGAAATTGACCGCCTCGATGAATACACAATGCCGTATTGCAAATCACGCGGAAAAGCATGATAATGTATTTTTATGGAGATTTTCAACGCCCATTCTCCCGGAAAACTCCGCGTCGGTCTCCTCCTGTTTCTGACCCTGCTCGTGGGAGGGGTTTACCTCGGATTTCAGCTGATCCCATATTGGATGGACGCCTACGACATGAAAAATTTCCTGGACGAGAAAGCCCGCACGGGCCAATTGGTGTCGGACGACGAAATCCGCGGATCCATTATCGCCAAGGCGCATGAGTTAGGCATCGAATTGTCGGACCGGGATATCGATATCCATCGATCCTCAACAGACATGTCCATCTCGACCGCCTGGGAGCTGGATTATAATTTTTTCGGCCTTTACACTCATACGTTTACTTTCGCGCCCCAGGTCAACGTCAACTACCAATAAACCACGACCCGTCCAGAGGAGGCGCCGCCTGAGGACTCAACGTTAACAACGGGAAATCCCGTTCCCGATTAAAATGTCCGGCCGCCGCGATCATCGCGCCGTTATCCGTACAATAGGTCGGATTTGGTATGTAAAGCGATCGTCCGCTATCCTCACAGGCTTCGGTTAACCGTCGACGGAGAAGAGTGTTGGCGGCCACTCCACCCGTCACACACACGGATCGGACTCCGTATCGCTCCGCCGCCGAAACCGTTTTTTCGACCAGGACATCCACGATCGCCTGTTGAAAAGCGCCCGCAACGTCCGGGATGCTCAGGTCCGACCCATCCGGGAAACCCGATCGTTCCAAATAATAACGCAGAGACGTTTTCAAACCGCTGAAGCTCATATTCAATGAATCGTTATTAAGGTAAGGCCTTGGAAAGTTGATCCGCATGGAATTTCCCGCCCTGGATACCCGATCGATCGCCGGTCCCCCCGGGTAGGGCAAGCCCAACATCTTGGCTCCCTTATCAAAGGCTTCGCCCGCGGCATCGTCGATGGTCCACCCCACTAATTCAAAAGGACCTCGGGCCGGAACAAAGTAAATATTGGTATGTCCGCCGGAAACCACGAGGGCCACGGCGGGAAGATCAACGGTCCGGTTTTCCAAATGGACGGCCGCAATATGGCCTTCAAGATGATTCACCCCGATCAGCCGCAGCCGGTGACGATAGGCGAGGGCCTTTGCGAACGAAACACCCACCAGCAACGCGCCCATCAATCCGGGGCCTTGGGTCACCGCGACACCGGAGAGATCCCGAAGTCCGACACGGGCCTTGTCCAAGGCGGCACAGACCACGTCCGAGATCACGGCGGTATGTTGACGGCAGGCCAATTCCGGAACCACCCCCCCGTATCGTTGATGAACCGGCTCCTGTGAATACAAAACATTGGACAAAACCTCCCGTCCATCCTTAACGACAGCGGCGGCCGTTTCATCACACGATGTTTCGATACCTAACAGAAGCAAGCGGCCTCCTTGTGGATGCGTTGGACAAATCGCATCCAAAGCGCGGGCGGAATCCACATCCGTATGGCCTGGGTAAATGAAAAAGCTACGGCGGAAGATTCACATGTTTTTCTGACCCCTTGAGTGGTTTGCAGTCGATGATTATGCATTTCAAGGTGATTCACGGCCTGCAAATGAATCGGATCCATATGAATGGCCGTTGGGTGGACCCGATCAAAGGAAACTGGATACCGTTTTGAACAAGATAGAATTTTGGGGGGAGCGTGAATGTGGAAGAAAATCTAATGCTTCTCGGTCCTTCAAGCCTTGGCCCCGGGTTCTCATCCCGCCTCACTTTCTTCGGAGTCTCGTGCTAGATGCTTATCAAGCATCTTCGCCCGGGGAGCACCTCATTCCGCTATTTGCGTGTTGACCCAGCCGATCAGACCTCCGCCATAACCTCGTCTTCAACAAAGGCAAGTAAATTGTCCTTGAGGATCACCTTAATCCGCTTGGCATCTTTAAAGCGCCCCTTCAACAATTCCTCGGACAAAGGATCCCCGATGTTCTTCTGGATCACACGCCGCATCGGTCGCGCTCCATAAGCCGGCTCATAACCTTCTTTGGTCAGCCAAGCTTTGACCTCGGGTGTCACATCCAATTGGATACCGCGATCCGCAAGACGCTGATTGACCTCCTCGATCAGGATATCGACAATTTTAATCAGGTGCTGCATCTCGAGGGGATGGAAGACCACCACTTCATCGATTCGATTGAGAAACTCCGGATTGAAGCCCTTCTTCAACTCGGTGAGCACGTCATCTTTCATACGGACCCGTTTTTCCTCATCCGCATCTTTCTGAAAACCCAGCGTGGCCCCTTTATGGATTAGCTTGGTGCCAAGGTTCGAGGTCATGATCAGCACGGAATTTTTGAAGTCGACCTTGCGGCCGAGGCTATCGGTCAAGCAACCGTCTTCCAGAACCTGAAGAAGCATATGAAAGATTTCCGGGTGAGCCTTCTCAATCTCGTCGAACAAAACGACCGAATAAGGCCGACGACGAACCGTTTCAGTCAATTGGCCGCCCTCTTCGTATCCGACATAACCCGGCGGGGCCCCCACAAGTCGCGAACCCGTGAACTTCTCCATGTATTCCGACATGTCGATACGGATCAGGGCGTTCTCATCATCAAACAAGAACTCCGCCAGCGCCTTGGCCAGCTCGGTTTTACCCACGCCGGTCGGGCCCAGAAAGATGAACGACCCGATCGGTCGTTTGGCCTCCTTCAAACCGGCTCGGGAACGCCGGATGGCTCGACAGACGGCCGCAATCGCCTCTTCCTGTCCCACGATCCTTTTGTGAAGTTCCTCTTCCATGTGAAGAAGTTTCTGGGATTCCGCTTCCTCAAGTTTATACAAAGGAATTCCGGTCATCTTGGATACGACATATCCCACATCCTCCTTCGAGATCACGGGCCGGTTTTTTTCCTGACTTTTCTTCCATTCCCGCTTGGCTTCTTCCAGTAACCGTTTGTGCCGCTCCTCTTCCTCGCGAAGCTTGACAGCCTCTTCAAAATTTTGAAGCGTAACGGCCAATTCCTTATCGCGTGTGACCCGTTTTAATTCCTGCTCCAATGATTTAAGCTCCTCGGGCAGCGAATAACTCTTCATTTTGGCCCGCGAACCGGTTTCGTCGATCACATCGATGGCTTTATCCGGCATGAAGCGGTCCGTAATGTAACGGTCCGCGAGGCGCACGGCCTCTACGATCGCTTCTTCCGTAATCTCAACGCCGTGGTGCTCTTCATAGCGATCCCGGAGTCCTTTGATGATCCGAATTGTCTCATCCGCACTCGGCGGTTGAACAAAGATCGGCTGGAATCGCCGCTTTAGGGCGCCATCTTTCTCGATGTGCTTTCGGTATTCATCCAGCGTCGTGGCTCCGATGCATTGAATCTCACCCCGCGCGAGCGCCGGCTTGAGCATGTTGGACGCGTCAATGGAACCTTCGGCCGCGCCAGCCCCGACCAAGGTGTGAAGTTCGTCGATAAAAATGATGATATTCCCGGCTTGGACGATTTCCTTCATGACCACTTTAAGCCGCTCTTCAAATTGTCCCCGGTACTTGGTCCCCGCCACCAAAGAACCCAAGTCCAGGGCAATGACGCGTCGATTCAGGAGATTGTCCGGGACTTCGGTCGATACAATACGCTGGGCCAGACCTTCGACGATAGCGGTCTTGCCCACCCCGGATTCCCCGATCAGGGCCGGATTGTTTTTCGTCCGCCGACACAGGATCTGCAAAACGCGTTCAATTTCATCCGCCCGGCCGATCACGGGATCCAACGCTCCTTCACTGGCCAATTGGGTCAGATCTCTGCCGAATTCTTCCAAGGCAGGCGTATTGCTTTTCTTCTCGCGCTCGCGGGGTACGGACTTGCGGAGGAAATTAACCGTGAGTTGACGCGCGGTAAGCAGATTGGCGCCCAAGCTTCGTAGGATTTTCCCTCCGATGCCTTCTTCCTCCCGGAGGAGCCCTAGAAGGAGGTGTTCGCTCCCGATGTGATTATGGCCCAGCAAGCGGGCCTCTTCAACGGCAAACTCGATGACTTTTTTTACACGGGGGGTAAAGGGAATTTCCCCGAACGTCATGGTGCTGCCCCCGCTGGGAAGATTGCGTTCGATTTCCAGGCGGACCTGTTCGGGGGAAAGCCCCATCTTCTTTAATATCGCAAGCGCGATGCCGTCCGTCTCTCGTAAAATGGCTAGGGCCAGATGCTCCGTACCCAGATAATCATTCTGATGACGCTCGGCTTCTTCCCGCGCTAAGATGATGATCTTTCTTCCCTTATCTGTAAATCGTTCGAACATCGGTCCTCCTCACCCTTTTCCCCCCAGCAATTCGCACCCTCGAGTCACCCGGTCGGTACGACAGGATCTTGATTTCGCTACATAAACGGCGGGAAACTTCCCGCCGATAATCTTTTTATTTTATTGCCCTTCTGGACACGAATTGAAAGCGAAGTCGTCTGAATTTATTGTAACCATTGGCCAATCTATTGTCAAGATATTTCTCCCGAAACAGGGCACGGGTTCGAATGTCCGAAGATAACGGACAATGTGAGCGCCTGGACAAATCGGGGTAATTGTTCTGTCGGATTTACTATACGACCGGATGTGGATCTTGAGTACGCGCAGCCCGAACGGTATCGAATTGAGAGGAATGGATCGCACGGCCCTGCCACTGGAACTCCGCCAGATCAAAACCAACCTCTAAGGCAAGTTTTTCCAATTCCAGGGCCAGTTCAAGGTCATTCTTTCCTTCAAGATGTCGATGTTCGTACATGCTGTCCCAGCAAAGCAGAATCGATTCTCCTAAACAGCCAAACACTTCATTCTTGTGAAGAAGCCCAAAATCAAAGGAGCACTTCATATCGGAAAGATATCCAACTCCGCCTTCCACCACGACAATATCCGGCCGCTGTTCCATAAGGTTTAAAGGGGTACTGGTCGGCCGACTGTCATCGATAATCAGAGTCCCCGCGGGAAGCTCCGCAGGGCTCAATACGGCCGAGATGGCATTGGTTGCAGCTACAATGACATCGGCCTTCTGCGTTAAAGAAAGTCCTTTGGAAAGCAGTACCGGAGCTTTAACCTGTTTCGATAGCTCTTCTCCAAGTTCATTGAGCACCTTGACCCGCCGATCCACGAGGATCAGCTTTCCCACCCTATCGGCCAACAACTTGCTTGTCAGGGACCCCACCAGGCCCGCCGCTCCCACAACAGCCACGGTGCACTCTTTCAATTCCAATCCCGCCCGCCGGGCCAAAGCCTCCGCCGCCTGTCTGAGCAAGACTGAAGTGTAGATGCTTCCACTCGTAATCAGGGCCTTGATTCCGTCCAAAGCTTCCCACTTTGTGCGCATGACGGATGCGGATAATGCACCCAATCCGATCACTTTAGGTCCCAGTTTTTCGCCCAGCCGGACCGATTGAACGATCCGCCTTCGGGCTTTGTTGAGGTTCTTGAACATCAGCTCGGCCGTCAAGGGACAAAAAACGACGCGACCCTTCATCGGCCGCCCATCCCGGGTTTTTATCCCCGAAATGGAAGGTCCCAGCACCGGCCAAAGATGACGTGAAATGGCTGCGGTAAACCAGCCCGGAGCATACCGAAGCAATGGATATTTCCGACAAACATCGGATAGATAACGGGGATGCACGACAAATACATAATCGACCGAACCGACCAGAAATTGCACAATCGACCGTGGCATCAATTGGAGTAACAGATCTCGGATCGTGCTGATCAGGTGCCTCATGCTTCCTAGGACCCCAGTGAATTGCCGGTTTATACGTAAAGTGTACTTTGCCTCTCGCCATTGTCAACCCCTTTTCCTCAGGTTTCTTCCTACTCAAACGGCGTTCTTTGTGATAATATTAATATTGCTAATATTCTAAGGTTTGTTTTCGTTCTTCCAAATTATACGGTGAAAACATATGGAAACGAAAACCATAATCCTATTTTTAACAGCCGCCCTAAATCTCGCCCTCTCCTTAATCGTTTACAGCCGAGGAGGCAAAAACCCCATCACCCGCTCATACGCGGCCGCGGTGCTTTCGGTGGCCGCCTGGGCGTTTGGCCATGGCATGTTCACCCTTAATGACGACCCGTCCCCTCTCTTTTGGTTTTACTTCACCTACGTGGCCGGAGCCTTCATCGCGACCTTCTTTTTTCAATTTGCAAGGATTTTTCCCAACGAGGTCGTTTCCCCTCTACCGGCTCTGCCGGCCAAGATATTGAGTATCGGCTTCCCGATTCTGGTCTCCGCCGGCCTGCTCATGCCGAACATCCTGATTCAATCCTTCACACAGCTGGATCATCACAGACAGGTCGTTTTTATCAAGTCCAGCTACCTATTCTATACCATCGGATTTTCCCTCCTGATGGGAGGGGGCTTTCTCCATCTCTTGAGTCGGTATCGGGGGTCGTCAGGACGCCAGAGGATGCAGATCCGCTACGTCGTGGCAGGAACCGGAATCGCGGCAGGGTTCGGAAGCTACTTCAATCTATGGCTGCCCTGGACTGGGGATACAAGCCTGATGTGGCTGGGTCCTCATTTTTCCCTCATCATGATCGGCTTCATCGCGTATGCGATCATCAAACATCGCTTGATGGACATTCGCCTCATTCTGAGTCGAACGATCGTCTACTCGCTGCTCTTGGCCAGCACGTTGATGCTCTACGCCATGCTGATCCTCCTCGCGCAGCGATTCTTTCAAGACAAAACGGGCTACATGACCAGCCTCGTGATCGGCTCTCTCCTGATCGCATTGGGGTTCGAACCGCTGAAAAAATTATTCCAAAGAACGACCGAAAGAATCTTCTTCCGGGGGGAGTTGGATGCCCAACGACTGCTGGGTGAGTTGAGCGAAACCTTTAGCACGGTCAAAGATCTGGACAGCCTTCTTAGAAGCATCGCTCAGCAGCTGTGCCATGCCTTCCGTACGGATCACGGCATTTTAGCGGTCCTGACGGACGCGGAGGAATTGTCGGTCGGCACCGACCGGGAAGGCCCCGGGCCGCGGGTCCCTCTTTATAGGAACCATCCCCTGATCCAGTATTACGCCTCCATTTCGCCGATGCATTATCTCAAGATGCCCACCAAACGGGAGGCCCTTCTCCAGGAGGAGTTGGTGGAAACCGCTCAGGCGATGGGATTGCTCGAGGAAGGGATGCGCGTGAACCTGCTCTCGGCCATGCAAGATCTTAACGTCGCCATATCGGTGCCCATCTTCTCCAAAGACCAGCTCAGCGGATTGATCCTTTTGGGCCACAAACGATCGGGAGACAGTTTTTTCCTGGCCGACCTGAAACTGTTGGAGATCATCGCACGGCAAGCGGGGGTGACCATCGAAAATGCCCGCCTGTATAAAACCCTCCAGCAACAAATGGAAGAACTGAAAGGGAGCCAGACGCAGCAATTGATTCAATCCGCCAAGCTGGCCTCCATCGGAGAACTCGCGACCAACGTGGCGCATGAGATCAACAACCCCCTCACCAGCATTTTGGGCTTTACGGCGCTCATGCTGGAGGACATGGAAGATCAGAATCCTCACAAGAAGGATTTAAAGATCATTCAAAGCGAAGCGATGCGTTCCCGGGACATTGTGAGAAATTTACTCGACTTTGCCCGCAAGCGGGGGATCAAGAAGGAGCTGATCGACATCAATCAACTGATTCAGAATACATTGAACCTGCTTCGTCACCAAGCCGAGATTTCGAATATCGTTTTGAGAGAGGAGTACGGACACGACCTTCCCACGCTGATCATCGACGGCGACCAAATGAAACAGGTTTTTATCAATCTCTTGAAAAACGCCTTCGACGCCATGCCAAAAGGCGGAACGTTGACCGTGACGACCTTGGCCCACAATTATGACGGTTCGTCAACTCAGCCGGGGTTCGGTGAAAATGAACCCGTTTTTTTCCGGAAGATGATCGAAATTCGGATCCAGGATACGGGCATCGGCATTGACAAAGAGCATCTTCCGAAGATTTTTGATCCGTTTTTCACCACCAAGGAAGGAATGGGAACCGGGTTGGGATTGGCGGTGAGCTATGGTATTATCGAAAGACACGGGGGCCGGATTGCGGTTTTCAGCGAGGTGGGAGCCGGGGCGACGTTTGTCGTCAAACTTCCGGTTAAAGAAGAAGCCATGATACACCATTAAAAGAAGATCAAGCGATGCCGCAAGAAAAAGTTCTGGTTGTAGACGACGAACCGACGATCGTGGAGCTCTGTACCCGTTTCTTGAACAAAGAAGGGTACAACGTCAAAACCGCTTCGAACGGACTGCAGGCGCTTCAACACTTCCATGATGAACCGTTTGACCTCCTGTTGACCGACATCCGGATGCGCGGGATGAGCGGCTTGGAATTGATCGATGCCGCCAAGAAGCACGATCCGGGGATTGCGATTGTCGTGATCACCGGCCACGGCACCGTGAATATGGCGATCGAGTCGCTCAAGCTCGGCACCCTGGGCTTTGTCATAAAACCGTTTACGATGGAGGAGCTGCTCACCGCCGTTCGCCACGCCACGGAAAAGAATCGGCTGGTCAAAGAGAACATCCGCCTCCGATCCCTGATGCCTTTGTTTGAGATCAACCGACGGCTGGTGACCACCGACCTGGAACATCTATTTAAAGAAATCGCGCAGAGTGCCCGGCTTGAAACGAAGGCGGAGCGCGCCTCGCTCATGTTGTTTGACGAAACCCGTCAGGAGCTGGAATTGAAGGCTTATTCCGGTTTTTCCGTGGTCGTTCCCTCCAAGATGACGAAGAAGCTCGGCCAGGGCGTGGCCGGTGTGGTGGCCCAAACAAGAAAACCGCTCATTATCCAGGGAGGCGTTCAGCAAAACCCAACCCTGGCGAACGTCCTGGAGGACGCCGAGGTTCTCTCTTCGGTTTCGATCCCGCTCATCGGAAAGGGGTATCCGAAGATGTCATCCCTCAGCCGTCCACCCGTGACGCACGAACGTTTGATCGGGGTGCTGAACATCTCGAAAAACAGTCCCGGTTCCACGCCGTTTACCGAAAGCGATCTGGAGCTGGTGACCCTCCTGGCCGGGCAAGCCTCGGCCGCGATCGAGAACGCCCAGCTCTACCAGGACCTGCATCAAAGCTATGTCAAGACGATCCGGTCGCTCGTGGCCACCATCGAGTTAAAAGACACCTACACCTCGGGCCATTCCGAAAATGTTTCAAGGTACGGCGCGGCCTTGGCCCGGGAAATGGGATTGTCGGCGAACGAAATCGACGAGATCGAAATCGGGGGCATTCTGCACGACATCGGAAAGATCGGAAGCAGCGAAGATATCCTCTTGAAAAAAGACCGCCTGACCAAGGAAGAGTTTGAGATAATGAAGGCTCATCCCGCCAACGCCGTTAAAATTCTAAACCCGGTGGGCCTCTCCGAGAATATCCTCAAGATTGTTCTCCACCATCACGAACAATGCAACGGGAAAGGGTATCCGACCGGTTTGACGCGCGAGCAGATTTCCTTAGGGGCGCGGATCCTGATGGTCGCGGATACGATCGATGCCATGACCTCCGATCGACCCTACCGAAAGGCCCAGCCCATTTCAAAACTCCTCGGCGAGCTCAAGAAATATTCCGGCCAGCAGTTCGATTCGGACGTGGTCGGGGCCTTCGAGCGTCTCTTACAAAAAGTCGGCCCGGATTTTTTCCGTCATCAATAATCTTCCGCGATTGGGGAAGGCCCCTTTTCCAACCGATCCAGGAGTCGAACGATCACCTCGATGCCGGCCAGGTTCACCCCCAGGTCCCGCGTCAACGAACAGATCATTCGGATCCGCTGGAGGTCGCGATCCCCGTACAATACGGTTTTACGACCGTCCTCCAATATCCCCTCCTCATGACGGATCAGTCCACGCCGTTCATAGATCCGGAGGGTCTGCGGCCGCAAGCGATAGACCTCACAGACGGTCGAGATCGTCACGTACCGTTGAACCGCTCGGGGCTTTTTCCTTCGTGTTTTCGGCATCGCTCACTCCAGACCGTCCCGGATTTTTTTGTCCTCCCCGCGTTCGATCCTCAGCCGTCGGAGTTCGTTGAAAAGCTCCCGCTCCTTGGGGCTCAACCGATCCGGAACCATGATGCGTAGCTTGTAGTATAAATCGCCCATGCCCTCTCCCTGCGGCTTGGCCAGCCCTTTCTCCCTCAATCGAAGGCGCTGCCCCGATTGGCTGCCCGGAGGAACTTTCAAAAGAACCTTGTGATCCAATGTGGGAACGTTGATTTGGGCGCCCAGGGCCGCCTCATCCGTCCAGACGGGAAGGTCGGCTTCCAGATCGTACCCATTGAGACGGAACAGACGGTGGGGAAGAACCTTGACCGCAAGGTACAGGTCCCCCGCCGGGGCGCCCTGCGCTCCTTTATCCCCCAGGCCGGCGAGTCGGATCTTCGAGCCTTCTTTAACGCCCTTGGGAATTTTAACGCGGACCTCCCGTTGTGTCCGGATCTGACCCCGTCCCCCGCAGGTTCCGCACGGCTGCGCGGAGGTGACGACCTGCCGCTTCCCCTGGCTGTAGGAAGAGGTCATGATCATCCCGCGGCCCTGGCATGTCGGGCAGGTTTCGGCCACGGAGAGATTCAACAATTTACGGGAGCCCCGATGGAGTTCTTCCAGGGACAATTCGATTTCCGATTGGAGATCCGCGCCCGGATGAGGACCCGCGGCGAACGGGCCGGTCTCGAATCCGGCCATCCGGTCTCCGAAAAACGTTGTAAAGAAATCACCGAGGTCGAAATTCTCGGTCGACCACTCGTATCCGGGGCGCGCGTATTGCCGCGCGTAATCGCGGTCCCGTTGAATCTGCTCCCAGTTTGAGCCGAGATCGTCATACTTCCGGCGCTTTTCGGAATCGCCGAGCACTTCATAGGCCTCATTGATCTCTTTAAAGCGCTCCTCGGCGGACTTGTTTCCCGGGTTAAGATCCGGATGGAATTCCCGGGCCAACTTCCGGTAGGCCTTCTTGATCTCGGACTCGGAGGCATTCTTGGCGATGCCCAGGATCTTATAGTAATCTTTATATTCCATCGAATGATTCGCGGGAGACCCGCGGTTTATTTGAGACTCAGCATATATCGCGTCAGATCGTCAAGTTCCGACGGAGACAAGGGAAAGGCCGGCATGATCGATCCCGGCGACACGGCTTGGGGATCCTTGAAATGACGGGTCAGCCAGTCCCGGTCCCGGGCTTTTCCCTCGTAGGAGAGGTCCGGCCCCACCGCCCCCCCCGATCCGTGAATGCGGTGACAGCCGTCGCATTGCAGTTTGGCGTACAGCTCCTGGCCTCTCACCACCGCGGGTTCGGTGATCGGGAGGGAGTAGATTTCCTGCAGCGAAACGGTCATCAGGCCGAACACTCCGACCAGGAATAAAACTCCGACGAGTATCGCCGTCAGCCGGCGAACCGGATTGCGCGCCGGGTTACGATCGATGAACGGCAGGAACATCAGGATCCCGTAAAAAATCGCGGGCAGAATCCAGGTGGCCAGGGGCTCGAGCGGGCCGTGAACGTATTTGAGCCCCTGATAGTAGAACAAAAAGTACCATTCCGGAATCGGCTTGAAGCTCGTGTCGGACGGGTTGGCCTTGTCGGCCAAGGGAAAGGGCAGGTAGATCGCCAGGGCCACCACGATCAGAAAGACCCCGCCCATCACGACGGCATCCATGAAGACCTGCCTCGGATAGAACGGCTCACCCGCGGTGCGGCGTCTCCGTTCGGTCCGGGCGGCGGCCCCCTTCGCGGCGGCCCTCCGCTCTTCGAACATGCCGGCCGGACCGACCCGTCTTAAAATAAACAGGTGAAGGGCAATCAGGCCGAGCGTCAGGAGGGGCAGGAATAGGATGTGCAGGGCAAAAAAACGCGTCAGGGTGAGGGCGCCCAGGTGATCCCCGCCCCGGATGATCCGAACCAGGGCGTCCCCGATCCACGGCACCGTTCCGACCATGTTGATCCCGATCTGGGTGGCCCAGTACGCCTTCTGATCCCAAGGCAGGAGGTAGCCGCTGAAGGCGAACGCAAGCGTCAGAAGGAACAACACGACGCCGACCATCCACATCACTTCCCGGGGAGGCTTGTAGGCCCCGTACAGATAGACCTGCAGCATGTGGAGCCCGATCGCCACGACCATGGCGCTGGCTCCCCAATGATGCAGTCCTCTCACGAAAGCCCCGAAGGTCACCGACGACATGATGAACTGTATGCTGTCGTAGGCGTGGTCCGGGGTCGGCGCATAATATATCGCCAGAAACATCCCGGTCAGGAGTTGAAGTGAGAAAAGAAACAGGGTGGCGCTTCCGAAGACATACACCCAGCTGGTCCCGCCGGGTATCGGCTCGTTGAGAAGCATTTCCCCGATGGGCCCGAGCCGCAGCCGCCGGTCCAACCACTGATAGACGGCTCGAAACATCGTCACAACTCGATTTGCTGGGGAGTGCCGGCCTTGAATTCTTTATAGATGACGAACAGGCGGTCGTTCTCCACCTTGACGGGGAGGCGATCCAAAGGACGCGGGGCCGGGCCGGCGATGACTTTTCCGTTCACGTCGAATATGCTTCCGTGGCATGGACACTTGAAGGTTTGATCGCCGGTATCCCAATGGTACCCGCATCCGAGGTGGGTGCAAAGGGGGGAAAAAACCGTGACCGCCCCGTCGGGCTGTCGCACCGCCCAGACCGATTTGGTCGCGGTGGTCTTCAGCCATCCGTCGTCGAGCGTCACGACATAGGAGAGTTCCCGTGGCACCCCGACCGCCAACTCGTCCGGGCTGCCGGCCTCGGCCCATCCCTGAACCCGCCGGTGAAAGGCCGGGGAGATCACATAGCCGACCAGAGGGATCGCAAGGATCGACCCGATCAAACCCATGATGGATCCCGTTATGCGAACGAGGAATGTCCGACGCTCCATCCCTGTAATCTCATGATGAGTGAACGAGAAGTAGTGTAACCCCTCGGCCGGCGGAAATCAAGAACGGCTGATGAAGACTATCGAAACCGGATCTACCGAACCGCGATGATCTCCTCGGCAATCCGGTCCCAAAGACGAAGGCCTTTGGACGAAAGCCGGACACGCGGAGGATCCAGGACTATCAACTCGTCCAGGCTCCATTTTTCCAGGGTTTGTTGAAGGCGTCCGGAGTCGGTCGATGGATACCGTCTCCGGATCTCATCCAGACGGATCCCGTCCGTTTTTCTCAGCCCGAAAATCAACGCCTCCCGGAACGCCAGGTCCGGGCCGATCGACTCGGATTCCTCGATCGCGTCGCCGCCCTTCTCAATGTCCCGAATGTAGTCGCCGATATTCTCCAGCTTGGAAAAACGGCGCCCCCCCATGTAGGAGTGGGCGCCGGGACCGAGGCCGAGGTACTCCTGCTGACCCCAGTACCCCAGATTATGGCGACAGGCATAACCGGGCCGAGCGTAGTTCGATACCTCGTAGTGACGGTAGCCCGCGCCGGCCAACTTCGCCCGCGTCCACTCGTCAAAGCGGATCTGCCGATCCTCGTCGGGCAACACCAGAAGACCGCGGTCATAATCCGCACCGAACCGTGTCCCCTCCTCGATGGTCAGGGCGTAGGCTGAAAGGTGCTCCGGGCCGAGGCCGATTGCCTCGTCCAAGGTCCGGTTCCAATCTTCAAGACGCTGGCCCGGAAGCGCATACATAAAGTCAAGATTCACGTTTTCGAATCCGGCCGCCCGCGCGCTTCCGTAGGCCTCCCTCGCAACACGCGAGGTGTGCGCGCGCCCGAGCCAGGCCAGCTCCTGATCGTGAAAGGACTGCACCCCGAGGCTCAGCCGGTTGACTCCTCCCGCCCTCAGGGCCGTTAATTTTTCCCGATCGACGGTCCCGGGATTGGCCTCCACGGTCATTTCGAGGGCTCCTCCAAAATAAAAATGACGGCGTGCATGATCCAAGACATCCAGGATCTGATCCGCATGAAATATGGACGGCGTCCCGCCCCCCATGTACACAGTGGCGATACGGCGTCCACGAATTTCGGGCCGGTCTCCGTACCGCGCGATCTCCTTTTTTAAGGCCGTAAGAAAACGAAGGCTCTGTGGCTTGTCGTAGCGGATCGAGTTGAAGGCGCAATAATGGCACTTGCTCCAGCAGTATGGAAAATGGAGGTAGAGGGAAAGGGGATCGTTCATGAAGTCAGTATACAACAACCGGGCGGGTCAAGCAAAAGAGAATCCGGCTTTCCGGACCTTCGAGCGGATTTAGTCGTGCGGCGGACGCGTCCGCGGCGAGACCTTGAATTGCGCGATGATCGCCCTCAACTCTTCTCCGGTGATCGTTTCTTTTTCTAGCAGCACCGAGGCCGCGTGGCGCAGGAGACCCTGCTGCTCCACCAGAATCTTCCGGACACGGGCGTACTGCTCGTCGATAATCCGGCGGATCTCGTCATCGATTTCCCGCGAGGTCTCATCGCTGTAATCCCCCGGCAATGAAGGCTGCCCGGTTTGGAGAAAAAGCGGCTGACGTTCCATGTCGAAGGTCACCTGCCCCAATTTTTCGCTCATGCCGTAGGTCTTCACCATGCTTTTGGCGATCTGGGTGGCTTTGAGAAGATCGTCCTGGGCCCCGGTCGAAACTTCATGGTAGACGACTTCTTCGGCGATCCGGCCGCCCAGCAACACGGCGATCTTGTTCTCCAGCTCCGATTTGGTCATCAAAAAGCGTTCCTCCGTGGGCAGCTGGAGGGTATATCCCAGTGCGGCGATCCCGCGAGGGATGATCGAGACCTTCTGGACCGAATCCGTCCCCGGGATCGAGAGCGTCACCAGGGCGTGCCCCACCTCGTGATGCGCAACCCGCTCTCGTTCGGCTTTATTGAGGACCCGGTTCTTTTTCTCCAACCCGGCGATGACCCGCTCCACCGCCTCCTGCAGCTCGGGAAGACCCACTGTGTCTTTTTTCCGCCTCACCGCGAGGAGCGCCGCCTCGTTGACGATGTTCGCCAGATCGGCCCCCACGAATCCGGGGGTCATGGAAGCAATCACTTCAAGGTCGGCGGCGGATTCCAGCGGGACATTCCGCGCGTGGATCTTTAGGATCGCCAATCGGCCGTTCTTGTCCGGCCGATCCACCAATACATGGCGGTCGAAACGACCCGCGCGCAGCAGGGCCGGATCCAGGATCTCCGGCCGGTTCGTCGCGGCCATCAGAATGACCCCCACGCGAGGGTCAAACCCGTCCATCTCGGACAGAAGCTGGTTCAAGGTCTGCTCCCGTTCCTCATGCGCCATGGGGCCGATCCCGCGGGCCTTGCCCAGCGCATCGAGCTCGTCGATGAAAATGATGCAGGGGGCCTTCTCCTTGGCCTGCGTAAACAAATCCCGAACGCGCGCGGCGCCGACGCCCACGAACAATTCGACAAACTCCGAACCGCTGATCGAAAAGAAAGTCACCCCGGCTTCACCGGCCACGGCGCGCGCCAGCAGCGTCTTGCCGGTTCCCGGAGGCCCCACCAGCAGGATGCCTTTTGGAATCTTTCCGCCCAGGCGGCCGAATTTTTCGGGGGTCTTTAGGAACTCGATCACCTCCTGCAATTCAATCTTGGCCTCGTCCACGCCGGCCACATCGTTGAACGTGACCTTGACCTCCTTTTCCATGTAGATCTTGGCCTTGCTCTGACCGACCGTCATAAATCCGCCCTGACCCTGACCCAGCCGTCTCATGAGGAAGAGCCAGACCCCGAAGAAAAGCGCGATCGGGACGATCCAGGACAGCAACTGCTTCAAAAAGGTGCTTTCGATCACGCCGACCACCTTGACATGGCCGGCCATAAGATCCCGGACCAGTTCGGGGTCCTCGACACGCACCGTGTCGAAGACCCGGCCCTTGGCTTCCCCCCCGACCTCGGGTTTCATTTGGCCATGAATGACGACCGAGGCGATCGAGACCTCGGCCACCTTGCCGGCGGCCACCGCGTCCTTAAACTCGCTGTAGGAAATTTCGGTCGGGTTGAAAATGGGGGCCACAAAGAGCTGAAAAAGGGTCAGAAGCCACAGGGCCACCACGATATACCAGATTGAAAATTTCCAACGTTTGGTATCCATCTCGGGTATCTTGCTCGGCATGGGGGTGTTTCAGGCCTCCCGGCCCTTCGACGTTCTTTGTTCTCAAGTTAGCAGGTCGGCGGTCTCGCTGTCAATGCACGGAGGCCTCGGATTAAAAGCGGTCCCGCGGATCACCGGCTCAGGTGGTACGGAACGCTCGTGACCACCACGTCCTTATGGAACAGCAGCGCGCCCTTGAGCAGGAGCGCGGTTTGGTTGTGGAGCAGGTGATGCCACCACCGCCGAGGGACAAACTCGGGAAGAACGACGAAGACGAAGCCGTCGCCCTGCTCCTTTTGGACCCGGTCGATATAATCCAGCAACGGACCGGTCACCGAACGATACGGCGAGTCGAGGATCACCAGATCGATTCCCGGATTCCAGCGCTTCCACATCGATTCCATCCGTTCCACCGCGGACGCATCGGTGTTGACATAGACGGCCCGGACCTTCGTCGAGATGGATCGGGCAAATTCCAGGGCCGTCAGTACCGGCTGCGTGATCCCGGAAATGGGGACCAGCACGGTATGAACGACAAGCCGAGGGGGCTCCGTCGGGCGCACGCTCAGCTGACGCTCGACCAGCTGATAGTGGAAGCGAATGCGACGAAACATCGAGACCAACACCGGAATGATCACCAGCACCACCCACGCCCCATGGATGAACTTGGTCATCGCGATCACGATCAGGACGGTTCCGGTCGCGAGCGCCCCGAAGCCGTTGACCGCGGCCCGCCATCGCCATCCCGGGTCCCGACGCCGAAACCACCGGACCAGCATCCCCAGCTGCGACAACGTGAACGCGAGAAACACCCCCACCGCATACAGGGGAATCAGGGCGTGGGTGTCGGCGCCAAAGAGAATCAGCAGCACGGCCGCCATTCCTCCGAGAAGAAGTATCCCGTTGGAGAAAACGAGGCGATCGCCCAGATGGGCCAGCTGCTGGGGCAGAAAGCGATCCTGGCCGAGCAACGAGGCCAGGCGGGGAAACCCGGTGAAGCTGGTATTGGCCGCGAGCAACAGGATGATCGCGGTCGTCACCTGGACGAAATGGTACTCGAGGGGGGATCCGAGAACCGCCCGGCTGAGTTGGGAGAGAACGGTCTCCTCCGGACGCGGACGGATTCCGTAGTCGAGCGCCAGAAAGGTGACGCCCAGGAACAGCGTTCCCAGCGTCGCCCCCAGCAGGATCAGGGTTCTTCCGGCATTCCGGGTCGGAGGATCACGAAAAGCGGGAACGGCGTTCGCGATCGCTTCCACCCCGGTCAGCGCCACGCTCCCGGAGGAGAACGCCCGGAGAATCACCCACCAGCCCACGGCCGACGCCGCTTCGGAGGGAATGACGGGGGCGACGAGATCGGTCACGGTCCGCCCGTGCCGGATCAGCTCGAGTACGCCGCTTCCGACGACCCAAACGACGCTGAAGATGAAAAAGTAGGTCGGCAGCGAGAAATAGGCACCCGCTTCCCGGACGCCCCGCAGGTTTCCGAGCGTGATCAACAACACGAATGCGAGCGCCATCGTCACGCGATGTTCATATAGGCCCGGATAGGCCGAGACGATCGCGGCCACCCCCGCCGCCACGCTCACCGCCACGGTCAAGACGTAATCGACGACCAGGGCCGCGGCCGCGATCAGCGCGGGGTGGAGCCCCAGGTTCTCCCGGGCCACGTTGTAAGCTCCGCCGCCCGCGGGATAGGCGTGAACGGTCTGATAGTACGAGGTGAGAACGATCATGAGGAGGAGGGCGATCACGACCGCGATGGGCGCCCCGAAGGACACGGCGGCCGCCTCCACTCCGAAAAGAACCAGCAACATCTCCTCCGTCGCATACGCGATCGAGGAGATCGCATCCGACGCAAAGGCCCCCAGCCCCACGAGAACCGATACGCGTTCTCTTTTGGCATGGATGCTTCGGAGCGGATGGCCGACCAGAAAACGCTTGAAGCGGGTCAGCGGAGTTTCCCGGGAAGGCGGATACGGCATTCTTGGATCGAACGAATGGGGCATTCGGCTCATCGGCTCCCACCCCTCCTGCTCCGTCGTTCTGAAATATCCCGTCTTCCATTGTTCAAAACCCAATCAAACGGGTTCATCATATACAACCCCCAGCCAGAGGAGACTTCCCAAAAAGGCCGCGGCGGCCGCCACGGCCAAGGCCGCCGGCCACCCCCACGCCTCGCCGATCATCGGGGTCAGCGTCGGCGAAAGGGTCCCGCCCAAATTGGCCCCCATGTTCATCAGGCCGGACAGGGCCCCGGAATGCCTGTGGGACAGATCGATCGTGCTGGCCCAATACGCGCCCACCGTTGAATAAAGGATCCCGGCGCCGAGCGAAAGCAGGACGATCGCGATGTAAGGATCCCGGGCCATGGCCCCGGCGAAAATCAACAACCCGGTCAGGAGCATCCCGGCACCTCCGACGCCGGCCCGCCCTTTTCGTCGGCCGTACTTCTGCGTCAGCGCGTCGCTCACCCACCCGCCCAAGGGGCAGAAGAGGGCCATGGCGATGAATGGTCCGCTGGCCCAAAACGACCCTTGCAGAACCGTGAAATGACGCACATTCACCAAATAAAGAAAAAACCAGGAAAGATAAATATAGGCGATATAACCCAGCATCGTATAGCTGAGCGTGAGAAACCAGACCGATCGAATTTTTAACAAGGCGGCCATGGAGGGCTTGGAGGAAGAAGGGGTTTGAGATTCTCCGGCGCTCCGGGTGATCCAGTCCAACTCCCGCTGATCGACCCCGGGATGCTCACGAGGATGGTCCCGGGAAAAAAGATACCACCCCGCCGCGACGAGCAGGCCGATGCAGCCGGTCACGTAAAAGGCCGTTTTCCATCCGTACCGGATCATCAGCCAGGCGACCAGGGGCGGCGTCACGGCCGAGCCCAACCCGATCCCCCCGATTGATACCCCCATGCCCAAGCCCCGTTCGGAAGGCGCCAACCAGTTCGCCACGGTTCGATTGAAATTCGGAAGGGCCGCCGCTTCGCCGACCCCGATGAGAAACCGGATCAGGAGCAAGGAACCCAAGACGCCGAGCCATGCGCTGAAAAACAGACGATCGGCCTCGGCCGTCAGTACGGTGAAAAGAGACCACCAGAACACGGCCAAGGTCAAAACGCTCCGGGCCCCCCATTTATCGCCCAGCCAGCCTCCCGGGATTTGAAAAAGGGCGTATCCCAGGACAAAGGACGAGAAAACGGCGCCCATCTGGACGGAGGACAGACCGAACACCGGCATCAGCTCTTTTCCCGCGACCGAGATGTTGACACGGTCCATATAGGTGACCACGCTGATCAGAAAGAGCAACCCAAGAATCTGCCAGCGGACGCGACTTCGCCTATTTTCCACCATTCCGTTGTATCGTCACCAGGTTAAACAGACCGTTATTCTATCCAACACGGTCCGGTCCTGTCAAAGACAAGGGATAAATTTTCCCCATAGGGTACCGGAACTTGAATATTCCGGACCGCGATTGAACCTTTCGAAGGTGACTGTTGATGGATTTTTTTGGGGAGGGTTGGGATTTTAATGGCGGGTCATCCGGGGCCGGACGTGAGCTGCAAGACGCGGCGTACCGCGAAGCTCGCACGCTACGGTAAATTTGCAGATAGCCACCGCACTCTTGTCCGGTTACTTTACTGTATTTGAGCCCATGGCGGCTCTCACGCTTGAGACCTTTCGGTACATCCAATAATAGAAACAGATCCAATCAAGCGACAGGCGGTATCGGACCCGGTCATAAAGGCTCATGGCCTAC
>Ga0335082_10000387_pt1 | contig 45271 bp, 44 predicted proteins | sample Lox_Sample_41_FD_206718 | JGI IMG/M metagenome (GOLD analysis project Ga0335082, IMG submission 206718) | Soil microbial communities from Loxahatchee National Wildlife Refuge, Florida, United States - Lox_Sample_4.1 | ecosystem: Environmental > Terrestrial > Soil > Wetlands | place: USA...
TGAGCCCGCGCGTGGTGACCCACATCGCCAAGCGTCTCGGGCAGAACGGCGAGACCAAGCGACCGCGGACCGCGGCCGGAAAGCGATGAGCGCGACGCTCGCGAGCTCATCTCGGACCGGAGTCCTCTCCAGCCCCCGCTCGCCTGCGGACGCTCCCTGACTTTCCGCTAGAGGCTCGGCGCGGACCCGGCCGAGATACTGAAGGCGTTGCACGCGGCCTTTGAGGGCGGCTCAGGGAATATCCGCGAGCGGCAGCAGGTCGTAGGGCGCCTTGAAGCCCGGCAAGGCCTGGATGCGGCCGGCCCAGGCGGCGATGCTCTTATAGCTGTTGATGTCGAAGCCGCCCTCCTCGGCGAGCGCCACTACGCCATAGCAGGCGACGTCGCCGATGGTCGGCGTCTGGCCCGCGAGGAAGGGGGAGCGCGCGAGGCTCTCGTCGAGCACGGTGAGACCGGCCTCGCCGAGTTGGCGGAAGGTATCGATGACCGGCGGCTCCGCCTTCACGAAGCCGCGCTTGTAGGCACGGGTGCGGAAGACGCCCGGCGAGAGCCGGTCGGCGTCCCAGAACAGCCATTCCCGCGCCCGCTGGCGCTCGAGCACGCTGCTCCCCCCGAACTTGCCGAGCGTCTCCGCGAGATACTGCAGGATCGCGCCGGACTGGCAGAGGTTGAGCTCGCCATGCACCAGCGCGGGCACCTGGCCGTAGCGGTTGATCGCGAGAAACTCCGGCTTCTTGTGCGCGCCCTCGCGGAGGTTCATGTGGCGGTAGGAGAATTTCTGGCCGCAGAGGCTCAGCATGAGCGCTGCCTTGTAGGTGGGCCCCGACAAGGCGATGCCGTAGAGCGTGAAGGTGCCGCTGGCCATGAAGATCCCCCTCTGTTGAAGCCGTAAGCGCCGAAGTGGAGCACGGGGGGCGCGCTTTTCGCAAGCGCGCCTCCCAAGCTCTGCGATCAGCGAGCGGCGATCACGCCGATCTCGACGAGCAGATCCGAGCGCGCGAGCTTCGCCTCGACGCAGGCCCGTGCGGGTGTGTTGCCCGACGAGACCCAAGCGTCCCAGATCTTGTTCATGGCGTCGTAGAACCTGATGTCCGCAAGCCAGATCGTCGCCGAGAGAAGCTTTGACTTGTCGGTGCCCGCCTCCGCGAGGAGACCATCGATCCTCGCGAGGATCTGCTTCGTCTGTCCGGCGGCGTCGAGGGTGCCGTCGTCGGCGACCTGTCCCGCGAGATAGACGGTATCGCCGTAGCCCACGGCCTGGCTCATGCGGGGCCCGACTTTGACACGCTGGATGCTCATGGCGCTCGCTCCTTCGGATTTACTGGGGTTGCTTATGGGGTGAGCGCAACCCTAGCAACAGGCGACGCCCGCTGTCGATGGCGGAGCGGCGCTTTAAACGGTTGCGCCTGCGCGCGCTACGGGCGAGAACTGCGCCGAGCGAGGATCGCCGACGGGGAGGAGGAGTATATGACGCAGCAGCGGGAACTTTCGGGCCGCGTGGCATTGGTGACGGGCGGCGCGCGCAACATCGGCCGCGCCATCGCCTTGGCCTTGGCCGAGGCGGGCGCCGCGGTGGTGATCAATACGCGCGTCTCGCGCGCGGATGCCGAGGCGGTCGCACAGGAGATCGAGGAGCGGCAGGGGCGTGCGCTCGTCGCCCTCGCGGACGTGACCGACGAGGCCGCGGTCAAGGGCATGCTGGACGCCGCTCTCGCCAAATTCGGCCGGCTGGACATCCTCGTCAACAACGCCGCCGTGCGGCGGGAGCGGCCGATCGAGACCATGGACCTTCAGGAATTCCGCTCGGTCGTGGCACTCATCCTCGAGGGGGCGTTCATTACGACCCGCGCGGCGCTCACGGCCTTGAAGCAAAGCGACGGCGCCGCGATCGTCAATATCGGCGGCATGACCGGCCACAGCGGAGCCGCCGAGCGCGCGCACGTCGTCGCAGGCAAGGCAGGCTTGGTCGGCCTCACCAAGGCGCTCGCGCACGAGCTGGCGCCGGCGCGGATCACCGTCAATTGCGTCGTGCCCGGCCTCATCGACACCGTCAGGACCGGCGGCGTCCCCACCGTCCACCGGCGCAATCCGCCGCTGGTCGGGCGCCTCGGCCGTCCCGAGGAGATCGCGGCCATGGTCCGCCACCTCGCGGGACCCTCCGGCCGCTTCATCACGGGGCAGACCATCCACGTCAACGGCGGCGCTTATTTGCCATGAGCGCCGCGCCTTGACAGGGCGCGGGCTTCCAAGCCTTCTCTCGGGAGCGAGGCGGGGGCGGGCGGGAGAGCGGGGGAAATGGCATCGGTCGAGCTCAAGGGATTGACGAAGCGCTACGGCGCTCAGGCCGTGGTGGACCGCGTCGACCTCACGGTGGAGCACGGGAGCCTCGTCTGCCTCCTTGGACCCTCCGGCTGCGGCAAGACCACCACGCTGCGGCTCATCGCGGGCTTCGTCGAGCCCGACGGCGGCGAGATCGCGGTCGCGGGGAGGACGCTCTCGGCGCCGGGCGCGGTGGTCCCGCCGGAGCGGCGCAACATGTCCATGATCTTCCAGAGCTACGCCCTCTGGCCGCACATGACGATCGCGCAGAACGTGGGCTACGGCCTCTCCGTCCGGAAGGTGCCGCGCGAGGAGATCGGGAGGCGGGTCGAGGAAATCCTGGGCGTGGCGCAGATGAGCCGCTACGCCGACCGCTATCCCGCCGAGCTCTCCGGCGGCCAGCAGCAGCGCGTGGCGCTCGCCCGCGCTCTCGTCGTGAAGCCCGAGACCCTGCTCCTCGACGAGCCGCTCTCGAACCTCGACGCCAATCTCCGTGAGGAGATGCGCTTCGAGCTGCGGCGGCTCCACGACGAGTATCGCTATACCACGATCTACGTCACGCACGACCAGCAGGAGGCGATGACCGCCGCCGACCGCATCGTCGTGATGCGCGAGGGCCGGATCGAGCAAGCGGGGGCGCCGACGGACATCTACGAGCGTCCAGCGACGGAATTCGTCGCGCGCTTCATCGGCGGCACCAACATCCTCCGGGGACCTCATCTCGGCGACAATGTCGTACGCTGCGGGGGTATCACCATCCGCTGCGGGCAGGGCGCGCCGGCGGCGTCCGGGGACACCGCGGTCTCGGTCCGCCCGCAGGAGATCGTACTTTCGGAGCGCGCGGCGGAGGGGGTGAACCGCGTGCGCGGCGTCATCGAGCGGCAGGTCTATCTGGGTTCGAGCCGCGATTATCTCGTGCGGCTGCCCGGCGATACCGCGCTTCGGGTGATAACCCCGCGCGAGCTCGACTTTGCCGCGGGCCGCGAGGTGACGGTGGAGCTGCCGCCGGCGAGCTGCCGGGCACTTCCGGCGTAACGCATCAAAGATTCGAGCCAAGAAGGAGGCCGCGATGAAGTATCGAGCATTCCGGTGGAGCACGCTTGCGCTCGCCCTGGCGCTGGGCGCCCCAGACACGGCCGACGCGGCGATGCCCGCGCCCACGACGATCACGCCGGAGCTGGTGAAAGCCGCGACCGCCGAAGGGAAGGTCGTCTTCTACACCTCGGTCGAGCTCAAGCTCGGCGAGGACCTCGCCAAGCTCTTCCAGGAGAAATATCCGGGTATCTCGGTCCAGGTCGAGCGCACGGGCTCGGAGCGCGTTTTCCAGAGGATCGGGCAGGAATACGCTGCCAGCATCCATACCGTCGACGTCGTCAACAGCTCCGACGCCGCGCATTTCCTCTACTGGAAGGAGCACGGCATGCTCGCGCCCTTCCTCTCCGCGGAGATGGCGACCGAATATCCGGCCAACGCCATCGATCCCGACGGCACTTACGGCTCCTGGCGCGTCACGCTCAGCCCCTTCGCCTACAACACGAAACTCGTCAAGGAAGGGGAAGCGCCCAAGAGCTTCGCCGACCTACTCGACCCAAAATGGAAGGGCCGGCTCGTGAAGGCGAGCCCCAATTACAGCGGCACCATCATGACCAGCACTTACGAGACGCTCCAGGCGCTCGGCGGCTGGGACTTCTTCGAGAAGCTCGCGAAGCAGGACGTGCTGCAGACGCAATCCGCGACGGAGCCGCCGCGCAAGGTCGCGACCGGCGAGCGCGACGTCATGGTCGACGGCTCCGAGTATTTCGCCTACGCGCTCATGGATCAGGGCAATCCCCTCAAGATCGTCTATCCCGCCGAGGGAGTGCCGATGATCACCTCGCCGGCGGCGATCATGAAGGAAGCGCCGCACCCCAACGCCGCGCGGCTCTTCTACGCCTTCATTTTCTCCGCGCCGGTCCAGCAGTACATGGTCGAGAAGGGCGGCACGCGCTCGCTCGACAAGGAGGTCAAGGACCGGCCGGATCACGTGCCGCTCGCGAGCCTCAAGCTCTGGCCCGAGGACCCCAAGGCGATGGAGGCGAAGGCGGGGGAGATCAAGAAGAAGTACCGCCAGCTCTTCGGCGGCTGAGACCGCGAGCGCGCAAGCACCGCCATGGAGCTCCGGCGCCTCGAGCTCGCGATCCCGATTCTAGGGGTCGCGGCGATCCTGCTCGCGGGACTGATCGGGCTGCCGCTCGCCTGGCTGTTCCGGGTGAGCGTGGCCGAGCCCGGCGGCGGCGGCCTCACCGGCGCCAATTTCGTGGCGCTGGTCGAGGACCCGGAGCTGCTGCAGCCGCTGCTGCTGAGCCTCGGCGTTGCCTTCGCGGTGGCGCTCGCCTGCGCCGCCGTGGCGGCCCCGCTCGCCTGGCTCATCGCGCGGAGCGACTTCCCCTGGAAACGCGCCATCCGCCTCCTGGTGCTCACTTCTTTCGTGACGCCGCCTTTCCTCGGCGCGATCGCCTGGGAGATCCTCGCGGCTCCCAACAGCGGGCTCCTCAACCAGGCCTATCGCCTGATGCTGGATTTGCCGCGCTCCGAGCACGCCTTCAACATCTATTCCGTCGGCGGTCTCGTCTTTGTCATCGCGACCTATACTTTTCCCTACGTGTTCATCCTCGTCGTCAACGGCCTCGAGCGCATCCCGCGCGAGCTCGAGGAGGCCTCGGCGATACTGGGCGCGCGGCGCTGGGCCACCGCGCTCAAGGTGACGGTGCCGCTCGGGCTCCCGGCGCTGCTTGCGGGAACGCTGGTGGCGTTCCTCGAGGCCATGAACAATTTCGGCGCTCCCGCGATCATCGCGATCCCCGCGGGCCTGCAGACCATCACTACCAAGATCTGGACGCTCTTCCAGTTTCCGCCGCAGCCCGGCCTCGCCGCGGCCGCCGCGGTGCCGCTCCTCGCGGTCACCATCGTCCTGCTGCAAGTGCAGCAGCGCCTCCTGGGGCGCAGGGGCTATGCCGTCGTCGGCGGGAAGGCGGGGAGGCCCGACATCGTTCCCCTCGGGCGATGGCGGCTCCCGGCGCTGCTGTTCGCTCTGGGAATCGTGACGATCTCCGTGCTCATGCCCTATGCGGCGCTGGTGCTCAGCGCCTTCTCGCGCACGCTCTCGGTCACGCTCTCGCCCGCCAATCTCACGATCCAGCATTTCACCTTCGTGTTCGCGGAGCTCTCGGGCACCAGGCAGGCGCTCTCGAACTCGCTGATCCTGGGCGTGACGACGGCGACCGCGGGGACGCTGCTCACCCTCGTCATCGCCTATGTCGTCGCGCGCCGGGCGCTGCCGCTTTGGCGTTGGCTCGGCTATCTCGCGACGGCGCCCATCGCCATTCCCAGCATCGTTCTTGGCGTCGGCCTCTTCTTCGCCTATACCCATCCGCCATTCGCGCTCTACGGGACGCTCGCCATCCTTTTCCTCGCCTTTCTCACCATCGAGCTGCCGATCGGGTATCAGCAGTTTCAGGCGGCGTTCCGCTCTGTGCATTCGGACCTCGAGGAGGCCGGCCGCATCCTCGGGGCGGGCCGGCTGCGCACGCTGGCGGACATCACCGCGCCGCTGCTCTGGACCGCCGTCGTCAGCACCTGGTGCCTCGTCTTCGTGGCCTCGATCCGCGAGCTCTCTGCTGCCATACTGCTCTTCACGGTCGATACCAAGGTGCTGTCGGTGCTGATCTACGATCTCAACGAGAGCGGCGATCCCGGCGCGATCGCGGTCGTGGGGCTGCTCATGCTGCTGATCACCTTCGCGGTGATCGGGATCGCCTATCGCTTGCCGCGGGCGGGGCTGCAGGCGCGCCCCGCCGCCTCAGAGGAGGGATAATGCCGTTCAAGCCAGCATCCGAGGCGCTAAAGCGCTTCACCGTCATCGATCTCACGCGCGTGCGTGCGGGACCCACCTGCGTGCGCCAGCTCGCGGACTGGGGCGCCAACGTCGTCAAGGTCGAGATGCCCGATACCGGCGGCGAGAGCATGGGCGGCCCCCGCGACGGCTCAGACTTCCTCAATCTCCACCGCAACAAGCGCAGCATGACGCTCGACCTCAAGAAGCCCGAGGCGGTCGCGATCCTGAAGCGCCTCGTCGAGCGCGCCGACGTGCTGGTCGAGAACTACCGGCCCGATGTGAAGTTCCGCCTGGGCATCGACTACGAAACGCTGCGCAAAGTGAACAAGCGGCTCGTCTACGGCTCGATCTCCGGCTTCGGCCAGGACGGGCCCTATGCCGACCGACCCGGCTTCGACCAGGTGGCGCAGGGGATGGGCGGCTTGATGTCGATCACGGGGCTGCCGGGGCAGGGGCCCGTGCGCGTGGGGATTCCGATCGCCGACCTCACCGCCGGCATCTTCTGCGCCATGGGCATCCTGGTGGCGCTCATGGAGCGCGAGGTCTCCGGCGAGGGGCAGTGGGTGCAGAGCTCGCTGCTCTCGGCCCAGACCTTCATGCTGGACTTCCAGGCCGCGCGCTGGCTCGTCGACGGCGAGGTGCCGAAGCAGGCCGGGAACAACCACCCCACGAGCATTCCCACCGGCGTATTCCCCACGACCGACGGCCACATCAACATCGCGGCCGCGGGCGGCCACATCTGGCAGCGCTTCTGCGAGGCCGTGGAGGCGCCGCAATTCCTCGCCGACCCCGACTACGCGAGCGCGCAGCTCCGCTCCAAGAACCGCGACCGCCTCAACACGGAGATCGCGGAGATCACGCGCAAGCGCAGCAGCGCCGACTGGGTCGAGCGCTTCAACCGGATCGGGGTGCCCTGCGGCCCGATCTACGCCATGAACGAGGTGTTCGAGGACCCGCAGGTGAGGCATCTCGGGATCGTCGAGCGGATCGAGACCAGGCTCCGCGGCCCCATCCAATTGCAGGGGCAGCCGATGAAGCTGAGCCGCACGCCGAGCCATCTTGTGGCGGAGCCGCCGGACGTCGGCCAGCACACCGACGAGATCCTCGGCGAGCTCGGCTACGGCGCCGCGGAGATCAAGGGATTTCGAGAGCGCGGCGTCCTCTGACGCGCGCCGGCGAGGAACAGCAACGGAGCCCGCGATGAACTCGGACAAGATGCTCATGAGCAAGGACGGCCCCGTCGGCCGCATGGTCTTCAACAATCCCGCGCGCCTCAACGCGGTCTCCTTGGAGATGTGGCAGGCGGCGGAGACCATTCTCGATGATTTCACCAACGACCCCGCGATCCGCGTCGTCGTCCTCTCCGGCGCCGGCGGCAAGGCCTTCGTCTCCGGCGCGGACATCTCGAAATTCGAGAGCGAGCGCGCGAGCGAGGAGGCGGTGAAGCACTACAACGCCACGACCGAGCGCGTGAACGCGAAGCTGCAGAACTTGCCGATGCCGGTGATCGCGATGATCCAGGGCTATTGCATCGGCGGCGGGGTCGGCGTCGCGATCGGCTGCGACATCCGCATCTGCTCCGAGAATTCCCGCTTCGGCATCCCCGCGGCGAAGCTCGGCCTCGGCTACGGCCACAAGGGCATCCGCAAGCTCATGGACCTCGTGGGCCCCTCACGCGCGAAGGAGATCTTCTTCACCGCGAAGCAGTTCACGGCCCAGCAGGCCCTCATCATGGGGCTCGTGAACCAGGTGGTGCCGGAGGCGGAGCTCGAGGCCAAGGTCGACGACTACGCCAAGACCATCGCCGCGAACGCGCCGATGACGATCGCCGCAGTGAAGCAGACAGTGATCGAGCTCCTCAAGGACTCCGCGGAGCGCGACCTCGCGCGCTCCGAGCGGATGGTCGCGGCCTGCTTCGCGAGCGAGGACTATGTCGAGGGCCGCCGCGCCTTCAACGAGAAGCGCAAGCCCGCGTTCAAAGGACGCTGACCGCCATGCGCCTCGCCTCGCGTTTCCTCGTCATCCTGACGCTTCTGCTGGGGATCGCCGGCTGCTACGAGACCGATCAGGAGATATTCGACGCCGGGAGCGCCGTTGGCATTCCCGGTCTCGAAGGGCGCTACGTCAACGGCGATTCCGCCTACCTCGTCTCGCGCGTCGAGGGCAGCAAGGACTACCGTTACGTCGAGAGCGCCGCCTCGCCGCCGGGCGAGGGCACCCTTCGCATCGTGGCGGCGGGCGGCGACGTTTTCCTGGTGCAGTTGCACCGGAAGGAGTGGGAGCCCAACGTCTATCTGCACCTCATCTACCGCATCCTGCGTAGCGGCGAGAGGATCCGGGAGTTGCAGCAGCTCTCCGTGACCGACAAGCTACTAGTGGCGCAGGCCGAGAGGACCGGCGTCATCCTGCCGAAGGAAGGCGAGCAAGGCAGCAGCAAGACGGGCGGCGGCGGGGCCATCAAGGGTACGCGCGAGGCGATCGCGTCATTTCTGCGCGCTCTCGCGGCGGGCCCGTTCGATCACGCGGAAATCTATACGCGTATGGATTGAGTCCCGGGCGTCACACCAAGAGCCGGAACCGGGCGTCGCCGTCGCGCTCGATCTGGCGCACGAGGTCGACCTCCCAGCTCAGGTATTCCTTCATCGCGGCTTCGGCGCCCTGGGCGCGATCGTAGGGGCGATACCAGACGTCCTCCGTCGTATCGGCCATGCGCTCGGCCCCCGGCACCAGCGGAAGACCGGCGGCACGCCAGGCCGCGGTGCCGCCCGAAAGCGCGCGCACGGGCGCCGGCGTCAGCTCCGCGAGATCCTCCGCCGCAAGCGCGGCGAGCGCGCCGTCCGGCGACGTCGTCACGATCTGTCGATGCGCGGGGAGCTTCGGCAGGCTCGTCCCGAGGCGGGAGCGGATCGCCCACCAGGCGCCCATGATGTGACCGTCGCGGTATTGGAGGCTCGTCGCAAAATCGAGTACCAGCGTCTGGCCGCCAGCGAGCAGGGACTGCAGCTCCCTGGCGTCGATGGTGCGTGCCGGCGCGGGGGCGAGACTCAGCACTTCGCGCGGCGCCGGTCCCCGCTCGAGCTCCATCGCGGCAAGCGCGCCCGGCAGCACGTAAACCTCGTCCCAGCCCATCTGCATGAGCCACGACGCCGTCATCAGCGAGCGCACGCCGTCGTCGTCGAGCAGCACCAGTCGAGCGTTCCGCGTCCCCACGTAGACGTCCGTCGCCTGCACGAGCTGACCGCCGGGCGCCGAGCGCGCGCCCTTGGGGTGACCCGCGAGAAACTCCTCCGGGCTCCGCACGTCCAGCAAGTAGAGGCTCCGCCGCTCGCGCTCTGCCTCGAAGCGCGCGAGCGCGGCGCGATCGATGACCCGCACGCCCGCGCGCGCGGCGACGCGCTCGGCCGCGGCGCGCGCCTTCGCGAGCCCCTCTGGCGTGGGGGAGGGGGCGCGGCGGCTGGCGCCGCGCTCGACCTCGAGGCCCGCGAGATGCCAGCCCATGGTGCCGTTCCGGAGTGCCACGACCTTGTTCGGTATTCCCGCGTTGATGAGGGACTGCGCGCCGATGATGCTGCGCGTGCGTCCCGCGCAATTGACGACGACGAGGGTCTCGGCCGAAGGCGCCAGGTCGTGGACCGAGCGCACGAGCTCCGCCCCGGGGCAGTCGATCCCGCCGGGAATGCTCATGTTGCGGTACTCGTCCATCGGGCGGCTGTCGAGGATGACGAGGTTCTCGCGGGCATCGAGCTTCGCTCTGAGCTCGGCGGCGCTCAGATTGGGCGTGCCCGCGGCGTGCTCGATGAACTCGCCGAAGGCCTTGCTCGGCACGTTGACGCCGGAGAAGAGCTCGAAACCCGTCTCCTTCCACGCGGGAATGCCGCCCGCGAGCACCGCGAGATTGCGGTACCCCACGCGCGCCATCAGCGCCGCCGCGCGATCGGCGAGACCGTCGCCGTCATCGACCAGCACGATGCGCGCGGCGCGGCGCGGCACCAGCGCCGCGAGCCCGAGCTCGAGGCGGCTCAAGGGCAGGGGGACCGCGAGGAGGAGATGGCTGCGCGCGAAGACGCCCTCCTCGCGCACATCGAGGAGCGCGAGCTCGCCGCCGTCTCGCAGCATCGTCTTGAGCTCGCGCGCCGGCACGCGCGGCGCCGCGATCTCGGGCTTGGCGCCATAGACGCGATAGGCCCCGCCATCGGTGTCCTCGAAGCCGATGCGCTCCGGCAGGTTCTCGAGGCTCATGCCGTAGAAATGAAGATGCAGCGCGGGCTTTCCGCCGAGTACCTCGATGGTGTGGAAATCGTCGGGCATGAGCGCGCAGGCGCTGCCGCGGCGCACCGTGAGCTCGCCGGTCTTGCGCAGCCGTCCGCTGCCGGGTGTAGCGCGGTCGTCGGTGCGCTCGAAGAACACGTTGTGCTCGTCGCCGAAGACGCCGCTGATCACGGCCCAGGTCGTGTGGTTGTGCGGCGGCTGCGCCTTGCCCGGCGTATTGGCGGAGGCGTAGAGCGCGAACCGGCGGTCGGCGTCCTCCGAGATCCGGTAGAGCGCCGCGCTCTTGCCCGGAGGAATCGGGAAGTGCTCGCTCGGGAACAAATCCGTCTGCGCGGCGAGTCCGATTACGACGCTCTTGATGCGCTCGAGCGCTTCCCGCGTCACTCCCTCGCGGCCGAGAATGCCTTTTGCCTCCGCGACTGCCGCCATCGCCGCCGCCGCCCGCCGATCCATCAGCGATGCCATCGTCCTTTCCCCCATCGTTTCCGGGCAGTATAGCGGCGGCCGAAGGGGCTGGAAAAGCTCCGAGCGAAAATCCGCGCGAACGCACGGTCGAGATTAAAATCATTTAATTTGAGGCCGTTGCGGTGATCGGACCTAATGCCGGCAGGCGGCTCGTCCGCCCCGTCCGCTGAACCCCCTTGGCGGGCGGAGACCTCCTGGGTCTTCCCCCGCCTGCGTGTCTTCCCTCCAAAGCCGCAGGCGGGGTCCTAGCGGAAAACGCGATCTCGAACGAAAGCGCCGGGCAACCATTCGCCGCGCGCGATTGCCTTGGCGCGATGCGCGCGCTTAGAGTGGCGCGCGCCGTTCCTCCCGGGGGTAATCGAAAGAGCCATGACGAGCCAGCTTTTCACGCCGATCGCGCTGCGCGGATTGACGTTGCCCAACCGCATCGTCGTCTCTCCGATGTGCCAGTATTCCGCCGACGACGGCTGCGCCAATTCCTGGCACATGCTGCATCTCGGCAATCTCGCGGTCTCGGGCGTGGGCCTCCTGATGATCGAGGCGACCGCGGTCGAGCGCATCGGCCGCATCACCCATGGCTGCCTCGGCCTTTACTCCGACAATTGCGAGCTCGCGCTCGCGGAGGTGGTCGCGGCGTGCCGGCGTTGGGGCAACGCGCCGCTCGGCATTCAGCTCGCCCATGCCGGACGCAAGGGCTCGGCGCAGCGGCCCTGGGAAGGCGGCGCCTCGCTCAAGCCGCACGAGGACGCCTGGGAGACGGTGGCGCCCTCGCCGATCCCGATGGCCGAGGGCTGGGCGACGCCGCGGGAGGCGACGCTCGCGGATCTCGCGCGCATCCGCGACGCCTTCGCCGAGGCGACGCGGCGCGCCGCGCGGATCGGGCTCGATCTCGTCGAGGCGCATTGCGCGCACGGCTATCTCCTGCACGAGTTCATGTCGCCGCTCTCGAACACGCGGAGCGACGCCTATGGCGGTAGCGTCGAGAACCGCCGGCGCTTCCCGCTCGAGGTGGTGGAGGCCATGCGCGCGGCCTGGCCCGCGGAGAAGCCGCTCGGCCTGCGCATCACCGGGAGCGACTGGATCGAGGGCGGATTGACGGTCGAGGATGCCGTCGCCTTCGCCAAGGCGCTCAGGGAGCGCGGCGTCGATTACGTCTGCGTCTCCAGCGGCGGCGTCTCGCTCAAGGCGCAGATCCCGCTCGGTCCCGGCTATCAAGTCCCCTTCGCCGAGCGGATCCGGCGGGAGGCGGGGATCGCCACCCGCGCGGTCGGATTGATCGCGGAGCCGCGCCAGGCCGAGCGCATCGTCGCCTCGGGGCAGGCGGACATGGTGGCGCTCGCCCGCGGCTTTCTCGACGATCCCCGATGGGTGTGGCACGCGGCGGAAGCGCTGGGAGCGGAGGCGTCATATCCGCCGCAATATCACCGGACTCGTGCGGCGGTCTGGCCCGGCGCCAAAATCGCGCGCCCGCAGCCGGCGCAGGCGAGCGCCGCCGCGGACTAGCAGGTCGGTCGCTGATCAGCCGGCGTTCTGAACGCTGGCTGCGATATTGCCGGCGCTGGTGTTCAGAGTGGTTCCCAGCGTCTGAATGGTTCCCAGGGTCGCGAGGGCAAGAAGCGCCGCGAGCAGACCGTACTCGATCGCCGTAGCACCCTTCCGCGCACCGCGGGACTTTCGGACAAAGCGCAAGAGGCGCAACATGAGAGCCTCACCTTATGGTGTCGCCGAAGTATGCCTTTCGGGGGTGCGGAGCGCCATATGTGTTGCGGAGCAATCGAAGAGCATTTTATGAAATTCGCTAACCCCCGCGCCATGCGGGACGATCTCCTAGCGCGGCCGGTCGCCCGCCAGCGTGATACGGTGCATGACCCGCCGGTGGCCGTGATAGTCGTTGATGGGATTGTGCTGGGCCGCGCGGTTGTCCCAGAAGGCCAGCGACCCGACTTCCCACCGGAAGCGGCAGGTGAATTCCGGCCGGATCTGGTGGCGGAAGAGAAAATCGAGCAGCGGCGCGCTCTCCTCCTCGGTCATCCCCGCGAAGCGCAGGGTGTGCGCGACGTTGACGTAGAGCGCCTTGCGCCCGGTCTCGGGATGCGTGCGCACCACCGGGTGCTCCGCGGTGAGCACGGCCGACGCCTTGCCGCCGGGTGAGTCGCGCAGCCGGTCCTCGCGCGTCCGCGTGACGTCGGCCTTGGCGGATGAGCTCACGCCCTTCAAGCCCGCGAGCAGCCGCTGCATCTCCTGCGAGAGCGTCTCGTAGGCGAGGTACTGATTCGCAAAGAGCGTGTCGCCGCCGAAAGGCGGCACCTCGCGCGCGAGCAGCATGCTCCCCATCGGCGGTCTCTCCAGATAGGTCGTGTCGGAGTGCCAGACGCCGCCGAAATTGACGCGCTCGTGCTCGAGCTTCGCGACCTCGATGATCTCCGGATAGCCCGGCAGACCCCTGACGAAAGGATACTCGACGGGCGTGCCGAAGGAGCGCGCGAGCGCCATGAAGGCGTCGAGCGAAAGCGGCTGGCTCCGGAAGAAGATCACGAGATGATCGAGGAGGGCGCGGCGCAGCTCGGCGACGGTGGCGCCGTCGAGGGGCTCGCCGAGGCCGACGCCCGCGATCTCCGCGCCGAGCGCGCCCGCGATCGGTCTCACTTCCAGCCTGTTCGAGCGCATCGCCTCCTCGTCGACTCCGGCAAATCCGCCAATGCCTCTAGGACTCCGCCCCCCGCGGAGTCAAGCGGACCTCAAGTTTGACCGTTGCCAAGCTCCCCGTCATTGGCTAAGCAGGTTTTGATCGTGGGATGCAGCGCTCTCGGGGGAGGCTCATGGGGAAACGCACGACGGCGATCGCGCTGACCATCCTTGTCGCGCTCGCGGCGGTACCGAATGCCCTCGCCATCAATTGCGTGCAGTACGTGAAGTCGTCGTCCGATTTCAACATTTCCGGCAATGCCTGGCTCTGGTGGGACCACGCCGCGGGGATCTACGAGCGCGGCAGGGCGCCGCGCGAGGGGTCGGTGCTGGTCTTCAAGCGCACCGGCAAGATGCACTCCGGCCACGTCGCATTGGTGTCGCGCGTGCTCGACGAGAGGACCTTGCTGATCGACCACGCGAATTGGGGCTCCGGCCGCGGCGAGAAGGGGCGCGTCCAGCGCGGCGTGCTCGCGATGGATTGCTCGAGCCGGCACGACTGGTCCGCGGTCTGCGTCTGGAACGAGAAGTTCGAGGTCTACGGCCGGCCCTATCCCACCAACGGATTCATCTATCCCTAGCACGGAAATCCCGCGTTAACCTTCGGCGTGCATGGCTTTGCGTTTCTGCGCGCGACTTGTGATACAGTCGGCGCGAGCACATTGGGTGAATCGGGGATTCTTCATGCGATTGCGGAGGCGAGGGCGTCACTCGACATCTGCGCAGCTCGCGCGCGCCGTCGCTTTTTCCGCCGCGATCTCCGCGCTCGCGGCCTGCACGCCGCAGCGCACCGCGATCGATCCCGCGCAGTGCCGGGCGATTCTCGACCGCGGTGGCACCTCGCAGGCCTACACGCAGTGTCTCATCGACCAGGCGAAGGACAAATCCGTCGGCGGCATGCCCGTGCTGAGCGAGCGCGCCCGCGCGCAAATGGACAGCCGCCAGAACGACCCCTGTCTCACCGGACCCGGGATAACCCAGAGCGACTACCTCGCCTGCGAGCTCGCCCGCCCGAGCCATCCCGCCCCTGCCCGCGAGCCCACGCGCGCGGGCGACGTCGTCCCGCTGCCGCTCGTCTTGGAGCCGACGCAGTAGGATTCGGGAAGGAGTGGTGAGCTTGCCGCGGAGCGGGCCGAATGAGCGGAAGCCCGGCTCGCCGGCTGGGCCCGCGGCTGCGAAGTGCCGCACCATCGGATGCGCAGCAGCACGATTCGGTGACGGTTCAGGGGGCTCTACTCAAAACCGGAGAAGATCCAGGGACTCAGGTAATGATGACTTATTGGCAATCCCGCTGGTTCAGTCCTCCGAAAAATGACTCTTCTTCTTCGGCCGACGACGCTACTTAACCGGCCCAGAGACATTGTCGAGGATCGCCTTCCGACGCACGTCATATTCTTGCTGCGTGATCAATTTCTGATCCAGTAGCGATTTCAATTCGCGCAAGCGCGCCGCTGCGGAGACCGAGTTTGTGCCGGGTTGAGGAGATGCTGCGCTCGGATTGGCCGGCGCAGGTTGCGAAGGTGCCGGCGATCCGTTGGTAGAAGCGTCGGCACGCGTGATGCGCTTTGCTTCACCACCTGAATCTTGGCCGATCCCCATAGCAACATGGGTCGTGGACTTGACGATGAAACCAACCTCAGGCGCATACCAAAGCGTCTTCAGGAAACTGCCTTCAACCTTTCCAAGCGCACTCTCATGTATTTCAATGACCCAGGTATCGAACGTGCCCGCCTGCACGGTGATGGTCTCGCGCCGAACGGTCCCAATTCTGAATTGCTCGTAGTAGGACGGGTACGGCTCCCCGCCAGCCACATGCTTACTCTCGACCTTCGCCTTGAACTCGATTTCCTTTCCGATTTCGAGCGGCCAAATCCGCTCGGCTTGATTCTCCACAAGTGGAGATCCCGGCGGCGCCAACATGGCGTAACTGCGTACGGGCCTTTTCTGGCTATCCGTAGCTAGACACCACATGCCGTCCTGACCGGTGAACGTGACCGCTGTTCCGTCGGTGAACTCGATCTTGGTACCTGATGTGGGACAACGAAATGCCTGCTGTTCCGCAGCAGCCGCAGCGCTTGAGATGACGACGGCAGCAAACGCAAGTGCTGCTGGTGCGCGCCACTTCACGCTCATGTTGACACCTCCGCGAGATGTCGGATCGGGGCCCGGAGCGTCAGGGTACATCAAACGATGGGTGTTCGGCACTCATCCGTTCGCCGCTGATTAGTTAGGGCGGCTTCGCACCGCATCAAAATCGGCGAGATTCGGGAATCTACGGGAGTAGGCAGCGGGGCCGGCAGTCACACCTCTCTTAGTGTCGCTACCGAGATCGCGGGGGTCTCGCAATGGCCGACACCGCGGCGTCCGCCCTTGAGACAGCACGGCAATACTGGAGCCTCGCCAGGACTTCGCGAGGCGAGAACCGACGGTTTTACCTCGTCATGTGCCACTGGTGGACGCTCTACGCTGCTCAGTTGGCTGGCATCGATCTAAAGTCCGAGACCAAACCGTGATGCACAGCGACCGCTCGCCCATCACCGGCTTCGGACGCGATCGATGCCGGAGCGGATTTCCAATTTCGAGCTTAGGAAGGAAGATGGCACTGACCAATCGCCTTCTGATTTGGCCGAGAGAATCTCGGAGACGCGCAAGTATAGATGTTGAGGCGCGACCGCTGACCTATGAATTCAGTGTATCACGGCCACATACGACCACGGCAGTGAAAGCCAGCGCCAGGAATACCGTCGTTCCAAATTGGAAAATTGTGCCCCAATGAGAAAGAAACCCAAACGCGGATTTTAGACAGACTATCGGCTGGGGCTTCTGTTGCCGCTTTGCCTCGCAATCGATTACGCCCTCGGCTTCATGCATGTAGTAGTCGGACCACATTCTGTCGGTGGTGCTGGCAACCCAAATGCCTCGGAGCCATCCGAATGCAAAAAGAATCGCGCTAAGCCACACGAGTGCGATCAGAATCCATTTCGGTACCGTGAGCACGTGCAAATACGCGATTCCAACGACTAGGACGCCCCAATAGCCCAGGCTGACCTTCCACTCGAACTGACGGCGTCTGTCATGCTTCAACGCCGAAAATTCGGCCAGTCTCATGTACGCATCAAATCGATCAATCTCCGCCATGTTCGAAATCATAGCCCACCCAGCGTTCGTCGCAACCTGGGCAAGATCCCAGTCGCTCGACGCTAATCCCAGCGCCGGCGCTTGTTCAACAGTTACCTGGGCCGTTACCTTTCGGAGTTTTCGCGGCCTGCCGATCGCCGCTGACCGACCCGAGAGATAGGTGACGTTTCGTACCGGACACATGGGTAACACTTTCCCCCCGCAATTGCGGGGGGAAAGTGTCGATGCCGTGGAAAGAGAATTCGGTGATGGACGAGCGCCTTCGGTTTGTGGCCCGCCTTCTGGAAGGCGAGCAGATGAGCCATCTCTGCCGCGAGTTCGGCATATCGCGTAAGACCGGCTACAAGATCTTCGATCGCTACCGGGAGCACGGGCTGCAGGCCCTGACCGACCGATCCCGCCGCCCGGTGCGCTACGCCAATCAACTGCCGCAGCAAGTGGAAGCGGAGATCGTCGGTCTCAAGCGCGCCAAGCCGCATTGGGGTGCCCGCAAGATCAGGGAGCTGTTGGTGCGCCGCTTGCCCGGCGATGTCAGGCTTCCCGCCAAGAGCACAATCCACGCCGTGCTCGATCGGCATGGTCTGGTCAAGCGCGCAGGACCAAAGCGGCGCCATGCCACCGGCACACCCCTGTCGCCGGGACAGGCACCGAACGATCTCTGGTGCGTCGATTACAAGGGCGAGTTCAAGCTCGGCAACAAGGCCTACTGCTACCCCCTCACCGTCAGCGATCATGCCTCGCGCTATCTGCTGCTCTGCGAGGCCCTCCAGTCCACCCGCGAAGACCTCGCCCTCACCGCATTCCAGCGCCTGTTCCAGGAACGCGGCTTGCCAGCGGCCATCCGCTCCGACAATGGCGTCCCCTTCGCCTCCGCCAACGCCCTGTTCAATTTGAGCAGGCTTTCCGTCTGGTGGCTGAGGCTCGGCATCGAGATCGAGCGCATCAAGCCAGGCCGGCCGCAGCAGAACGGACGCCACGAGCGCATGCATCTCACGCTCAAGAAAGAAACCACCCGACCGCCAGGAATGAACAGCCTGCAGCAGCAGGCCAAGTTCGATGCCTTCCTCCGGGAGTTCAACACCGAGCGACCCCACGAAGCGCTCGGCATGCAATGTCCCGCCGAGGTCTACAGACCTTCCACCCACCCCTACCGCGGTCTACCCGAGCTCAGCTATCCCTTCCACGACAGGGAGATCCTCGTCACCGCCTGCGGCCGCATCTGCATCCACCGCAAGAAGATCAATCTCTCCACCGTCTTCGCCGGCCAAACCGTCGCCATCAAGGAAGTCGACGACGGCATTTGGCTCGTCTCCTTCATGCACTATGATCTCGGATACTTCGACCTGGAGCAAAGAACCCTGCAACCCCTCGACAACCCCTTCGGCCCAAGGTTGTCACCCATGTCTTAGGTACGTTCCGTCACCCATGTCTCCGGGTCGGACACGCTAAGTCCTGGTGAGCCCGGCGGGATTCGAACCCGCGACCCCTTGATTAAAAGTCAAGTGCTCTACCGGCTGAGCTACGGGCTCGCCGAGACGCGGGCGGGCCCGCGGCCGTCGAGGTGGCGCGGACAATAGGCTCGCGGGACCGCCGGGGTCAACGGCGGGCGCAGCTCAGACGTCGAGGGAGTTGCGGTGGCGGGTCTGCGGAGCGCCCGTGCTGCCGCCGCCGCGGACGAGCTTCAGCGCGGAGACCGCGAGCGCATCGAGCATGGCGCGGAAGGGGCGCGTCGCGACGGCGGTTCCCGCGTTGATGCCGAGGCGGCCGAGCACGGCCGCTATCTTGCCGGTGCCGGCCTGCGCGGGAGCGGGTGGGCTCGCCGCGGGCGCGCCGTCGAGCGAATGCGCGTACTGCGCGACCTTGTCCGCGAAGACGCGATAGATCTCCGCGACGGTCTTGGGCGCGCCGGTGCGGTTGTCGTAGAAGACGGGCTTGTTGGCGGCGGCCGCCTCGGGAAGGAGATCGGCGGCGATCGCATCGCCGTTCCTCCCCACGGCCTCGAGGAAGCGGCTCGCGCCGCCCGCGCCGAGGAAATGCGCCATGTAGAGATCCGCGTGACCGACGCTGCGGCCGAGCGAGCGCTCGAGCTCGGCCTGGTTCGAGCGCGTGAGCTCCGCGGCAAAGGCGGCCGATAGCTTGGGGTCGCGGCGGAGATCGAGGATCTGCTGCCGCACCGCGAGGTCGGCGACGCACGCGCGCCCGGAGCCGTCGAGCGTCACCTGCTGCGCCAGATCGCCGATGCCGTATTTGGCGCCGAAGCGCTGCACCATCTGCAGCCAGGTGCCGTCGATGAACTGATAGAGGCCGGCGGCGCTGCCGTTGGGCGCCTTCGCCTGCGGATCGAAGCCGCTCTCCTGCCGCGCTTCCGCGACGAGGAGCCCGAAATCGACGTTGGTCGCGGCGCTCGCCTGGCGGATGCTCTTGGCAACCGCGGGATCGATCGCGGCGCCGTGCGGGAGCGGATGGGTGGGCGCGGGCATATAGACGCGGAACGCCGTCCTGGGGTCGCGGAGTTTCGCGGCGGAGCCTAGCGGAGAGTGGTTAAGGGTTGGTGAGCGCCGTCCGGCAGGCGATCCGCAAGCGCCTCGTTCTCCAGCCGGATTCGCCAGGCGAGAACGCCCGCGTTGAGAACGGAGAAGACGAGCGCCACCTCCCAGGCTCCGAAGGCGAGCGGCAGTACCGCGATCTCCGCGGCGACCAGGAGGTAGTTGGGATGGCGGACGAAGCGATAGGGCCCGCGGCGGACCAGCGGCGCGCCCGGGAGCGTGATGATCCGCGTGGTCCAGAACCGTCCGAGGCTCGCGAGCACCCAGACCCTGAGCGCCTGAAGCGCGACGAAGACGGCGATGAGCGGCCAGGAGACCTCCGCGGAGCGCGGCACCAGAAGCGCGATCGCGGCGAGCCAGCCCGCGTGGACCGCGACGATCAGGGGATAGTGGCCGCTGCCGCGCTCGACGGCGCCGGCGGCGAGGAGGGCCCGGGTGTTGCGCCGCGCGAGCCAGAGTTCGCCGAGCCGCACGCAGGCGACCGCCGCAACCGCGGCGACGGCGCCTGGGTTCACGGCGCCTCGAGCAGCTGGAAGGCCGCGGTGAAGCCGGGGCCGAGCGCGGTCATGAGCACGCGGCCGCGCATACCCTCGGCCAGCATGCGCTCCAGCACGAAGAGCACGGTCACGGCGGACATGTTGCCGAAATCGCGGAGCACGCCGCGGCTCGCGCCGAGCGCGCCCTCCGCGAGGCCGAAGGCTTCCTCGAGCGCGGTCAGCACTTTCGCCCCGCCGGGATGGCAGGCGAAGTGATCGATGTCCGAGAAGGTGAGGCCCTGTCTCGCGAGGAACTCCGCGGCGACCTCGCGCATCTGCCCGCGGACGAGCGCGGGGATGTCGCGCGAGAAGAGCGCCTTGAGCCCGTCCTCCGCCACGTCCCAGCCCATGATGTCCAGAGAGTCGGGCCAGGTGTGCTCGCCCGCGGCGTGGAAGGCGGGGCCGTCCTCGCCCGCGGCCGAGATCACCGCCGCCGCGGCGCCGTCGCCGAAGAGCGCGGTCGCGACGAAATTGCTCTTGGAGGTGTCGTTCTTGCGGAAGCAGAGCGCGCAGAGCTCGACCGCGAGATAGAGCACTTTCGCGCCCGGATTGCTGCGCGCGATGTCGGCGGCCCGCGCCAGGCCCATGACGCCGCCCGCGCAGCCGAGCCCGAAGATCGGCAGGCGAAGCACGTCCGGCCGCAGCCCCAGCCGGTTGATGAGGAGCGCATCGAGGCTCGGCGTCGCGACACCCGTGGTCGAGACCGCTACCACGGCGTCGATGTCCCGCGGCCGCAGCCCCGCATCCTCGAGACAATCGCGCCCGGCGCGCTCCAGCAGGTTGACGGCATGCTCGATGTAGAGCGCGTTGCGGTCGCGCCAGCCGTGCGGGGCGACGTACCAATCGATGGGCACGCAGGAATAGCGGCGCTCGATCCCGGCATTGCCGAAGATCGGCATCAGTCGCTCCACCGCCTCGCCGTCGACCTCGGAGAACAGCAAGCGCACGCGCTCGGCGACGTCAGGCTGGCCCAGGGAGAAGGGAGGCACGGCCGTTCTGAGCGCGACGAGCCTGGGCTCGACCCGCTTCGCTGGGGACCGGCGTTGCTCGTTGCGCGACTGTGGCTTGGGGCGTGCGATAGTGGCGGCGGCGAATGCGGGTGCAGTGGTGTCGTCCAAATGGGCTCTCCGCTCGTTCAAAACCGAAAACGTTCTGCTCGTCGTCGGCCGGGGTTGCCGACGGCATGGAAATCCGCGGGATTACGGGCGCGCAGTCCCTGCTGCCGCGCGGCCCTCCGGAGGCACCAGCAATGTGGCACGAGTTCCCCCTCGCTTGCCGTGCGCCCCAGTCTAGTTGATGCCGGACCCGCGTGGCTACGGCCATTCCGCCACATCTAGCCGGTACCGCGGGCAACAGAATCTACCCCCAACGGCGTAGGAGCCGGCATCAAGTAGTTGTGACTCCGGACTCGTGCGCGCGTGCAGGGCAGGGACGCTCCCTAGCCGGAGCGCAGATACCGCACCGCGGCATCGCGCTCGAAGAGATAGAGCAAACTGCGCAGCGCGGCGCCGCGGGGACTCGCGAGATCGGGATCGCGGTGCAGCACGAGGCGGGCGTCGTCGCGCGCGATGACGACGAGATCGGCATGCGCCAGCAGGTCCGCGAGTCGAAATTCCGGCAAGCCGCTTTGGCGCGTGCCCAGCACCTCGCCGGCGCCGCGGAGCCTCAGGTCCTCCTCTGCGATGCGGAATCCATCCTCGGTCTCCCTGAGGATCGCGAGGCGCTGCTTCGCGGTCTCGCCGAGCGGTTGCGCATAGAGCAGCAGGCAGGCCGAGGGCTTGTCGCCGCGGCCGATGCGCCCGCGGAGCTGATGGAGCTGCGCGAGGCCGAAGCGCTCGGCATGCTCGATCACCATCGCCGTCGCCGCCGGCACGTCGACGCCGACCTCGATCACGGTGGTCGCGACCAGGAGATCGACGTCGCCCTGCGCGAAGCGCTCCATCGCCCGGTCCTTCTCGCTGCCTTTCATGCGCCCGTGGACGAGGCCCACGCGCGCCCCGAAGCGCTCCTGCAGAAAGGCGTGGCGCTCCGTGACGGCCGCGAGGTCGCTCTCCTCTGATTCCTCGATGAGCGGACAGATCCAATAGACCTTGGCGCCGGCGGAGAGCGCGCGGTCGATGCCGGCGACGACCTCCTCGAGCCGCGAGGAGGGGATGGTGCGGGTGGTCACGGGCTTCCGGCCCGCGGGCTTCTCGGTGAGGCGCGAATGATCCATGTCGCCGTAGGCCGCGAGCATGAGCGTGCGCGGTATCGGGGTCGCGGTCATCGCGAGGAGATCGACGCCCTTGCCCTTGCTCGACAGCGCCGCCCTCTGCTCGACGCCGAAGCGGTGCTGCTCGTCAACCACGACGAGGCCGAGATCCGCGAACTCGACCCCCTCCTGGAAGAGCGCATGCGTGCCGACGACGATCTTGATCTCGCCGCCGTGCAGAGCCGCGAGCAGCGGCTCGCGCGACGTGCCCTTCTCGCGCCCCGTGAGGAGCGCGACCTCCACGCCCGCGGGCGCCGCGAGGGCCGTGAGGGTCGCGTGATGCTGCCGCGCCAGGATTTCCGTGGGCGCCATCAGCGCGGCCTGCGCGCCCGCCTCGACCGCGTCCAGCATGGCCAACAGCGCCACCACGGTCTTCCCGCTGCCGACGTCGCCCTGGAGGAGCCGCAGCATTCGATGCGGCGAGGCCATGTCGGCGGCAATCTCCGAGAGCGCCACTTGCTGGGAATGCGTGAGCCGATAGGGGAGGGCGGCGATCGCCTTCGCGCGCAGCTCGCCCGGGGCCTTCAGGGCACGCCCCGGCAGCCGCTTGGTGTGCGCGCGCACCAGCGCAATCGCGAGCTGGCTCGCGAGCAGCTCGTCGTAGGCGAGACGCTGGCGCGCCGGCGTTTCCGGCAGCAGGTCCGCATCGCTCATGGGCGCATGCAGTGCCCGGACGGCCGCGCGCCACTCCGGCCACCGCCGCTCCGCGACGACGCTAGGCTCGATCCATTCCGGCAGCTCCGGCACGCGCGCGAGCGCCGCGGATATCGCCTTTTGCAGCGTCCTCAGCGGCAATCCGCCGGTCAGGGGATAGACGGGCTCGACCGCCGGCAGCTTCTCGGCCTCGGCTACATCGACGACGTGGTCGGGGTGGGTGATCTGGATCTGGTTGTTGAAATGCTCGACCCGGCCGCTCACCACGCGCACCGAGCCCACGGGCAGGATCCGCTCGAGGTAATCGCCCTTGACGTGGAAGAAAACCAGATGGAGAAAGCCGGTCTCGTCTCGGCAGCGGACGCGGTAAGGTTGGCGCGGATGGTGCGGCTTCAGATGCGCATCGACGGTGACGGTGAGCGTCGCGATCGCTCCCGCGGGCGCAGCCATGACTTTCGGGCGGAAGCGCCGGTCGATGAGCGCGGAGGGCCGGTGCCACAGCAGGTCCGCGACGTGCGGTCCGCAGAGCCGCTCGATCAGCTTGCCGAAGCGCGGCCCGACGCCGGGCAGGCTGGTGACGGAAGCGAAGAGGGGAAAGAGTACCTGCGGCCGCATCCCCCGGTTCTATATCCCAGCGCTCGCGGCGAGTGAAGGATGAGCGACACGAGCGACGTCCGCCGCAAGCGGCTGCTGTTCCGGAGCTGGCATCGCGGCACCAGGGAGGCGGACCTGCTGCTGGGCTCCTTCGCGGAGCGACACCTCGCCGAATTCACGCCGGCCCAACTCGACCGCTACGAGGCGCTGCTGGAGACCGAGGACGCCGATCTCTTGGACTGGATCGCCGGGCGCACGCCGCCGCCGGAGCGCGAGAGCGACGTGCTGCGCCTCCTGCTCGCCTTCAAGTACAAGCCGCGCCCGGCATGACCGCGCTCGACGAATTCTTCGCGGGCCCGCACGCGCCGTCGGGCCGCCTCGCCCTCTGCGGCATGCCCGAGGGCCACGACGCGCAGGTGCTGGGCGAGCTCGTCTCGCGCGGCGTCATCGCGAGCCTGCTCCACGTCTGCCGCGACGACGGCCGCATGGCGCGGATGGCGGCGGCGCTCGCGTTCTTCCATGAGGACGTCTCGGTCCTGACGCTTCCGGCCTGGGATTGCCTCCCTTACGACCGCGTTTCACCCAACGCCGAGATCGTGAGCCGCCGCATCGACACGCTGACGCGGCTCGCGGACGAGGGGACGGGACAGCGCCGGATCGTGCTCACCACCGTCAACGCGCTCGTGCAGCGGGTGCCGCCGCGCAAGACCTTCGAGGGCCGCTCGATCGCGCTCGGGATCGGGGGCCGCATTCCGATCGACCGGCTCGTCTCGTTCCTGCAGCGGAACGGCTACCGCCGCAGCGAAACCGTGCGCGAGGCCGGCGAATACGCGATCCGCGGAGGGATCGTCGACGTCTTCCCTTCGGGCGCCACGGAGCCGCTGCGTCTCGATTTCTTCGGGGATGCCATCGAGAGCATCCGGCGCTTCGACGCTCTCACGCAGCGCACGACGGGAACCGTCGAGCGCGCGAGCCTCAAGCCCGTGAGCGAGGTGCTGCTGGACCAGCAGTCGATCCAGCGCTTCCGCAGCCGCTATCGCGAGGCCTTCGGCACCGTCGCCGACGACGATCCGCTTTACGCCGCCGTGAGCGCCGGCCATCGCTACGCAGGCATGGAGCATTGGCTCCCGCTCTACTACGAGAGCCTCGAGACCGTCCTCGACTACCTCCCGGATGCCGCCCTCAGCCTCGACCATCAGGCCGAGGAGGTGCGCGCGGATCGCCTCGCGAGCATCGCCGATTTCTACGGCGCCCGGCGCTCCCTGCTGCAAAGCCGCCACAGCGAGAAGCAGAGCAGCGCGCCGGTCTACCGCCCGGTGCCGCCGGAGCAGCTCTTCCTCGGCGATGCCGACTGGAAGGGCGCGCTCGGCCGGCGGCGGGTGGCGGAGCTCTCGCCCTTCGCGGCCCCGCCCGGCGCGACGCTGGCGCACGACGCCGGCGGCCGCCGCGGCCGGGATTTCGCGGAGGCGCGGGGGGATTCCCAGCGCAATCTCTTCGAAGCCGTACGCGATGCGCTGCGCGAGCAGGGCAAGGCGGGCCGCCACGCCGCCATTGCCGCCTATAGCGCGGGCTCGGCGGAGCGGCTGAGGACGCTCCTCGGAGAGCGCGGCCTCGCAGAGCTGCAGCGCGTCGAGACCTGGCGCGGCCTGACGGCGCTTCCTGCGGGCAGGGTGGGCCTCTTCGTGCTGGGGATCGAGACGGGCTACACGACGCCCGATTTCACCCTCGTCACCGAGCAGGACATCCTCGGCGACCGCCTCGCGCGCCCGGCGCGGCGACGGCAGAACGTCGAGCAATTCATCACGGAAGTCTCGACGCTCCTCGCGGGCGATCTCGTCGTGCACGTCGACCACGGCATCGGCCGCTACGACGGGCTCGTGACGCTCGACGTCGCGGGCGCGCCGCACGATTGCCTGCGCATCCTCTATGCCGGCGACGACAAGCTCTTCGTTCCCGTCGAGAACATCGAGGTGCTCTCGCGCTACGGCTCCGAGGCCGCCGATGCCGTCCTCGACCGCCTCGGCGGCGTCGCCTGGCAATCGCGCAAGGCGCGCGTCAAGGAGCGCATCAAGGAGATCGCGGGCCAGCTCATCGCGGTCGCCGCCGAGCGTCACCTCCGCCAGGGCGAGCCGCTCCCCGCGCCCGAAGGGCTCTACGAGGAATTCGCCGCGCGCTTTCCCTATCCCGAGACCGAGGACCAGCTCCGCGCCATCGCCGACACCCTCGCGGACATGGCCTCGGGCCGCCCCATGGACCGCCTCATCTGCGGCGACGTTGGCTTCGGCAAGACCGAGGTGGCGCTTCGCGCGGCATTCATCGCGGCGATGCAGGGAACGCAGGTCGCGGTGGTCGTGCCCACGACGCTGCTCGCGCGTCAGCATTATCGCTCCTTCACGCAGCGCTTCGCGGGGCTCCCCGTGCGGATCGCGCAGCTCTCGCGCCTCGTCGGCGCCCGCGACGCCGCCGCGATCAAGCAGGAGCTCGCGGTGGGCCGGATCGACATCGTCATCGGAACGCACGCTCTCCTCGCCAAGGGCATCTCCTTCGCGCATCTGGGCCTGCTGATCGTGGACGAGGAGCAGCATTTCGGTGTGGCGCAGAAGGAGCGGCTGAAGCAGCTCAAGGCCAACGTCCACGTGCTCACGCTGACGGCGACGCCGATCCCGCGCACGCTGCAGATGGCGCTCGCGGGGGTCAAGGAGATGAGCATCATCTCGACGCCGCCGGTCGATCGCCTCGCCGTCCGCACCTTCGTCATGCCCATGGATCCCGTGGTGATCCGAGAGGCGATCCTGCGCGAGCATCACCGCGGCGGGCAAAGCTTCTACGTCACCCCTCGCATCGCCGACCTCGAGGACCTCCGGCTCGACCTCAAGGAGCTTGTGCCGGAGATCAAGGTCGGCATGGCTCATGGCCGGATGGCCGCGAGCGAGCTCGAGAAGGTCATGGGCGCCTTCGACGAGGGCGGCTTCGACGTGCTGCTCTCCACCGATATCATCGAATCCGGACTCGACATTCCCACCGCGAACACCCTCGTGGTGAACCGCTCCGACATGTTCGGCCTGGCGCAGCTCTATCAGCTTCGCGGCCGCGTCGGCCGCGGCAAGCAGCGCGCCTACGCCTATCTCACGCTCCCCACCGGCAAGACCTTGACTGCGAGCGCGCAGCGACGGCTCGAGGTGATGCAGACCCTCGACACTCTCGGCGCGGGCTTCACGCTCGCGAGCCACGACATGGACATCCGCGGCGCAGGCAATCTCCTGGGCGAGGAGCAATCCGGACACATCCGCGAGGTCGGGATCGAGCTCTACCAGCAGCTTTTGGAGGAGGCCGTCGCCGCGGCGCGCAGCGGCGTTGCGCCGGTCGCGGAGACGGCGGAGGAATGGACGCCGCAGATCACCATCGGGATGCCCGTGCTCATCCCCGAGAGCTACGTCGCCGATCTCAACGTGCGCCTCGGACTTTATCGCCGCGTGGCGGCACTGCTCGATCAGCGCGAGATCGACGCCTTCGCGGCCGAGCTCGTCGATCGCTTCGGGCCGCTGCCGCCGGAGGTCGCGAACCTCCTGGATACGATCGCGATCAAGCGGCTCTGCCGCGCGGCGGGCATCGAGAAGGTGGAGGCGGGGCCCAAGGGCGCGGTGCTGAGCTTTCGCGAGAACCGCTTCGCCAATCCCCTGGGGCTCGTCGAGTTCCTGCAGGCCCAAGCCGGCACCGCCAAGCTGCGCACGGACCAGAGGCTCCTGGTGATGCGCGCCTGGGAGAATCCGAAGGATCGCCTCCTCGGCGTCCGGCACCTCCTGGAGAAGCTCGCGGAGATCGCCGCGCAGGCGCCGCCCGAGGCCGCGCAGCCCAGGCCCGCAAAAGCGGCGGGGTAGGGCTTCTCCCGCTCTATTCCGCCGCGCTCGCGGCCTCGCTCTTCAGGAGATCGAAGAGAGGATAGAAGAACTCCGGCTCCTGCGCGCCGGAGACCACGTATTTGCGCTCGAATATGAAACAGGGGACGGCGTTGATGCCGATGCGCCGCGCGCTCATGTCGTCGGCGAGGACCTGCTCCGCGCCCTCATTGCCTTCGAGAAGGCGTGCGGCCGCGTCGCTGTCGAGACCCGCCTCGCCCGCGATCTCCGCGAGCGTGGCGCGGTCGCCGATGTTGCGGCCCTCGATGAAATAGGCCGTGAAGAGAGCCTCCACCACGGGCTCGGCGCTGCCGGTCTCGCCGGCATGGCGGATCAGCCTGTGCGCATCGCGCGTGTTCGGGGTCACCTTGATGCGGTCGAAATGGAAGGAGATGCCGACGGCGACGCCGACATCCGTGACGTTGCGATAGATCCGGTCGGCGTGCTGACCGCCGCCGAATTTCGCGGCGATGTAGCGCTCGCGCGCCATACCCTCCGGCGGCATGTCCGGATTGAGCTGAAAGGGATGCCAGACGATCTCGGCCTCCATCTCCGAGCGCTGCTCCAAGGCACGCGCGAGGCGGCGCTTGCCGATGAAGCACCAGGGACAGATCACGTCGGAGACGACATCGATGCGCATGAGCCCTCCTGTGACGGCCGCCACTCTAGCACGGCGCACCGCGCGCGACAGCGGCGCTTGACGGCCACCCATGGCGCCGCGAGGATGCGCCCCAGGGAGCGGTAAGTCCGTGACGACGCGCGCAAACTCCATTTTCGATGCCCCGTTTCTCGGCCGGCGCGAGGCGAATCATGCGGCGCTCACGCCGCTCTCCTTCCTCGCGCGCGCCGCCGCCGTCTATCCCGAGAAGTGCGCGGTGATCCACGGCAGCCGCCGCTTCAGCTACCGGGAGTTCTACGAGCGCTGCTGCCGCCTCGCGGATGCGCTGCGCAAGCGCGGAGTGAAGGAGGGCATCACCGTCTCGGTGATGGCGCCGAACGTGCCGGCGCTGCTGGAGGCGCATTACGGCGTGCCGATGGCCGGCGGCGTCCTCAACGCGCTCAACTATCGCCTCGATGCGGCCTCGATCGCCTTCATCCTTGAGCATGCCGATACGAAGGTGCTGATCGCGGACCGCGAGTTCTCGGGCACCGTGAAGGCCGCGCTCGGGCAGGTCTCCCGCCGGCCCGTCGTCATCGATATCGACGATCCCCTCCACGAAGGCGGCGAGCTCCTGGGCGAGATGGATTACGAGGCCTTCCTTGCCATGGGCGATGCCGCCTCGCCCTGGCGGCCGCCGCGGGACGAGTGGCAGGCGCTCAGCCTCTGCTATACCTCCGGCACCACCGGCAATCCCAAGGGCGCTGTATTTCATCACCGCGGCGCGTTCCTGAACGCCATCGGCAACGTCATCTCCTTCGGCGTGACGCCGCAGTCCGTCTATCTCTGGACGCTGCCGATGTTTCACTGTAACGGCTGGACCTACACCTGGGCCGTGACGGCCGCCTCGGCGACGCATGTCTGCTTGCGCCGCGTCGATCCTTCCTTGATCTTCCCGGCGATCGCGGAGCATCGGGTGACGCATCTCTGCGGCGCGCCCATCGTGCTCAACATGCTCGTGAACGCTCCGGCGGATGTGCAGCGGAAGTTCGAGCATCGCGTCGAGGTCGCGACCGGCGGCGCCGCTCCGCCCTCCGCGATCATCGCAGCGATGGAGCGCATGGGCTTTCGCGTGACCCACCTCTACGGCCTCACGGAGTCCTACGGTCCCGCGACCCTCTGCGCCTGGCAGGAGGCGTGGGCCGGGCTCGACCTCGAGGGGAAGGCGCGGATGATGGCGCGCCAGGGCGTGCGGTATCTGACGCAGGAGAGCGCGCGGGTCATGGACCCCGCGACGATGCGCGAGGTCCCCGCGGACGGGCAGACGCTCGGCGAGCTCATGCTCCGCGGCAACACCGTCATGAAGGGCTATCTCAAGAACCCCGCGGCGACCGCCGAGGCCTTCTCCGGCGGCTGGTTCCACACGGGCGATCTCGCGGTCACGCACCCGGACGGCTACGTCGAGCTCAAGGACCGCTCGAAGGACATCATCATCTCTGGCGGCGAGAACATCTCCTCGCTCGAGGTGGAGGAGGTGCTCTACCGCCATCCGCAGGTCCTGGAGGCGGCGGTAGTCGCGCGCCCGGACGAGGTCTGGGGCGAGACCCCCTGCGCCTTCGTGACCCTGAAGCCCGGCGGGAGCGTCGATGCCGCCGGGCTCGTCGCCTGGTGCCGCGAGCATCTCGCGCATTACAAGGTGCCCAAGACCGTGGTCTTCGGCACGCTCCCAAAGACCTCCACCGGCAAGATCCAGAAATTCGTCCTGCGCGAGCAGGCGAAGGCGATCTGACGAGCATGGCCGCGGCATTCGATCTCGGCGGAAGGGCCGCCCTGGTGACTGGCGCCTCGAGCGGCCTCGGCCGGCACTTCGCGCGCGTGCTCGCGAGCGCGGGAGCCGCGGTGGCACTCGCCGCGCGCCGCAGCGACATGCTCGCGCAAGCGGTCGCGGAGATCGCGGAAGCCGGCGGCAAGGCCGTCGCCGTCGCACTCGACGTGACCGTGCCCGCGAGCGCCGCAGCGGCCCTTGCGGAAGCCGAGCGCCTCCTCGGTCCGCTCGACATCCTCGTCAACAATGCCGGAACCGTCACCTCGAAGCCGCTCCTCGAGCACAGCGAGGCCGACTGGGACCGCGTCGTCGACACCAACCTCAAGGGCGCCTGGCTCATGGCGCAGGAGGTTGCGCGGCGCTGGATCGGGGCGGGAAGAGCCGGCCGCGTGGTGAACATCGCCTCGATCCTCGGCATCCGCGCCCAAGCCGGCATTCCCGGATACGTCGCGTCGAAAGCCGGGCTCATTCATCTGACGCACGCGCTCGCGCTCGAGCTCGGTCCGAAGGGCATCACCGTGAACGCGCTCGCGCCGGGCTACATCGAGACCGACCTCAATCGGAACTATCTCCGGAGCGAGTCCGGCAAGGCGCTCGCGCGCCGCATTCCGCTCCGGCGCATCGGCGCGATGGAGGACCTCGACGGCGCGCTGCTGCTGCTGGCGTCCTCGGCGGGCGCATACATCAACGGCGCGGTCATCCCGGTGGACGGCGGCCATCTCGTGAGCGCGCTCTAAGGCGATGCTCGCTGCAGACAGCCGGACTGCCGCGCTCGAGGCATTTCTGAAGCAAGCGAGCGGCGCCCGCGACGCGGCGATCCGCGGCTGGCGCCGCCTCTCCGGCGGCGCCGTACAGGAATGCTGGGCATTCGAGGCGGAAATGCGCGGCGGCGCGCTCGACGGGAGCGCGACGCTGGTACTGCGGACGGATGCGCCGACGGCGCTCGCCGCCAGCCGCAGCCGCGCTCAGGAGTTCGCCTTGCTCCGTGCCGCCTTCGCCGCGGGTGTGCCTGTCCCGGAGCCGCTCTATTGCTCGGAGGATGCGGCGGTAATCGGCCGCCCGTTCTTCCTCATGCGCTGGGTATCCGGCGTCGCCGATGGCGCTGCGGTCGTGCGGTCGGCCGAGTGGGACGCGCGGCGACCCAAGCTCTTGACCGAGCTCGGCCGGCAACTCGCGGCGATCCACGCGATGCCCGTCGCAGCGAACCTCGCGTTCCTGGGGGAGCCTCCGACGGACCCCGCGGCCGCACGGCTCGCGCGCTATCGCGAGTGGCTTCTCCAATTCGACGATCCGCACCCGGTCGCGGAGTTGGCCCTGCGCTGGCTCGCCCGCGAGCGCCGGGCGCCCGCACAAGCCGTCCTTTGCCACGGCGACTTCCGTACCGGAAATTACCTCGCGACCCACGACGGTATCGCGGCGATCCTCGATTGGGAATTCGCGGATTGGGCCGATCCGCACGAGGATATCGGCTGGTTCTGCTCGAAATCCTGGCGCTTCGGCGCTTACGACCGCGAGGCCGGCGGGCTAGGGACACGCGAGGCCTTTTATCGCGCCTATGAGGCCGCGGGCGGGCGCCTCATCGATCCCGAGCGCGTCCACTATTGGGAGGTCGCCGCAAGCCTGCGCTGGCTCCTCCTGGCGCTGCAGCAGCGCGACCGTTTTCTCAAGGGCGGCGAGCGCTCGCTCGACCTCGCGCTTACGGGGCGAAGGCCGGCGGAATGCGAGTTCGAGATTATCCGGCTCATCGACGCGCATGCGCGGGGCGGTGCCTGATGCGCGACCTGCCGTCGGGACCGGAGCTCGAGAGCCTCGCACGGGAGTGGGAGGAGAGGGGGATCGACGGCCTCCCCCCGAAGGAGCGCGCGACCGCGGCCGCGATGATCGAGCGCTGCCGCGCGATCGCCCGCCGCGAGGCCGCCGCGGGCACGGATGCGCTCGCTCCGATCCGCGCTGCGCTCGCCGCGCTCTACGTCGGCGACCAGTCGAAGCACTTCGCGCAACTCGCGGCGGAAATCCGGTCCGGCGCGCTCGACGCCCCGAGCGCGAGACGGGACCGCGTGCTCGCGCTGCTTTGGTCGCTGACGCTCCAGAAGCTGCGCGAGAGCAATCCGCGTTTCCTTGCGGCGCACGGCTACGACCCTGGCGCGCGTTGAGGCGGTCGAGCCGCGCTACTTTGCGCCCCTGATCCAGCGCACGACGTCCGCGATCACCTCGTTCTCGATCCCTATGTAGCCGTGGCGTGCGAAGGAATCGCAGGGGCCGCTCTGCGGCGGGATTCCGCCGCTGACGACGATGAGCTCCTTGCGCGAGGCGTGCGTGAAGCGGGCCATCAGAGGAGCGAGGTTCTGGAACTGCGAGGTCTCGCAGGCATCGTCGCGGTTGTGGACGAAGAGCGTCGGAACGGTGATCGACGCCACATCCACCACGTCCGGAATTGAGGGCGGCGGCGATACCGAGGGCACGAAGGTCGAGGTCATCACGAGCCCGTCGCCTCCGGCGCTGCCTTTCAGCCTCGCCGCGACGTTCGCGGCGGAGATGGTGCCGGTGCTGGTGCCGACGAGCCACACCGGGACCGCCGCTTTCTGCCGCAGCCACGCGATAACGGCTGCGACGTCGCGCGCGTGCTCGGCCGAGCCGCGGAAGACCGCGTTGTAGCCGTTCTGTCGATCGGATGGCACGTCGACGGAGGCGACCAGGAATCCCGCGGCCGCGAATTTCCCGCGCGAGCGGATCAGGAAATTCTGCATCGTCTTGCCGAGAATGCCCGGTCCGCCGGTGAAGAGGATCATGCTCGCGACCGGCGGTCCCGGCGGCGCGGTCACCAGGAAGGCGTCCGTCACCCCCGGACGCGTCTGCAGCTCGACCTTCTGGTCCTCGGCGCGCGCAACCGCGCCAAGCATCCCTGCGGCTATGAGGAAGCCCAGGGCAATCGGTCGTGCGCGCATCGCCTGCTCCTCCCGGCGGACTTCGAGAGCTGACCTACTCCGCGTAGTCGGGCTCGCTCCGGTCGAGAAGGCGCTTCAGCGCGGCGAAGTGAAGCTCGATGCTGCCGACATCGCGCTTCATCTGCTCGGCGGTGCGCTCCAGGACCTCCTGCGAGAGGTAGCGGAGCGGACGCCCGGTCTGCATCGCCAGCACCTGGGACTGGCAGACGCGCTCGAGGTAGTAGAGATCGTTGAAGGCGCGGGCGACGGTCTCGCCCACGACGACCACGCCGTGACTGGCGAGGAACAGCACGCGCTTGTCGCCGAGCGCGTCGCAGATGCGGTCGCCCTCCCCGTTGTCGAGGACGAGGCCGGCGTAGTCGTCGTAATAAGCGACGTTGCCGTAGAACCGCACAGCCGCCTGCGCGATCCATTCGATGCGGCCGTTCTGCAGCAGGGTGAGGGCGGTCGCATGCGGCATGTGCGTGTGCAGGACGCAGCTCGCCTTGGGATTGCCGCGATGGATCCGCGAGTGGATGTAGAAGGCCGTGGGCTCGGGGTCGATCGCCCCGGAAATCAGCTTGCCGTCGGAATCGACCATCAGGAGATCGCTTGCCCGCACCTCCGACCAGTGCGCGCCCCAGGGATTGATGAGAAAACGGTCCTTCTCGCCGGGTACCGCGAGGCTGAAGTGATTGCAGATGCCCTCGTGGAATCCATTCCGAACCGCAAGACGCAATGCCGCCGCGAGATCGACGCGGGCCTCCCAGACAGCATCGAGATTGGCCGCCCGCCGCGGTGCCGCTTTCGCCATTCCTTCCTCCAAATCCCTTGATCTCGCCGTTTGACGCCCGACGCATGTCTCGGCATTGTTGCGCAAATTTCTGCGGAAGGAAATGCCATGAAACCGGAGATCCTGCTCGCCTGCCCGCTTTACGAAGGGACGATGGACCAGCTCGATCGTGCCTATACCGTTCATCGCTTCTGGGAGGCGAAGGACCCGGCGGCGCTGCTGCGCGATGTCCGCGACCGCGTGCGCGCCATTTCCACGATGGGCGCCGTCGGCTGCAAGGCCGAGCTCATGGCGGCGCTTCCCAAGACGGAGATCATCGCCTGTTTCGGCGTAGGCGTGGACGCGATCGACCTCAAGGCCGCCAAGGAGCGCGGCATCCGCGTCACCAATACGCCGGACGTGCTGACGGAATGCGTCGCCGATCTCGGCATGACGCTGCTGCTCGCCTCCGCCCGCGAGATACCTCAGGGCGACCAGTACGTGCGGACCGGCAAATGGCTCAAGGCCAACTATCCACTCTGCCGCCACGTCGGCGGCAAGCTCCTGGGCATCGTCGGCTTCGGCCGCATCGGGCAGGCGGTGGCGAAGCGCGCCGCCGCCTTCGGGATGAAGATTGCGTATTTCGGCCGGCGCAAGAGCCCCGAGAGCAGCTACCCCTTCTACAGCGACATCAAGAAGCTCGCGGCGGATTGCGATTACCTCATGCTCACCGTTCCCGGCGGGGCGGAGACGAGGCATCTGGTGGATGCCGAAGTGCTGAGGGCGCTCGGACCCAAAGGCACGCTCGTCAACATCGCCCGCGGCTCGATCGTCGACGAGGCCGCGATGGTGACGGCGCTCAGGGACGGCACGCTCGGCTTCGCCGCGCTCGACGTCTTCCAGAACGAGCCGAACGTGCCTGCGGAGCTCTTGAGCATGCACAACGTGGTGCTGCAGCCCCACCAAGGGAGCGCCACCCACGAGACGCGCGCTGCCATGGGCCAGCTCGTCGTCGACAATCTCTCCGCGCACTTCGCGGGGAAGCCGCTGCTGACGCCGGTGGTCTAGCCCGGCAGGCGGTCGGGCCTGTCGCTGAGGCGCTTGCCGCTGTTCAAGCGCTCGAGCTCCAGGAGAACGGCGGTGTGGTCGTAGTCGGCGCCGCCGTGCTCGGCGAGCGCGGCATAGATCTCCGCGATGCGCTCGGCAAGCGGGAGCCGCAAGCCGAACGCGCGCGCCTCCGCGAGAATGTTGTTGCAGTCCTTTAGAACGATGCGCGCGGACCCGCCCGGCACGAAATTGCGCTCGAGCAGGCGCTGGCCCTGGTTGCGCAGGATGGGGCTGTCGGCCGAGCCGCCCATGAGCGCCTGCCGCACCACCGCGGGATCGGCGCCGCCGGCAGCCGCGAGCAGCAGCGCCTCCGAGACCGCGCCCACGGTGACCGCGACGATCGCCTGGTTGCAGAGCTTCGCAAGCTGGCCCGCGCCCGCGGGACCGACATGGGTCGGGCGGCCCATCGCCTCGAAGACCGGCCGCGCGCGCGCGAAGTCCTCGGCGCTGCCGCCGGCCATGATCGCGAGGGTGCCGGCCTCGGCGCCCGCGGTGCCACCGCTCACGGGCGCGTCGAGATAGCCGATCCCGCGCTGCCGCAGCCGCTCGGCGTGATCGCGAGCCTGCCGCGGCTCGATCGAGCTCATGTCGATGACGAGGGCGCCCTGCTTCATCGCGTCCGCGACCCTGCCGCTCTCGAACAGGACCTCGCCGACGACGGCGCCGCTTTCGAGAATGACGATCGTCATCTCCGCATCGGCGGCAGCGGCGGCGGCACTTGCGGCGATCCGCGCGCCCGCGGGCCGCAGCGCCTCCGCCTTCGCCGCGGTCCGGTTCCATGCGGTGAGGGAGAATCCCGCCTTCAGCAGGTTCCTGGCCATGGGGCCGCCCATGAGGCCGGTCCCGAGCATTGCAATACGCGGTTTCGTCATGGGAGCTCCCGGAGGTTCGGTGTGGCTTCGCGGGGAATGATGGCGCCGCGATGCCCGATCACGGCTCCGGCGACGGCGGCGCCCGCCCGGGCCGCGCGCTCCGGCGTCGCCCCGAGCAGCCGCGCGGCGAGATAGCCGGCGTTGAAGGCATCGCCCGCGGCAGTGGTATCGACGGGCGCGCGCCGAGCGGCAGCCGGAACCGATACGAGCTTTTCTTCCGCCCATACGAGACAGCCTTCCGCGCCGCGCTTCACCGCGACCTCCGCGACGCCCGCGCGTGCGTAGCGTGCGGCGGTCGCCGCTGGATCGGCATCGCCGTGGAGCGCCCGCTCGTCCTCGAAGGTCGGCAGCGCCAAGGATGTCACCGGCAGGAACTCGCCCATGGCTTGCCGTGCGGCCGCAGCGTCCGCCCAAAGGGCAGGGCGGTAGTTGCTGTCGAACGCCACGAGGCAACCGCGGCTGCGCGCCGTCTCGAGCGCGCTCCGGAGCCGCTCGCGAGCCTCCGGCGCCAGGACCGCAAGCGTGATCCCCGAGAAATAGAGCGCGTCATAGCCCGGCAGCGCCTGCAGCAGCGCCTCGGTCTCGGGAGCGCGGAAAAGCGAGCGCACCGCCGCCTCGCCGCGCCAATAGAAGAAGCGCCGCTCTCCGGTATCGTCGGTGCGAATGAGGTAGAGACCCGGCAGGCGTCCCTGGAGTCGCGCAACCCTGGAGGTGCCCACTCCCTCGCCGCGCCAGGCCGAGATCATCTCGCCGCTCATGGGATCGGTTCCGAGCGCCGTCACGTAATCCACGGCGAAGTCCTCCCGTCCCGCCGCGGCGCGCGCGAGATAGATCGCGGTGTTGAGGGTGTCGCCGCCGAAGCCGAGGTTGAAGCCTCCGTCGTCGCGGCGGGTCAGCTCGAGCATGCACTCGCCGATCGCGGCGATGCGTGTCATCCTTCGCCCCTTGTCGCAGCCTCGCTTTCGGTTACTCTTCCCGCCGCCGGCGGCATGTCGTCAAGCTGGAAGCCCGGGAAAAGCATGCACGCGATCTTCGAGCGCACGGCTGTCGTTCCCGTCCTCACCATCGAGCGCGTCGAAGACGCGGTGCCGCTCGCGAGAGCGCTGGCTCGCGCGGGTCTGCGTCTCATGGAGGTGACGTTTCGCACGGCGGCGGCGGCGGAAGCCATCGCCGCGATCGCGCGCGAGGTTCCCGAGGCGGTTGCCGGCGCCGGCACCTTGCTGCGCGCGGCGGACGTGAGCCAGGCGGTTGAGGCCGGCGCGAGATTCCTCGTCAGTCCCGGATTTTCCCTCGAGGTAGCCTCGGCGGGTCTTGCGACGGAGGTTCCCTACATTCCCGGCGTCGCCACCGCCTCAGAAGTCATGGCAGCGCGCGACCTCGGCTGCTCCTTCCTCAAGTTCTTCCCGGCTTCCGCGCTCGGAGGCCCTGCGGCGCTCGCGGCATTCGCGCCGGTCTTCCGGGGCATTGCGTTTTGCCCGACCGGCGGCATCACACAGGAGACCGCCCCCGACTACCTCAGGCTCCCAAACGTGCCGATGGTGGGCGGCGCGTGGATGGCTCCGACGGCGGCGATCGCCGCGCGCGATTGGAGCCGCATCGAATCCCTCGCGCGAAAGGCGGCGACGCTCAACTCGACCTAGAGGCAAGGCAACATGCCACGGACAGCACGCACATTTGCCGCAGTCATCGCGGCGATCCTTCTGCTTCCAGCTACGGTTGACGCGAGCATGCAGGCCCCGCCGGAGGCCGCGGACCTCGCGCTCGTGAACCCTGCCTTCGAGAGCTCCTACGGCAAGGTCGTTCGCGTGGCGGCCTCGCTTGACGGCAAATCCATCGGGGATTGCCGCGCCGAGCCGCCGCCGGCCAAGGACGTCTGCATCGAGACCGCGATCCCCGCTGGACCGCACGTGCTCGAGATCGCGATTACGGCGCGCGATGGGAGCACGCGCGAGCTTCGGACCTTCCGCTCGGCGGAAAAGTTCTCGGCGGGGCTGCGGGGGCGGTGGGAATTCGACATCAGGGGCTCCGCGCGGCTGGGCGCGAAACAAAGCGATTACTTCACGGCGGTCGAGCCGCTCGCTCCGGTCGAGGGGTGCGTGCCCGCGGTCGAGCGCCTGCCGGGACTCCCGAGCTGCACCTCCGCAGATCTCGCGGAGGCCGCGCGTCAATTCTCGGTCGCGATGTCGCAATGCCAAGCCCCGGGCCTCGCGGGGACGGCAGAGAACCTCGACCGTGCCCTCCTCGTTACCTTTGCCAATAACCTGTTCCTGCCGATCGAGCGTTGCTATGCGGAGGCTGAGATACGCAGGCTGCCGAAGCGCATGACGCAGATCGGCGCCGCCCCCGGCGCGTGGCCGCCCGATGCATCCATGGAATCGACCTGGCAATGGGCGAGGGACGTCGGCGATGGCTTTCCGCAGAAACTTGCGGATGACGCCACCTCCGGGACGGTGCTCGGCGTATTGCAGCAGGTGAACCGGCAAATTGCGGCACGGCTCGCCGTCTTCGACGAGATCGCCGCAGCCTATCTCGGATCGGGCGCGGCCTCGGCGATGGATGCGGCGCGGCGCCAGCCCTGGAGCCTCGATCCGCAGACGCCTCAGGGGCATCGCAATATCCTCCTGCTGGCCGACCCCAAGCTGTTCGGCGATGCCGCCTACCGCGAATTCGCCGCCGAATCAGTCGCGCGGGACAAATCGCTCGATTGCTCCCGTCCCTGGCAGACCGAGCTCTTGCTGCGCAATTTCACTCACGGCAGGCGGATGTCGGAAGCGGCGTGGCGCGCCGTCGTCGCGATGCTTGAACGCACGCCGGGCGACGGCGACTACAACCACTGCGACGATGCGGCCGACCCCCGGCTGGAGAGCTCGGTGCCTGCGCTCGAGCGCTTGCGCCGGCTAGGCGAATTGGATTGCGCGCCCGCTCGGCATCCCTCGCTGCGCGGCAGGACGCTGGAGCCGTTCCTGCGCTCCGACTTCCCTGACGCCGAGCCCACGATGCAGACGGCGCTCAAGATGGAATTCGCGGCGTGCCTCGCCCAGGCAAGGCCCTAGGCCAGCCAAGGGCGCAGGGAAGCCTCGATATACTGCGTGGGGAAGCCAAGCTCCTCGGCCGCCGCGACGATGGGCTCGAGATAGCCCGGCTGTAGCCGCCCCGGCCGGGCGTCGCTCGCGACATAGACGAGAGCGGGCTCGCCCGCGACATCGAGCGTTACCTTGCGGTAGAGATCGCGGCCCACGACCGCCTCGAATTCGTCGAGAGCGGCCTCGCAGGCGGGCGTCAGCGACCAGAGGAGACCCACGACCGACGCCCGGGGATCGCGCAGGATCGTGCCGTAGCCGGCAGCCCCGATCGCGAAGCGCCAGCCCGCGAGCGTGGCGACGCCGAGCGCTCGCGCGGCGGGGCAGCGCTCGGCCATCTCGCTGCGGATGATGTTGGCGCCGTATGCGAAATAGCGTCGGCGGACATCGCTCAATAGGTCGCCCTCCCGCCGGAGAGATCGAAGACGGCGCCGGTGCTGAAGGAGCATTCCTCCGAGGCGAGCCACGCCACCAGTGCCGCCGCCTCCTCGACGGTGCCGAAGCGGCCCATCGGGATCTTCGAGAGCATGAACTGGATGTGCTGCTCGGTCATTTGTGCGAAAATGTCGGTCTTGATCGCCGCGGGCGTGATGCAGTTGACGCGAATGTTCGTCGCGGCGAGCTCCTTCCCCAGCGATTTCGTGAGCGCCATCACCGCGGCCTTGGCGGCGGAATAGGCGGAGGCATTGGGATTGCCCTCCTTGCCCGCGACCGAGGCGATGTTGACGATCCGGCCGTAGTTCCGCTGCGTCATGCCTGGGATCGCCGCGCGATTGCAGAGGAAGACGCCCGTGAGATCGACGTCGATCACCTTGCGCCAGGCATCGACGGGGTAGTCCGCGACGGCCGCATTGGGCCCGGTGATCCCCGCGCTTGCCACGAGGATGTCTAGAGGCCCGAGCTTGCGCTCGGTCGCCGCGAGCGCCGACGACACGCCCGCGGCATCGGTCACGTCCACCTTGATGCCGATCGCGCCTTGCAGGCGGGAGGCGGCGGCTTCGGCGCCGTCCATGTCCCAGAGCGCCACTTTGGCGCCGGATTGGACGAAGCGCTCGGCGACGGCAAAGCCGATGCCGCGCGCGCCCCCCGTGATTGCGGCGACGCGGCCGCTCAGGTCGATCCGGTTCATTCCATTGCCTCCGATAAATGAGCGGCTTTTGGCCGCCGCATCCCGCCGCTAAGATGCAGGCATTGGAAACGAGCGCCGGGCGCCGAGTCAATCGCGGCCGCCCTGCCGATAGAGAAGAGGAGAGGCAATGCCCGACGACGGCCGCAGAGGCAAGAAGCTCCGCAGCACCCACTGGTTCGGCAAGATCGACCGCGACGGCTTCGCCCATCGCTCCTGGATGAAGAACCAGGGCCTGCCGCACCATCTCTTCGACGGCAGGCCCGTGATCGGCATCTGCAACACCTGGTCCGAGCTCACGCCCTGCAACGCGCATTTCCGCCGCATCGCCGAATACGTCAAGCGCGGCGTCTACGAGATGGGCGGCTTCCCGCTGGAATTCCCGGTGATGAGCCTCGGCGAGACGCTGATGCGTCCGACCACCATGCTCTTCCGCAACCTCGTGAGCATGGATGTCGAGGAATCGATCCGCGCCAATCCCATCGACGGCGTGGTGCTCCTCATGGGCTGCGACAAGACGACGCCGGCGCTCCTCATGGGTGCGGCGAGCTGCGACCTCCCGACGATCGGCGTCTCCGGCGGCCCGATGCTCAACGGCAAGTTCCGCGGCGAGGACATCGGCTCCGGCACCAATGTCTGGTCCATGAGCGAGGACGTGCGCGCGGGCAAGATGACGCTCGCGGATTTCATGGACGCCGAGGCCTGCATGTCGCGCTCGTCCGGCCACTGCATGACCATGGGGACGGCCTCCACGATGGCGAGCATGGTCGAGGCGCTCGGCATGGGCATGCCCGGCAACGCCGCGATCCCCGCGGTCGACTCCCGCCGCTACGTCCTCGCGCACATGGCGGGGCGGCGCGTCGTCGAGATGGTGCGCGAGAACCTGCGGATGTCGAGGATCCTCACGCGCAAGGCCTTCGAGAACGCGATCCGCGTCAATGCCGCCATCGGCGGCTCGACCAATGCCGTCGTGCATCTCCTGGCGCTCGCGGGGCGCATCGGCACGCGGCTCGAGCTCCGCGACTTCGATCGGCTCGGCCACGACGTTCCACTCCTCGTCGACCTCATGCCCTCGGGCCGCTTCCTGATGGAGGACCTCTACTATGCCGGCGGCTTGCCCGCGGTGATCCGGGAGCTCGGCGACCTCGTTCACCAGGAGGCGCTCACCGTCAACGGCAGGACCATCGGCGAGAACGTCAAGGACGCGCCCTGCTACGACCGCGAGGTGATCGCGACGGTGGCGCAGCCCGTGAAGGAGAGCGCGGGCATCGCGGTGCTCCGCGGCAACCTCTGTCCCAACGGCGCGGTGATCAAGCCCTCGGCGGCGACGCCGGAGCTGATGAGGCACCGGGGCCGTGCGGTCGTCTTCGAGACCATCGAGGATTTCCACGAGCGCATCGATGCGATCGACGTCGACGAGAGCTGCGTCATGGTGCTGAAGGGGGCGGGGCCCAAGGGCTATCCGGGCTTCCCCGAGGTCGGGAACATGCCGCTCCCGAAGAAAGTGCTGAAGAAGGGGATCACCGACATGGTCCGCATCTCCGACGCGCGCATGAGCGGCACCGCCTACGGCACCGTCGTCCTCCACGTCTCGCCGGAGGCGGCGGTCGGCGGAACGCTGGCACTCGTCAAGAACAACGACTGGATCGAGCTCGACGTCGACAAGCGGCGCCTTCACCTCGACGTTTCGCAGACGGAGCTGAAGCGCCGGCGCGCCGCCTGGAAGCCGCCGGCGAGTGCCTACGACCGCGGCTATGCGCGGCTCTATGTCGACCACGTCCTTCAGGCCGACCGGGGCGCCGATCTCGATTTCCTCGTGGGCAAGAGCGGCGCGCCGATCGCGCGAGAGTCGCACTAGGCCCTAAAGGAGGTCGGGCTCCGCGCGCAGGCGTCGCGTCGGCCGCCCTTCGGCATCGACGAAGCCACCGGCGCGGAGCCGACTCAGCACGCTCGTGAAGTGGCGGGCGTCGGCGGCGCTGCCTTTGCCCGCGAGCCAATTCTGGTCGAGGAAGGAGGCGAGGGCCGGGTGCCCGCGCTCGGTCTCCCAGAGGATGCCGAGCAGCGAGACCGCGGCCTCCTCGCGGTCGCGCTCGAGGATCGGCAGCGCCGCCGCGCGCTCGGCCGCGGCGCGATCGCCGGTATCGGGACCCGGCCCCAGCCCGAAATCGATCGTGCCCCGGCGCTCGGGCGCCGCGAGCTGGTAATGCGCGATCTCGTGCAAGAGCACATAGGCCTCGGTGTCGGCGCGGAGCCGCCTTCCATCCCAGCTGAAGCCCTCGGCGGGAGCGCCTTCGACGGTCTCGATGCCGAACGCCGCAGCGAGCGCCAGCGCCTCGCGGCGGTGGCGCTCCGCGAGCTCGCCTTCCGCGCGCTCCGCAGCGCTGCCCGCGATCGCCGCGAGCACCTTGCGCGCAAAGGCGTCCTCGAGGCGCATCGCGAAATGCGCGAGGGCGCCGGGAAGTCGATCCGGAGGGATTGGAGTGAGGATCACGGGAGAGAATTCGCGCTCTGGTGAGGACCGGGATCGGCAAAACGAGGGAGACTTGCCCGAGATGCCCGGCGATTTCAATAAAATCAGCGGCAATCTCACTATCTTTTTGGGGCTGCGGCGGTAATCATGGCCGGCCGCGTGGAAAAGGGTCCAGAATTCGGGATTAGCATCATGGTCGAGCAGGTCGAGGCCGCGAAAAGCGCGAAGCCGAAGGTGCGGGAGCTTCGTCAGAGCCCGCGCAAGAAGTCGCTGCTGCCTGCGACGCTCATCACCGAGGCCGGTCCTTCCGATTGCCATGTGCTCGATCTCTCCCGCGGCGGCGCGCGCGTCTCCTCGGCGGTCGCAGTGGTCGAGGAGCAGGCGGTAACCCTGATCGTGAAGCCGATCGGCACCTTTGCGGGGCTGGTGGCTTGGCGCGGCGACCGCGGCTTCGGCGTGAAGTTCCTGGCGCAGCACGGAGCGAGCAGCCCGACTCCCTCGGCCTTGGATGCAGCGCTACAAGGCGCGGCGGAGGCTCCGCGCGCGGCGCCGGCCGCCGGTCGCGAGGACGCTCCCGCGGCGCCACCGCGAAGAGTCGAGATGGTGCACAGCGACGAGGCGCCCAGCGAGCCCGACCCCGCGAAGCGAACGCGCAAGCCGCGTCAGCCCGCGCTGGAGCGCTCGCTGGAGCTCCGCCACGGCGACATCATCTGCCTGCTGCGCAAGAAATCCGACGCGGCCGAGGGCGAGGCGAAGCCCGGCCCGCGGCGGCGCGAGCGTCTCCGGATGAAGGATCTCGAGCATTGCGAATTGGTCGAGCTCGACGGCAAGCATTTCATAACGCTGATCGAGCGGAGGTCCGCGTTCTCGATCGAGCTGATGCGCGTCGTCTCGAGCGTCGAGCAGCGGGCGGAGAAGCCGCGGGGCGTCAATGGGGCCGGGCCGGACGAGCCCGAGGCCGCACCCGACGCCGGCGGCCTTTCATCCGCCACGCCCAAAGCCGTAGCCTAGCGCCTCCATGAGCTCCGCCGCCAACGCCGCCGCCGTTCCCTCGGCGGTCTCGTCGAGCAGGAACAGGGTCCTATTGGGCCTTCTCGTGGTCCTGCAAATCGCGGACTTCTTCACCACCGACTTCGCGCTTGCGCATTCCGCCTTGGGCGAGGGCAATCCCGCGATGGCCTGGTGCTTCTCGTCCCAGGGCATCCTCGGCATCGCCTTCGGCAAGGTCGCGCTCCTGGGCTTCGTCGCGCTCGCGACGAATTCGATCCCGCGCTGGTCGCTGGCGCTGATCGTGGTGGTCTCCGCCCTCGCAGCGGGAAACAACCTCTTCCACGTGGCGCCGCTGCTGACGTCATAGCGGCGAGGGCTGGAATTAGCGGACGGAGCGCACCCGGACGGCGGTCGCTGGTGACTCCGGGAAATGTGCGACATCCCTAGTGTACGATGCGATAGAGCGCGAAACCGGGCTCGACCGCGATCGGAGCCAGGAATGACGGCGGTTTGAAGTCAAACGGCTGAAGGTCGAAAAGTACAACAGCGTCGAAGTCGCGCAATGCATCGAGCACCTCGGATTCACGGCTCGTCCGCGCGGTCAGCATCGCCCATAACTGCTCGGGCCAAACCCGTTCCCGGAGTCGGGCTCCCTCGCTCGTGATTCGAACGATCTGTTGTCCGGGGGTGGCGAACAGCAACGGGACGAAGGCGTTCCGTCGCGGCATGGCCAACATCGGGAAGTGGAGAAGCGGAAGGCTCACCGACGACACATTCTCCGGATGTGCCGTCGCGAGCCGCCCACCCTCGGGCACTCGATCCAGCACGGCGATTCGACGTGCATAGCCTGCGTCCGCGCGTTGCCATTGTGCCGCGACCAGCGCCATATGGGCTGCGAACAGGAAAAGCCCGATCAACGCGGCCACTTGCGCCATCCAGCGCCGAAAAGCCCCGCTCGCCGAAACCGCTGCTGGCAATAAAAAGAAAATAAGGACTGGCAGTCGCTGCGCCACGCCCCCGCTCGCGCCAATTACCGCATGCGGTGCGGCAACGAACGCAAGCGACAATACGAGCAGCGGAATGGCCATTGAGACCGGAATGACCAGCCGGCGTGTCGCAATACCGAGACAGGCGGCCAAGCCCAATATTACGAGACTAATGGCGTTGAAAGTCGGGGAGTAAACGTCAAAAACGGCGCCGACCCAAGTTAGCTTCTCGTCGAAGCCGGGAAATTGAAGCCGGTCGGGCAAACGCTCCTGTGCCATTGCGATGAGGAGCGCGAGCGGCGGCAGAAAGGGAATTCCTGAGAGCGCCAATCGCAGAGGCAATCGCGCGAGCCGCCAGGGACGTTCCCGCAGCACGGCTCCGAGCTCGTAGCTCATGACCATCACGCCATAGAGCGCGCATGCCATCAGGTGAGCGAAGAAGAGCGCGAGGGCGAAGCCGGATGATATCGCCAACCTCAACGCGCCTGCTCGCCTCTCGCGCCCAATCCAAAGCGAAAACGCGATGAGCGCCAATCCCAGGCCGAAGAGGTAATTGAGAAACCCCAGAAGGAAAATTTGCCCATAGAGAAACAGAAACACGAAGAGCGGCCAGATCGACCAGCGACCTGTGTGGGCTCGGTGAACCAAGGCCGTGCCGGCGGCGATCAGCGCGAAGGACACAATGATAAAAAGCTTCATGGCGGCCGAAAGCGGCATCAGCCGTGCAAGGAGCGGAACCAACAGGTCCATGGCGAGGTTCGGAACGACCTGCCAATCGATCACGTAATATTGGCGAAGCTGCTCGGCGGCGCGTTCGTCCGAGAGCAGGTAGAGGCGCGCGAGATGATTGGGATAGTCGAGAAGCGGCGGTACTTCGGTCCAAAGGACCGGCAGCGACGAGAAAGCCAGAAACAGGCCGAACAGCGTCCAAAACCCTATCGCGCTAAGGCGGGATGGATCAGCGGACTCTTCCAAGGCAATCAATACCCCCAAGGTCGCGCAAGCCCCGTATCGGACGGAAGTCGCGCACTCGATGTTCGCGCGCCCTCATCCAGCCCTCCCCGACGGGTCAAAACCACGCTGAGCGCAGGACTACCCTATAGCACGGTACTTGGCTGCGGGGGCGGATTGCCGGACGTGGGCGGGAAACACGCATGAGTAATTTCGATCTCGGCGACCCGCTGGATTCCAAGACCGTCACGAGCTTCTTTTCCTATGGAGCGGTGATACCTCCGCCCGAGAATTTCAACGGTCATCCGCGAACGTTGACCGACCCGAGAGATAGGTGACGTTTC
>Ga0335082_10000388_pt1 | contig 45263 bp, 40 predicted proteins | sample Lox_Sample_41_FD_206718 | JGI IMG/M metagenome (GOLD analysis project Ga0335082, IMG submission 206718) | Soil microbial communities from Loxahatchee National Wildlife Refuge, Florida, United States - Lox_Sample_4.1 | ecosystem: Environmental > Terrestrial > Soil > Wetlands | place: USA...
GTATCCGAAATTGATCGGGCCGATCACCTTGATCTTGAAGAGCCCCGGCGTATAGGCCGCGCCGATGGGGAGGAGGAAGTAGTAGACGGTGGAGAAGATCCACCAGCCGAAGAGGAAGACGGACTTTTTGCGGTGGAGTTCCACGAACTTCGGGTTCCTGGCAATCGCCGTCCAGTCGTACTGTTTTTCTGCCATTTGATAGTTACTCCTTTCTTGGTCTATTAACTCTCAGAGAGAAGAGGCGTCCCACTTCCCGTTTCAAACCGATGCAGCCTGTTCCTCCTTTCCTGGGAATATGAAGCAGCAGCTATGCCCGCGCATAGCCGAACTTTCCCGAGAGTATCTCCGCCACTTCCAGCATCGACGGGATAATCTCGTTTTCGAGCCGTTCCGAGAGCATCCTGAAGGATGGTCCGAGCATGGTGATGGCACCGACCACTTTGCCGGCATAATCCCTGATGGCCACCGCCACGCTGATGATCCCCTCCCCTAGGGCGCCGCTGTCCACTGCGACCCCCCTGGAGCGGATTTCATCCAGTTCCGATTCCAGATGGTGCAGATCGGGGAGTCCCCCCCGGCGGCCCCGTTGCTTGAAGAGCTTTTCGAGGAGATCCCGGGAGTCGAGCGCCTTCATCACCTTGCCGGCGGCATTGGTGAAAAAGGGAAACTTTTGTCCCACCAGCGGCGCGGCTTTGATGTTCCGGTCGCAATCGACCATATCCAGGAACACCACTTCGTCATCCTTGATGACGGTCATGTAGACCGCCTCGTCATGCCTTCTCGCCAGCTCTTCCATGATGGGGTGGGCGTAGGTGACGAGGCTGGCGTTCTGCAGGAACTTCCGGGCCAGGGCGATGGAGAATATCCCCAGGCGGTAGGTGCCGGCTTCCGTGTCCCGCTCCGCCAGCCCCTTTTCGCACAGGGTAGTCATGAGCCGGAAGGTTTTGTTCCTGTTCAGGCCGGCTTTCCGGGCAAGGTGAGCCAAGGTCATCCCTGCCGGGTTTTCGGCAAGGATTTCCAGTAATTCGAAAGCCTTGTCGACGGTTTGTACGGTATATGTCGTTTTTTCGATCTTCATCGTAGTCTCACATTCATGGGGAATCACAAGGGCCTTCCTCTGCCGGCATGGGTGCCCGTGGGCGGAGACGGAGCGGCACCGTCAGGTCGGTTCACGGTCCGTTCAGGTCCCGAATGGGTGCGTCGGGGTTCCCGGCAGCTGGAGCCGGCCTCCATCCCGGAACATCACTTCCGGCAGGGGCTGCTAGCCGTTCGTGCTCGAGCCACGGGAAGCAGGCGACGTTTTCGGCCGCGATGCGGCGGTCGGGCTGTCCGACGCGGTTCCCGGGGGTGGTCGTTGTGCGCGCGGGGCACTATCCGACGGCGGTTTCCGGTGTGCTTCGAACTGGAGTGCTCAGGAGAGTGCAGCTGGCAAGGGATTGGCGGGTGGAGCCCTGGCAAGAGTGCGCGAAGCGTCTGTTGCCGGAAATGGCACCGCTTCGCTGCGGGTGAGGGGAAAAGAGAAAAGTGTCGTCGTTACCGCAAACTTCGCGCAGGCTTCGGCGTCGTCATCCATTGACTGGCAAACGGCAGTCAGTGACTTCGCCGATTTTTCGATTACGGCGCGTTGGGCGGGCTTTGGTTTTTGGCCATCATGGAGGGTGGGAGTCCTTATCCCCAGAAAGAAGAGGAAGAAGGAGGCGACGATCGCAACCGTCAGCGCTGTCTTTCTGTCCATGGGGATACCCCTGTATGCCACAACCATGAGTTGACCTGCGCCCTCTCCCGTGCAGAGTCGCACCGTCACTGGCAACACCGGCACAGGAATCTCGATGAAGTTTAGGACTCAAATCATTTGAGTTCAAATGTTGTTGAAATATAACCGCTTTATATTTTTTTGCAAGTTATTTTTTTACCGAAATTGATAATATGTCGTAACAATATGAAATTTAGTGGTATTTTTATTGTTAACAATGTGATAAATAAGTGTAGACTTTTTGATGTCGGCTGACTCTGCTTGGAGGGAACGGTTTCGGGCTTTTTTTCGCAGCAATGGTCAAACCTGTTGATGGGCGATGGAAAAGTGCAGCGGTTGCAGTGTGGATTCACTTTGACGTGCACGCATAGGGCTGCACGGTGGCCATGCATGGGGTTGAATCGGGGGGCGGTGATGGGGAGTGCGGATACGGCCGGGGTGGTTGCCGATATCATCGACAATCTCCGGAGGGTTTTTCAGGTAGTGAATGAATTGTCCAAAAAGGCCGAGCGGGAGACGGGCCTGACGGGCCCTCAGCTCTGGGCGATCAAGGTCATTGCCGAAGCCGCCCCTCTCAGGGTCTCGGATCTGGCACGCCGCATGTATCTCCATCCGGCGACCGTCGTGGGAATACTGGACCGACTGGAAACCCGGGGTCTGGTTGCCCGGACCCGCTCCCGGGAGGACCGGCGGGTGGTGGAGGTCGGCCTTACCGACCAGGGGAAGGGTCTTGTGGCGGAGGCGCCCGAGGTTGCCCAGGGGATGCTGGTGAAGGGGTTGGAGATGCTGCCGGAGGAAACCCTCCGCCGCATCAGTGACGGGTTCGAGGAGTTTGTTGCGATCCTCGGGGCACGGGGTATTCCTCCGAAATTATTGCTGTCACCGGAGGTGAATCTCCCGCAGAAGGGACAGTTCAAAACGTCCGCACCTCACGGGGTGGACGTCAACGCCCGGGGGAGCGGAGCGCCGGCAGCGGATATTCCTGCGGAGGGGCCATGAACCGTTCCTTCAGACCCCGATCCCCACGACCGGGTCCTGCGAAAAGCCAGGAAGAGCTGGATGCGATGGTGCGCCGGATGAAGTCGGAACAGACCGCACCCGAGAGCTACCGGGAGCGCTCCCTGAAACTCCACGGCTGGATCTGCGCCAAATGCGGCCGGGAGTTCGAGCTCCACAACCTCCACCTCCTCACCGTCCACCACAAGGACGGCAATCACCATAACAACCCGAGCGACGGTAGCAACTGGGAAAATCTCTGCGTCTGGTGCCACGACGACGAGCACAGCCGCTCTCTCCTTGCCGATTACCTGCGGGGAGAGGATACCGAGAGATAGCGTCCGGCAGTACGAACGGTGTGCGCTGGCCGTTGGAGGTTTATGTCACGGCCGTGCCGGGGGGGCGCCCACGAGTCCCCGCAGGGTGGCGAGGTTCATGCGGTCAAACTCGTCATTCTCCCCCTTCGGGGTCTCCAGTACCTTGGGGATGGCGGCGAAGCGCGGGTCGTTGACGAGAAGGCGGAACGGTTCGAGCCCCATGGCTCCCTGCCCGATATGGGCATGGCGATCGACCCGGCAGTTCAGCCCCTTTACCGAGTCGTTCATGTGGAAACACTGGAGGCGGCCGAGACCGATGACGCGGTCGAACTCGGCGAAGACCTGGGCGTATCCCGCAGTGGTGGTGATGTCGTAGCCTGCGGCGAACGTATGGCAGGTGTCGTAGCAGACGGCGAATCGGTTGGAATGGGCGGAACCGTCCATGATGGCTCGCAGCTGACCGAAGGTGTAGCCGACGTTGGAGCCCTGGCCGGCGGTGGTCTCCAGGAGGATCGCGCCGGTGTATTCGGGGACCTGCGGGAAGAGCCGGTCGAAGGCTTCGCAGATCCGTCCGATCCCCGTTTCCTCTCCATCACCCAAGTGGGCGCCGGGGTGCATGACGATCTTGTCGATACCGAGTCTGGCGCAGCGCGCCATCTCCTCACCAAAGGCGGCAAGGCTCTTCTCCCGGACCTCTCCGGGGGGGGCTGCCAGGTTGATGAGGTAGATGTCGTGGGAGACTATCTCGTGGAGCCCTGATGCTTTCCGTTTCTCCCTGAACAGGGCCGCATCGCTGTCGGTCACGGGCTTGCCTCGCCACTGGTTGGAGTTCTGGGTGAAAACCTGGATCACGCCGCACCCAACCTGCACGCCCCGTTCCGGGGCGAGGTGGATTCCGCCGGCAATGGACATGTGGGCGCCGAGATAGTCTTTCATGGTGAAGCCTTTCTTTCGCCACGGATTGACTCGGATGAAAGCGCAGTATCCCGCCCCCCGGTTTTCATCTCATCCCATCCGTGACAATCTGTGGTCTGATCAGTGTGGCCGGAGCGCAGCTTGTATCAAGCGAATCCGCTCGGCGTACCCCTCGCGGCTGAGGATGACCTCGTCGTGGGGCTCGCTCCAGATGGGGCGCGGCCAGAGCGGGTCTTCACGGAAACGGGGGACGAGGTGCCAGTGGATGTGGGGGACCATGTTGCCGAGCAGCTCGTAGTTCATTTTAGCCGGCGTGAAGAGATCGTGGAGGGCGGAGGCGACGGCGGTTACCTCCTCCATGACGTGCGACCGCACGTCCCGATCGAGGTGAAAGAGCTCGGTGACGTGGTCCCGGGTGAAGACGAAGGTGTACCCGGGAAAGAACTGGTCGCGATTGAGCATGACGCGACAGTGGGGGAGCTCGACGATGCGCAGCTCCCGCTCGTCGTCCCATTTGCTGCACATGGGGCAGGGTCGCATGGGGAATCCCTGAAGGGCAAACCTCGTGTTTGTCCTGGACGCGGGCGACCGGGTCGGTCGCCCCGACACATCAGATAGTGATCTCTCCCGAAAAGACCTCCACGGCCGGGCCGGTCATGTAGAGGCAGCCGTCGTCGGCCCACTCCAGTTCCAGGTCGCCGCCTGCGAGATGATTGAGGATCTTTTTCTCGGTGAAGCCGTTGAGTGCGCCGGCAACGCAGACCGCGCTCGCGCCCGTGCCGCAGGCCAGGGTCTCGCCGGCCCCCCGCTCCCACGTCCTCTGCTTAACCTCGGTGCGGGAGATGATCTGGACGAACTCCACGTTGGTGCGCCGGGGGAAGAGGTCGTGATTTTCGATGAGGGGGCCGTACTTGTCCACCTGGAATCCCTCCACATCGTCGACAAAGATGACGCAGTGGGGATTTCCCATGGAGGCGCAGGTGATCTGGAAGGTGGTGTGGAGAATGTTGAGGGGCTGGTTGACCACCTGTTCGCCAGGTTCGCCGAGCATGGGAATTTCCGCCCGGGTGAGGCGTGGTTTTCCCATGTTTACCCGGACCTTCGACACCTTGTTCCGTTCGTCGGTGAAGAGCCGCAGGGTCAGTATCCCGGCGCCGGTTTCGGTGGTGATTTCCGTTTTCGCCACGATGCCGTGGTCGTATGCGTACTTGGCAACGCAGCGGATGCCGTTGCCGCACATCTCCGACTCGGAGCCGTCGGAATTGAACATCCGCATCCGGAGATCGGCCACCGACGAGGGCATGATGAGGATGAGACCGTCGGAGCCGATGCCGAAGTTGCGGTTGGATACCTGTATGGCCACCTGCTCGGGATTCGTCACCGCTTCCTCGAAGCAGTTCACATAAACGTAGTCGTTGCCAGCCCCTTGCATCTTGGTGAATTTCATCTGCATGCTCCTTTGGCGGGGAAAGTACAGTCTCTGATTAATAGCAAAAAAGTGGTACGGCAACAAGAAAAAACCGGGCTGCCTTGACCTCTGGCGGCGATTTCGGGTATCATATCACGATTACGGCAGGTTATTCCCGGGAGGTTCCCGTCTATGGAGCTAAAGAACAAGATTTGGATGACCGGCAGTCTGGAGTGGTTCACGTACATCGGCAAAGATGAAGTATATCTCGGCAGTCGCGAGGTCCCGATTCCCCTGGGCGAAGGAGATGCATGGACCAATCGTTTCGGAGACATGTTCCGGGTGGAGAATGGCGAGATCCGCCTGCTGGGGCGCGGTGAGCCGCCGCAGCGGGAGTGGTGACCAACGGGCTGGCGCGGACCGTTCGCTAGTATGCGGCGGGGGCAGGGGTTAACCAGCATGAATATTGTGGAGAAATTTTGTCAATTGTTTGGTGCATTCTTGACAATATAGATTGAGTATTGTATACATAGAGAAATTGTCAGTGCTTCAGGAGCCATCATGAGACTTTCGACGAAAAGCCGGTACGGCGTGCGCGCCCTCTTCGATATCGCCTATAATTCGGGAAACCTCCCCGCCCAGGTCCAGGACATCTCCCGGCGCCAGGACATATCCCCCCGCTATCTGGAACAGATATTCCAGAAGCTGAAAAAGAGGGGTATCCTGAAGAGCAAGCGGGGACCCCAGGGGGGGTATTACCTGGCCAGAAGCCCCGAGGAGATTACGGTCAGCGATATCGTCAAGGCGACGGAAGGGGACATGCTCCTCGTCGAGTGCGCCGGAGGGAAAAAGAAGAAGAAGGGGGAATGCATTTTCGACGGCAGCTGCGTCACCCAAACCGTCTGGCAGGAGGCGAGCGCCAGGCTGGATGAACTTTTTTCGTCCATTACCCTGAAAACCCTCTGTGAACGGGGTCAGGCGATTGGGGTCAAGAGGGAGCAGGATCACCGGTTCATCTACTACATTTGATCCGGTTTTTTTCGCTTTCCGGATAGCAGCAGGGAGATGGGGCTTTCTGGCAGCCGCTTGATACGATGACGGCAGTTGGTGAAACTGCGGCCGTTTGGCAGCATGTACCGAAAATGGAGGGGAGGGAGAAAGTATGCCGGTCATGAAGAGCGCTAACATTCTGGAACAGATCGGGAACACCCCGCTGGTACGCCTGAAGAATCTGGAGGGTCCGGACACGTCGGCCATCTACGGCAAGGTGGAGGCATTCAATCCGGGGGGGAGCATCAAGGATCGCATCTGTCTCGCCATGATCGAGGCTGCGGAACGGGACGGCTCCCTCAAGGCGGGGGCAACGGTGGTCGAGCCGACGAGCGGTAATACAGGGATCGGCCTGTCAATGGTCTGTGCCGTGAAGGGATACAAGCTCATTCTCACCATGCCCGACACCATGACCGTCGAACGCCGGCGGCTCCTCGCCGCCTACGGCGCGGAACTCGTCCTCACCCCCGGCGCCCAGGGGATGCGGGGGGCGGTGCAGAAAGCGGAGGAACTCGCCGCCCAGCACGGCTATCTCATGCCCCAGCAGTTCAAGAATCCGGCCAACCCGGAGGTGCACCGCAGAACCACCGGTCCCGAGATCCTCTGCGCCATGGATGGCCTTTCCATCGACGGGTTCGTCGCCGGGGTCGGCACGGGAGGGACCATCACCGGGGTCGGCGAGGTGCTCAGGGAGCGTCACCCCCAGGTCCGTATCGCCGCCATCGAGCCGGCGGACTCGGCAGTCCTCTCGGGGGGCGAGCCGGGGCCCCACAAGATCCAGGGGATCGGCGCCGGTTTCATTCCCGATGTTCTCAACCGCAATGTCTACGACGACGTCATCAGGGTTTCCAACGAGGCGGCCTACACCGCCACCAAGCGGCTTGCCATGGGAGAAGGCCTCCTTGTCGGGATATCCTCCGGAGCGGCACTGGTTGGGGCGTTGCAGCTGGCTGCGAAGCTCGGAGCGGGAAAGAACGTGGTGGTCATCCTGCCGGATACGGGTGAGAGGTACCTGTCGACAGGAGTGTTCGATTAGGGCTTATTCGAGTTGAAAGGGCGACGGATGGTCGCCCCGTTTCCCAGCAAGGAGAGGGCGAGGCATACCTCGCCCCTGCATGATGCCCCTTCCCGGGGCGTTTTTCTTGGAGAACTATGGACGAATTGCACGCGAAATACGAAAACCTGCAGGAGATTCTCCGGGTGATGGGGTCGGTGCTCGTCGCCTTTTCCGGGGGGGTGGATTCCACCTTCCTCCTGCGGGTTGCCCACGATGTCCTCGGCGACCGGGTCTGCGCCATCACTGCCACATCCCCCACCTACCCGGAGTCCGAGTTCCGGGGGGCGTGCGAGCTTGCCCGCGCGCTCGGCGTCCGGCAGGTGGTGATCGAGTCCAACGAGCTGGAGATACCCGGCTTTGCCGCAAACCCCCGGGACCGCTGTTACCACTGCAAACGGGAATTGTTCCAGCTGTGCGCCGCCAAGGCCGGGGAACTGGGATTTTCCTTCATCGCCGACGGCAGCAACACCGACGATCTGGGGGACTATCGTCCCGGACGCCAGGCTGCCGGAGAATTGCGAGTGCGCAGTCCCCTGCTGGAAGCGGGACTGGCGAAGCGTGACATCCGCCAGCTCTCCCTGGAGCTGACACTCCCCACCTGGGACAAGCAGCCCTATGCCTGCCTTGCCAGCCGTTTCCCCTACGGCGTGGAGATTACCGCCGAGCGGCTCCGGATGGTGGAGATGTGCGAGGAATTCCTCAGGAGTATGGGTTTCGGTACCTACCGGGTCCGTTACCACGGGGAGATCGCCCGGATCGAACTAGCTGAGGATGAAATGGCGCGGCTCCTGGGGTCGGAGCTGCGCCATGCCGTGGTGGAATTCTGCAAAGAGGCCGGGTTCACCTACGTCAGTCTCGACCTCCAGGGGTACCGCACCGGCAGCATGAACGAGGCGGCCTGACGGCCGCATCCCTTCGACGTTTTCCTCCCTAGATCCTGACCAGCTCGTAGCGCCGCGTTCCCATTCCCAGCTTTTCGCCATGCTCCAACTGGATCTCCCAGTCGATGCCGGGATGGACGCCGCGGAATTTGTCCCCCCCCGGTTCGTGGCCGCTGGCAAGGGCGGTGTCCCGGTTGCCGGCCGCGGCGTTCACCAGATCCGCGCAGGCCTGATCCAGTGCGACCGGGTCGGTCGCGGCGCAGATGCCGATGTCGTTGACGATGGGGGCATCTGCGTGGCCGTAACAGTCGCAGGCCGGGGATACCTGGGTGATGAAATTCAGGAAAAGGGATTTGGCCTCCTTTCCCTTGAGTGCTCCTCGGGCGTATTCGCACATCTTCTTCATGACCAGCGGGGCGGCTTCGTTCCACTGGATCTGGATCGCCTTGCGCTGGCAGGCGGTGATGCAGCGGCCGCACCCGACGCATTTTTCCGGATCGATCCGCGCCGTTCCCTCGACTATGGCGATGGCTTCGTGGACGCAGCTTTTCAGGCAGAGGGCGCAGGCGGAGCAGTATTTGTCCGCCACCACCGGCGCCACGGTGGAATGCTGGACCAGCTTTCCCTCGCGGCTGGCGCATCCCATGCCGAGGTTTTTCAGGACGCCACCGAATCCGGTCAGCTCGTGGCACTTGAAGTGGGAAACCGCCACCAGCGCATCGGCCTCCACGATTTCCGCACCGATACTCACCTCCTTCAGCAGTTCTCCCCCGATTTTCACCGATACGGCGGTATGCCCCCGCAGCCCGTCGCTCATAATCAGGGGGGCCTGCACCACCGCGTAGGCGAAGCCGTTTTCGATGGCATTGACGAGGGCCGAGACCGCTTCTTTGCGTTCTCCCGGGTAGAGGGTTGACGAATCGGTCAGGAAGGGGTGACCACCCCGGGCCTTGATTTCGTCAACCACGCGCCGCACGAAAATGGGGCGGACAAAGGTATGGTTCCCCCGTTCGCCGAAATGGGTCTTTACCGCCACCAGGTCTCCCTCGGCGATCCGCTCCCGGATGCCGCAATTTTCCAGCAGCCTCCCGATCTTGGCAAAGAGGTTCTCCCGGTGGCCGGCCCGCATGTCGGCGAAATATACCTTGCTGGACATGAGCATATCCTCCTGGAATGTCGGGAGTCCTGACCTGCTCTCCCGCGGTCGAAATTGGGGTTCCCGAAGCGGTGCCGTGCGCACCGTCCCTCCTCCCTTCCTTCCTGACAAACGCTACCATACGGGTCGTTGTTTATCAAGCAGTTAACCGGACGGAACAGGATATTTTCTTGCCATTGGCGGAGAATGTGATATGAAGTTTAATTAGAAGCTGTCACAGCCTGTCAGGCAGGGAGAGTGCATGTCAGAAACGGTGATCGAACGGGAACTCTGGATTCTCGGCGTGGGTGACAATAGCGAGCGGGGAGAGATTCTCCGCGGGTATCTCCGGGAAGGGGGGTACCCTGCCCGCCCGGCGACCCTGCAGGAGCTCGAGGGCGGCAGGCCGCTCGGGTTCGTCCTCGATATTTCACCCCACTCCACCGATGGCTGGGGAATGCTGCTGCGGATAAAATCGGACTCCGCCATCCGGGACATTCCCGTGCTTCCCGTCTACCTGAGCGAGGAGGGGAAGATCGCGGGGGTCTTTCCGGTCGCGGGGTTCTTCACGATCCCCGTCGATAACGGATATCTGGCGGAAAGACTGGCAGTACTGGGATTGACCGAGGACACGGATGATTACGATCTCCAGGCCCTGATCGTTTCCCGCAAAGGTGAGGCGAACGTGGCCCGGACCCTCGAACAGCTCGGCTTCGAGGTGGTGAATGCCTACACGGGGAAGGAAGCCGTGGCCCTGGCGACCACAGGACGCCAGTACCTTATCTGTTGTGCTCTCATGCTCTCCGACATGGTAGCCTTCGAATTCATAGAACGCCTCCGTTTTTATCCCCAGACGCGGAACATTCCCCTGTTCGTTCTCGTCAAGGAGAGCATGAAAGAGGGGGAACGGGCCGCCATGAGCCGCCAGATCGAACACCTGGTGCGAAAAAAGGAACTTTCCCGCGATGAGTTCCTCTCCCATTTGCGGAGGCGGTGAGGGGCGGGACGGGGCGAACCGGGTCAGGGGGAGGTTCCCTTCTTGCGTTCAACGGGAAACCCTGCAGCTTTCCAGGCGTCGAGACCTCCGGTCATATTTACCGCGCTGCGGTAGCCGAGCTCGTTGAGGGTCCGGGTGGCCAGCGGGGAGCGGCGGTCGGTGCCGCAGTAGACGACAATCCGTGCCCCTTTGTCGGGGAGGGCGGAAGCCGCCATGAATTCAAGCTTGCCACGGGTAACGTTGATCGACCCGGCGATATGCTCCGCGGCAAATTCGTCCTTCTCGGTCACGTTGAGGAGAATGATCTTCTCCCCGGCATCAAGCATCTTCTTGACGTCAGTCACCGAAACTTCGGTGATGACCGCCTTCGCTTCCATGACAAACTGTTCCGGGATCTTGTCCGCCGCAGCGTGGCCAGGGACGCAGAAAACCCCGGCTACGGCGGCCACCAGCATCATCCTTTTCCCTTGCATGCGACACCTCTGAAGATTTGATTTTCTGTAAGTATACCCCGGCACCTCCCCGGTGCAATAAACCGGGTTCCTTCTCTTCTGAGTCACGGAGAGGACGCCGGGAAAAGAGGTGAAACCGCCGTGGCCTGAGGGAATGGAGCGACGCAGGGCGATGTCCGATCAATGGCTGTCGTCTGCGCGTCTATCGGTCACGACGAGCATGGTGCTGATCCTTTCCAGGAGCGGGCCGGTGACGAGTTGCAGCTCGCTGCCGGGAGTCAGCGAACTGACAATGGATTTCCCGATGACCAGTTTCATCGTACCGCCATTCGCCTTTTTCACGTTGACACCCCAGATGTTGTGAAACACCAGCGCCTTGCCATTCAGGGTCCCCACATACAGCATGATATGCCCTTTCAGGTACACAAGGGTGAGGAAGGGGACCCCCTTCTCCCGGATCAGCCGTTCCTTGTCGCCACTGCTCAGCCCTGCCAGGGAAATGGTCCTCCCGGAATGGATCTGGTTATACGAGCCCCGGGGAAGGAAAATGCCGAAGGGGAGGTAGAAGTCCCGCATCATCGCGGAACAGTCTCTGTCCTGAAACTTTTCCCCCCATCCGTACGGTTTGTTGATCAGTTCGTTCCCCACCAGTGAGATCGACTCCCGGCCGAATTTCAGCGGAAACTTCCTCGCCTCCTCCTTCGGCACGGTTGCTCTCGTTTCCCTCGCCGTATGGTTTTCGGCAGGGGTTGCGACAAGTACTTCGTAGGCATCGCCGACGTCGCCTGTCAGCGGGCACAGTGTGCCCATGTTTGCCTGCTGGGATGCAAAGCCGCGCGGATCACGGATCACGCTGGCATCCTTGACGATCACGATCAGTTCCTGTTCGGTCCACTTCCGTGCCTGGTTTTTGTCGATATACCCCACGTACCGTGACTCGACCCAGCCGTTCGTGTCGGCGGATTCTACGAAAACCCACAAGCCGTCTCTTGAGGCGTGCAGCACCCGGAGGGGCTCGTTGACCTTGACCCCCGTATTCTGCATGTCATCGAAGGGGAAGTCGTCGGCAGTTTCGAAGAAGGGTTTTGCGGTGGGGAGTACCCTCATGTCTGCTGCGGCGGTCGCGATGGCCAGCCGGTTCATTGATGGGAAATGCTCAAGGTCGCAAGTGGCCAGCAGCTCCTCGAGCACTTTTTTCGGCACCTTCCGCTTGTTTTCCCCATACCACTCCCTCTCCGCGTGGTTTTTCATGGTCGTGACCGATTCGGCAATATTGGAGGTAAAGCCGTCGCCGGTCCACGGGGCAAAGTATCTCCTCTTGAACTCCGACAGCAGAGACTCCTGGAGGGTTTTGGCCAAGATTTCCCCGGGGAGGGAAGCAGTGTATGCGCCGATATCCTGGGCCAGGTTCCGTACGTCCTCAATCTCGTAATCGACCGGTAACGAGGCACCGTCCAGATGTTTCCCGGGCGCGGAGCAGGCGGAAAGGATGCCGGCAATCAGGAAGATGAACATCAGTTTTGTGCTTCTGGTTGTCATGGCAACACTTCCTTCGGTAATTGTACCGTACCCATCGGCCGGATCGGGAACATTCCTTCTCTCCTGGGGAGCAGCCGACGAAAGTCCCCGGCCGCCTGGCTTCATATCCTCACCGTCTTGTATAGGAAGTTCTTGAACCGGAAAAACCGTTTCCGCTCTTCCTCGTCCCCGTTGATATCCCCGGTAACCGCCTTGAGGTAGCGTGCCACCTGGGGGAGTGCCTTGCCGGCAGCGGCCCTTCCCTTCTCGATAACCAGCCGCACCACGTCCCGGGAAATCAGGTTGCGGGAATAGGGCTCGTAGACCTCCTCCCAGAAGTCGCTGTCCTGGGCCAGGCGGGCCATGATTTCGGCCGCCACCCGATCGTTCAGCTCCTGCGACGCGCTGACAGACGAGTCCCGCATCCCGCTCGTGATGGCCAGCCTGATGTCGTCGCCGGTCACCATCTTCCCCTTGCGGAAAAAGAGTGCCCGAAGGAGTATGCTGCGCAGTTCCCGGATGTTCCCCTGGTAGTGGTGGCTGACGAGCACCTGCTTGGCCTCTGAAGTCAGGAGCGGCGGGTCTTCCTTCGGGTCGTCCTTGCCGCGGTAGGTGCGGTAGAGTTTGCCGAGGAAGTGGGTCGAGAGGTCCGGGATATCCTCGCGCCGCTCGTTGAGGGAAGGGACCCGCAGCGACAGCTCCGACAGGCGGTGGTAGAGATCCTCACGGAAATTCCCCCGGGATATTTCCTCCTGGAGATTCTTGTTGGTGGCTGCCACCAGCAGGACCCGGCTGTAGCGTTCCTGGTTTTCTCCGAGGCGGACGAAGCCGCCGTTGTCGAGGAAGCGGAGCAACTGCACCTGGGTCTTGGGATCGGCGTCGCCGATTTCGTCGAGAAAGACGATGCCGCCGTGGGCCTCCTCAAGTATCCCCTTGCGGTCGCTGTAGGCACCGGTGAACGCACCTTTCTTGTGGCCGAACAGCTCGGAGTACGTCAGTTCGCCGCTGTAGGCCGCGATGTTCGACTTCTTCACCGGCAGTTCCCCGGCAGGATTGATCTCCTGCCGGTACATCTCGTTGAGCTTGTTGTAGAGGTTGTTGAAGAAGAACTCCTTGCCTGAGCCTGTCTGGCCGAGGACGAGGATCGAGGGCAGGCCGATGGTCGCCTCCTGGAGGACGTTCCTGCTCCAGAGGCCGATGCGGTTGGTGAGAGGTACCGAGACGATGTTGATGAAATCGACGATCTCCCGGGCCTTGCGGCTCACGCCGATGATGTTGCCGAGGCGGTACGAGGAGACCTGGGGGTCTTTGTAGGCCACGTCGGTGCGCAGCCGGGTGACCTCCCCCTGCAGCCGTTCGATCCGCCGCAGGTCCGAGACGTGGCGGCTGGTAAGCCGGTCGATGAGCTGGAGGATCCGCCGGTGCTCTTCGGTGAAGTAGGCGGGGTGGAGGGAGTTGAGGCAGATGACGGCGATCACCTCGTCGTCGCTGATGACCGGCACGGCAATTTCGCTCTTGATCAGCTCGTGCATGGAGCGGTGGAACCCTTCGCCGCTCTGTTCCTCTTCCACGTGGGCGATGATCTTCGGTTGCTTGGTCCAGGCCACGTAGCCGGTGAGGCTCCGCTCCTCCGGGGAAAGCTCGTATCCCCCGATGCGGAAGGGGCGGATGTTCTTCTTCAGCCACTCCTTGTTCTTGGCCCCGACAATGGTGCCGTTGTCGTCCTCCACCACCAGCCATTTCTCTCCGTCCCGTTCCTCGAGAATGGCGATGCTGCCGGTATCGGCGCCGATCAGTTCGGTGGCCTTTGAGAGGACCTTGGTGAGAAACGGCTGCAGTTCCTCGTTCCGCTCCTGGAGCAGGTCTCCGATCTCCGCGAGCACCTTGATCTCCAGGTGTTCGCCGCCGATCTCCTGGATCACCCGCTCCACCATCTCCGCATGGGTCTGGAGGAGGCCCATTTCGAAATCGGTAAAGCGGTAAACCTCCCGGGCGAAATAGTTGGCGAGGCAGATCACCTTGCGGGTGGCGGGGTCGAAGCGGGGGACCACGTAGAGGGAACGCAGTGCCAGTTGCTCGGTGAGTGCCCGTTTCTCCAGGGTCTGCTGGGTCAGGTCAGGGAAAAAGAGAGGGCGGGTCAGGCGGTCGTCGATGATGACGGCCCGGTCGTCGATGAACCGGGAGATGAGGGACTTCCCCCGCTGCAGGGCATAACCTCCCAGCTGGTCGTACTGTGCCTTGAGGGAGGGGTCCGCCGAGTGGCTGGCAAGGATGGCCATTGTCCGGGTGCCGTCTTCGCCGGCAACCGGCACCAGGACCGATGCGAGGGAGAGGCGATCGATGAGGCGGACTGCCGACTTCACCATGAACCCGGCGGCTTCCCGCTTCTTGTACTCTTCCACGCGCCGGGCCAGGAGGAGCTGCTGATGGTATTTGCGGGCATGGTCGAGACGGTCCCCCACGGACGTGACGAAGTCGCCGACCAGGGCCTTGTTCCGGCCGCCGAGAATTTCCCCGGCGGTCTCCTGATCGATGCAGACCACGCCGAGGGACTTCTCCATGCTCGTCACGGGAATGAGGTAGGTGGCGGCGATACCGAAGCGTTCGGCGAACTCCCGGTCAAGGGGGAGCCCCTGGCCGCGGATGTCGCGGAATTCCGCCGGATGCTGGGAGACGAAGACGCTGGAGACCACGGCGTCCCGGGAGATGATGGGGAAGGTCTCCGCCCGGATTTCCGCGGCCAGCGGCCCTGAAGCATAGACGCAGGAGAGGGCGCCGCGGGTCAGGTCCTCCAGGTAGATCCTGATGTGCTCCCGGTCAGCCACGAGCCGGATCCCCTCTGCCGTGGCATGGAGCATCTCTTCCAGGTTTTCCTTGCCGAAGGTGGCGATCTTTTCCCGCAGGCGTGCCAGCTGGGATTTCAGTGATTCCATGGAACTCCCCTGAGTATATAATTTACACTACAGATTACTTTAGAGGGAAACAGGGAGGAATGTCAAGGGGGATGCGCTTCGGGTGCTTGCTTCGTGGTTCGCGGCACATGCCGGCAATGAAGGGTGGGTTTGCTTCGTCATCGGGGAGACGCAGGGATCACACCGTCGGTGTCATGGCCTCCAGGTACCAGCGGTAGGTATCACGGATTCCTTCGGCCAGGCTTTTCCCGCTCCGCCAGCCGAGGGACGACAGACGGCTCGTGTCCGTGACCTTGCGGGGAGTCCCGTCGGGCTTGGTCGCATCGAACAGGGTCCGACCGGTAAAGCCGGTCACCTTCCCGATCAGGAGCGCCAGGTCGGCGATGCTGATCTCCTCGCCGCTGCCGATATTGACGAGGGCGGGGGCGGCGGGCTGCTCCAGCAGTCCGTCCAGGTCTTTGTCGGGGAGGTTCAGGAGGAAGAGGATACCGTCGGCCAGGTCATCCACATGGAGGAACTCCCGCAGGGGGGTGCCGGTGCCCCAGACCGCAACGGTTTCCATCCCGCCGGCCTGTGCCTCGTGAAACTTGCGCAGCAGCGCCGGGAGCACGTGGGATGTTTCCAGGTCGAAGTTGTCGTTGGGGCCGTAGAGGTTGGCGGGCATGGCGGCGAGAAAGCGGGTGCCATACTGGCGGTTGTAGGCCTGGCACATCTTGACACCGGCGATCTTGGCAACTGCGTAGGCGTCATTGGTCGGCTCCAGGGGGCCGGTAAGGAGGTATTCCTCTTTGAGGGGCTGGGGGGCCAACTTCGGGTATATGCAGCTGCTCCCGAGGAAAAGGAGCCGCCGGACTCCCTGCTGCCGGGCGGACTGGATGATGTTGGCCTGGATCATCAGGTTGTCGTAAAGGAACTCCGCCGGGTAGCTTTCGTTGGCGACGATTCCCCCCACCCTGGCGGCGGCGAGTATGACATAGTCGGGCTGCTCCTGCCGGAACACGTCGGCTGTCGCCGCCTGGTCGCACAGGTCGAGTTCGGCCCTGGTGCGAAGGAGGAGATTGTGGTACCCCTCCTCCCGCAGCTTCCTGGTAAGTGCCGAGCCAACTAGTCCGGTATGCCCGGCAACGTAGATTTTCGCCCCCTTCTCCATTGACCCGTTCCTAGTTTACGCCGGTATGCCCTGTCTGCTGCCGGCCACCATCGGCCGTTCCGGGGTTTTTAGCACCCGTTGATGTGTAGTCGCCCGGCTGGCCGGGAGATTGCCCTGCGGAAACAGTGCGGGAGGGAAAGACGGATTCCGGAAAACGGACCAGCGGTATCGCCTGCCGGGTCGGGCGGTTGTGATCAACATGGACGCGGAAACGCTCAGTTGAACCCCTTGCGGATCTGGTAGAGCTCTTCCATGTCCAGGTCGTTCAACTCGTAGAATTCCCGCTCCAGTTCCTCCACGTAGAACCGGTCCAGGCCGGAATTCTCCAGGAAGTCTTCCCGCAGGGCGATATCCCGGTTTGCGATGATGTTCGGCAGGAGGTTGTGGATGTAGATGGCCTCCTTCTTGATGGTGAGTATCGTTTCGTGGAAGAGGTGGTCCGGGATCTCCCCGTCGATGAGTTTCTTGTGGCGGAGTTCTTCGGTCACTTCCCGCTTGAGGGATTCCTGGTCGGCCTTGGTGGCGTATTTCGAGTAGAAGTTTCTGATCCTCTCCCTCACGTGCTCCAGAAGGGTAAGGGAGATACGCTCTTCTTCGTCGATGGCGCGGAGCTGTTCCACGAGGGCCGTGGTCGCGAGGCGCTGTTCTTCGATGAGTCGCAGCCCTCTCACCAGGGAGGCGACCTTTTTCCTGCCGTAGTTGCCCAGGTACTTGTTCTCCAGGATGCCGCGGGTGAATAGTTCTTCGAAAAACCCCGGTTTCAGGGCATCGAACTCCCGCTTGTTGCCGAGGAGGCTGCGGAGCATCTCCTCCGACGTCCGGACATTCTCCATGAAAGCCAGCTGGTTGATGATGGACGACGTGGAATCATAGCGGTCGAAGTAGGTGATGATGGAGGAAAATCCCTCCAGGATGGACATGTCCGCACCGTCGCGGATCTTTTCGTCGCACGCCTTGCTGGCGTCGAGGAGAATTTCCTCGAACGTGTGGTCGCGGTTTTCCGCGGCCAGTTTCTTGGCGCCCAGAAGCTTGAGGAGGTCCTCCCGGTTGATGCTGTTCTCTATCTGGCGCTCCGACAGGAAAATCCCCTCGAGGATCTGCCGGGTCTCGGAGATGTAGTCGCTCTCCTCCAGGTCGACCAGCTTCTTGTCTTTCTTCAGCATCTCGTCAAGGGTGTAGAAGAGGGCTCCCGGAATCTTGTTGCGCACGGAGAGGGTCTTCAGCCTTGTCAGGCGGGCGTTTTCCAGCTTGTTGATTTCTCCCTTGCGGTTGCAGGCGATGAGGATGTTCTTGTACTCGTCGACGATGCGCTTGTTGTCAGGGTGCTTGTACATGACGTCGATGCGGATACGCTCCTGCTGGTAGCGGTCGATGCCGTAGCGGGCGGCGAGGGAGGCGAGGGAGGCGAAGTCCTCATCGGAGATTTTCTTGTTGATGAGGTAGAGGGATTCGAAGGCCTGCCGGTATTCCTGGTGCCGCTGGTTGATGAGCTTGAAGAGAAAGAGCTGCCCCCGGGTGTCGTCAAGGAGGGCGAAAATCTCGGCGATGATGGCGTTGTCGATCCCGTCCCCGACGGCGAGGGACCGCTTGATCCCCTTGCCGAGGAGCTTGACGATTTCTTCCTGCTGTTTGTGGAGTAGACCGCCGATCCTCTCGGTCTGGACGAAAAAGAAATAGTTGCAGACCGCATTCCCCTCGAAAAAGATCTTTTCGTAGCTCTGGGAACCGGCAGTGAGATCGCTGAACCGCAGGGTGGCGTTCTCCTGGTCGTACCGGCCGCCGTACACGACGAGGCGGTTAATCACGTCTCCCTTGGCAAGGTCGGCGATCGGCTGGTCGACGCCGAACATGTATTCGCAGAAGGAGCCGCCGTTCCCCTGGTAACTGACGCCGTCACGGCCAAGGATGAATTCGTTGCCGGGGGAGAAAAAACGCAGTTCGTCCCCCTCGCCCTGGACGATGTTGAAGAAATACCGCTGGTGGGCATCGGTTCCTGCGACCATTGCGTAGTATTCGATGCAGCTTTCGGTGACACCGTGGAGACGGATGTCTTTCATGGTTTCGGTCCATTCACGGGCGGTCTGGTATCGTCGCAGTTATCATAGAGTCTGCGAGACATTTTTTCAAGCGCAACCTACATCCTGATGGTCATCCCGTCATAGGCGAACTCCACCCCCGCCGGAAGCCTGGCATTGTCCTGGTATGAGACTTCATGGGTCAAATGGGTGAAGACGGTGTGCCGGGGCCCGAGTTTCTCGACGACCGCCAATGCCGCCTCGATATTCAAATGGCTTGTATGGGGCGTATAGCGGAGGGCATCGATCACGAGCGTGTCCAGTCCCATCAGCTTGTCCATGGAGGCATCGGGAATCTGGCTGCAGTCGGTGACGTAGGCAAAATTGTCGATGCGGTACCCGGTGGCGGTTGTGAACCCGTGCACGAGGGGGACGGGGATGATCCGCTTGCCGAACAGCAGGAACGGGCCGTGGGCTTCGTGGGGTTCGAGAAGGGGGTAGAAGCCCGCTTCCTCCATCCCCGTAAATATGTAGGTGAAATTGGCGGAAATGACGTCGAGGGTTTCCCTGCTCCCGTAGCAGGGGATTACCCGCTTGTGGATGAAGTGAAATCCCCGCAGGTCGTCTATGCCGTTGATATGGTCCGCATGGGAGTGGGTAAAGAGAACGGCATCGATGCGGGGGATACGTTCCCTCAGGGCCTGTCTTCGCAGGTCCGTGGAGGTGTCCGCGAGGAGATACTTGCCGGCGGTCTCGATGAGGATGGAGGAGCGGCTCCTCTTGTCGCGGGGGTCGTCGGAGGAGCAGACGGGGCAATGACAGCCGACCATCGGCACGCCGGTGGAGGTGCCGCTGCCGAGGATGGTGATTTTCATGACGTGCTTCCCCTGGCAATTTCGCCCAAAATAGCACGGTTGCCCCGGTGAGGCAAGGCCTTTGTCCTTGCCTCACCGGGAGATCGGGGTAGAATTACTGTAAAAGAGACGAGAGGCAGGCCCGTGAAGATAGCCCTCATAACCCCTTACTACTATCCCTTTGTCCGCGGCAACGCGGTAACGGTGCGGCGGATTGCCCGGTCCCTCGTCAGGAGCGGTTGCCGGACCGAGGTCTATTCCCTGGACAGCAGGTCGGCCTCGGGCATCGCCCGCCGGATGGCCGACGCCCCCCCCCGCCTCATCCACGCCTTTCACGGCTGGTTGGGAGGGAGGGTGGCCCGGGCCATCGCCGCGCAGAGAGGGATACCCTATATTGTGACCCTGACGGGGACCGATGTCTACGAGGCCCTGACGGACATTCGTCGCGAGGAGACCTTCGCCGTCCTGCACGATGCTGCCCGGCTCGTCGCCTTTGACCCGTGCATCAGGGAGCGGCTGGGGAGCCCCGCCCTGCAGGAAAAAACGGTTATCATCCCTCAGGGAGTGGAAACACCGGGGGAAGAGCGGCGCATCCCGGAAGACCTCATCTTCTCCGGCGGCTCTTTTACCTTCCTCCTCCCGGCCGGCCTGCGGCCGATCAAGCAGGTCCTCTTCCCCCTCGCGCCGCTGGCGGAAATTTACCGATACGAGCCGCGGGTCAGGCTGCTCCTGGCCGGGCCGGTCATCGATCCTGCCTATGCGGCCCGGGTGATGGGGGAGCTGGAACGGCATCCATTCGCCCACTACCTGGGGGGGATAGATCATGGCGCCATCGGTTGTCTCTACCGCAGGGCCGATGCCGTCCTCAACACGTCGCTCTTCGAGGGGGGAATGGCCAATTCCATCCTTGAAGCGATGAGCCTGGCGAGGCCGGTGCTGGTGGCGGACATCGAAGGGAACCGGGCGATTGTCAGGGAGGGGGTCACCGGCCTCCTCTATCGCACCGAGGCGGAATTCCGCGAGAAGGCGGAACGGCTCATCACCGATCCGGTACTGGCGCGACAGCTGGGGCACGAAGCCAAGCGACTGGTGCTGGAGGAGTTTTCACCGGAGCGTGAGGTCTCCGCCTATCTGGAACTGTACCGGGAAGTCGTCGGCTGAGATGCCGAAAGTTCGCCGACGGGTACGAGGACGCACGGGGGTACGGTGTCGCCGCTCCTCCTACAGTTTTTCCAGGAACTCCCGCACCAGCGGCGCAAAGGTTTCGTGTTCCAGGAGGAAGGCGTCGTGGCCGTAGGAGGAGGGGATGAGATGGTATTCCGTCCGGGTGCCGAGGCTTGCCAGGACGGTTGCCATTTCTTCCGTCTGGGAGGGGGGGTAGAGCCAGTCGGAGGTGAAGGCGAAGAACTGGACGGGCGCCTCGATACGACGGAAGGCCTCCTCCATCGATTCGTATCCCCAGGCGACATCGTACAGGTCGAGGGCCTTGGCAAGGTAGAGGAAAGAGTTCGCGTCGAAACGGTCGACAAAGCTGTAGCCGTTGTAGAAGAGGTACCGCTCCACCTCGAACTGGCCGAAGAAGTCGAACAGGCCGTCCCGGGCGGAAAAACGGCGGCCGAACTTGGCGGTCATCGATTCGTCAGAGAGGAAGGTGATGTGGCCGATGCCGCGGGCAAGGGCCAGCCCGTCCTTGGGGTTCTTGCGGTATTCCCCTTTCTTCCAGGAGGGGTCGTTGAAGATCGCCCAGCGGGCCACCGCGTTCAGTGATATGGCCTGGGCCGACGGCCGGGGGGTAGTGGCGAGGACGATGGCCGAAGCGATCCGTTCAGGGAACTGGGTGGCCCATTCGAGGGCCTGCATCCCTCCCATGCTTCCCCCCAGGACGGTGACAAGCCGCCCGATCCCCAGGTGATCGAGGAGCAGGGCCTGTGCCCGCACCATGTCCCGCACCGTTATCACCGGAAACGAGAGGTTGTAGCGCTTTCCGGTCCGGGGGTTCTCGGAGGCGGGGCCCGTGGAGCCGAAACAGGAACCGATGACATTGGAGCAGATGACGCACCAGCGGTTGGTATCGAGGAGCCTGCCGGGGCCGACGATGGCGTCCCACCACCCCGGCTTCGCATCGTCCTCGCTGTGTTTTCCTGCCAGATGGGCGCTGCCGGTCCAGGCATGGGCCACGAGAATGGCGTTCGTGCCGGACGCGTTCAGCTCTCCGTAGGTCTCGTAGGCGAGGGTGACGGGGCCGAGGATGCGGCCGCTCTCCAGCTTGAGGTCCACGTCAAAGGTTACGGATTTGGGTTCGACAATGCCGACGGACATGGGATACCAGGTACGGTTGAGGTAAAGAAAAGCCCCTTCTCAGGAGTGATGAAGGGGCTTTTTGATCTGTTGCGATCGTGCAGCACCTCTCTCATCTTTGCCTTTCGGCAGGATTTAGCACCTGGCGTCCGTTACCGGACCGGTTGCTGCGGTTTCGCAGGGCCTTTCCCTCCACCGCTCTTGATAAGAAGGTCTTATCTATTCGATTTTGGTCAAGAATACGGGAGGGGGGTGATTTTGTCAACGGAAATGTTGGCGGCTACGCTCGTGGCGTCGAGGAGTTCCTTCTGGGCGGAATATGTCGGCCATTTTTCTCCCCGGTGTTGCCAATGATGTGGCATCTCGGCTATACTGCAGGAAATCTCATCCGAAGGGATGGCCTGACATGAACGGTTCTTCACATGCCCGGGTACTCGCGCTTCTCGTGGTACTGCTCGTCTCATTCCCGGCAATGGCCGAAATCTACGAGTATACCGACGGGGAGGGAACAGTTCACTTCGTTGATGACGTCAGCAGGGTGCCGAGGGAATACCGCAGGCACATACAGGTGCACCAGGACTCCGTTGACGAACAGCCGCCGGAGGAGCGGTTGCGGCGCCTGGAGGAGGTGCGGGGGGAAAGAGAGCGGCGTCGTCTGGAAATGTCAAGAAAGGATGAGGAGCAGGAGCGGCAGCGCCGGTCTCAGACCACCCCCGTCGTTGTCAGGGGAAACCAGGTGTTCGTTCCCGTCACACTTGCCAACGGGGGGGCGACGACAGAGGCGCTGCTCCTTCTCGATACCGGTGCCACCGTCACCACCATTACCACCGAGGTGGCGGAGCGCCTCCGGATCGAGGAGATGGAAAATGCGGCGGTCCAGGTGGCGGGAGGGAAGTCTCTGAGGGCGGGACGGATCAAGCTTTCCTCGCTGCATGCCGGTCCCTTCACCCGCACCGGAATGAATGTCATCGTCATTCGCCAGCGGGGCAATGGCATGGGGGACGGCCTCCTCGGCATGGACTTTCTGCGCGGAGTCGCCTACCGGATCGATTTCGCGCGGGCGACGATCACTTGGGACGGCGATGTCTCGCACAATTAGCCTTCGCCTCACTTACTGTTTTCGGGAACCGGTTCCGTCCGTGACATTGTCAGGAAGGGCCCTTACCGCGGTTGACGCGAATGTCCTTGTCCCGTGCGGACCTTCTCCGCATTTTCCCCGCTTCTCCTCCGACAGGTATTGATCGCACCATGTGGCCGCCGTTCGCGTCCGCCATCGAGAAAAGCCCGCCGAAGCGGGCTTTTCTCGTTCCACCCCGGGTCCTACAGTCCTCCGCCGTGCAGCTCCTCGTGATCGGCATCGAAGCCCTGCTGGTCCTTGTAGAGGATGACGTTGACCCGGTCCCGGTCCCTGCCGAACTCGAAGTTGAGATTGTGCTCATAGGCCATGCGGGCCACCGGCTCCAGTTGCCCCGTATCCCGAAGCCTGAAGAGAATCCGGTTCCCCCTTCCCAGGTAGTCGAGGAAGCTGGTCGATATCTCGAATTCGAACGGGCCCCACTCCCGGGTCAGATCGGCTGCGCCCGTGTCGGTGCCGCTCACGGTGCATTCACTCAGGCTGATGCGCCGGGGAGTGAGGCCTCCTGCATCCGCAGAAACGGCGCTGGATTCGGTCAGGTGCGTTTCCCGCGACTCCAGAGGCGCGACGGAGATCACCATGCCTGCCGCCACGGTGGCATTGCTGAACCGGTCGATGAGGATGAAGCTGCCGGTTTCCCGGTTCTGCCGGTAGGGGTCAAAGGCTACCGGGCGGTCAAGTTCCAGGCGGACCACGCCGATTCCGTTGAGCTCCAGTGTCGGCACCTGTTTCTGTTCCAGGGTGTTGACGTCCACCGCATACTGTACCCGGGTCACCCGGCCGGGGGTAACGGCGGTGGCCGTCTTGACCAGGTAGACCTGTCCCGGCACCAGGGCTTCGTCATGCAGCCAGACCAGGTGCGCCTCGGGGTGCCGGGACAGGCGCGGCGGGGTATCGGTCGCTACCAGCATATCCCCCCGGCTGATATCGATCTCATCGGCAAGGGTCAGGGTCACGGCCTGGCCGGCCACCGCCTCCAGCAGGTCGCCGTTCATGGCCACGATCCGGGCAACCCGGCTGGTTCGGCCGGACGAGGCGACCTGCAGCTCGTCACCCGGTCGGATGGTCCCCGCGGCAATGGTGCCGCTGAAGCCGCGGAAGTCGAGGTGGGGGCGGTTGACCCACTGGACCGGCAAACGGAACGGCAGGTTTCTGGCGTCATCCTCTACCTGGACGGTCTCCAGGTAGTTCATCAGGGTAGGACCATGGTGCCAGGGGGTGTTGTCGCTGGCTTCGATGATGTTGTCGCCGTTCAGGGCCGAGATCGGAATAGCGGTAATGGAAGCAAAACCGAGCGGGGCGGCGAACTCTTCGTACTCGTGCACGATCGCCTCGAACCGCTCCCGGTCGAAGTCGATCAGGTCCATCTTGTTGATCGCCAGCACGACATGGCGGATACCAACAAGGGAAACCAGGTAGCTGTGGCGGCGGGTCTGCGTGAGGAGCCCCTTGCGGGCATCCACCAGAATCACGGCCACCTGGGCCGTGGATGCGCCGGTAACCATGTTGCGGGTGTACTGTTCGTGGCCGGGGGTATCGGCGACGATGAACTTGCGCCGGTCGGTGGAGAAGAAGCGGTAGGCCACGTCGATGGTGATCCCCTGCTCCCGTTCCGCCTGCAGGCCGTCCAGGAGGAGGGCATAATCAATGGCCCCTCCCTGGGTGCCGACTTTCTTGCTGTCCACCTCCAGTGCCGCCAGCTGGTCCTCGAAGACCATCTTCGAATCCCACAAGAGGCGCCCGATCAGGGTGCTCTTGCCGTCATCGACGCTGCCGCAGGTGATGAAGCGGAGGAGCGACTTTTCTTCCTGGCTCTTCAGGTACGCGAGAATATCCTTTTCGATCAATTCCGACTGGTGTGCCATCAGAAGTACCCCTCCTGCTTCTTCTTCTCCATGCTCCCTGCCTGGTCGTGGTCGATCAGCCGTCCCTGGCGCTCCGAGGTGCGGGTCAGGAGCATCTCCTGGATGATCCCGGGGAGGGTGTCGGCTGTCGATTCCACGGCGCCGGTAAGGGGGTAGCACCCCAGGGTCCGGAAACGGACCGTTTTGTACTGCACCACCTCGCCCGGTTTGAGCTCCAGGCGCTCGTCGTCCACCATGATCAGCATGCCGTCCCGCTCCACCACTGGCCGGACAGCGGCATAGTACAGCGGCACGATCGGAATCCGCTCCAGGTGGATGTACTGCCAGACGTCCAGTTCGGTCCAGTTGGAAATCGGGAAGACCCGGATGCTCTCCCCCTGCTTGATCCTGGTATTGTAGAGGTTCCACAACTCCGGACGCTGATTCTTGGGATCCCAGCGGTGGTTGGCGCAGCGAAAAGAGAAAATCCGCTCCTTTGCCCTGGATTTTTCCTCGTCCCGGCGGGCTCCGCCGAAGGCGGCGTCGAACTTGTGCTTGTCCAGCGCCTGCTTCAATCCTTCCGTCTTCATGATGTCGGTATAGAGCGCCGAGCCGTGGGTGAAGGGGGAAATGCCACGGCTCACCCCCTCTTTGTTCACATGTACGATCAGGTCCAACCCGCATTCGGCCGCCATCCGGTCGCGGAACTCGATCATCTCGCGGAACTTCCAGGTAGTATCCACGTGCAGCAGGGGAAACGGCGGCGGTGAGGGATAGAATGCCTTGCGTGCCAGGTGCAGCATCACCGCCGAGTCCTTGCCGATGGAATAGAGCATCACCGGGTTGGCGAATTCGGCCACCACTTCACGGAAGATGTGGATGCTTTCGGCTTCGAGCTGCTGCAGATGGGTCAGGGTTTTACGCATGGATTGCTTTCTCCTCGTTTCGGTATCATCTCCGGTGCAGGCCGCATTCCTTGTGTTCCGGGTTCTCCCACCACCACCGCCCCGCCCGCGGATGCTCTCCGGGGGCCACCGGCCGGGTGCAGGGGGCGCAGCCGATGGAAGGATACCCCTGGCGGTGAAGGCGGTTGACAGGGACCCGCCGGGCATCCGCATACTCCCAGACCTGTTCCCCGGTCCAGTCCAGGAGGGGATTGATCTTGATGATGCCGCCGTTCACCTGGTCAACTTCGATGGGGGCAAGGTCGGTCCTCGTCACGCTCTGCTCCCGGCGAAGCCCGGTGATCCAGCCGGAAAGCCCCTTGAGCGCCCGGCCAAGTGGCTCCACCTTGCGGATGTGGCAGCACTCGTGGCGGTTTTCCAGGGACTCCCGGAAAGAAAAAAGCCCCTTCTGCCGTTCCAGTGTCTCCACCGAACCGTGCTGCGGGAAAAACCAGTCGATCTTTACCCGATAACGCTCGACGATGGCGTCAGCCACCTCGTATGTTTCCTCGTTGAGCCGTCCGGTGTCGAGGGCGAAGACGCCGATGGCGAGTCCCAGTTCCTGTGCCATGTTAATGAGCACCACATCCTCCAAGGAGAAGGAGCAGGCGAGGGAGACCGGGCCTCCGGCCTCACGGATACCACGTCGCAGGATGTCGGCAGCTCCGGCAGCCGGCCCGGTAGGTGCGGCGGTTGGTGGTAGAGTTTCAGCCATCGGTGTCCTTTCCTCTCTTCCCGCTGGAGCGTGTCCCGTGAGGGGAAGTGTTCCTCATTCGATAAGTGATATTTAGAAAATACATTATACTATTAATTAAGTCAAGAATAAATATGTGCTTAAATTACGCAAAAAAAGTCAATTACAAGCCGCGGCTGGTTGTACAGGTGCAGCTTCCGCCACGCAGCATCCTGGCGACGGAAAGCGGCAGTCGTCTAGATCTTCAGCCCGAGAAGCGGCCAGACATACACCACCGACAAGAGGAAGAGCAGCCAGGAGATGGCTGCAATGGCCAGGCCGGGGACGATGATGTCGCGACCCTTCAGGAAGCCGGAGGCATAGGCGATGGCAGTGGCCGGCGTCCCCATGGGAAGGCAGTAGGCGAGCCCCGCGGGAAGGGCGATGGCGAGTGTCATCACCCGCGGGTCCATGTCGATGGTGCGGCAGAGGCCCATGCCGATCGGCATGAGGATCGCCACCACGGCCGCATGGCTGATGCATTCCGTCAGGACGATGGCGATGAGGGAGATTACCGTGATGAGGGCAAGGGGGGAGCTTTGAAAGCCTGCCATTCCCTTCTGCACCAGCCAGGTTGCCGCGCCGGTCTTTTCCAGCGCGGCGGCCAAGGCAATGGAGCCGCCGTACATGAGGACGATCCCCCAGTTCACATCCTCCTCGATCCTTTGCCAGGTAACGACACGCAAGGCAAAGAGCGTCGCCGCTGCAAGGATGGCGATGGTGGCGAGGCCGGCCTTTTCGCCGAGGGCGATCCAGCATCCGACCGTTACGACCATGACCACGGCGGTGATCATCTCGTCATACCCCATCTTGCCGATTTCGAGCCGCTTGCGATGGAGGACTTTCACTCCCTCCTCGACGGAGGCGATGTCGATAGGGAAGGACTTCAGCAGGAGGAGAAAACCGATGACCAGGAGAGGCATGACGATCATGCTGGCGGCGAACGTCCATTCCATGAAGTTGAAGGAGAGCCCGGTGTCCTCTTTCAGAAGTCCGGCGGCCAGGGGAGCCCTGGCCCCTCCGAGGAACGTGGCGATGCCCCCGATGATGCACCCCCAGGCGATGGACATGAAAAGGAGGCGCCCGAAACTGCTCTTCCCCTTGTCCAGTCGGAGCGCTCCGGATATCTCACCGACCACCGGAAACATCATGGCAGCCACGGCATGCTCGCTCATGAGGAAGGAGAGCGCCGCAGAGAGAAGGAAGACGGTGAGGGCGAGGCGCAGGGGGGTCCTGCCGAAACGGGCAAGCATGGTCCTGGCAAGGCGGGCCGACAGGCCGGTGCCGGTCATGGCGGCGGCCAGGACGAAGGCCCCGAGGATGAAGAAAACCGCCTCGTTCCCGAATGACGCATAGGTCTTCTTGGCCTCCATGATGCCGAGGAGCGGGAGCATCGCCATGGAGAGGAGTGCCGTGACGGCAATGGGGAGGAGCCCCGACACCCACAGGGCAATGGTGGCGCCGAAGAGTACCAGGGAGCGGAATCCGGACACCGTGAGACCGGCAGGCGGGGAGAACTGGAGCAGCACTGCCACCACGAGCACCAGGCCGGTCATGACCTGGTAGCGCCCAGTGCGGTCGAGAATGATGACCCAGAGGGGGCGGGTATCGATCTTCAGCGGTTTGTCGAAGAGGTGGTTCGGGTCCATCCACCGCTCCTTTCCGGTTGAGGTTCGTTGGTACGCCAAGGGAGAGCGGCAGCGGTCTGGGCGGCGCGCATCGTGCCGGGCAATTATCGGCTTCTACAGGCCGGACGACCCGTAGGATTCCTCGACCTGCCTGATGCGCAGGCTGCGCCTCAGGTCGGAGGCCGCCAGAAGCCGACGGTCCTGGAGCAGGTCGATGAAACCCTTGAGAACTCCCGCCGGTTTCCCGGCGGTGAAGGGGGTCGTCAGGGCGAGGAGGGGGAGGAACGGTTTCATGGCCACTTTCCTCCTTTTCAATTCCCCTGCAAGGTGGTCGAATACCTCTTCCATCTCGGTGCGGGGGTAGTTCCCGGCGCGGGTGGTGATCTGCGGCAGGGGCACCACTCCGGATGAGAGAAGTGTGTCGATGGCGCTCACCGTTGAGCTGCTTGCCTCTTCCCCCACATTGATGGTCGAGGCGACTCCCCATGCCGGGAAGATCCCCTTTGCCGTCTCAAGGGCGGCGAGCCGCTCCTCCCTGTGCAGGCCCGGCTCCCGGCTGAGACCCGGATCGAAGGTGTGGAGAGGGATGTCGATGATGTCGATCCCTGCAGCGTAGGCGCGTTCCAACAGATACCCCGGTGCGGGGTAGTCGATCTGGCCGAGGAGGTGGATGTGGAAATTCTTCTTGAGGAGCCGTACGTGCTCTTCCCCTGCGTGAAAGGATTCGGGGCTGCCGAAGGTAATGGTCATAAGCTCAGCCGGAGCCTGGCAATGGCTGTCGAAGACCGTCTCCAGGGTCTCCCGGGGGTCGAGTCCACCGCCGATGAAGAAAACGTTCCCCTCTCTCTTGAGTTCCGCGGGGCCGGGTGGGGCGAAGGGGTGGCGAATGAGTTCATCCAGTCTTTGCCGGTCGATAATCATATGGTTCGTGGGGGGCGAGTGACGCACTCCCTATTCTCCCGCTTTCTCCAGCGTCAGGATGTAATGGCCGTCAGCCTCCTTCAGGCCAAGGAGCCTGTGCCCCCGGCCTTCTCCCGATACCAGTCAAGGACCGCTGCGACGAAATCCGCGGCTCGGTCTTCGGGGAGGAAGGTTGCGAAGAGGGTACCGACCAGGGGATGTCTTCCCCACTTCCCGCCGATTCGTACAGAATACCCTGTTTTCTCTGCTTGCCACGCTCCTGTCGGGCAGATTTTGACGCAGTCGCCGCAGCAGGCGCATTTCCCCGGGATGAAAACCGGCCTGCCGTCCGAGCCGGCCGTGACGGCCCCTTCGGCACACGACGTAATGCAGAGGCCGCAGCAGCTGCACGCTTCGGCATGAAGCTTCGGCCAGATCGCCCCCTGGAAACCGACGTCGTTGGTGCCCGACTTGGGGCAGTCGAAGGGGCAGCCGGCGATGCCGACCTTGAACTTGTGATGGCCGGTTTCGCGGCCGGTGAACCGGCCGTCCACTTCCATGGCCGATTTCTGGGTATCCACGAGGCTGTTCGGATTGTACTCGCAGCCACCGCAGGCGGTCGGGGCCCGTACCCGCGCGCCGCAGGAAGCGACACGCTGGTCTCCTTCGGCCAGTTCCGCCGTGACTGCGTCGAAATCCGTGAAGTTGATGTTCACCAGTTCAATGGATTGTCGCACGGAAAGGTGGACGAACTCCCCCCCGTACTTTTCGGCAACCGCAGCGATCTTCCTGAGGCGGGGGATCGTCAACCGTCCCCCCGGCACCTTCAGTCGCACGGTGAAGAGGTCCTTCCCGCGCTCCTTGATGAAACCGCCGGCCTTGAAGTTGTTCAGGTCGGGGGTGGTTCTGTTTTTCTCTTTCGACATGGGAGGGCCCTCGAATTCATATCGGTTTCTCGTACATCAAAAGTAGTAAAATATAGTAAATTAGTCAACAAAAATTTCACGCAGATACTACGGCATTTAAGTGTTGAATAACATGGGGCTACAAGGGGGATGATGGGGTGGGAGTCATGGGAGGGGAGGGCGCTATTTCGTTTCCGGGTCGCAGACGTTCATCGCGTCCAGTTCGTCCGCGAGGGCAGTGATGGTGGGGTTTTCCCCGCAGATGGGACAGGCGGGGTTTTTCCTGAGCGGCACTTCCCGGAACTTCATGCGGAGGGCGTTGTAGGTGAGGAGCCTGCCGGCGAGAAGCTCCCCTGTTCCCAGAAGGAATTTGATCGCCTCTGTTGCCTGGATGGTGCCGATCACCCCCGGCAGGACACCGAGCACCCCGGCCCGGGAGCAGGCGGGGATGGCGTCCTGCGGCGGCGGTGTCGGAAAGATGCAGCGGTAGCAGGCCGATTCCCCCGGCGTCACGGTGATGGTCTGGCCGTCGAAACGGAGGATGCCGCCGTGGGAATAGGGCTTCCCCGTCAAAATGCAGGCGTCGTTGATGAGGAATTTCGCGGCGAAGTTGTCGGTGGCGTCGATGACGAAGTCGTACCCCGCCATGATCTCCCCGATGTTGGCGGCGTGTACCCGCGTCTCGTAGGTGTTGACCGTCACGTCCGGGTTCATGGCGGTCATCTTTGTCTTTGCCGACGCCACCTTCGGCGTTCCGATGTCCCGGGTGTGGTGCGCGATCTGCCGCTGCAGGTTGGAGAGGTCCACCGCGTCTCCGTCGGCGATGCCGATGGTGCCGACGCCGGCGGCCGCCAGGTACAGGGCGATGGGGGAGCCAAGCCCGCCTGCGCCGATCACGAGCACCCTGCCGTTGAGGAGTTTCTGCTGCCCCTTCCCCCCCACTTCCTTCAGCATGATATGGCGGGAGTAGCGTTCGATTTGCGATTCGGTCAGCATGGTGTCTCCGGTGGTCACGACCCCCTGCCCATCTGTAAAAAAGGGGAGGCTACTGCCTCCCCTCGTGGGATGTGTACGGGAAAACTGCGGAAGATCGGTCAGTGGGTGGCGGTCCGGGCGACCAGCGGGATTAGGGCGTTCCTCATCTTGCGCAACGCCCCCTCCTCGATCTGCCGGACCCTCTCCCGGGAGATGGAGAAGTGGTCGGCGATGTCCTGGAGGGTCATGGGGTCGTCGGCGGTGACCCGGTGTTCGATGACGAAGCGCTCCTTCTCGTTGAGGCCCGTGAGCGCCGAGGTGATCTCTCTGCGGAGAAGGTCGTTTTCCTGGAGTTCTGCCAGGAGCTCCTCCTGGTTCTGCCGCTCATCTGCCAGGTTTTCCAGGAGGGTTACGCCGTCGGTATCGGCGATTTCGGCATCGAGGGAGAACTCGCCGCGCATTCTCTGGTCCATCTCCAGCGCTTCCGTCTCCTTGACGTCCAGGGACAGTGCGGCGGCACGGATATCATCGCTGCCGGTCATCTTTTTGATGGCGCTTCTGGCCTGGTTCAGCTTGAAGAAGAGCTTTTTCTGGGCCTGGGTCGTGCCGATTTTCAGCAGGCTCCACGCCGAGATGATATGGTTCTGGATATAGGCGCGGATCCACCAGACCGCGTAGGAAATGAGCCGGAACCCCTTGTAGGGGTTGAACTTTCGAACCGCCATCATCAGGCCGATATTCCCCTCCTGGATGAGGTCGATCATCTTGAGGCCGTAGGAGCGATATTCGGAGGCGATTTTTACCACGAACCGGAGGTTGGAAGTGATCAGCAGGTGGGCTGCCTCAAGGTCCTTCTCCTCGTAAAATTTTACCGCAAGGCGGTACTCTTCTTCCGCGGTGAGGACCGGGAATCGTTTGATCTCCCCCAGATAGAGGGTGAGGCTGTCGGCGACAACGGGAAGCGTCATGGTCATGCAGGACTTCCTCCTGACGGATTCAGGCACCAAGGGGTTAGCACTCGCTTATCGAGAGTGCTAACAATATAACAAGGAGAAGAAAGAAATGCAAGGGGGGGGCGGTTATTTTTGCTGGAACAGGACGATGCACATATCAGCCCGTTTGGGGGCGTAGGCGTAGGTTATCCGGGTGTGGGGGCCCTCCCAGACGTAGGTGATCAGGTGGGGGCCCTGGGAATTGTCGAGTTTCCCTTCACCGTACGATTTTTTGTGCTGGGCCAGAAGATTGTCCAGGCCGATCTTCATGACGTAGTCGGCGCTGAACTTGACGGATGCCCCGACGAGTTTGTTTTCCCGGAAGATGAAGGTGCGCACGGCTATTTCCGCGTTGGGGTTGTGCTGCTTGTATGCCACGTCGGTATGGAACTGGCTGGGCTCGCCCTTGGGATATAGTCCTTTCACCGTTTGCAGATCGGTCCCCCACTTCATGCCCGCGTACCCGTCCTGCACCCCGGCAGCAAAGGCGGCGCACGAGAACCAGATCGACAGAGAAAAAATGACAAGCAGTGCAAATTTTTTCATGGAACAGCCCCCTTATGTGCAGACGATGAACAATAAATCACTTTTACCGGCGGTGTCAAGGGGGAAGAATGGACGCCTCCTCCCGCAAGGCTAAAAAACCTTGCCCCGCAGAGGCGTTATGTGGTACATGGCTTGTAATGGAATTTTTTGGCGCCCGCGCCGGTTTTCGGAGGTTGCAGTCAATGGACATCAGGATACTCCCGCTCCCCGACGAGAAGAAGAAGGCCCGTTTTACCGACGAATCCAAGCTCGGGTTCGGACGGATTTTCACCGACCGAATGCTCCTGGTGGAATGGAAGGCCGGCCAGGGGTGGGTCGACGCGCGGGTCGAGCCCTATGCTCCCTTTGTCCTTGATCCCTCCTGCCTGGTATTCCACTACGCCCAGGAGATTTTCGAAGGCTTGAAGGCCTACAAGTGGCAGGACGGCACCATCGCCCTCTTCAGGCCCGAGATGAACGCCCGCCGCTTCAATCTTTCCGCCGACCGGTTGTGCATGCCGGAGGTTCCGGAAGATCTTTTCCTCGCGGGGATTGAAGAGCTGGTCAGGCTGGAGAGCGATTGGATCCCCACCTCTTCCGGCACCTCGCTCTATATCCGCCCCGCCATGATCGCGGTGGAACCGGTGCTTGGCGTTCACCCCTCCGACCACTTCTATTTTTTCGTCATCCTGTCGCCGGTGGGGGCCTACTATGCCTCGGGCTTCAACCCGGTGAAGATCATGGTGGAAGACCGGTACGTGCGGGCGGTCCCGGGAGGCACCGGAGAGGCGAAAACCGGCGGCAACTACGCCAGTTCCCTCAAGGCGGGTCTGGAGGCCAAGAAAAAGGGTTTCGAACAGGTCCTCTGGCTTGACGGCGTCCACCGCCGCTACGTGGAGGAAGTGGGGGCCATGAACATGTTCTTCGCCTACGAAGACGTGGTTGTTACGGCCCCCCTCACCGGCTCCATCCTGAACGGCGTCACCCGCGACTCGGTCCTCAAACTGGCCGGCACCCTCGGATTCCGCGTCGAAGAGCGCCCCATCGACATCAACGAGCTGATGGCGGACATTCACACCGGCAAGCTGAAGGAGGCCTTCGGGAGCGGAACCGCGGCGGTCATCACGCCGGTGGGTGCCCTTGCCTACAGGGACGAGTGCCTCACGGTGGGAACCGGCGGGGTCGGCAGTCTGACCCAGCGGTTGTATGATACCCTGACCGGCATCCAGAACGGCCGGATTGAGGATTCTTTCGGCTGGATCAGGAAGATAGCGTAACGATTCTGACGGGGCACGGTATGCCGTGCCCCCGCAGGTTTACCACCATGAAAACCCCGTCAGCTGAAAACAAGCTCTGCCTCTCCTGCCGCAGGACGTGCAAGCAGCCGGCCACGGCGGTGATTGCCTCGTGTCCCCGCTACTACGCCGGCCCCAAGATCAAGCGGGTCACCTGGCAGCAGCTGGAACTCGCCCTGTAACCCCTCCCATGAATACTGCAGAGTTCCCCTTCATCCGGGTTTCCGACCGGTGCACCGGCTGTGGCCGCTGCGTTGCCGCCTGTCCCGGACGGCGCTTCACCCTCGACACCCTCGGCAGCAGGAAGCGGGCACGGCTGACTGCTCCCGGGCGCTGCAGCCGCTGCCTGAGGTGTGTGGAGGAATGCCCCGTAGGGGCGCTCAGCTGTGTTACTTCACCTCAACGGTGATCTGTTTCGGCGTGGTCTCTTCCTTCTTGGGGAGGGTGATGGTGAGGACCCCCCTGTCGCAGGAGGCCTGGACCTTGTCCTGGGCGATGGCGGGGGGGAGCGAGAAGCTTCGCTGGAATGAGCCGTAGTAGCGTTCGATCCGGTGGTAGTTCTCTTTCTTGATCTCTTCGTCCTGGCGCCGCTCACCCCTGATGATGAGGGTGTTATCTTCGATCCGCACGTCGATGTCCTTCTGGTCGACGCCGGGGAGTTCGGCTTTGATGATGAGCGATACCGCGTCCTCGAAGATGTCCACCGGCGGTTGCCAGATCCCTTCGCGGAGTTCTTCGCCGGGCTCCCGGTTCCATGCCAGGTCGAGGAGCCGGTTCATCTGCTCCTGCATGGCGCGCAGTTCACTGAAAGGGTTGTATTTGACGATGGCCATGGGTGTTTCCTCCTTGCGGGCAACGTAAAACCTCACGTACAAAAGATAGTGCACAATCGGCCAAAATCAAGGGGGAGGAACGGTCATTCGCCGCATCCTCCCCCCTGTCCTGCGTGTTGCTATCTTTCTTCCCGTATGTGCCAGGTCACGACGACGTGGCCGATCAGATCCGCTTCCCCTTGGGCACGCTGTGCTTGAGTTTTTTCGAACCGTCGTAGAGCGTCTGCTTGATCTGGGTGCGGCGCTCTTTCAGGTCCTTTTTCTCGTAGTCGGTTTCCAGGATCAATTCCGCTCTCTCGGCCAGCTGGTCAATGACCTCTTCTTCTCTCTTCGTCATACGGACTCCTCTTTGTCAAGTGTGAAGATACGATTCCCCAACGACCCACTCGTGGATTCCCGTGTGCCACCTCCTTTCCTCTTTCTTCTAGGGTAGCAGAGTTTCCGGTGAATGCAAGGGTAAAATCATCGTGATATCAGATAGTTGGATTGGGGCGGCGGGCGCGGTTCCGCCGCTTTCACGGCTCTTATTCCCCTTGAACAGAGGGAGTTTATCGGCTACTATGTTTCCATATCCCCGATGGCGAGGTGTTTGCCCATGCTCTACAAGGTAGTGGAGGTCAATAACGTCAATGACGAAGCCCTCGAAGAGGTGCTCAACGACTGGGTGACCAGGGGGTGGCGATTCGACGGCCTCCACTTCGCCATGCGGGAGTCGAGCAAACGCCCGTCCATGGCCTTCGTGATCTTCACCCGACAAGGGGAGACCGAATGAAGCACACCTGTCAAGGATGATTCCCATGGCTGACATGCCCACCCTGTACCTCATCGACGGCTCATCCTACATCTACCGCGCCTACTTCGCCATCCGCCACCTCTCGTCGCCGAAGGGTTTTCCCACCAACGCCCTCTACGGCTTCACCCAGATGCTCCTCAAGGTGCTGAAGGAGCGCCGGCCGGACCACATCGCGGTGGTATTCGACGTGGGGCGGGAGACCTTCCGCACCGGGATCTACCCCGATTACAAAGCGAACCGGGCCGCCATGCCCGACGACCTGGTGCCGCAGATCGCCCCCATCAAGGAGATGGTGCGCGCCTTCAATATCCCGGTGCTGGAGCTGGCGGGATTCGAGGCGGACGACATCATCGGCACCATTGCCCGCGACTGCACGGAGAAAGGGATGCGGGTCGTGGTGGTGACCGGCGACAAGGACCTGATGCAGATCGTGTCTAATACAGTCACCCTCCTCGACACCATGAAGGAAAAAGTGAGCGGCCTGCCGGAGGTGGCGGAGCGCTTCGGCGTCGGTCCCGAGGGAGTGGCGGATGTTCTCGGCCTGGCCGGCGACAGCTCCGACAATATCCCCGGTGTCGCCGGCATCGGCGAAAAGACCGCCATCAAGCTGATCCAGGAGTTCGGCTCCCTGGACCGTCTTCTGGACCGCGCCGCCGAGGTAAAGGGGAAGACGGGCGAGAACCTGCGGGTGTACGCGGACCAGGCCCGTCTTTCCCGGCGTCTCGCCACCATCGACTGCCGGGTCCCCATCCCCTTCCGCTACGAAGAGCTGGCACTGGCTCCTGCCGATACCCGGCGGCTGGCGGAGCTTTTCAAGGAATACGGCTTTACCACGCTCCTGAAGGAGCTGGGGAGCGAGGCGACCCTTGCCACCGACCAGTACCGGACCATCCTCGACGAAGCGGCGTTCGCCGAGCTCCTCTCCCGCCTTCGGGATGCCGAGGCCTTTGCCGTCGACCTGGAGACCACGAGCCTCAACCCCCTCCAGGCGGATGTGGTGGGCATTTCCGTCTCCTGCAGGGACCACGAGGCATACTACATCCCGGTGGGGCACCGGTATCCGGGGGCACCGGCGCAGCTCCCACCCGAAAAGGTCCTGGGCGCGCTGGCGCCCCTCCTCACCGACCCGGCCAGACGGAAGGTGGGGCAGAACCTCAAGTACGATTACCAGGTTCTCCGCCGGGCCGGCATTGCCATGACTGGTGTCTGGTTCGACACCATGCTCGCCTCCTACCTGACGAACCCGGTCCGCTCCAGTCACGGCCTCGATTCCCTCGCCGCGGAGCATCTCGACCACCGGATGATCTCCTACGAGGAAGTGGCGGGGAAGGGGAAGGAGCAGAAGAATTTCGCCGCCGTGGAGGTTGACAAGGCCTCCCGCTATTCCTGCGAGGACGCCGATGCCACCTGGCTCCTCCACCGCTTCTTCCAGCCGCGGCTCTCCGAAGGGGGGATGGAGAGGCTCTTTGCCGAAGTGGAGATGCCCCTCGTGCCGATCCTCGCCGAGATGGAGCTTGCCGGGGTGAAGCTGGACCTTCAGCTCCTTCGCCGCCTCTCCGGCCGGTTCGGCGAGGAGCTGGGACGGCTGGAAGGGGAGATCCACCGTCTCGCCGGGACCGACTTCAACATCAACTCGCCGAAACAGCTGGGAGAGGTGCTCTTCGAACGGCTGAAGCTTCCGGTGGGGAAGAAGACCAAGGGGAAGACCGGCTGGTCCACCAATATCGACGAGCTGGAGCGGCTGGCCGAGGAGCACGAGATCGCCCGCATGATCCTCCAGTACCGGAGTATCGCCAAGCTCACCTCGACCTACACCGACGCCCTTCCGAAAATGGTCGACCCCGCCACCGGCCGGGTCCACACCTCCTACAACCAGGCGGTGACCAACACCGGCCGGCTCTCGTCGTCGGAACCGAACCTGCAGAACATCCCGGTCCGCACCGAGGAGGGGCGCCAGATCAGGCGCGCCTTCGTGGCCGAGGACGGCTGCCTCCTCCTCTCCGCCGACTACTCCCAGATAGAGCTCCGGATCCTCGCCCATCTTTCGGAGGACCGGGTCTTCTGCGATGCCTTTGCCCGGGACGAGGACATCCATACCCGCACCGCCAGCGAGGTCTTCGGACTCTTCCCGGAGATGGTGACGCCGGAGATGCGGCGCCAGGCCAAGACCATCAACTTCGGCGTCATCTACGGCCAGACCCCCTTCGGCCTCGCCAGGGAACTGGGGGTGGCGACCCGGGTGGCGAAGGAGTTCATCGACAACTACTTCGCCCGCCACTCCGGCGCCAGGTCATTCCTCGACCGTTGCGTGGTGGAAGCGGGGGAGCGGGGGTACGTGACGACACTCCTCGGCCGCCGGCTGCCCATTCCCGACATCGGGAGCGGCAATGCCGTCGTCCGCGCCTATGCCCAGCGCAACGCCGTCAACTACCCGATCCAGGGGTCGGCTGCCGATATCATCAAGGTTGCCATGGTGAGCATCGCCGGGCGGTTGCGGCGGGAGGGGCTCGCGAGCCGCCTCATCATGCAGGTGCATGACGAACTGGTGTTCGAGGTCCCCGAAGGGGAGAGAGTGGTCATGGAGCAGCTGGTGCGGCAGGAGATGGGACACGCGGTGTCTCTCCGGGTGCCGCTCCGGGTGGACGTGAACTGCGGACGCAACTGGAGCGAGGCCCACTAGGGGAAGCTCACGCGGGGAGTGTCAGCGCAGGCCGGCCTTCTTCAGGAAGATGCCCAGGTATTTGTTGATGGGATTGGAGCGCGTCAGAAAGGGGAGGGGTGGGCGTCTCCGGATACCGAGGGCACCCAGCTCCGAATGGATGCGCTGATTCCTCTCGTAGCGGAGGCCGAGCCGGAACACCCTGATGGCAGCCGATTTCTGGCCGGCCAGGAGGTGGATCTTCCCGAGGAGGAGGTAGAGCTCGGAATTGCGCGGTTCCTGGCGGATCGACTCGAGAACGAGGGAAATGCCCTTCTTCACCTCTCCCTGCTCCTTGGCCATGCAAAAGGCGAGGTATGCGGTGAGGAGCGGAGGGTTGTCCCGGGTGGCAGCCTCCTCGAAAAATATCTGGGCCGAAGCGGTATCTCCCTGGAGGAAGTGCCTGAGCCCCTCTTCGAAGGGATTCACTGTCTCGTCTGCCATGGCGGGGGTTCCTTTCGCGGTGGAAGAGATGTCGATCATCAGCCGGTGGCATTCTACAGCAACCGTCAAGAAAAGGCAAGTCAAACAAACGGTTAGCAGACGCTATTCCCCCGCAGGCGGCCAGAATCAGGGTCCTGCCCGTGTGCCCTATTCCCCGGAGCAATCATGCAGATCTCCACGTTTGCGGTAAGCGAAGAGAAGAACCGCTGGCTCCGGGAGCGGATGGCGGCCCTCGGCATCAGGGAGGAGGACCTGGAGGAGAGATTCGTCCGCTCCTCCGGCAAGGGGGGGCAGCATGTCAACAAGACCTCCACCTGTGTGTACCTCAAACACCTTCCCACCGGCATCGAGGTGAAGTGCATGGACGAGCGGAGCCAATCGGTCAACCGCTTCCTGGCGCGGCGTGAACTGGCGGACAAGGTGGCGGAACAGGCCGGCATCTTGACACCGCGCACGAGCAGGGTGGAGAAGGCGAGGAAGCAGAAGGCGCGTCGCCAACGGCGGTCTGCGGGTAAATACCGAAGTGGCACCGCACACGGCGCCGATGGGGAGGACACCCCCTGAATCGTGTGCCGGCCACCACAGCCCACCCGGCGCGTGCCGCATCTTCGTACCTCATTACTTCCAGTAAAGGTTACCCATGATCAGTAACGAGACCCTCCATATCCTGGAATTCGACAAGATTCTCGCGGCGGTTGCCGGCTTTGCCAACAGCGACGCGACCCGACAGGCGATCCGGGAGGTCCGCCCTTTTGACGAATGCTCCGCCATCGAGACCCGTTTCGGCCAGACGGAAGAAATCCGCCGGCTGCACCAGATCGGCATCCGCCTCCCCCTTTCCCCCTTCGAAGACATCACGGACATTATGGCGCTGGTCCGTCCCGAGGGGGCGGTGCTGAACCCCACCGACCTGGTACCCTTCAAGCCGCTGCTGCGTATCATGGTGGCTGTCTCCCGGCAGTTCGGCTACCGGACCGACATCCCGCTCTTGGGGGAGATGGCCGGCCATGTCACCGGCTTTCCCCACATCCTTGAACCACTCGAGGCCTCCCTGGACGACGAGGGGAACTTCCTCGACACCGCCTCGCGGCTCCTTTTCGAGATCCGGACGAACAAACGGGCGCTGACGGCCCGCATCCGCAAGCGGCTCGAAGAGATCGTGCGGGAAAAGCATACCGCCATCTTTCTCCAGGACGACTTCATTACGCTGCGGGGGGGGCGGTATGTCATTCCGGTGCGGATGGATTCCAAGGGGATGGTGCAGGGGGTGGTGCACGACGTCTCCAACTCGGGCGAGACCGCCTTCATGGAGCCCCTGGAGATCATCAGCCTCGCCAATGAGCTGGAGAACCTGGTGGCGGAGGAGAAGGCGGAGATGATCCGCATCCTGCGCGCCATCTGCCGCTCCATCCGGGACGATGCGGACGAGATCGACCGGCAGTTCGCCGCCGTCGTCCGTCTGGACCTGGTGAACAGCATTGCCCGCTTCGCCGATCTACTCGGAGCCGAGACCCCGCAGATCGGCACGACGGGGGAAATCAGGCTCAGGGAGGCCCGCCATCCCCTCCTCGTGCTCTTGCGGCGTGAGCGGGGAGGAAAGGACGTGGTCCCCCTCGATCTTGAACTCGGCACTGTCCCGGCAGGTTCGGTGGTGTTCGGAGACCAGGGCGGCGAGGCAGCAGACACGGGTGCCGGGAAAGAGCCGAACCGGCTCATGGTCATCACCGGTCCCAACGCCGGCGGCAAGACCATCGCCCTCAAGACGACCGGCCTCCTGGTGACCATGGCCCTCTCCGGCATCCCGGTGACAGCCGCGGGAACCTCCGTTTTTCCCCTGGTCAGCCGGCTCCTCGTCGACATCGGCGACGAACAGTCCATCGAGGCGAGCCTTTCCACTTTTTCCGCCCATGTCGCCAACGTCGCCCGGATACTGGAGCAGGCCGGCGGGGAAACCCTGGTCCTGCTGGACGAACTGGGGACCGGGACCGAGCCGGGGCAGGGGGCGGCAATTGCCTGCGCGGTTCTCCACGATCTCCAGGAGCGGGGGGCGCTGGTGCTTGCCACCACCCATCTGACCGATATCGTCGGCTTCGTCCATAAGACCGCCGGCATGGTCAATGCCGCCATGGAGTTCGACCTCACGACCCTCACCCCCCTCTACCGGCTCACCGCCGGTGGACCCGGCCAATCCCACGCCATCGAGGTTGCCCGGCGCTACGGTCTTCCCGACCGGGTCATCGTCTTTGCCCAGGGGATGGTGGGCCGGCTCGACACCGAATTCCACTCCCTGCTGGCGGAGTTGAAGGAAAAGGGGAGACGTCACGACGAGGCCCTGGTCGAGCTGACCCGCAGGAAACGGGAGATGGCAGAGAAAGAGCGGCTCCTGGCCGAACGGCTGGCGACGGCGGAGAGGGAGCGGCGGGAAACCAGGGAGAACGCCCTGCGGGAGGCGAAGGAGATCATCCAGGGGGCACGCCGGGAGATGAATTCCATTCTGGAAGAGGCCCGTCAGGAGCGGAGGCGCGAAGCGCGTGCCCGACTCGCTGAGGCGGAACGCCAGGCGGAGGAGAGGCTGCGGGAGATGCGACCCGACGAGGGGCTTGCCGTCGACATAGTCCAGGTGGGGGACGTGGTCTATGTCCGCAGGATCGGCTATGATGCGGCGGTAACTGCCGTGGATCGAAAACACAGGCGGTTGCGGGTGCGGGCGGGACTGATGGAGATGGAGATCGATCTGGCCGAGGCCGCCCCCCCAGTCGGCAAGGGGGTCCAGGGGAAGGAAAGGGGACGGGGCCCTGGCAGGGAAGAACCGGTCTCCCGCGAACTCAACATCATCGGCAAGCGGGTTGACGATGCCCTCCCTGAGCTGGAGCGGTTCCTGAACCGCGCTTCCCTGGAAGGGACGGCAGAGGTGAGGATCATTCACGGCAAGGGGACTGGAGCCCTGATGCGGGCCGTGCGCGACTACCTGGGTGACCATCCGCTGGTGCGGGAATTCCGCAGGGGAGAGCCTTACGAGGGGGGGGAGGGAGCTACGGTGGTGACGCTCAGATGATGCAGGGAATGAGCAATGTCGTGGTCAAATCCGCAGAAGACCCTTTCGCGCACTCCTCCCGAATGCCTGCCGAAGAAGCCGGTCAGAGGGTAAAATAGAAAGTGGCACCCTTCCCCGGTTCCCCTTCGGCCCAGACTCTTCCGCCAAGGCGGTCGATGATGCGCTTCACCGTGGCGAGACCGATGCCGTGCCCGTCATACTCGTTTCTGTCGTGGAGCCGCTGGAAAGCGGCGAACAATCTGCCGGCGTGGCTCATGTCGAAACCGACGCCGTTGTCGCGCACGAAATAGGTCTGTTCCCCCCCCACCTCGGTGACGCCGAATTCGATGACGGCGGATTCCCTTTTGCCGGTGTATTTCCAGGCATTCCCCATCAGGTTTGCCAAGGCGTCGCGAAGGAGGACCGCATCGCCGCGGGCCGAAATCCCTTGGGCAATGGTGAATCTCACTTGCCGGGGCGGCGCGTTGAGACTCAGTTCGGCGGCGATACCCTGCGCCATGTCGCTGAGGTTTACCGATTCCCAGACCAAGTCGCGATGGGCGATGTGGGAAAATTCCATGAGCGAGGAGATGAGCTGGTCCATCCGCTGGGTTTCGAGGAAAATCTCGTCGAGATACTTCTGGCAGCGTGGCTCAAGGTCGTCACTCTGCGACTCCAGCAGGATTTGGCAGATGAGACTGATCCGCGTGAGGGGGGTCCGCAGGTCATGGGAAACGGTATAGCCGAAGGCTTCCAGCTCCTTGTTGGCATTTTCCAGTTCACTGGCCCGTGCGGCCAGTTTGGCATTGAGGTTCTCGATCTTGCGCTCCGCCCTTTTACGGGAGGAAATGTCACGGGTGATGGCAAGGAGTGAGACGATTTTCCCCTGGGCATCACGCAATGGCACCGCATGGGTCTCGAGCCAGCGGCGGTGCCCCTTGATTCCCACCACCTCGAATTCCAGGCAGTTTTCTCTTCCCTGGAAGACCCCCTCCGTGACGGCTCGGAAAGCGTCGCGGTGTTCAGGGGCGATCAGCGGGTACACCACCTCCCCCTTGACCTGGTCGAAGGAGTCCGCTTCTATCATGGCAAGGCCGGCCGGGTTCATCATCAGGAGTCTACCGTCGGGGGCGAGCATTTTCACGCACTCCGGTTCGGCATCGATGATAGTCTGGAGAAACAGCTCGCTTTCGCGCCGGGCTGCCTCTGCCTGCCGGCACTCGACAAACTGCCGGGAGAGTTTGTCGGCCATTTCGTCGAAGGCGCTTCCCAGCTCCCCCAGCTCGCCGCCGGTGACGAGGCCGTTGACCCGCGCCTGGAGGTCTCCTCCGGCCAGGCGTTGCGAGACGTTCTTCAGGATGGCGATGCGGTTGACGATGGATCGCTTGCCCACCAGCCAGGCGAGGAGAAATGCGAAAAAGAGAAACGACGTGAGGATGGCGACCTTGATGATGACATCCCTGGTGGCGCCGGAAGCTGCTTCCCTGACCGGTATGCCTGCCCGGAGGTAGAGATAGGGTTCGTTCTCGCCGGTGAGGTAGAGCTTGCGGTAGCACGAGAAACGCTCGACGCCGTCGACGCCGGGTCCGGTATATCTTCCCCCGTCAGGGCCATCCTTCATCTGCTTCAGGAGTCGAGGGTTGACGGATTTCCCGACGAACTCCGCCGGGTCGAGGCCACTGCTGAGGATAACCCCTTTGTGGTCGATGATGAGATAGCCGGACCCGGCGGGAAGTTTCGACTGCTGCAGGAGATCGCGGAAATGCTCTAGGTCGAAATTGATGACGATGACTCCGGCGAACTTGCCCCGTCGGTTCCTGTAGGGGTAGCCGAAGCTGAGAACCGGCTTGTTGAGGAGTCGGCCGACGATGTACTCCCCGGAAGAAAACCGCCCGGTCGAGCGGGCATTGATGAAGTGCCGCCGGTCGGCGATGGAGATCGTGGCGTGGGAGGGGCGTGCGGAAACCCACATGGTACCGTCGTGGTCGGCAATGAAGATGTTCAGGTACTGGGGATTGGTGCGGAGGATGTCGGACAGGATCGCTTGGGCCTGCTCCGTCCGGTTCTCCCTGATGTCGGGGAGTTGGGCCAGTGCGCTTGCCAGCTGTTCCGCGGCCGCCACACGTATCTGCTGTTCCGAGGCGATAGTGTCGGCCAGCTGTCTCGTTTCGCGGAGTGCCTCATTGATGGCGTCCGTGCGTCTGTCGAGTCCCGAGGCGACAATGATGCTTGCGGCGGGAAGGGCCACGATCAGGGCCATGAGGAACAGCTGCGTCCGCAACGGCAGTGAGAAGAATCTGGACATGTGTCATTTCCCGGGTGCCGACCGGCAGGATGTATGTCTGGCTAACAGGAAGGGATCACGATAATTTCAATATAGTAGCACAGTGAGCCCAGGAATAATATCCAATTTTGGTCAGAAAGGCGAAAGGCGGCGCCACAAGCTTCATGAAGCAAATTTTATGAAAAATCAGTTGCGTGCATTCGGTGTGAAGGTTAGAATCAAACGTTGTTTGTAAGTTCTGGAAGTGTGAGAGGAAACCTTTCATGAGCAAGAGACTCTCCGTAAAGATCGTCGGCATCCTTATCCTCGTGATGCTTGTCATCATGTCGGTCTTCACCGTCTACTTCATCAAGACCCGTAGTGCCAACAGAGAAGCGGAACTGTTGGCGAGGGGGCGGATGGAGGTCTTGTCCGGCGCGGCGACCATGGAACAGATCCTCCACGATGCCATTGAAAACGGCAGGCTGACCGAAGATGAGCTCTTCGACGAGAACTACGTGCCGATCCCGGCCACCTCTCCGCAGAAGTATCACACCCGGTACGATGGGTACCTCGATACCGTCGTTCGGAAACCGGAGGACCTGTTCCTCAAGGACGACCAGGTGGTTTTCGCTGCCCTCGTCGACCGCAACGGCTACCTTCCGGTCCATAACGCGAAATATTCCCAGCCCCTGACCGGTGATCCGGAAAAGGACAAGGTCGGCAACCGGACCAAGAGGCTCTTCAACGACGAAGTCGGGCTCAAGGCGGCACGCAACCGGGAGGAATTCCTGAGGCAGGTCTACTCCAGGGATACCGGCGAGACGATGTGGGACCTTTCCGCACCGGTGTACGTCAACGGCCGGCACTGGGGAGCGTTCCGCATCGGCTTTTCCATGGAAAAAACCGAGAAGAAGGTGGCCGAACTGCGCAGGCAGATCGTCGGCGCCATGGCCATCATGCTCGTGGTGTGCAGTCTCACCATCCTTGCCGTCGTCTCTGTTTTCATCCGGCCTCTTCTGCGGTTGACCAGGGCGGCGCAGCGGATCGCCGACGGACACCTCGACGAGGAAATCCCGCTGGCGAGCGAGGACGAGATCGGCACGCTGGCGAAGACGTTCAACAAGATGACCACGGTCATTGTCAGGAACCTTGAAGGTGAGGTCACCAAGAGTTCCCGGCTCTTCACCTCCATCCGGGAGGCGGTGGCCCGGCTCTCGGGCTCGGCGGGCCAGTTGACCGCCATCAGTACCCAGCAGTCATCGGGATCGGCCGAGCAGGCGACCGCCGTGCAGCAGGTGACGACCACGGCCGAGGAGATCGCCATCACCGCCAAACAGATCACCGCGAACGCCATCAACGTCGAGACCATGGCCGAGGCAGCCAACGAGAGTTGCACCGCCGGCACCGGCGACGTGGCCAACGCCATCGAGGGGATGGCGCGGCTCAGGGGGCAGGTGGAGAGCATCGCCGCCAGCATGCTGAAGCTGGGGGACAACAGCCAGAAGATCGGCGGGATCGTGGAGATCATCGACGAGATCAGCGACCAGACGAACCTTTTGGCCCTCAACGCGGCCATCGAGGCGGCCGGCGCCGGCGAGGCGGGGAAGCGGT
>Ga0335082_10000389_pt1 | contig 45256 bp, 43 predicted proteins | sample Lox_Sample_41_FD_206718 | JGI IMG/M metagenome (GOLD analysis project Ga0335082, IMG submission 206718) | Soil microbial communities from Loxahatchee National Wildlife Refuge, Florida, United States - Lox_Sample_4.1 | ecosystem: Environmental > Terrestrial > Soil > Wetlands | place: USA...
CGGTCCCTATCCGCCGTGGGCGTAGGATACTTGAGGGGAGTTCTCCTTAGTACGAGAGGACCGGGAGGAACGCACCGCTAGTGTTCCGGTTGTGGCGCCAGCCGCATTGCCGGGTAGCTATGTGCGGTCGGGATAACCGCTGAAAGCATATAAGCGGGAAGCCCCCCCCAAGATAAGGTATCCCCGGGCCGCAAGGCCCCTAAAGGCCCCTCGAAGACGACGAGGTTGATAGGCCAGATGTGAAAGCGCAGTAATGCGTGTAGCTAACTGGTACTAATTGGCCGTGCGGCTTGACCACTAATTTTCTTCGTTGCTGCCAAAGCGCTTTATGGGGCCGGACCCATATGCAATTGTGAGAGTTCTTTCGGTTTTCGGTGGCTATGGCGGAGGTGTCACACCCGTTCCCATCCCGAACACGGCAGTTAAGCCCTCCAGCGCCGATGGTACTACTGGGTCGCCCAGTGGGAGAGTAGGACGCCGCCGGATCTTCTTTGCTTATGAGTGTATGGTGTCGGAAGCAGGAGCAGATAATGAGAAGGGCTCGGTATTCTTACCGAGCCCTTCTTCGTTACGAGTTCGCGACTTCACTCCGCGGCTTGCGCAGCCGCCTCCTCCGGTGGTAGGGGAGCCGTCGTCCCACTCAGTGTTTGTGTTCGATCTTCTTGCCGTAACTCACTTCACCTTTGTCGACTCGCAGGGAGAACCCACACTCGGGATTGATACAGACCCAGGCCTTGAACAGGACGGAGGCCCCTTCTTGGCCATAATCAGACAGTGGGATTAACACCCCATTGTTGCACTTTTGGCACTTCGGGAACTCCATCTCCACCTCCTTATCCAAGGGCGGCCAAGACTGAGCACACCCACCCGCAGCGAGCGACTCTATCGAATCAAATCCGCGAAATCAAGGCGAGATATCGGAGGAAGAGGATGCCCCGGCCGCGAATCGAACGCGGACTACAGGTTCCGGAGACCTGTGTGATATCCTTTTCACCACCGGGGCGACTGGTGCGTCAAGGCGTTCTCGTGTAACACGCCGTTCAGTCGAGAGTCAACGCGGGGAGTCACTGCTACCGTGCTCGAAAAGACCGTCGACGCGCCAGCCAAAATCAACCTCGTGCTCCGCATCGTTGGACGCCGAGCCGACGGCTATCACTTCCTCGAATCGCTCATGGTTCCCATCAGTCTCTGCGATAAACTGCGCATTCGCCTTGAGCACGCGCCTTCGCCCCGCATCAGCGTCAGCAGTGACTCCGATGCAGTGCCGGTCGGGCCGTCCAACCACGCCTACCGCGCTGCCCAACTGCTCCTGGTCGCGGCGCAGCGCAACTGTGCCGTCGGCATCCACATCTCAAAGAGGATCCCAATGGGCAGCGGCCTTGGCGGCGGCAGCAGCGACGCCGCCACGGTGCTACTCACCCTCAATCGACTCCTCGGGGAACCCGTCGATCTCCACACGTTGACTCAACTTGCAGCCCAAATCGGTTCGGACGTTCCGTTCTTCCTCCTCGGCCAGCCGGCCCAAGTCGGCGGAATTGGCGAGCAGGTCACCCCCGTCCGACTACCCGCGCCCCTCCACATGGTCGTCTGCTTCGACGGCGTGCCACTCTCGACCGCTTTGGTGTACTCGGGAGTCAGTCTCGATTCATTGACAACCGGGAGCGGGCTCAGTAACATCGCAACCTTCGTCAACGGCCAGAAACCTATCTCTGAATTGCTCATGAACGACCTTGAGGCCGCGGCGAGTCAGATTCACCCCGCGGTGCTTTCACTCAAGGCGAAATTGATGGATCACGGAGCAGTAGGCGCGCTGATGACAGGAAGCGGCTCGGCCGTGTTTGGAGTATGGCGCGATGCACACTCAGCGCAGGCGGCCGCCCTGCGACTGCGAGCACACGGGTTGTGGGCGCATGCCGTCTCCACACTGGACGCGCCGCCGGCTGCGAGTGATGATGGGCGGTCGCCAAGCGGTAAGGCCCCGGACTTTGGATCCGGTATCGAAGGTTCGAATCCTTCCCGCCCAGTCCTTGCTGGCGCCAAGAAGTCGTGAGTGATGAAGGACGAAATCAAAGTTTTTGCCGGCAACTCGAACCCCGCTCTGGCCGACGCCGTCTGCACCTATCTCCACGTCACACGCGGAGCCGCCGATGTCCGCCGCTTTAGCGATGGGGAGGTCCTGGTTGAGATTGACGAAAACGTCCGCGGCGGTGACGTGTTCGTCATCCAATCCACTTGTACACCGGTCAACGATAACCTGATCGAGCTCCTGCTGATGCTCGACGCCTTTCGACGTGCCTCCGCCAAACGCATCACCGCCGTTGTCCCGTACTACGGATACGCGCGCCAGGACCGCAAGGTCGCACCGCGTGTGCCCATCAGCGCCAAGCTCATCGCCGACCTGATCACCACCGCCGGCGCCTCCCGGGTTCTCACCGTTGATCTGCACGCCGGGCAAATCCAGGGGTTCTTTAACGTCCCGGTCGACAATCTGTTTGCCACGCCCGTCCTGCTGTCCTACGTGCGCGAGCGCCTCAACCACGACGAAGTGAGCGTGGTCTCGCCCGACGCCGGCGGCGTTGAACGGGCTCGCGCCTTCGCCAAACACCTCGATGCCTCCCTGGCAATCATCGACAAACGCCGGGCCCGCGCCAACGAAGTCGCAGAAATGAATATCGTGGGTGAAGTCCGTGATCGCGTCGCGATACTGGTTGACGACATGGTCGATACCGCCGGCACGCTGGTCGCCGCGGCCAAGGCACTCCGGGAGAACGGCGCCCGCACCGTACTGGCCTGCTGCACCCACGCCGTGCTTTCCGGGAACGCCATCAGCCGGATCGAGGACTCCTCGCTGAGCGAGTTGATCGTCACCGATACCATCCCCCTCCGCCCGGAGGCACGCTCGTGTGCCAAGATTCGAGTGCTGTCGGTGGCGCATCTCCTCGGTGAGGCCATCAAGCGCACCCACTACGAGGAATCCATCAGTTCCTTGTTTGTCTGAACCAGTTCCGCAAATCTGACTGTTGGGAGTTTGCCAATGGAACAAGTCGAGTTGGAAGCAGAGCCACGATCAGCCGGCGGTAAGGGACCTGCCGGCCGCCTACGCCGCGCCGGCAAAGCCCCCGCGGTGTTCTACGGACCGAAGCGGCAGACCACCAGTATCGCGATCGATTCAAGGGAGTTCCTCCTGAAGGTCTCCGCCCTCGAAGGGTCGCATCTGATCCGTTTTCGCTCCTCGGCCCCGGACCTGGCGGACAAGGTCGCCCTCGTGAAGGAAACACAATACCACCCGGTGACCGGCGCCGTCTTGCATGCCGACTTCTACGAGGTCGACATGGCCGAGAAACTGCGCGTCCGCGTGCCGCTCCATTTTACGGGAAAGGCTGCCGGCGTGGCGCTCGGGGGCATCCTGCAACCGGTACAGCGCGACATCGAGGTGGAATGCCTCCCCGCCGACATCCCAGAGTTCATCAACATCGATGTCAGTAGCCTCAACATTCACGACGCCGTCCACGTCAGCCAAGTGCAGCCCCCGGATGGCGTCCGCGTCGTCTACGATCAAGATGCCACACTGGTCACGGTGCTGCCGCCGACCGTTGAGGAGGTCAAGGTCGAAGAGGCCGCCGCCGTCGAAGGCGCTCCCGCCGAAGGCGCAGCCGCCCCCGAAGCGGGAAAAGGCGAACCGGAGAAGAAAGGGGGCGCCGCCTAACGGCCGATGCTTGTCGTGGTCGGGCTCGGCAACCCCGGTCCTCAGTACGCCGCCAGCCGCCACAACCTCGGCTTTGTCGTCGTCGAGGAACTGGCGCGCCGCTGGCGACTACCCCTGGGGCCCCCACGCGATGGCGTCCGCACAACACAAGGCCTCGTGGCCGGCACAGCAACCGAACTGGTGGAACCGCAAATGTACATGAATCTGAGCGGCGCGGCGCTCAGCCGCTTGTCGCGCGTCATCGACCCGCGCGCGCTGGTCGTGGTGCACGATGACCTCGACTTGCCGCCGGGGTGCGTGCGCGTCAAGCAGGACGGCGGTACCGCCGGCCATCGCGGACTCGAGTCGATCGTCGCCAGTTACGGGAGCGACTTCACGCGCATCCGCGTCGGGATCGGCCATCCCGCACGCGGCGTTGATGTCGCCGAGTTCGTGCTGACGCCGTTCGAGCCGTCGGAGTCTGAAGCCATACAGCAGGCGGTTGAGCGCGCCGCCGATGCCGTCGAGTGCATCCTGCGGGAAGGGGTGCCGGCGGCCATGCGCTCATTCAATGTACGTGCGAAGAGCAGCCCCGCCGCGACGGCGGAGCCAATGGGGAGGAAATAGATGCATCGGTATGAGACGCTGTTTATTCTGCACCCGGAGTTGCCGGAAGCGCAGGTGCGGGAAACCATCGACCGGGTACGACGCTTGATCGAGGGCATGGAAGGTCAGATCGCCGAGCTGCAGGATTGGGGCATGCGTGAGCTCGCGTACCCCATCCGCAAGCAACCGCGCGGAACGTACGTGCTCGTGCAGTACACCGCCCGTCCTGACGTGGTCAAGGAACTGGAACGCACGCTCAAACTGGCGGACGAGATCCTCCGCTTCATCTCTGTGCGCATGCCGGAAGTCCGGAAGACCGCACCACGTGCCGCGCGCCGCCGTGCGGCAGCCGCCGCCGACGCGAGCGCGGCGGCGCCGGAGCAAGGGAGCTGAGTATGGCATTTCGAGGAAGAGGCAGCGGCCGCGGCCGCGGCCGTCCGGGCCAAGATGACAAGACCTCGTTCCGACGACGTGGACCCGTGCGCCGCAAGGTCTGCCGGTTTTGCGCCGACAAGGACAGTCACATCGACTACAAGGACACCCGCGCGCTTTCGAGCTTCATCACGGAACGCGGCAAGGTCGTCCCCAGCCGCATCACCGGGAACTGCGCGAAGCACCAACGCCAGCTGACCACCGCCATCAAGCGCGCCCGCGCCGTCGCGCTGCTGCCGTTCAGCGCCATGAACGTTTGATGCCGTTCACCTTGCATCTTGCTCTGGCGGTGGCGGCGAGCACCGGGCTCTATGCCACCGCGCTGTTGCTGGCGCCGGCGGCGGCGCCCCTTGTCCTGCTCGTGCCGCTTCCAGGGCTGCTCCTCGCCAGCCGCGGTCCCGCCGCTGTGTCCGTGCTGTGGTTCGTCCTCACCACCCTCGCCGTGAGCGTGATCGTGGGACCGGACGCCGCACCCGGATTCGTCCTGCCGTTGGGGTTGCCGGCACTCGTGCTCGTCGTCGGCATCCGCCGCTTCTGGTCGCTCGAGCGGACCGCCGTCGCCGGTGTCGGCGCGTGGACGCTCGGTATCGGCGCCTTGGCCCTCCTGGCCTACGGCGATCTCGCCACACTGACTACCACGCTCCGCGAGCAGGTCTCGCAGAGCATCGAACAGGTCTTCGCGACGTACAGCTCGCTGGGCAGCGCCGACAGCGCGCTGAGCATCGGGCCCGCTGAGCGCGAGTCGATCGTGACCGGACTCGTGGAGACATTGCCTGCCCTCGTGGTGCTCAGCGGCGCCTTCACCGTGCTGGTGAACCTCCTCCTGGCCCGCCAGTGGACGACGACGCTGCTGCATTCACCCAACCTGCGCTTGTGGCGGGCTCCCGACGAGTTGATCTGGGTCCTGATCGCGGCGGGGTTCGCCATGTTCATCCCGGCGTCCGTGCCGGCGCTCGTGGCGCGCAACGTGTTCATCGTCATCCTCGGTTGCTACTTTTGCCAGGGTTTGGCCATCGTCAGCTACTACCTCGAGCGCTTCCGCTTGCCGCGCGGACTGCGCATCGCTGGCTTCGTGCTGATCGCCGTGCAACACGTGCTCACGGCCATGGTGCTGGTGCTCGGTGTGTTCGACCTGTGGGGGAACTTCCGGCGTCTCAATGCCGGCCCCGCTGACGTGCCGTTTCACAGCGACGGCGACTAGTTTAAGGAGACGACAATGGAAGTAATTCTACGAGAAGAGGTTCCCAACCTTGGCACCGTCGGCGACGTCGTGAAGGTGAAGCCGGGCTTTGCACGCAACTATCTCTTGCCACGCGGTCTCGCCGTGGTTGCCGATCATCGCAACGTGCGCGACCTCGAACATCAAAAGCGCTTGCTGGGCCAGAAACGCGAGCGCGACCGCCAAGCCGCACAGGCCGCCGCGCAGAAGTTCAACAACCTCCGCCTGACGATCAAAGCCCGCGCCGGTGAGGAAGGCAAGCTCTTCGGCTCGGTGACCAATATCGACATCGAGAAGGCGCTCGGCGAGCACGGCTTCACAGTCGATCGCCGCAGCATTCGGTTGGAGGAGCCGATCAAGTCGCTCGGCGAACATGCCGTTCCTGTCCACCTCGGAGTCGGCGTGGATGCCCGGGTGACCGTGATCGTGGAACCCGAAGCGTAGGGTGCGGATCGCCCCGGCACCGCAACCCCTCGTTGTGCAGCCCATCACACCTGGCGTGCCGGCCTCCCGTGCGACTCTCTTCGAACCCCGCCATTCGTAGAGGACACCGAGAGGATGCGCCCACGGTCGGTCTGCGTTCCTCCATCGCATACTCGGTCGTGCACCAGCCACAGTGAGAGGAGCCCCACTATGCGCGCAGTCCTGCCGAGACGCTCCGCATGAAAGTCGCTGCCCTTAGAGAGATCGCCCCCAACGAGCGCCGTGTTGCCCTGATTCCGGACGCTGCCGCAACGCTGGTCAAGGCCGGGCTGGAAGTGCTGGTGGAGACGCGTGCCGGCGAAGCGGCGTTCTTCTCCGACACGACATTCGAGAAGGTCGGCGCGAAGATCGTCGCCGACACGGCGGCGCTCTGCGGCCAGGCCGACGTGGTGTTGAAGGTGCAGAAGCCGACGCTTGCCGAGGTCGAGCAGCTGCGCGAGGGCGCGGTCCTGATATCGTTCCTCTCGGCGCTCACCAGCCCGGAGTTGGTGGAACGACTCGCGGCGCGCCGCATCACCAGCTTCGGCATGGAGCAAGTCCCACGCATCAGCCGCGCGCAGAAAATGGACGCGCTGTCGTCGCAGGCGAACATCGCCGGATACAAAGCCGTGCTCATCGCCGCCGAATCACTGGCCAAGTTCTTTCCGATGATGATGACGGCGGCCGGCACGGTGTTCGCCGCGCGGGTGCTGGTGATCGGCGCCGGCGTCGCCGGATTGCAGGCCATCGCCACCGCACGCCGCCTCGGCGCCCAGGTCTGGGGCTACGACGTCCGGCCGGTCGTCAAGGAACAGGTCGAAAGCCTCGGCTCAAAGTTCCTGGAGTTCGACCTCGGCGTCGCCGATGCGGAGGACAAGGGCGGCTACGCCAAGGCCCTCTCCGCGGATGCCAGCCGCCGACAGCAGGACATGCTCGCCGAGAAGACCAAGGACTTCGACGTGGTGATCACCACCGCGCTCGTCCCCGGTCGACCCGCGCCGCGCTTGGTGACCAAGGAAACCGTCGCCGGCATGCGGCCCGGCTCGGTGATCGTGGACCTGGCCGCGGAGACCGGCGGCAACTGCGAGCTCACCGAGCCCGACAAAGTGGTGGTTGCCAACGGCGTCAGCATCTATGGCCCCACCAACCTGCCGGCGACGATGCCGGTGCACGCCAGCCAACTCTATGCGCGCAACGTCACCGAGCTGCTGCGCGAGTGCGTCAAGGACGGCGCGCTGGCGCTCAACTTCGAGGACGAGGTCATCAAGGGCACCTGCGTGACCCATGCGGGAGCCGTCGTGAACGAGGCAGTCAAGGGCGCCCTGGCAGCGAGGAAGACGGCATGACGAGCGAGCTCGAAGTCGGCCTCTACATCTTCATGCTTGCCGGGTTTCTCGGCTATCACATCATCACCCGCGTGCCGCCGCTGCTGCACACGCCGCTGATGTCGGCGACCAACGCCATCGCCGCCATCTCGCTGGTCGGGTCGTTGGTCGTGGCGGGGAGCGACTACAGCACCGTTCGCAACGGCTGGGTGTGCACGCTGCTCGGCTTCGCCGCGGTGACCTGCTCCGCCACCAATGCCTTCGGCGGCTTCCTGATCACCGATCGCATGCTGCGGATGTTCAAGACGGCGAAGGAGCGCAGCGGCGTGCGGCGGCCCGTCGAGCTGCAGGCGCTCGGCGTGGTCCTCGCGGTGGTGGCAGTCGTCGTAGGCGTCATCTACGTGGCAAAGCCCGCCGGCATGCCGATGGGCGAGTTCGTCCGCGAGCACGTCGCCGCCGAGGCGCTGCGCTACGCGTACATCTTGTCGGCCGCGATGTTCGTGCTCGGCCTGAAGGGCCTGAGCTCGCCGAAATGGGCGCGTCGCGGCATGTTCCTCGCGGCCTGTGGCATGCTGCTGGCCGTCGTCGGCACGCTGTTCCACCCGCACATCGTCACCTACCGGTGGATCGGGCTCGGCTTCCTGATCGGCGCCGTGGTCGGCGGGACGATGGGCCTGCGCATTCCGATGACCGCGGTGCCGCAGCGCACCGCGTTGTCGCACTCGCTCGGGGCGCTGGCGGCGTGCCTCGTCGGTATCTCCGAGTACTTCCGCTTTCAAGGCGAGCTGAGCCGGGTCACCCTCACCGCGCTCGACTTCGAGGTCGTCATCGGCGCCCTCACGTTTACCGGGAGCCTCATGGCGGCCGGCAAGCTCCAGGAGCTGCTGCCCGGACGGCCGATCACCTACCGGGGGCAGAACATCTTCAGCCTGAGCCTGCTGACGGTGATCGCCGGCTCCGCCGTGTATCTGGTCGTCACGCAAGCGGCGACGCCGTTCTTCTACGTCATGGTCGCCCTGTCGTTCGTCTTCGGCCTGCTCCTGGTCATCCCGATCGGCGCCGCCGACATGCCCGTCGTGATCGCGTTGCTCAACTCGTACGGCGGGCTTGCCGATGCGGCCATGGGCTTCGTGCTGATGAACAAGATTCAAATCATCACCGGCTCGCTCGACGGCACCTCCGGGTTCCTGCTGTCGCTGCTCATGTGCCGGGCGATGAACCGCTCGGCGATGAACGTGCTCTTCGGTGCTTTCGGCAGCGTCTCGGAAGAAGAAGTCACCGCCGCAGCCGAGGCCAAGGGGACCGTGCGCAGCATCACCGCGGAAGAGACCGCCGTGCTTTTCGAGACGTCCCGCAACATCGTCGTCGTGCCGGGCTACGGCATGGCCGTCGCCCAGGCCCAACACGCGGTGGCCGAGCTGGCGAGCATTCTCATCGAACGCGGGGTCGACGTGAAGTACGCGATCCATCCGGTCGCCGGCCGCATGCCCGGACACATGAACGTGCTCCTCGCCGAGGCCAACGTTCCGTACGAGCAGCTGCACGAGATGGAGGCGATCAACCCGTACTTCCCCGAGGCCGACATCGTCATCGTCGTCGGCGCCAACGACGTCACCAACCCCGCCGCCAAGAACAACAAGAGCAGCCCGCTCTACGGCATGCCGATCCTCGAGGTCGAGCGCGCCAAGTCCATCATCGTGCTGAAACGCAGCATGCGCCCCGGCTTCGCCGGCGTCGACAACGATCTCTACTACAACGAGAAGTGCATGATGCTCTTCGGCGACGCCAAGGACAGCCTCACCAAGCTGATCAGCGAGATGAAGTCGCTGCTCTGATCGCGCAACCCCGTCGCCGAAGCGACCTCACCTGAAACGGTCCGGGGTGATGCGTCCCATGAACGAGACGCATCACCCCGATTCGCCGCCGCGCCGAGCTACGGCAACGCGCAGCTGCCGTCGAGCGACGCAATCCACTGGCTGATGACGTCGAGCGCCTCGGCATGCACGCGCTGCCGGCCGAGCTCCGGCATCGCAATCCCGGGCTCGATGGAGGCCATGCGGTAGACCAGGATCGACGCGTCCGGATCACCGGGGGCAACGTCGAAGTGCAGGCCGCCGGTGCCACGTCCGGCGGCAACTGGCGACTTGCAGATGCCCAGTCGCGTCGCGTCGGTTTCGTCGATCGTCAGGTAGAAGCCGGTGTTCCGCGCCGCCCCGCCGCCGTTGTGGCAATGCGCGCAGTTGACGTCAAGATAACCGCGCGCCCGCTCCTCGAGCGTCCCCGCGGTCGGATCATCAAACGGCGGCGTGCGCGGCGCCGTGTCGGGGTCGGGTGCCCCGGTGAGCAGACCGAGCCGCGACCAGTGGCTGAGTTGGTTCTCGACACCGTCCGGGTAGGCGTAGGGCTTGTTGAGGTTGCGCGCCTTCGGACCCAACGGTGACATCACCTTGACCTGCGCCTGGTGGCACTCCTTGCACTGGTTGCCGTTTGGCACGTGGTACTGGTACGTCCGCATCACCCCGTCTTCCTGCACGGCATCCACCGGCAGCGTCGCGCCGACGACCGCCAAACGCGCCTCCGTCTTGTCGTCGTTCCACAGGTACGGCAGGCCTTCCCAGCCGCTGGCGCGGCGCACCAGCAGGCGCGTTTCGATGAGCGTCTCGCCCGCGTCCGGATGGCGCAGGTCGAGTGGATACGCGAAGGTCTTCACGATCACCGTGCCCACCGGGAAGTCGAACGCCGTCGCTTCGTCATAGGTGGCGCTGGTGTGCGGCGGCAGCCAGATGAAGCGGTGCTTCAGTGCGTAGTCGGCAAAGAGCTGCGTGTTGAGATCGTAGGGCACCACTCCGTCGTTGGGTTCTTGCGTCGCACCGTTTCCCTTGAACAACCGGTAGCTCGACAGGAGATCGCAGGGGTTGTCGGCGGGATCGAAGTTGACGCCGGTTCCGCCAGCGATCCGACAGCGAGTTTCAGTGTTGCCGTGAACGGCCGTCGGTGTGGCCGTCGGTGCGGGCGGCAACGGGGTCGGCTGCGGCGGCGCGGTCGGACCGACGCCGGGAATCACCACCGCCGGCAAGCGCGCGAGCGTGCAGTTGTACGGCGCCGGATCAAAGCTCGCATGCGCACCGATCGTTGCCAGATCGAAATTGAGGAAGGTCGCGGCCGGTTGCTGGATGCACGTGCGCAACGCATCGGGCAGCGCGCCGTTGACGAATTTCCGATGATCCACGTAGCCATCGAACAGGATGTCCGGAATCGGCATGTCGCCGACGACGCCGTTGAGCAACCGCTCGGCCGTCGCATCGGGCATGGTGCCGCCGCCGGAGAACCGATTGCCCAGGATGTAGAGCCCCTCGGAGTACAGGTCGTAGGTGCGGTCGGTGGTGTTGAACCCGCCGATGATCCGCGCCGTGTTGTAGCTGATCAGCAGCACCCCCGTGGTGCCGTTGTCACGGAAGTCGTTGTCGAACACCTCGACCTGGTCATTGGCCAGGATCATCACCCCTGTTCCCATCGGCACGGCGCTCACGGTGGTGCCGGTCGGGGCAAAGTTGGGTGTATCGTTGTCGACGATTTGGTTCTGGAACACCCGCGTGCGGCGCCCATCGGTGAACGGCACACCCGGCAGGTTGAAGACCAGGACCCCGCCGGTGTTGTGGGTCGTGGTGTTGCCGTACACGTCCGCGTCAGTCGAGTTCTCGATCTCGATGCCCGAGACGTTGTACTCCGCCAGGTTGTTGCGGACGATGATGCCGTGTGACTGACCGATGTAGAAGCCGGTGTCCGACGCGCCGCGCGCAATCGACTGCTCGATGAGCACGTTGTGGCATTCGACCGGATACACGCCGTAGGAGCCGTTGCTCGTCGACGGCCCGTCGGTCCATTCCGTGCGCACCCGCCGGACGGTCACGCCGTCGGCGCCCTGGATCTTGAGCAAGTCGCCGGTGCTGTCCTCGATGGCGAGATCCTCGATCACGAAGTGGTTGGCGGTGACCAACAGGCCCTGAGCACCCACCGTTTGCCCGCGAAACGAGAGGATGGTCTTGTCCATCCCCTCGCCGCGCAGCGTGACGCTGTCGACGTCGAGGGACAGCGGGCTCAGCAGGTGATACGTTCCGGCGCGCAGCAGGATGACGTCGCCGGGACGCGCGTCGATCAACGCCAGCAACAACGTCGCTTCATCGTCGGGGCTCGGCTGCAATTCGATGCAGCGGCCTGGGCCCGGACACACGTTGCTCTGTTGCGACGCGGTCGGAGCCGGTGCCGCTTCATCGCTGTCACCGCACGCCGACAAGGCGCCGGCCAGTGCGACGAGCAGGACGAATCGAAGCCACACGAGACGTGAGCGGTTGGATGGCATGCGTATGAACCCCCGGAATTTGGTTTTCGGACACTGTACGAGGGAAGCACGTCATTATTCAAGTGGCCAAGTGGAGGTCCCCCTGGCCCGTTGGCGTTTGCGCTGGACGCCAAGATTCAGTACACGCCGTGCGGAGCCGGTCTCCCCGGCGCGAGACCGTAACGCTGAGGAACGATCACCATGCCAAGCGAGAAGGCGAAGGAGAACAAAACACTGACGGCGGAGTGCGCTGCCTGCGGCAAGACCGTGTCGACCGAGCTCATTCACGGCGTGCTGGTCGAGCGCAACGGCCGGCGCAGCACCATCCCGGTGTGCGACACCTGCCGCTCCAAGGGCTGGCAGCCGCCGGCGGAAAGCCCGTAAATCACTCGCCGCGGTCGCGCCCGTCGCCGGGATCCCGGCGCGACGGCCACGGGCACATCCGCGGCCGAGCCCGGTCCACGGGGCCGGTGACCCGCCCGTTTCACGAACGATGCACACGCTCGACTTCATCGTGCAGCCGCGCCTCGCCCCGGCAACCAGCCTGGCGGCGGATGGGCATTTCCTGCACGTCGTCGGGCGACCGTCCCGCACCCGCGTCGGCATCCTGCGCATCTATGAGTTGACCGGCGACGTCGTGTCCCTGGGCCGCTACCACCTGGTGCCGAACGCCCAGGTGCAGGACGCCGCGCAACTGGTTCGCCGCCACAGCGGCGGGCGCGCCGTTGCCTTCGGCGACGGGTTCATCGGGCTGAGCCTGGTGCTGCCGCACCGCTCGGCGCTGTTCTCCGACGATCCGATCGCCCTGGCGCCGTACCAGGTGATGAACCGATACGTCCGCGGCATCCTCGAAGGCTGCAAGCTCGTCAATCTGTCGGCGTTCTACCCCGGCCGCGACTTGATCACCGTTGACCGGCGGGTGCTCGGTTTGGTGTCCTTCGAGGTCGATCACAACGGCGCCCTCCTCTTCGAGGCCGTCATTGCGAACCGGCGGGACTTCGGCTTGCTGCCGGCACTGCTGGACCGTGTCGATCCAGGCGGGGTGATCAAGGCGGAGATGCTGGCGCCGAGCGATACGACATGCTTGGCGCACGAGCTACGTACCGAGCTCAGCATCGAGGAGGTTGCCGAGATGGTGCGCCGCGGCTACGAGCGACAATTCGGCCTGGCGTTCGAGCCGCACACGCTGTCGCCACTCGAGCAGCAGGCGATCGAGGTGACCGCCGCACACGAGTTTCACGACGAGCGCTGGCTACGGCAGCGTCGCGAGCGTCCGGACCTCGATCACCACGGTCTGGAGCGCGTGCAGCTCGGCCTGTTCGAGACCTACTTTTCCCTCGAGCAGGAACGTTTCATCAAGGACATCGTCTTTGCCGGCGACTTCATCGCCAACTCGCCGGCCATCGAACGCCTCGAGCACGATCTGCGATTGTGCCCGGCGGAGTGGCGCGCCATCGACGCGGTCGCCTCCGAGATCTTCGCGCAGCCGGAGAACTACATCCTCGGCATCGGGCGCGTCCGCGCCATCGCCGACACCATCTGCAAAGGTCTCGGCGGGTGAGCCGGTCGGAGGCGCTGCGGTCTGCGGCCGTTGCGGACCGCCTGGCGGCGATCGCCGCACTCACCGCGCAGGGCAGCGCGGATCCCGAGGAGCTGGCGGCGCTGGTGGAGTGCCTGGCACATCCCGCGAAAGCTGTCGCGCGCCGCGCCGCGGAAGCGTGCGGCGTGCTGAGCCGCCGTGGCGTCGGCGTGCGCGACGTCCTGCTGCGCCACCTGACCGCGCCCGATATGCGCCGGCGCTGGGGCGCCGCCTTCGCCCTGTCGATGCTGGGTGAGCCGCCGCCCGAGAGCGCAGCCGCGTTGCTCGAAGCGCTCGGATGCGACGACGGCGACATCCGTTGGGCGGCGGCCGACATCCTGCGTCGACTGCAGGGTCGCCCCGATCTCCTCGACCGTTTGTGTGCGCTGCTGCGGGAGGGCAACGCCGCGCAACGCAAGATGGCCGCCTACTGCTTGCGCGATCTCGACGCGCGGCGCGACGTGGTCGCGCCGGCCCTGAGTGCGGCGCTCGACGACAGCGAGCCGGCGGTGCGTTTGGCTGCGATGTCCGCGCTGGCGCGCCTCTGCGTCGACCGTGCCGCCGCGGCGCGCCGCATTGCGTTGCGGCTCAGTGACGTCGACGCCGGAGTGCAGCGCGCCGCCGCCGCCACTCTCGGGCAGCTGGGCGAGCGGTCGGAACCCGTGCTGGCGGCCCTGCGCGCCGCCGCCGGTAGTTCCGACACGTCTCTCCAGCGGGCTGCCAATCGCTCGTTGCGCATACTGGGGTGAGTCTGAGGTTACTAGCGCGATACGACGGTGTGCACCTCAACCAGGGGTGTTACTAACCGTGAGATATCACCCGTGGGCGATGGGAGCGCTACAAGCCAAAGAGCGAATCCGCCTCGCCCGCGGGGGTCGCTTAGCCGCGAGTTGTCTGAATACCTTCGACATCTCAGAGAGCAGTAGGGTGGGCACCGCCCACCGGTCGGTGGAGACAAGGGAGGTTGCTCCCCACCTTTCCTGAAGTGCGACCATCGGACATGATGTCGTGCACCCATGGGTGACGTGCGCGCACCAGGCACCGGTCTCTGGTACTTCGCCTACGGCAGCAACCTGCATCGCTCGATCTTCATCGACCGCCGGCAGATGCGTCCGTTGGATGTGCGTTGGGGCTGGCTCCACGGCTATCGCCTCACCTTCGACATCCCCGTGGGCCCCGGCGAACGTGGGGTGGCCAACATTGTGTCCGAGGTCGGCGCGCGGACCTGCGGTGCGCTGTATCTGCTCACCCCCGACGATTTCGACCGACTCGATCGCACCGAAGGGGTGCACGTCGATCTCTATCGTCGCCTACCCGTGGAGGTGACCACGGGCGACGGTGCGCGGGTGTCGGCGTTCGCGTATCAATCCGCCGTGGTGATGGCCGGGCGTAAGCCGTCTGCCCGCTATATCGGCTTACTGGTCGAAGGCGCGCGGCAACATGGACTACCGGATGCCTACGTCGCCTTCCTGCGCCGCTTCGAGTTGGCGGTCGACGAGCGCGAGGGCGAACCGGGATCCGGGGCCTCCACGTCCTGACAGCGTGGCGCGGTCAGCGTTCGTTTGCGCGCCACGCATGCGCGCGCCGCGGCGTGATCCGAACCATCGGGTGGGTATTGCACGCCAACGGCATGGTCCGATACTGCGGGTAGCGCGCCCGCAACGCCGTCAGCGCCCGGTCATACTCGGCGTGCTCTTCAACGCGTGTGGCGTCGCCCTGGACCAGTAAGTACGCCAGCCGCGTCCAGTCCTGGTCGTCGTAGTCGTCGATCACCAGCGCCACCTGCGGGTTCGCGGCGATGTTGCGCAGCCGCTTCAGGCCGGTCCGCGTCCGCTTCGGTTTTTCGTCGACGACGAAGTAGACGTGCTCACCGACCAGCGCATAGCACACCGGAATGACATGCGGCGCTCCAGCCGCGTCCGCGGTCGCCAGATGCGCGACCCGATGACGCTCAACAAACGCGCGCTTCGCCTCGCTCAGCACCATGGCCCTGCGGCGCCGCTCCACTTCAACGAGCACGAGTCACCAACACGATGCACGGGCCCTCACGCCGGCTCGTCGGGCGCCAGCTCGCCGGCAAAGGTTGCCGCCGCTTCGGCGTACAGCTGATCCGCCATGCCGTCGTAGCGCGGCGAGAAATGAAACACCTCGAGGCGCTTGACGTTGGCCATGCGCGCCAGCGTACCGGCCTGCCGGGCCGTCAGGTGATGGCGCTTCAGTGCCTGGTCGCGGTCCGCATCGAGGAAGAGCGACTCGCAGAAGAACAGGTCGGCGTCGTGCGCCAGCTCGGCGATGCGCCGCGCGTTGTCGGCGCTGAACAGCGTGTCGACCACGTACGCCAAGCGCTGCCCCGGCGTTTCGACGACCAGCCGCTCGCGCAGTTCGGCCAGACGAAACTCGTGCCGCCGCTCCGCGCCATCCGCAACCCATCGCGCCGTGACCGTCGCATCGTTCGGTTGCCCGGTGCGGATCGCATCCTTCAACGCATTGAGCCACGGACCCGCCGGGATGCCGAGCCGCTCGAGCGCGTCCTTGCGGACGTTCAAGTGGGTCTTCTCGACGAGCGCGAACGCCATGCAGGGGATCTTGTGATCGAGATGCACGGTGCGGACGCTGAACGCCGGGGTGTCGAGCAACACGCCGCTGAACGGCCGCGTGCCCATCTCCTCGAGCGCGAACGCGGCTGACGCCCGCAGTCGGACGCTGGTGATCTTGTCGAAGTGCACCTCGTGCACATTGAGGACAAAGGGATAGCCCTCGACGAGGTTCCAGGTGTAGCCGCTGAGCTTGCCGAGGACGTTGCGGATGATTCCGGGCGGGCCGAACAGGTCGAGGGTGGCGTCGCGCGCCAGGAAGAGCCGGAGGACGCGATCGAAGCCGATGAAGTGGTCGAGATGCGTGTGTGACACGAATGCATGTGTGATCTTGAGGATGTCGGCAGCCGGCAGGCGGTCCAACTTCCCCAGGTCGAACTGGATGGCCGTGCCCTGCCAGCGCAGGCCGACATGCAAGCCCGGGTCGCCGAACGGCCCGTTGACGAGACGCGGAAGAAATGCGGACTTCACGCCGCCATTCTAAGGGATAGACCGCAGCGGTGCCATCGACGGTTCACCGTACCTTCTGCGCGCCGGTGGTGCGGCGCGCGACGCATCAGCTCATCCAGCGCACTGCCAACCGGCGGTCGGGCCGGTAGCTGCAGTACGGGCCGTGCCTTACGGAAGCGGTGAGGTGTTCAGCCAGAGCAGGATGGGCTTCGCGGATGTGCTGAATGCCGCGCACGATACCCTTCGCGACGCGCTGGCGCGCGCGCTCAGCTTTCCGACGACTGCCGGACATCCCCTCTGCGAGCTGGCGAGTCAACGCGGAGAGTTCGCGCTGCAGTGTCTCGGTACGCCCGAGATCATTGTCGCTGACGACGGGTTCGAGATCGGCGCGGAGCTCGGTGATGCGCTGCCGATATTCGCTACGAGCCTGCTGGTCGAGCGTCGGCTCTGGCCAGGTCGACGCTGACGTTGTGAGAGCTGAGGTGACCATGTTATGTGACTAGAGCTATGCACACGGTTTCCAAGTCGAGGTTGAAGGCCCGAGCGCTTGAGTATTTTCGACAGGTCGAGCGTACCGGCAGAGAGTTGGTGGTCACCGACCGCGGCAAGCCGGTGCTCAAGATCGTTCCGTACCGGGTCGAGTCCCAGGCAGCACGGCGCGCCCTCAAAGGCAGCGCGCGACGCTACGAGAATCCGATGGACCCGGTAGGTGTTGAGGACTGGGAGTCCTTGAAGTGATCGTGCTCGACACCCATGTCTGGGTATGGTGGGTGTCTCAAACGCCGCTGTTGTCGATGCGGGTGAAACGTCTGATCGATCGCTGCACGCCGTCCGACCCGGCCTACCTTTCGTCGATCAGCGTCTGGGAGGTCGCCATGCTGGTGGCCAAAGGACGTCTGCAGCTTACGATGGACACAGCCGATTGGATCGCAAAGTGCGAAGCTCTTCCAAATCTGCGGTTTGTCCCGATCGACAACCGTATCCTGCTTCGCGCCACGTCCCTCCCGGAACCGTTCCACAAGGATCCAGCCGACCGATTCATCGTCTCGACCGCTCTACAGCTCGGCGCCCGATTGTTCACCAAGGACGACAAGCTGCGCGCCTATCCGCATGTCGAGACCGTCTGGTAGACGTTGCTCCCGCCAAAACAAGGACGAGCCATCCCACGCGCGGGCGGTCGCCGGTAGCGTCGTCGCCGCGACCAATGTATCCGTTGGTGTTGTACGAACAGCAGCGCAGATATCGCGGATCGCCGTTTGTCGACCAAGAGCACATCGTCGGACGTGAGCGGGAGATGGCCGCGTTGCATGCGGCGCTCGAGGCGACGACGGCGGGAAATGGGCGTCTGGTGTTGCTGGTTGGCGAGCCAGGCATCGGCAAGACGCGCACGGCGTTCGAGTTCGCCGAGACCCGCGTCGGTCCGGTGCCTGCGTGCTGTGGGGCGGCTGTTACGACGGCGAGTGGGCACTGATCGCCGAGATCGCTCGTGCCGGCCGCGGCGGTCGCGCCGCGTCGCATGCCGAGCGCGCGCGCTCGGCCGTGGGCAAACGCATCCGTGACGCGCTCAAGCAGATCAGTGCCGTCGACCCCAGGCTCGGCCGCTACTTGCGAGCCACGATCCACACCGGTGCTTTCTGCTCCTACACACCCGACCCGCGTCTCCGCGTCGACTGCGAATCGTAAGGGCTTGCCGTTGCGCCCGGCCTCAAGACCGTATCGATCGACTTTCTGATCGGTGGCTCCATCATCCCGGGTGGTATCCAGGACGTTTCCTTGAATCCAGTGAGCTCAATCGCGGTTGGTGGCCTCGTTGGCGCGTCCGGTACTTCACTCGCGTGCACGTTCACGGTGAGCGGTAGCAAGGCCGGATATCGGGCAGCGATCTGCAAGTTGGCGGACCGGTCAATGCCCCTTCGAGATACGAAGTCTGCCTGCCTGCGAACTAGAGGCCAGTGCACTAGACAACGGCGGAGGGGCGTCGTTGTGCCAGTGGCTCACGGATCGCGCCGATAGATGCAGAAGTATCCGGTAGTGATGGTAGCTCGCAGGTGGCGGCCAAGAGTCGGATGCACTTTGGCGATCGCGGCGATTTCCGCACGAATCCGTTTGCCGACGGCGGAACGGGCCCGCTCCAGCTCCGGCGGGGTTTGGTTGACGTTGCCATACCTGCCGAATGCGGCACGCAATTGATCAGCGAGCCTCTCAAACTCGCTACGCAGTCGTTCAGCTCGGCCGAGGTCGTGATCTCGTTCGGCCTCCTCCAATTCTGCGCGTAGATCGTGCAGCCGTTCGCGATACGCGTGACGCGCGCGCCGATCCGTGCGCTGCCCAAGATCCGCTCTCGGTCGTGCTGCGTCTGCTTCGGCGCTTGCGCTGGCGGGCATTCCATCGAGTAATTCGAATACGTGGCAATCGCGGTTCGGGTGTCGCAGCAGGTACGCGAGGTACTCCAACCCCTTGCGATGACGCAGCTGAGCGGTGACACCGCGATATTCGAGCACCCAGTAGTCAGCCGCTTTCTTGAAGACGACTGCATCTTTCTCACCTTGCGAGGGCACAGCAATTGACGAGTTGCCGGTGACACCCGCCGTTGCCATGGGAGGGTGCGAACCGTCGATACCGGCCCGAAGACTTACAGCGCGTTGCTCCAACGCCGGGAGGCCGAGCTCGCGCGCGGCGGCCAACGCCATCTCCAACATCTCAATCGCGCGTGGCCGCTCCTCGGGACAGTGCGCGAGGAGCATCGCGGCATACTCACACCGCGTCCGGGTTGCGAACAGAGGCGCGCCCATGCGGCGATAGAGGTCCAGGGCTTCGTCGAAATGACGTGCGGCGTCGGTCCACTGTCCCATGGTTGCCGCGAGAAGGCCAAGCGGGTGCGATGCCGACCCGAAGCAGACGAAGGAAAACGGCGTCACCACGTTGCGTCCCGCATACGGGAGGAGCATGGCGTACAATATCGCGGCGCGTCGGGCATCGCGAAGGAGCACACAGGCGGACGTTAGGAACGTTGCGTTGAGACTGCGTGCAGCGACTTCGTTGCCCAGCGGTGCAAAATCGTCCTTGGCCAATCGCTCGAATTCGGCCAGCGTCGCCGAAGTCCTCTGAAGTTCTGCGAGGACGTAGACGAAAGCGCAACGGAAGGAAACCCCGTGCTGATCCGCAGTAGCACGTGCGCCCGACTCGATCTCCTCCAGTCGGCCTTGCTCGTGACGAATCTGAAGCAGTTGTGCCCCGAGGAGCTGCAGTCCACCCTCAAGGTTGATGTGTTGGCCAATGGCAAAGCCTTCGTATGCCAGCCTCTCGCACTCGTGCAGCTGCCCTACCAACATAGCGCGCACTGCTCTCAAGTGGCACAGTTGCCCACGCCAAACGGGTTGGCACACACGTTCGGTGTCACGCCCTTGCATGTCGATTTCGCGATCGAGTGCCTCTACGTCGCCAAGTTCCAGAAGATCGCGTATACGCAGTTCCCGACAGGACATGACCAACCCGAGGTTGCGAGCCCGCTTGGCCGTTTCTACTGCTTCCGTCGAGACGGAGAGTCGCTCTTGAACATTCGGCGATGTGCCGAGCACCCAATGCCGGCCAAGCAACGCTTGCGCCAACGCCTCCGGATGTCCCACCCGTCGCGCGATAGCGACGGCCTGCTCGCTGACCTTCCAACTGCGTCCGGGCTCGACGTTGTTGTCAGCAGACAGTGCCGTTGCCAGTTGCGCGGCTATTGTCGCCTTGAGGACGGTATCTTCTTCGCCCAAGGCGTCGAACGCTTCTTGCAGCAAAGCGACCAGCGACTCGTTCCTGGAACCGGCCACGTAGCCTTCAATGACGTCACCCAAGGCTGCGCGCGCCAGGGCTTCCGGAAGGCCCAGGATCCGGGCAAGCTCGGCCGCTTGACGATAGGTCTGCCGAGCTATCGTACGTTGGCCGGCATGCTGTTGCGCAGCGGCAAGAGAGAGCAGGAGCTCGCACCGCAGTGCTTCGTCGCCCGCGGTGCGCGGCAACATCTGGAGCGCAAGTTGATACAGCCGAGCTGATTCTTCGTAGGCCAACAATCCCGCCGCACGTTCAGCGGCGCGTTGTGCATATTCGACAGCGCGAGCGGCTTCGTCGCGTCGATTCGGGAATGTCTGCTCAGGTCCCTGGGAATCAGGAGCGACAGCCACTGCTTCAAAATAGTGGTGGGCGATTTCGGCCAGGTGCTCGTCGCTGTCTGCCCGGAGCGCTAGGGTTTCTCCGGCGAGGCGATGCAACTTTTCTCTTTGCGATTGCGCAAGCTGTTCGTAGAGCGTCTCGCGGATGAGGGCGTGTGAGAAACGGTAGCGGCGTGGATGACCGGCGGGCTCGACGAGCACTCCAGCTCGCACTGCTTCCGCGAGCGCCGCGGAGAGGTAGACGTCCGTATTCCCTGCGCCGCGCTCGGCTGACTGTTGCTTGACGACGGCGTGCAGCACGTCAGTGCGGAAATCACGACCGAGGAGCGAGGCGACATCGAGTACCGCTCTGCAATGCTCTGACAACGGGGCGAGACGCCGCCCGATGGCAGCCCGGACACTCGGCGGGATGGCACCGGCAACCGCGGCAGCGAATCCACCAGCGGCCGGTTCGGCAAGCAGCATGCGTGCATACTCGCCGACAAACAGCGGATTGCCCTCGGTTTGCTTGTGGATTGCGGTGGCGACGGCAGCATCTACCTTGACCGCTGCCACGATCTCAACGAAGCGTGCGACTTCCGCTTCGTTGAGCCCTGAGAGACGAAGCCGTTCCGTCCCAGGCACGCGCAAGGCTTCGAGCACCGTGTCGGTGAGCAGCCCTTCTGCAAGAGTCACATCGCGGTACGCGGCAACGATGAGGAGGGGCACCTCGCGCAAGGCCCGCACGACGAACTGTAGAAGCTGTAGAGAGGAGTGGTCGGCGCCGTGCAGGTCGTCAAAAATGATCACCAACGACGCGCGCCGTGCTGCGTAATCGAGGAGTCTGGCAATACCGTCGAACAGGCGAAAGCGTGTCGTGGGTGAACCATCCGCATCGTCATCGGCAGGCTCGGAAGCGTGCCCGCTCAGTTCCGGCACGAGCCGGAGGATCTCGGCGGTACGATCCCCGAGCAGCCGGCTGAGACCCTCGGCATCGAGCGCTTTCATCAGAGACCGGAGAATCTGCACCCACGGCCAGAAGGGCGGAGCCCCCGCTTCTTCGTAGCATCTGCCCCAAACGACTTGCATCGACTGCGCGATTGCGCTTGCTGCCGCTTCCTCACAGATGCGGGTCTTCCCCATACCCGGGCTGCCCGCCACGAAGACGAGCCGGCTCCGTCCTGTGCGTTGCACGTCATCCAGGGCGGTCCGCAACACGGCCATCTCCCGCTCACGACCAACGAACTCGGAACCTCTGGTGATGGATGGTCGGCGCATCCCACACTCGTCCTTGCCGGGCCGATAGCACAGCCGGCATCCTGTTGGGAACAAAATCGGCCCCCACCAGTCTGAAGGGAGCGGATCGTTTACGGCGCGAACATTTTCTTTCCGATGTGTCCCAATGGGACATCAAATGTCCCACCTATATAGGCATGGGGCGGACGACAGAGCGGCGCAGCAGCGGGGCTGGGCCCCTCCGGCCGCGCTCGCGGCGCCGAGAGTCACTGGCTAGAGGAGGCGACAGCTCGCCTGCTCGAGCGTCTCTTCCCGCCACGAGCAGCGTGTTTCGGCAAGAAGGCGAGTACTGGACGATCGTGTACGCCGGGCGCACGGTGCGGGTTCGCGACGCGCTCGGGCTGCACTACCTGGTCCGCTTGCTCGGCAATCCGCATGAGCGGTTCTCGGCTGCCGACCTTGTTGCCACGGTAAAGGGAGACGGCGCTGTCGATCCGGAGCGCGCGCGCTCCGCGGTCAGCAAACGTATCAGGAGCGCCATCGATAGGATCACCCAGCACCACCCCGGCCTTGGATACCATCTCTCCACGACGATACGGACGGGCCATGAGTGCGTCTACCATGCCCATCCGGAGCAACCGCTGGTGTGGACGACATGATCCCACGGCGACGATCCCGGCCATCGCTCCGCAGCGCCGAGCACCTCTATCGTCGTACCCTGCAGTTGCTCGCCGTCTGCGATCAGCCGCCCAAAGCGCTGCTGGCCGCTCTGCGGTCGTGGGCACGTTGGTGCGGTGCTCAGTTGATTGTTCTGGCGGCATTGTCTGCCGACGGTGCCCTCGCCGACGTACATTCGGTGGGACGCACCCATACCGATCCACGCGACGTCGCTGCCCGCTGCTTGCCGCTGTCGGGTCCGGCAAGCCAATCGCTGACCGTCGAGAAACTTCGTTTACTGACCATCCCGCTGACGACCGCAAATGGCATCGACGGACTGCTTGCCATCGGGGTACAAGCGCCACGAATCTTTGACACCACGCAACGGCGGCGGCTGCGGCAGCTGGAATCCCTCGCCAGTGTCGCCCTGCAACTCACGGCATTGCGCCAGCGCAACGATGCGCCGTCGGCGCGCGCTGGCGATCCGCAGCGCCGGCTGAATCGACGCGAACGTGAGGTCATCGACTTACTCATCGCCGGACAGACCTTGAAGGAGACGGCCGCCACCCTCAACATCAGCCCGCGGACCGTCGAAACGTACCTCGATCGCCTCAAGCAGCGACATCACAAGCCGCGGCTCAGCGCCTTGCTGGTTCACCTTGTGAAGACCGGCCTGGCATGACCTGCGTTGTCGGCCAGCCCGTCCGGGAAAATCCGGACTATCTTCTCTCCGGAACACGGTCATATGGTCACCATCACCGGGGGCACGTGCAGCACGGCGAAATCATATCCAACATCCGCAGCAGTCGTTGCTCATCCGTGCCCTCCTTCGATCAGCAACTCAATCCATCGCGGCAAGGAGGGGATATGAAACCTTTCCGGACTATTCGGAATGATTCTCCGGACGGGCGGATGGCTCGCACGGCTCGCCATCCGGCCAAGCGCGATGTAGCCACGGCGAATTCCCAGAAGGCGCCAACCATCTTTCGGCAGCGGGGGCGATATTGTGCGTCGAAATCTACACTGCTGCGCTTGGTGGTGTGCGTCACCTTCCTGCGAACCGGGGTGACGCTTGCCGCGTCAGCACCGCCACCGACCAGCCTCAACAACTGTCAGAACGCGGTCAAAGCTGCCACGGCTGCATTCGTCCATGCCAAGATCAGCGCGGTCACAAGCTGCTTGCAGGCGGTGTCGACGCAGGTTGTCAAGGCCAATGGCCCCGACGCCCATGCGGCTGCCGGCGTCTGCGTCACTCAGTTCCGTCGCCTTTACGACAGTCGTGGCATGCACAAGCAATTGAGCGATCATCTCGCCGCCAGTATCGCCAAGAAGTGCGATCCGACCTCGCCCGGCGTCACGCACACCGTCGGCGACGTCGTTGGCGCCGGTGCGACTGTATCGCAACCACTGAACGCCGCCGACCTTGCGGCGTGGTGCGCGAGCTTCGGCGGCTCTGGGTCGATCACCACGCTGCAAGACTGGGCGAGCTGCATCGGCACAGCCGCCGAGTGCGATGCAGACTCGGCGATTGCGTCGCAGTATCCACGAGCTCTTGATTGGCTGGCGCTGGTGAAACCGTCAATGCTGTTGCTCACACCACCGGCCACCGACCCCAACAAGATCGCCGACGCCGTGACTGCGCTGGATGCCGTCAAGGCGGAGATCGACGGCCCGGACAACGACGGCTTCCCAAGTATCCACTGCGGCTGCGGCAACGGGCAGGCTACCTGTGGCGGAAGCTGCGTCAATGAGCAAAACGACCCGCAGAATTGTGGCGGCTGTGGGAATGCCTGCGCAGCTGGCAGAGCCTGTGTAGGTGGCTCCTGTGCCTGCATCAACAGCCTCCTCTGCACATCGAGCTGTGTCGACCCGACCTCGAACGTTCAGAACTGTGGCAGTTGCGGTCACAGCTGCTCGTTCGCAAATGCCACCGCCGCCTGTAGCAACAGCAGTTGCACCATCGGCAGCTGCAATGCCGGCTTCGCCAATTGCGACATGGTGGCGGCCAACGGCTGCGAGATCAACACCAATACCAGCCCGATGAACTGCGGTGGGTGCGGTATGGTCTGCAACACAGCCAACGCGACTCCCGGCTGTAGCAACGGCACCTGCACCGTCGCCAGCTGCAATGCCGGCTTCGCCAATTGCGACATGGTGGCGGCCAACGGCTGCGAGGTGAACACCACCAATGATGCAAACCACTGCGGCGCCTGCGGCCACGCCTGTGGAGCCGGGCATTCGTGCGTAAACAGTATCTGCATGTAGGGCTCACGGCGGAGACCGGAATGCAACAATCATTGAGAAGGACGTCTATCGCTTCGTTGGTTCTCGCAACCTTGACCTTCGGTGCCTCGCTGGTGGGAGCCGCCAGCCCGCCGGGAAACACCAAGCTCGGCAAGGTGGCGCTGAAGAAGAACACCGGCGCCAACAACACCGCGCTGGGCTTTGAAGCACTCGCCAGCAATTCGATCGGCGGCAACAACATTGCCATAGCGGCCAGTTACCCGCAGCACGGCTTCTGATTCCAAATGCGCAGCGTAGAGGCTGCGCCAACATCGGCAAGGAGGAGGCAATGACGATGAACGATCGACTGAGTACAGCAAGACCTCACCCCATCACCCCCTTCCGTGCAAGGGAAGGGGAAACGAAGGTTCGCAGAGTGACCTCCGTCCCCGCATCGGGGAGGGGCTCGTGTGCCGCGCTTATCCTCGCCCTGTTCCTGATCGCCGCGCCGGCGCGGGCGGCGAAGTTCCACGTCGAGAACTGGGGCGTCGACTCGGGCAGCTGCGGCGCGGCTGCGACACCGTGCCGCTCGATCGGCAAGGCCGTGTCGCTGGCGGTATCCGGTGACTCGGTGCTGGTCGGGCCGGGCCGCTACAGCAACGACCTCAACCACAACGACACGTTCAACGAGCCCGGCGAAGAGCCGTCCATCGGCATCACGATCGCGCCCGGTGTCACCGTGATGTCGACGCACGGCGCCGCTGCCACCAAACTTGACTACATCGTGAATGGCGTCCCGAGCATCGTCATCAGCGAAGGGCCCTCCGCGGTCTTCGGCAAGAAGAATCACGGATTCACCATCTACCTCGCACCCTCGTCTTCAGTCCCCGGCCTCATTGCGGTCAATGCGAGCGCCGGCAGCTCCAGCACCTCCGGCAACGTGATCTTGTTCAACGCGCCCGTCAGTCACGGGTTCGGAATTCTCGGCGGCACCTTTGGTACTGCCAGCGACAATCGAATCGGGGCGGTTGGGACGGGATCGTTGGATGACGGCATCGTGGGCCTCAGTCTCGTCAAGAACAACGTCGTCAACAACGCCCTATTCGGCTTCGACGGAAACGCGACGTACCGCCACAACGTGGCGGTCGAGAACACCTTTGGATTCAATCTCGGTGACCCATCGGGCAGCGCCGTCACGGAGTTCACGAACAACATCGTCGTGGCGAATTCGTTTGAGGGCGTTTCATTGAATCCGGGCTCCAGCGTCACTGGAGCCTTCAAGAACAACACGATCGACAACAACGACCCGGTAAACAACTGCGGCCTCGACAACGGCAGCGGCGGCCTGCTGTCGGCTGCGAAGAACTTTTGGGGTGCCGGCACCGGCCCCGGCGCGAATCCGGCGGACGCAATATGCAACGACAACGGCAGCACCACGGGCTTTATACCGTTCCTCACTCACCCGGCGCCGGCGAGCGGCCCCGGCGCGATCCAGTAGCGCGCGTGGAGCGATAGGAGGACTCACATGACGACACGCATACAATTCGACTTGGCCAGTCTACTCGGCACGGCGAGAAGTGTTTCCCTTACCTTCCTTGCTGCACTTACCGTCAGCCTCTTCCTGATCACCACGCCGGCGTGGGCGGCAAAACTCTATGTGCAGAACTGGGGCGTCGACTCGGGCGGTTGTGGTGCGGTTGCAACGCCCTGCCGCTCGATCGGCAAGGCCGTCTCGCTGGCGGTATCCGGCGACACGGTGTTGGTCGGGCCGGGCCTCTACAGCAACGACCTCAACAACAACGGCACGTTCGACGAACCTGGCGAAGAGCCGTCGGCGGGCATCTCCATCGGGGCCACCGGCGTCACGTTGCAGTCGACACACGGCGCCGCCGCAACCCGGATCGAATACACCGGGCCGTGGGGTACTGGCATCCCCACATTTAGGATCGTGTCCGGCGGCGGCGGCGCGGTGGTCTTCGGCAAGAAGAACCACGGGTTCACGCTGTACGTAGCGCCAACGACCGCCACCCCTTTTTCAGCGACTGTTATCGCTGCGGGTAACGTTTCGGGAAACGTGGTTCTGGTTTACGACACCAATGGAGACCATACTTTGGCAATATTGGCGGACCGGGTTATCCGCGACAATCGCGTCGGGGGGCTCACGACGACCTCGCTTGCCACCGGTATAGATTCCGTAAACGCAACAATAGTGGAGCGCAACGTGGTCAGCGGCGCCTCCACCGGCTTTATTGGCAGCGACGGAGCATTTCGACACAACGTAGCAATTGAAGATGCTGTTGGCTTCGTCGTCAATGGCACGATCACGGAGTTCACGAACAACATCGCCGTGGCCAACCTGTCGTACGGTATCGAGTTCTCTGGCCTCGGCACCACGGTTGCGAAGTTCAAGAACAACACGATCGATAACAACGACCCGGTAACCAACTGCGGCCTCTTGAACCAAACCGGCAGCGCCCTGGTAGCCACGAAGAACTTCTGGGGCGCCGCGACGGGTCCCGGCGCGAATCCGGCGGACGGGGTGTGCAACAGCGGCGCGGGGAGCAGCACGACCTCTACGCCGTTCCTCACTCATCCGGTCGCCGGTGGGCCAGGGGCGGTGCAGTAGCGTGGGTGAACGACAATCGGCGCAAATTTCCTCTGACAAGGAGGGCATCATGAGAAAAACGAGTTTGACGGTTGCCGCGTCCGCCACGTTGCTATGGGCCGGGACAGTGCTGGCGACACCGACGCCGCAGGAGAAGTGCGACAACGCCCGCATCACGGCGTGGAAGAAATACGTGTCGTGTGTGGACGCGGTAGTCGCCAAGGAGGCCAAGGGCGTCAGTTTCGATGAGTTCGCGGCGTTCGCGAAGTGCCGGCATGCGTACTTCAAGAAGTGGACGGCCTTCCAAGCGAACGCGTCGTTAGCGACGAGTACGTGTATCGGCAGCCGGTTTGTAGTCTTTGGGGCGGTCTTCGACAACCTGAGCGGGCTCACCTGGGAGCAGAAGACCAATGACAGCACCGTCAACGATGAGAGCAACACATACACGTGGAGCATGGGGTCGCCGTATTTTGGGAATGGCACAGCGTTCACCACGTTTCTGACGGGCGCCGGGACCGGTCTGAACGTAGCGGGCTTTGGCGGCGCGAACGACTGGCGGCTGCCAACGCTGGCGGAGCTGCAGAGCATTGTGCTGGATTTCAAGTGCACGGGAGGAGGATTGGGACCCACATGCAGCTGTGGATCGAGCCCGTGTATCGACGGGACGTTCGGCCCCACGCAGTCCGCCCTCTACTGGTCGGCTACTACCTTCGCCGGCAATCCGGGCGACGCGTGGGTCGTGTTCTTCTACTCCGGCGTCGTGGGCGTCGACGCTAAGGCCAACGTCGGCTACGTACGTGCTGTCCGCGGCGGCTTGTGATCGATCATTTCCGGCAAGGGCGCCAATCATGACGAAAATCACTGTGACAGTCGCCGCGTGCGCCACGCTGCTGTGGGCCGGCGCGGCACTGGCGACACCGACGCCGCAGCAGAACTGCGACAACGCCCGCATCACGGCGTGGAAGGTCTACACGTCGTGCATAGACAGCGTGGTTGCCAAGCATGCCAAGGGCGTCATTTTCGATTCGTTCGCGGCGTTTGCGAAGTGCCGGCATGCGTATTTCAAGAAGTGGACGGCGTTTCAAACCAAGGCGTCATTGGCAGGGAGTACGTGTATCGGCAGCCGGTTTGTAGTCTTTGGGGCGGTCTTCGACAATCTGACCGGGCTCATCTGGGAACAGAAGACCACTGACAGCAGCGTTCACGATGAGGGCAACACCTACACGTGGAGCACTGGCGCACCGTGGTTCGGAAACGGCACGGCATTTACCACGTTTCTGACGGGCGCCGGGACCGGTCTGAACGTAGCGGGGTTCGGTGGCGCCAACGACTGGCGACTGCCAACGCTGGCGGAGTTGCAGACCATCCTGCTGGATTTCAGGTGCACGGGAGCAGGAGGGGGACCCACATGCAGCTGTGGATCATTGCCGTGTATCGACTTGACGTTCGGCCCTACGCCGACCTTCGGCATCTACTGGTCGGCTACGAGCTACGTTCCCGATCCGAACTCCGCGTGGGTCGTGGAATTCGATGGGATCGTCACCCCCCTCGCCATCAAGAATTTCGGCAACCCTGTCCGAGCCGTACGCGGCGGCTTGTGATCGATCATTTCACGAGGTGGCCGTTTTTCATGGCGCTTTGAACCAGAGCCAAACGGCGCGGCACATGGCCTGCGTGCGGCGAGCACAAGGCTCAGATGACTCTTCTCAACAGTGCCATCCACAAGGGTTCGTGCTCAAGTGAGGGATTAGCATGACTGGATCTCTGCGGTTTGCCGGGTCGAACTGGCGAGCCTTGCGGACAGCGTTGACGATTGCCGGCATCGCGTTGCAAGCGCGCGGCGCGCAAGCCCTGCCGGACCTGGTGCCGACGGTGCTCTCACCCCCTCCATCAGCGGTGGCGGGCCAATCGATATTGATTTCGTGGACCGTGACAAACCAGGGCGCCGACCCGGCCAACCCGAACTGGTGGGATCGGCTGTACCTGTCGACTGACACGGTCATCAGCAATGACGATACGATCATCCAGGACAACAACGGCGACGCCATTCACACCACGGCGCTGGCGGCCGGCGGGAGCTACAACAACAGCGAGACGGTGCCATTGCCCGGGAACCTCAGCCCGGGCACGTACTACGTGATCGTCCGGACTGACGTCAACACCAGCGTGGCGGAGTCCAACGAATCGAACAATGATCTGGCAGTGCCGATTACCATCACCCAGCCCGACCTGGTCCCGACGGCACTCACGCCGCCAAACTCAGCCCTAGCGGGACAATCCATCACGATCGCATGGACCGTCACCGATCAAGGCAACGGCGCCGCCTCCCCGAACTGGTGGGATCGGCTGTACCTGTCGACCGATACGGTCATCAGCAATGACGATACGATCATCCAGGACAACAACGGCGACGCCATTCACACCACGGCGCTGGCGGCGGGCGCGAGCTACAACAACAGCGAGACGGTGCCATTGCCCGGGAACCTCAGCCCGGGCACGTACTACGTGATCGTCCGAACCGACGTCAACACCACCGTGCCGGAGTCCAACGAATCGAACAATGACCTGGCGGCGCCGATTGCGATCCAAGCGCCGCCCACAGCGACGCCCACTCAAACCCCGACCTTCACGTTCACACCCACGTCCTCACCGACAGGAACGCCGACGCGTACACCGACCGGAACCCCAACCTCCACACCTACGATCACACCCACGCAAACCCTGACGGCGACGCCGACCGTCGTCGACCACTTCATGTGCTACAAGTCGGCGGCTGCCAAGCCGCCCACCGGTCGCCCGCCGTTCCCCAAGTTCACGCCGCACGCCGGCGTCGCGGTCACCGATGAGTTCAGCGGCGCGCCACCCGACCAGCACGAGCTCGACCTCAAGAAGACGAAGGCGCTGTGCAACCCAGCGGACAAGAACGGCGAGGATCCGATCGCCCCGACCCACACCCAGCATCTCGAAAGTTACGTCGCCAAGGTCACCAAGCTACCGACGCCGCAGCCGAAGCCCACAGCGCAGGTACGCACCACGCAAGATCAGTTCGGGGTGCTCAAGTTGAAGGTCACCAGTGTTGATCGGGTGATGGTCCCGTCGAACAAGGTGACTGGCACCAACGGTGCGCCACCGTTGACGAACCCAACGGTAGATCACTTCAAGTGCTACAAGGCTGCCGTCGCCAAGGCACCCAAGGGGCAGCCGCCGTTTCCCGTCTTTACGCCGGTGACAGTGACGGTGGTGGACGAATTTGGCGGGCCGTTGTCGTATGACCTGAAAAAGCCGAAGCACTTCTGCAGTCCGGCGGACACGAATGGCGAAGATCCCGGCGCACCGGACCACCCGATCCACTTTGTTTGCTATCAAGCGAAGCTGACCAAATTGCCGACCCCGCAACCGAAATTTGCGAAGACGACAGCGTCGACGAACAACCAGTTCGGTTCCGAGGTGCTCAACGCCACCGCCGTCGACGAGCTGTGTGTGCCGGCGACGGTTCAGTGAAGAGTGGGCACAGCGGAGAAGGAGAAGCGGATGCGGGCGATCAATCGTGGCAGGTGTCCCCGGTTAGTGGCCGCCGTATGCGGCCTGCTTGCCGCGGTGCGGTGTTCCGCAGCACACGCCGGGTTCATGGAGTTGGTGAGCACCGGCCAGCAAAATTTCGGGAACTATCTCTATAGCCAATCTCCGCTTATCAGCCCGGATGCGGCGACGGTCACGTTTTTCTCGTCAGGCCCCAATGGATCGCCCACCGGATGGTTCGTTCGCGATCCGATAGCCGGCACTACGGTCGTGGCGACGAATCCGCACCCGTACAGTTTGGGCACACCGGATGGGCGCTACGTGGTCGTCTCGACGACAAATCCAATGGACTCGCTGCGCAATGACCTCTTCGTGTACGACACGGTGTCGCAAACCACCGACCCGGTCAGCGTTACCAACGGTGGTGCAGACATTACCACGTGCAACTCTGGCTTCGCGTGGGGTGCCTACGCGCCGTCGATCAGCGATGACGGGCGCTACGTCGTCTTCTGGTCCAACGCCGACAACCTGCCTGACGGGACGGTCCATTCGAGCCCCAATTGCGATGACGTCTTCATTCGTGACCGCTGCGTGAGCCATGGCGCCGGCGTGCCCGCCTGCACGCCGACGACCGCACTCATGGAAACCGGACCGGGCGGCGCGGTACCGCACACGGCGATCTGCGCCGTCCAATCCAACCACGCGATCAGCGGTGACGGACGCTTCGTGGTGTTCGAGTGCGACACGGCACATACCGCCGTGTATGACCCGGGCAACGCGTCGTGCAGCGGAGATTTCTGTGCCGGCATCTATCTGCGGGATCGCTGCCTCAGCAACGCCTCCCAGGTTCCGAGCTGCACGGCGTCGACCATCCTTGTGAGTCAGACGACCAGCGGCGGCGTGCCGGAGAGCGGCGGGCCGGGCTCCGCCGGCGGCATCATCAGCGCCGACGGCTCGCGCATCTTCTTTTTCCATCCGGCCAACAACATCGTCACCGGTGACACCGAATTTGACGAGGACGTCTTCTTGTACGATCGCACCAGCTCATCGACGCAGCGCATCACGCCGGACCAGTTTTTCGCGACGAATGCCAGTTTCTCGCAGCTGTCCACCAGCAGCAACGGCCTCTACACGGCGGTGACGCGCGACCAGAACGGCCCGCCGGCGGATGCCAACGTCTACCTGTGGGGCGACTGCGCGGCGCTCGGGCCAACGTGCGGCGACGGCCATCGCGTGCCGGCATGTGAGGAGTGCGACGACGGCAACCTGACCGACGGGGACGGCTGCGATTCCAACTGTACGATCACGCGCTGCGGCAACGGTATCACCACCGCGAACACCGGTGAGCTGTGCGACGATGGCAATTTCACCGACGGCGACGGTTGCGACTCCAACTGTACGCCGACCGGCTGCGGCAACGGTATCCGTACGGCCGGCGAGGCCTGCGAAGACGGCAACCTGGTTGCGGGCGACGGCTGCTCGCCGACATGCACCATCGAGCCGGATGAGCTGACGCCCGGCGGCACCACAAAGACGGATTGCTACCACGAGTGGCTGCCGCGACCGCAGCCGCTGAAAAACAGCAAGGGCATTCCGAAGAATCATCTCGAGTGCACCGACGACGACGCGACGTGCGACTTCGGCAGCGCCCACGGCGATCATCAATGTACGTTCGACGTCGCGCTGTGTTTCAACGTGACCGACTCGCGTTTGGTCGACAAACACGGCGCGCCGAAGTGCACGCCGCTCGACGTCACGAATCTCCAGGTCATCAAGCCGGCCGATCGCACAACGTACAGAGAGCCTGTGGAGCAAGCCAACCGACAAGCGATCGATCAGTTGCTGTCGCCGATCGCGTTATACGCGGGTGTCTGCACGGCTCCGAAGGTCAACGTCGGGATGCAGTGTGGCGAGGATTTCGACTGCGACGATTTCGGCGGCGACGGGCGTTGCGCTTCGAAAATCTACAACATGCAGCCGCCGATCAGCGCGACGAACACCTGCACCGGCTACGTGGGAATCCGCGTGCCGCTGAAGCAGAAGAAGGACGGCAGCTACAAGTCCGGTACGGTGACGCTGTCGGTAAAAGCGCTCCCTTCCATTGATCCTGTGACCTCAAAGGCGAGACCAGGCGACGGCGACACATTGACGCTGAAGTGCAACCCGTAGCCGATATCGAACCGGCGTGACCCGCCGTCCGAGACTCAGCCCGGGTCTGTATCCTGGGCTGAGTAGGCTCTCGTCGGTAGCAAAGTTTTGACTTACGAAAAACCTACCCAAACCACGCCAGGGTGGTTCGGGCGCGTCGAGTCCGCCGTGAGCCGTCCATCTGCGTCTAGCTGCCGGATGCGGCGGAGTGACGGACTGTACGCCCAAACCGAGTCGGGTCGGTTGCCGCCGTTCGAATCCCTCTCGCCCAATCCAATTGAGCGCGTACGGTGCGAACTATCTGCCGAACATATAGTTCGTTACAGCGGGGCCGGGAGCCTACGCGAGCAGGCTTGTTTCGGGTAGCCGGTGGCTTCAAACCACGGGTGGACGATGCGGGTGCCAGTTGGTGGGTAAAACCGCACAAGACAGAAGTCGACCTGACCGTTGATCGCTTATGGTCACGAGCGACAGCTTGCCGCACCTTTCGAGATTTGATCGGGTTTCGCTTCGTAGTAGAAATATTCTGCGGAGCAAAGGGTGACGGGGGCAGGAAAACAGCCGGGTAGTGCGAGCTTTATCGGCCGCGCAGCGGAGCTGGAGTTGCTGCGCCAGGGGTGGGAGCGCGCAGCCGGTGGACAGGGCGGGCTGGTGCTGTGCGCCGGGGAGCCGGGGATCGGCAAGACACGGACGGCAGAGGAGCTGGCGCAGCATGTGAGCGCGCAAGGCGGCAAAGTGTTGTGGGGCCGCTGCTACGAGAGTGAAGGAGCCCCGGCGTTCTGGCCGTGGGTGCAGATTCTGCGAGCGGCGGTGCGTGAGCTGGGAGACCAGGCGCTAGAGGTGGCGGGCGGTGCTGCGGCAGAGTTGGGACAGCTGGTGCCGGAGCTGGGTGTCGCGGCGTTAGGGACAGGAACGGAGTCGCCGGAGACCCGGTTTCGGTTGTTCGACTCGGTGGGGCGAGTGCTGGAAGCACTGGCAACCCGGGCGCCGCGTTTGGTGGTGCTCGACGACGTGCACGGAGCGGACCTGTCGTCGCTGCAGCTGTTGCAGTTCGTGGGGCAGCAGGTGCGGCACATGGGCGTGATGGTGGTGGCGACGTACCGCGAGGCGGGGGTGAGCGCGGAGCATGCGTTGCCGCAGGCGTTGATGGAGATGCAGCGCGAAGCGGGCACGCAGCGAGTGGAGCTGCGTGGGCTGAGCGCGGCGGAGGTGGGACAGTACGTCGAGGTGAGTTTGGGAGCGGCAGCGGCGAGCCCGGAGATGATCGCGGAGCTGCACCGACAGACGGAGGGCAACCCGCTGTTTGTGGGAGAGTACGTGCGGGTGTTGGGGAGCGAGGGAGCTCGGAAGCTGGATGCGGCGGCAGTCCAGGGGATGATCCCGCGGGGAGTGAAGACGGTGATCGGGCAGCGGCTGGCGCCGTTGACGGCGGGGTGCCGGCGGGTGTTGGAGGTTGCGGCGGTGGTGGGTCGGGAGTTTGGGGTGGAGGTGGTACGGCGGGTGGTGATCGGTGCGGCATTGGTGATCGGAACGATGGGGGGTGGAGAGGCGTGTGCGGGGGAGCTGGCAGAGGCGGAGGCGGTGGGGGTGGTGGCGCCGATGCTGGAGCCTGGGCGGCAGCGGTTTGCGCACGCGTTGATCAGGGAGACGTTGTACGAGGGGCTGGAGAACAAGCAGCGGGCGCAGTTGCACCGGTGGGTGGGAGAGGCGCTGGAGCAGGGAGAGGTTGCGCCCGAGTATCTGGCGGAACTGGCGTACCACTTTGCGGTTAGCGGCGAGGCGCAAGATGCCGCCAAGGCCGTGACCTATGCCCGCCGCGGCGCGGAGCGCGCGCATCGATTGCTGGCCTACGAAGAGGCAGTACGACTCAACGAGCTGGCACTCAGCCTCCTCGATCGATACCGCGATCAGTTGCACTCGCCGTACGGTGAGCGTTGTGCCGTTCTCATTGCTCTAGGCGAGGTCCAACGCGACGCCGGCGATCTGGCACGGAGTAAACAGACCATGCTGGAGGCCGCGCAACACGCGCGCCAGCACGACGACCGCGACCTCGTGGCGCGCGCCGCTCTCGGATACGGAACCAAAAATGCCTGGGGTGAATCGGGAGCGGAGGATCCCGTCTTGATCACGCTCTTGGAAGATGCCGTGCACATGTGGGGAGGGGACGAGGGCGTTGTTCCAGCTCAGTTGCGCGCCCGTTTGGCGGCGGCGCTTATCTTCACCACCGAAGTCGAACGGCGCCGCACCGTCAGCGAAGAGGCGGTCGAAATGGCTCGGCGCACCAACGATCTCGGCGTGATTGCGTTCGCTCAGTGGGCATGGTGCGGAGCCAATTGGGCGCCCGACAATCTCGAAGCCCGCCTGAAGGTGGCGAATGAGGTCATCCGCAACGCCGAGCGAATCGGCGATCGGCATCTCGTCTTCCAGGGCCGTATCGTACGCCTGAACGCCCTCTTCGAGCTTGCCGATCGCCCAGGCGTTGACTCCGAGATCTGCGAGTGCGAGCGATTGACCGCAGTCCTCCGCGAGCCGTTTCACCGCTGGTATCTGTCCGTCGTCCGTTCGGCAGTCGACCTGATGGAGGGCCGCTTCGAGGCCGCTTCGCAGCGGGCGCAAGACGCGTCGTCGACAGGCCAGCCGTCCGGCGAAGGCACGGCCCTGGTAACCGTCGTACAGCAGTTCCACGCCGATACGACGCGCTGGCGAATCGATGCGCTGGGCGCGCAATATGAAATCTTTGACGCCCTGGCGGAGCAGCAGCCGCTGACCTTCGGAGTGGAAACCGCGATGCTCGCCGCAATGCTCGATCGACGCGCGCAGGCTCAAGTGCACTTCGAAAAATTTGCTTCGCAGGATTTCGGCAATCTCGTCTTCAATCAAAATTGGCCGATCAAGATGAGGCAGTTGACCCTCGCCTGCGCTTATCTCGACGATTCTCGTCGAGCGGCCAGGCTCTATGAGCTGTTGCTGCCCTACCGCGCGCGTGCCATCACGATCACTGGTCCGATTGGCTTCGCCGGCCCCGTCGAACACTATCTGGGACTTCTGGCTGCCACCCAATGCCGCTGGGATGAAGCGGAAGCACACTTCGCTGCGGCTGTGGAAGTCAACGGTCGCATGCGGGCGATTCCGTGGCTGGCGTGCTCGCAGATCGAGTACGCATCCGCTTTGCTGCAACGCGGCAACTCGAACGATCGTAAGCGTACAGCTGAATTGAGTGAAACTGCGCTGGCCCAGTTTTATGCCCTCGACATGCCCGGTTGGGTTCAACGAGCGCAGCGTGTGCTGGCTGGTCTGGAGGAGCGTTCAGCATCGCTCGATACCTCGTCGGATCCGTCCACGAGCGGCGAGTCGAGCGCCGCCGAACCCCTCTCTACCCTCGACCACTGCTTTCGTCGCGAAGGTCACTTCTGGACCATCCGTTACGCAGGAAGCGTGTTGCGCCTCAAAGACAACAAGGGACTGCAGTACATCGCGTACCTCCTCCGTCACCCCGGCCAGGAGTTCCTCGCCCTCGATCTTGTGGGGGCGATCTCATACGCCCCGAATCGACCGTCATCCGAGCACGCCCGCGCCACGATCCAAACGCAACCCCTCCTCGACGCGCAAGCCAAAGACGCATACGTGCGGCGCTTGGACGAGCTGCGCGACGAGCTGAGGGAAGCCGACGCCAACAACGATCTCGGCCGCGCCGCCCAGCTGCGTTCCGAGGCGGAGGCTCTGGCTGTGCAACTGCGCAGCGCCGTCGGTCTCGGCGGACGTGACCGTACGGCCGGCCACGATCTCGAGCGCGCGCGCTCGGCGGTAGGCAAACGAATCCGCGGGGAGATAAAACGGATCCGAACCGCCAATCCGGCTCTCGGCCGCCACCTCGCGGCAACGGTGACGACCGGGTACTTCTGTAGCTACAGGCCGGATGCCGACGCTGCCGTGGTGTGGCAGCTGTAGCGCGCTTGGTCGACCTTCGGCCTACCGGGCCCTCGTCTCATCGGGTGCTATGCCGACACGCATCCGGTCGAACGGGCTCCGCGTCTGGCGCGGGCCCGTCAGCAACCCCAGCTCGCTGAGGGACTGGAGCGGCAAATCGCCAGCTATGCTCCATCCTGACCTTAGTGCTGCTGTTCACAAGTGCCGTGACGTGGGCTCTCCCCGCCCCACGCATTGGGGGCTGGGAAGTGGCCGCAGGGCGACTTGGTGCCTTTCGTTGCCGCGAATTTACTCGCCGGGTTCGGTTCAAGGTTCATGGGCAGCGAGGCGTGGAAGGAATGCGGATTTCACCCCGGCATTGTACGGCAACCGTTCCAACGGTGCCACGCAGCGTCGCTACAATCTGGCCGGATGCCCGTCACCGCGACGCGTTGATCTCCTGCATGATGATCGCCGCGGCTTCCGACATCATCTCCTGCAAGATCTCACGCAGGTTCTTCTCGGGCGTCTCCAGCTTGCTCACCAGCGCCGACAACACGGTGAAGTAGCGCTCCTTGGTCTCGAAGGGCATGCCGGGGACACGTCCCGCCATCGCCGCCACGAAGCGTTCGTGAACCAGCGAGATGTCGCTGTCGAGCCCCACTGAAAGCAGGTCGTTCGCCATGCTGACTCCTTGTCTGATACTGCTGGTCGCTGAGTATATTGCGCTCGGGTGGCAATTCAAGTTAAGGGACCCCGACCGCAAACACGGGAGGGCTGGTGCGGGGAGCGAGAGGAACCTGGTTGGTGGTGCTGGCGGCCCACGTGCTGACCGCGGCGACCGCGGGCGCGCTGCAGGCCACCGTCGGTGGGCGCAGCGTCGACCTGGACGCCACCCTCGGGCTCCGCGAGGTCATCGAGGAGAACGGCTCCACCACTCATGAGCGCACCCTTGAGCAGCTGCGCCTGCGCGCCGCGGTTGCACTGGCCGATTGGCTGCGCTTCGACTCGACCACCGTCGGCACCAACGGCGGCCCGACCATGAAGTCGGACCGCTCGGGGATCTACAATCTCGACGACACCTTCCAGGATGTGTCGCCGGCCCTGGAGTTCGATGAGGCATACTTCGATGTCAGCTTGCCGGCCGTCGATCTGCGGCTCGGCAAGCAAAAGGTGGCGTGGGGCAAGCTCGACCGCACGCAGCCGAACGACCTGATCAACCCGCTGACTTACACCGATCCCTTCCTGCAAGACGAAGGCGAGCGGAAGGTCGGGGTGCCGGCGGCGCAGGCATCGTACTACCTGCCGGCCGCCGACTGGGTGCCCGAGGAGAGCCGGCTCACCGCCGTGTGGGTGCCGCAGTACGTGCCCTACCGTTTCTCGCTCGCCCGCTGCGACGTGCAGGGCTCCCAGTCGCTGTGCAACGTCGAGCGCTGGTATCCGCCGGCGGGCGTCCCGCCGACGGAGTTCAACGTACCGGCCGGCATCGTCGACCTGCACGGCCGACCCAATCCGGCATTCCACGCTCCGCTCGCGTTTCGCACCGTCAACGGCTCCACACCGTCGTGGCGGTTGGAGAACAACGAGATCGGCCTGCGCTACTCCGGCATCGTCCGCGAGGCCGACGTCGCGCTGTACTACTTCCACGGCTTCGACACGCAACCGGCCTTTGATCTGACCGCGGAGGCCTTTGGCAAGGCCGACTCGAGCAACCCGATCGGGGTGACCGACCTGCGCGGCGTGACCACGGTGACCCCGGGGTTCCGGCATATCGACTCGTGGGGCGGCGACTTTGCGTACGCGCTCGATCGCTTCACGATCCGCGGCGAGGGCGCCTTCGTCCGTGGCCGACCGTTCACCCGCGATCTGCGCCTGCTGGTCACCGACCCGAAGCAACTCGTGCAGCCGGTGCTGAATGCGTTGGCGATGTTGGCCGATCCACGCAGCGGCGGGCAGGCCAACGTCGCGCTGCCGCCGTCGGTGGTCGATCGCGACGCGGTAGACTGGGGCCTCGGCGCCGACTATCTCTACGAGGGCTACCTGCTGCTGCTGCAGGTCAATCAGACCGACGTGCTGCACAACAACGTCGAGCTCCTCATCAAGGATGTCGAGACCCGACTGCTCGCCAACCTGCGCAAGAACTTCTTGGCCGACACCTTGGAGACGCAGCTGGTGGCGTTGCACGCCATCGAGAGCGACTACACGCTGCTGCGCCCGCGGCTGCGCTACCGCGTCACCGACCACGTCGGCGCCGAGGTCGGCTACCTGTTCATCGCCGGTCGCGAGCACTCGGTGGTTGGCCAGTATCGGCGCAACGACGAAGGATGGGTGCGGGTGGAGTACCGGCTATGAGCACTACTACATCAGCCATGGCGGTGCGCGTCGCTGCTGTCATCCTCCCTGTGCTCGTCGCGCGTACGCTGCCGGCACAGACACCCATTCCGACCGTCATCGAGGCCGACACGCCCACGGTGACGTCAACACGGACGCAGACTGCGACTCAGACCGCGACACCCACGATCACGCCGACGTTCACCGCGACGCGCCCGCCGACGCCGGCGCTGGTGGCCGACGCCAACTGCGACGGGCGTGGCTCCGCCGCCGACTTCACTGCGGCCATCATCGTCTCGGGTGACGGGACCCAATTCCCCGGCTGCCTCGGCGCCGAAGCCTTCCGTGATCGCCCGCTCACCGAGTTCGATTTCTTTGCCATCTTCCACGACATCTTCGACACCTTCTCGCTACCGTGGACACCAACCCCAACAGCGACGGCAACGATCTCGCCGACGAGCACGGAGACCGGAACCCCGACGAACACGGTGTTCGTCACTGCAACATCGACCCTGACGGCAACGCCGACGGTCACCGCGTCGTTGACCTCGACGTCGACCCCCTCGCTTACCCCGACAGCGAAGCTGACCCCGACACCCACACGGACGCCGAGCGCAACCCGCACGGTCACGGCAACCGTGACGCCGACGGCACCGCCGACGGCATCGCGGACGCCCTCGTCGACGCGGACGCGCACCGCATCGCCGACCGAAAGCCCGACGTCCTCACCAACGGAGACGCCGACGGCTACCCCCTCCAACACCCCGTCGGCGACGGTGACGCGGACACGCACGATCACGCCGACCCGCACGCCGACGCCAAGCCCCACGCCCTCGGTGACCCGTACGCCCACCGGACTGGCCTACCAACTGTCCGGCACCTGGTCGGCCAACTGGACCGGGCAGTTCTGCTACCTCAACGGCCAGCCGTTCCTGAGCTTGCAGAACGTGACCTACCATGTCACGGCGGTCGCCAACCAACTCGACATTCAAGTCAGCGGCGGCGACTTCCTCGGACGTGGTTTGACCCTCGGCAGCAACGGGGTCGTGCACACGACCTTCCCGAAGACCAGCGCCAATATCTGTAACCTGACCGGCGTCGCGGAGCAGTTCGTGTTCGACTACACGTTCACCTTCAACGCCAACGGCACGGGCAGCGCCAGCGTGCATTGGACCTACGGCTTCAACACCAACTGCGCGTCATGCGCCGTGGACGACACGGCGACGCTGCGGCGGACGGGTGGTCCGGGGTCGTAGCGACCCGTGCGCTACGCACCCTGGGCGGCCAACGGCTGTGCGGGACGCGATTCGAGCGCTGGCTGCGCCCGCGTCGGTGGCGCCGTAGCGTAGTCGTCGAGCACCATCTTGGCGACGCGGCGGCCGATCTCCACCGCGAAGTTGGTGCCGCGATCCCACGGGTAGACCTGGCTCATGGAGGCGAAGTACAGCCCGGGCACGGGTGTGCGCAGGTCGGGAATGTTGCGCGCGTGGTTGACCGGCGGCACCGGTTGCGCGTAGGCGGTCTTCCACACCCAAGTGTCTTTCACCCAGCTCCGATCGAAGTGCGGATTGAAGCGCCGCAGCGATGGCAGGAAGCGCTCGAGCAACTCCTCCTTGGAGAGCTTGAAGTACTCATGCTCGGGATCGAGGTAATCGCCGCAGTAGATGATGTGATCACCGCCGTAGTGCGTCGGGCTCATGTAGTTGGTGTGCTCGACCATGGCGAGATACGGGAAGCCTGCTTCCTTGGGCAGGTTGTGCCAGTAGATGCCTTCGGTGAGCTGGCGATCGAGCGACAGCACCATGACCACGGCGCCCATCGACTTCAGGGCGCGCAGCTTGGCGCTGTACTCCGCCGGCAGATCGGGGGCGAGGCGCGCCATCAGAGCGGGCGAGCTGGTGGAAATGACCACGTCGAAATCCGCCGTGTGGCTCCCAGCCGCGACGTGCACGCCGCCGTCGACCCGCTTGCGGAGGCCGGTCACCGGCGTGTCCAGGTGCAGCGCGGCGCCCTGCGCGCGCACCACCGCCGCGAGCTTGTCCATGAAGGCCTGGAACCCGCCCGTGAAGGTGCCGAGCCGCGGCGTGCGCGCGTGAATGCGCGCCCAGAACCACGCCATGTTGACGATCGGCAGGTTCTCTTCGCCGAACTTGCCGACCAGCATGGGCTTCCACAGCACCTCGTAGGCGCGCGCGCCGAGCCACTTGCGCAGCCAGGCGTCGGCGGTGACCTTGTCGAGCGCCTCCCAATTCGGCGTCAGTCGCAGGTAGAGCGCGACGAAGCCGAAGCGGAGCCGGTCGAGGAAGGGAATGCCTGGGAACCGTAGCACCGCCAGCGGCGAGTCGAAGGGATAGAACTTGCCGTCGTGATACATGGCGGTGATCGGTCGCGGAAACAGCACCTGATCGCTCCAACCCAGCTCCTTGATGAGACCGAGGATCGCCGCGTCGGAGGCAAACCAATGGTGGTAGAACTTCTCCAGCGTCCAGTCCCAGTGCGGCGCCTTGAATCCCGAGGCCAGTCCGCCCACGGTCGGGGCGCCTTCGAAGATGGTGACCTGATGACCGGCGCGCGTCAGGTCGTACGCCGCCGCCAACCCGGCCGGCCCGGCCCCGATGATGGCGATCTTCATGCCGGTTGCTGATAGCTGATTACGCCGCCCTTGCCTACCCTTGGTGGCCCGCCCGCAAATGTAGTATCAACGCGCGTCGCGGAGGCGGGAAATGATACCTGCGGGGTCACGATTCCGGAACGTGAGGCTGGTGTCCGTCGGCAGCGCGCTGGCCTTCATGGTTATCGCCGGCGTCGGTGGACCCGTCGCGCCGGCGCACGCCGTCGACGCCAACGCGCAGCCGGCGGCACCGCAGATCGTCAAGCGCGACTACCGCGGCTGGCACAACAGCTATCGACTCAGCAACGGCATCATCGAAGCGCACGTGGTGACCGACATCGGGCCGCGCATCATGGACCTGCGCACCGCGACCGGCGCCAACCTGCTCTACGTGCGCGAGGCGGAGGCCGGCAAGCGGGGCGAGGACAAGTGGGTGCAGCGCGGCGGTTGGCGGTTGTGGATCGCGCCGGAACGCACGGAGACGACGTACGAACTGGACAATACTCCCTGCACCGCCGAGATCGTTGCCGGCGTCACGCTGCGCGTGACGGGCCCGCCGCAACCCAGCGCCGGCATCCAGAAGCAAGTCGACGTGAGCATCCCTGCCGGCGAGCCGCATCTGCACCTGACGGCGCGCATCAAGAACATCTCCGAGCATCCGCTCACCTACGCCGCCTGGAGCCTGCCGGTGCTGCGGCCCGGCGGCCGCGCCTTCGTGCCGCTCGACGTCGGCCCGGCCACGGCGTTCGATGCCGTGCGCCGCCTGATGCTGTGGAGCTATACCGAGATCGGCGACCCGCGCTATCGCTTCGACGACCGGCTGATTCAGATCGACCACACGCGTGTGCCGCTACCGCCGGTCGGGCAATCGGGACGGCATGACGACGAGAGCAAGATCGGCGTCGACTCGGGCCAAGGCTGGGCGGCGTACCTGCTCAACGACACGCTCCTCGTGAAGCGCTTCCCCCACCAGGCCAACGGCCAGTACCCCGACGGCGGCGCCACCATCGAGGTCTACTCGAGCCACGAGTTCCTCGAGCTCGAGAACTTGAGTCCGCTCACGACGATTGCCCCCGGCGAGGAAATCGTCCTCCCCGAAGATTGGTGGGTGTTCACCGGGGTGACCGTGCCGCTGGCTCAGGACGACGCCCTGCAGGTGCTGGAGAAATTTCTCAAGCGCGAGTGAGCCCTGGAGTCTGTGGGCTGGAGCGTTCAACAGGTTGTCTCAAGACTACGCCCGTGAGGTCGTGGATCAGTTTGAGATCAGCCGAGTGGGTGCACCGCTACGCCCTGGGTAGCCTATCGGCACGCCAGGGCCCTGGTATATTGCCCCTGCGGGGTAGGGGGACCTGGATTGCTGCTACCCTGGGCGGCGTCGGCGATCGCGATGAATGCGGCCGGCGAGTTTGTCGTGGTCTGGCGCGATGAAAACAGCGAGGATGGCTCGGGTCAAGGCGTATTCGCACAGCGGTTCAGCAGCACCGCCACACCGCTCGGGACCGAGTTCCAGGTGAACACCTACACCACCGGCTACCAGGGAAGCTATCCTCTGACGGTCGCCACAGCGGCAAACCAGTTCGTCGTGGCCTGGTCAAGCTATGATCAGGACGGCGACATCTACGGCATCTTCGCGCAGCGTTTCGCCACGAACGGGACGCCCCTCGGCACCGAGTTCCAAGTCAACTCGTATACGACGGGCAATCAGCGCTACCCAGCGGTCACGACCGACGCCGCTGGCGACTTTGTCATCGTGTGGCAGAGCAACGGCCAGGACGGCAGCAGCTTTGGCGTCTTCGGACAACGTTTTGCCAGCGACGGCGCACCGCGTGGCACCGAGTTCCAAGTCAACACCTATACCACCGGCTCTCAATACACCTACCCATCGTCCAATATTGCGTCCGATGCCGCCGGCAACTTTGTGATCGTTTGGACTTCGATTGGGCAGGACGGCTCAAGTAGAGGGGCGTTCGCCCAGCGCTTCGGCAGTGACGGGACTCGACTCGGCACGGAGTTCCGGGTGAACACCTACACCACCGACCAACAGAACTATCCGACGGTGGTCAGCGATGCGCGTGGGAACTTCATCGTGGCCTGGCAGAGCAGAGGTCAAGACGGCTCAAACTATGGCATCTTCGCGCAGCGCTTCGGTGTGACCGCCCTGTTGCAACAGGCGGCACCGGCCGTCGGTCATATCGGTCTGATCGTCCTCGCGTTCGGTTTCCTCGTCCTTGGCGGGATGCGGTTGATCCGTCGCCAGCGGGCCTGACGAGCTCAAGCAACGGTTACTTCGAAGCGACGCGGCGACCCGCCGCGGTGGCCGTTGCAGCCAGTGGCGTGCTGGGCTGTGTGTTCAAGGCACTGCGGTGCTCGGTTGACGGCCGCCACGTGGTCAACCAACCGATCCGCCGATTCGTTTCTCGCACCAGGAGGATCGAAATGATGAGCACACTGTCTCGTTTCCGGATGGTTCGTTTCACGATGGGAAGGGTAAACATCGCAATCGGATATAAGGGTCGGATGCTACTCCTGCCGCTGGCCGTCGCGCTGCTGCTCGGCTCTCCGGCACGGGCCGAGCACCACGGCGATGCATGCCGCCAAGACCTGCAGGCGCTGTGTCCGAATGTAACGCCGGGGCCCGGCGGCTTTCGGAGCTGTCTCGAGACGCTCTGCCCGGACGTCACGCCTGGTCCCGGTGCGTTTCCGACCTGTCTCCAACAGCACGCCAGCCAGCTCTCCGCGGCGTGCCAGGAGCAGGTGAGCCGCATGCAGGCAAGGATGGCCGAGTTTCAGCAGGCCTGTCAGGGCGACGTGCAAGCGTTCTGCGGCGACGTGGCGGGCCCGCATGATGTCTTCAAGTGCTTGCACGAGCACCAGAGCGACCTGTCGCAGGCTTGTCAGGATGTGCTTGCCAAGCACGGCCACCATCACTGGCATCACCACCACCACGCCCCGACTCCGGCGCCCGGCGCCTGAACGGGAGTGCATGAGCTGGTTCGGATGCGGCGACGTTCAAACCACGGTATCTTTCGACAAGGAGGTTGAGTGATGAAGCGTATTGCGATCGTATTGCTACTGACTGCAGGGCTGGTCGTGCTCGGTCGGATCCTGCCCACGACCCCGCAGGCTGCGCAGGCGTGCATGGGCGAGGGCGGCGACGGTGGGGACGACGACGGGGATGACGACGGTAAGTAAAGAC